>Ga0335069_10010713_pt1 | contig 12980 bp, 10 predicted proteins | sample Lox_Sample_11_FD_206714 | JGI IMG/M metagenome (GOLD analysis project Ga0335069, IMG submission 206714) | Soil microbial communities from Loxahatchee National Wildlife Refuge, Florida, United States - Lox_Sample_1.1 | ecosystem: Environmental > Terrestrial > Soil > Wetlands | place: USA... | reverse complement strand
CGGAAATGAGGGAGCCCATCACCGTCGGCGGTCACCTGCGGATCCGGCCGTTCAACACCGCCGACAGCTATCCGGAGCAGCGGCTGGACAACGACCTGTGCCAGGCAGTGGTGGCCGGCCACACCGTCTACCTGCGCGGCCAGGTGCCGCAGGACCTGGACACCGGCGAGAGCGTGCACAACGGGAACCCTGCCGCCCAGGCCGAGCAGGTCATGACGAACGTCGAGACGTTGCTCGCCGAGGCCGGCACGTCCGTCGAGCACGTCGTGTCCTGCACCGTCTACCTCACCGACATCCGCCACCGCGAGCCGGTGTACCGCGTGCTCGGACGGCGGCTGAAGGGCGTCTACCCGGTGTTCACCGGCCTGGTCGTGTCCGCGCTCGCCCGGCCCGAATGGCTGGTCGAGGTCACCGTAGTGGCGGTCAGGCCATGACGTTCTCGCTGGTGGGCCGCTGCGAACGCTCCGGTGCGGTGGGCGCGGTGATCGCCTCGGCCAGCATGGCGGTGGCGGCTCGCTGCGCGGCGGTCCGCGCCGGGGCGGGCGCGGTGTGCAGCCAGAGCACGACCGATCCGCGGCTGCGCGAGGCGCTGCTCGGGGCGATGGCCGGCGGGCTGGCCGCGGGCGCGGCGGTGGCCGGCCTGGCCAGCCGCACCGAGGACATCGCGTACCGGCAGCTGGCGGTGGTGGACGCGGCGGGTGGTTCGGCCTGTTACTCCGGTGAACTCGCGCTGGGCGAGGCGGCCGACGCCTGCGCGCCCGGCGCCGCCGCCGCGGGCAACCTGCTCGCCGACCGCGGCGTGCCCGCGGCGATGCTCGCCGCCTTCGGCGACGCGGCAGGCGCCAGCCTGGGCGACCGGCTGATCGCCGCCGTGCGGGCGGGGCTGGATGCGGGGGGCGAGATTTCCCCGGTCCGTTCGGCCGGAATGGTCATCGCGGAATCGGTGCCGTGGCCGGTCACCGACCTGCGGGTCGACTGGCATGACGACCCGGTCGGGGAGCTCGCCGGGCTCTGGCGGATCTGGCAGCCGCAGGCGGCCCCCTACGTGCAGCGGGCGCTGCGCCCGGCGCAGGCATGACAGCGGGTCGTGCTAGCCGTACCAGATAACGGGTGACGCCACGATCGACCCGGCGGGACCGGCGCGAGCAGCATCGGGATATGAGTATGACCACCGAGGAACGCATCGCCATCCATTCATTGCGGCCAGAGAACAAGCTCGGCTGGTACCGAGGGGCGATACGTGACCGGCACACCTGGCTGGCCCGCAGCTACTTCGCCGTGAAGCTGCCGGCGCCTCCCCGGTGCCGGGCGGGCCTGGTGCTCGCTCTCATGGCCGAGGGCCGCTCCAACAGCGCCATCGCCGACCGGCTGGTGGTGTCCGAGCGAGCCGTGGAGAAGCACATCAGTAACATCTTCAGCAAGCTGGGGTTGCCGCCGTCCGACTCCGACCACCGCCGGGTCCTCGCGGTGCTCGCCTACCTCGGCTCGTGACCGTTCAGGATTCGACGGCGTCGCCGATGCGGTGCACGCGCAGGGCATTGGTGCGGCCCGGAGTGCCCGGCGGGCTGCCCGCCACGATCACCACCAGGTCGCCCTCGGTGCACCGCCCGATGTCGCGCAGGGCGGCGTCGACCTGGCGGACCATGTCATCGGTGTGCGCGACGGGCGGGACGAGGAAGGTTTCGGCACCCCAGGTCAGCGCCAGCTGGCTGCGGGTCGCGGACTCGGTGGTGAACGCGAGCAGCGGGATGGGCGACCGGCACCTGGCCAGCCGCCGCGCGGTATCCCCGGTCATGGTGAAGGCCACCAGGGCCCTGGCCCCCACGGCCGCCCCGACCTCGCCTGCCGCCCGGGCGATGGCGCCCCCGGTGGTCTGCGGCGGGCCGTCCGGCGGGACGAAGGGCCAGTCCCGTTCGGCCGCCGCGATGATCCGGGCCATGGTCGCCACGGCGCCGGCCGGGTAGGCACCGACGCTGGTCTCCGCGGAGAGCATCAGCGCGTCCGCGCCGTCGAGCACGGCGTTGGCGACATCGGACGCCTCGGCCCGGGTGGGCCGTGGCGCGCTGATCATCGACTCGAGCATCTGGGTGGCCACGATGACGGGCTTGGCGGCCTGCCTGGCCAGCCTGATGGCGCGCTTCTGCACCAGCGGCACCTGTTCCAGCGGGAACTCCACGCCCAGGTCGCCGCGGGCGACCATGATCCCGTCGAACGCGGCCACGACCTCGTCCAGCGCCGCCACCGCCTGCGGTTTCTCGATCTTCGCGATGAGCGGCAGGCGGATGCCCACCTCGTCCATGATCGTGCGGGGCGGCTCGGCATCCTCCGGCCCCTGCACGAACGACAACGCGATCATGTCCGCCCTCAGCCCGAGCGCCCATCGCAGGTCATCCGCGTCCTTGCTGGTCAAGGCGGGCACGCTGACCCTGACCCCGGGCAGGTTGAGGCCCTTGTGGTCGGAGACCTGACCGCCCACCAGCACCCGGGTGCGGACCCGCGATCCCTGCACGGCGGTTGCCTCGAGCACCACCCGGCCGTCGTCCACCAGCAGCTGCGTCCCCGGCCGGACATCGCCGGCCAGTCCGCGGTAGCTGACGGATACCTCGCCCTGATCTCCCGGCACATCCTCGCCGGTGATCGTGAATTCCTGGCCGGCCGCCAGCGTCACCGGGCCGGCCGCGAACCGCCCCAGCCGGATCTTGGGACCCTGCAGGTCGGCCAGCACCCCCACGCTCCGGCCGCTGGCGTCGCAGGCCGCGCGGACGGCATCGTAGGCGGCGCGGTGCGCGTCGTGATCGCCGTGGCTCATGTTCAGCCGGGCCACATCCAGGCCCGCCGCCACCAGCGCCGCGACCTGCGCGGGGCTGGACGTCGCGGGGCCCAGGGTGCACACGATCTTCGCTCGGCGGCTCATCGCGGATACTCCTTCGCCGGTCGCGGTGGCCTGTACCAGTATGCCGGTCCCGGCCGGCCGCCGACGAGGGACGGCTGACAGCGGTGATTACTCTCGATGGTGTGCTTATTGACCACCTGGTCTACGCCGTCCCCAGCCTCCCGGCAGCGATCGCCGATGTAGCGGAACGGTCCGGCGTCCGGGCGCAAGCCGGAGGCAAGCACGTCGGGCTGGGCACCCACAACGCGCTGCTCGCGCTCGGCCCCCGGACGTACCTGGAGATTATCGCGCCCGACCCCGAACAGCCGGAGCCGTCCAAGCCCCGTCCCTTCGGGCTCGACAGGGTAAGCCACGGCACGCTAGCTGGATGGGCGCTGGCCTGCGACGACATTGACGCGGCTGTTGCCAGGGCGCGCAGCCATGGCTACGACCCGGGCGACGTGACCGACGGCCGGCGGGTCGGTCCCACCGGAACGGCGCTGCGGTGGCGGATGACGAGCAGCCGGACGGCCGGCGGCCTGGTCCCGTTCCTCATCAGCTGGGGCGACACCGAGCATCCGGCCAGATCAGCGCCGCGCGGGCTTACCCTCGAGGCCTGCTACATCGAGCATCCCGATCCTGCATCGCTCGCGCCGCTTCTCACCGCCCTGGGCGCAGACGTCCAGATCAAGCCGGCGGCCGCGGCCGCGCTCGTCGCCCGTCTCGGCGGCCCGAACGGCAGCACGGTGCTGCGGTGACGGCCGATCGCCGCCTATTCTCCCGCGCCCGATTCCTCGCCTGATGGCGGGGCCTGGGGCGTGATGTCGGTGGCGCCCGGGAATCACGCATCTAGGCGGAGCCGGGCGACGCGCCCGGCGGCGGCCCGGGTCCGCACGCCCAGCTTCGCGAGGACCGCCGAAACGTGGTGGTCGACGGTCTTGGCCGAGATGAACAGCTTCGCGGCGATCTCGGCGTTGGTGTGCCCGGCGCAGATCAGGTCGAGAACTTCGTGCTCGCGCCGGGTCAGTCCGAACGGCCGCTTCCGCGTGGCCGCGTGCGGGCCGGCCGGGATCGACCGGGCGCCGAGCAGCCGCAGGCGCTGCCTGATAATCCGGGCGGCGGGTTGTGCGCCCAGGCCGATGACGATGCCGAGGGCCTCGCGCAAGGCCTTCTCATCAGGCACGTCGGCCAGGGCCATCGCCGCATCGTACGCGCACCCCAGACGGGTCCAGACCCTGGCGGCCCCCACCGGGTTGCCGTCGAGCAGCAGCCGGTACGGCTCCGCTATCTGCCCTCCCATCAGGCGCGGGGAGCCGAGGCGCCGCAACCAGACCGCGACCGCGCCGCGAAGCCAGGCGTTGGGGGTCGTGCACGCGTCGTGGGCCAGTTCGGCCTCGCGCCTGGCCGCGTCCGGCCCGCCGTCGAGCCAGTGCGCCTCGGCGCGGGCCAGCCGAGCAGGTATCTGGTTCTGCGGCTCGCCGGCCTCGTCCGCCGTCGCCACCGCCTCGTCGAGGTACTCCCAGGCCCCGGGATCACCGCGCCGGGCGCCGATCACGCCGAGCCGGATCAGCGAACAGAGCCGGTTGGCCGGTGACGGGCCGACGTCGATCAGCATCTGCCTGCTCAGCGCGACGGCCTCGTCGAAGCGGCCGGTGCGTTCCATCATGTTGGCCTTTTCGCCGCGGATGCAGATCGCATAGGTGGTGATGTCGTGCTCGTCGCAGAATGCAATTCCCGGGTCGAAGTACTTCTCGGCCTCGGCGAACTCCCGATTGCCGCAGTGGATTCCGCACAGGTTGGTATAGGCGCGCCCTGCCTCGTGATGGTGGCCCCCGGCCAGCGCGACGTCGAGCGCGCGGCGCATCTGGCCGACCCAGTCCAGGCCCTGGGCCGAACGGCTGGCAGCCTGGGTATTCAGCGCATCACTCTGCACGGCGGTGGCGCCGAACCGGGTGGCCAGCGCCTGAGCTCGCAAGGCCAGGTCGGTAGCCGTGTCATAGTCCGCGTACAGCATCCGCTGGTTAGCGAACGTGGCATATGCCCGGGCGAGCTCCACGCTGGGCCCGAGCGGCTCGAGCTCCGACACGGCGGCCGTGATGGCGACGACCGCCTCGCGGCCGCGGCACAGGTTCCACCGGATCCGGGACAGCCGCCGCAGCGCGTCCCCCTCCCGCAACCGGTCACCCGCCTCCCGCCACAACGCCAGCGCGCGCTCCCCCGCCGACTCAGCATCGTCCCACCGGTCCAGCAGCGCCAGCTCGTCGGCGAGCCCTTCGTGCAGCCCGGCGAGGGTCACCGGATCCGTGCCATCGGCGGACCGTAGCGCCCGCTCATACTGCGCCGCGGCCTCCCGGTGCGAGGCCAGCCGGGCGGCCCGCCGCGCCGCGGCCGGCGCGTGCCGCAGCACCGCCGCGCCGTCCCCCGCCGCCTCCGCGTGGAAGGCCATCCGGGCGTCGTCATCGCACCCGAACGAACCCAGCGCGGCCAGCACCAGCCCGTGAATCGCCCGGCCCCGGTGACCGGCCACCGCGTGCGCCGCGGCCAGCCGGGCGATCTCATGCCTGAACCTGACCCAGACGCCGTCGCCGACCAGCAGGCCGCTCTCGAGCAGTTCGTCGAGGACCGACGGCGGGCAGCCGGTAACCCACTCCAGCAACCGCGCCTCAACCCGCGAACCGGTCAGCGCCGCGACGTCCAGCACTTCCCGCGCGTCGCCGCTCAGCCGCGCCGCCCGCGCCAGCACCGCATCGCGCGCCGACGGGGGTACCTCCTCCGTCCCGGACCGCAGCACCTCGGTCACGTAGAACGGGTTCCCGCCGGTCAGCCGGTACAACTCGGGCGCGGGCAGCCCGCTCCCGCCCGACAGCCTCCGCACCGCGTCGAGGGACAGCGGAACCAGCCCGATGCGCCGGGTGCACCGCTGCGAGGCCAGATCACCGAGCGTGACGCGGAGCGGGTCACCCGCGGCCAGGCCGTCGTCCCGGTAGGTGGCGATGAGCAGGACTGCGGCATCGCGCAGCCGCCGGCTCAGATAGCGGAGCAGGTCGAGGGTGGCCTCGTCAGCCCAGTGGATGTCCTCTACGACGACCACGTCCAGCATCTCGGACCCGCTGACCTGGCCGAGGAGCGCGCGGAACAGGTCCTCGCGGTCGGCCCCGGCCGGGCATCGCTCCAGCAGCGCGCCGCCGAACTGGTCCGCCAGGTCGAACAGCGGCCCGAGCGGGCGCGGCGTGAACAGGCCATCACACACGCCCCATGACCAGCGAGCGTCCGGCAGTTCCCCGTGCAACCGCTCGACCAGCGCTGACTTCCCCACACCCGCCTCGCCGCCGATCAGGACCAGCCGTCCCTCGCCGCTGGCGGCCTGCGCCGCGTACTCGTTCAGCAGCGCCAGCGACGACTCCCGCTCCAGAAGCGTCATCGCAGTATCGGCAGCCACGTCGACTGGCCCGCGAAGCTGTACCTGCATCCCGTCCCCGGAAAGTTAGACCCCTATTGTCAAGACGGACGACGAGCCTGAGCGGTTCAGGCCCGGGCTTGTCACCCGCCGATGATCTACGGGACGCTCTCTAGTCCAGCAGCTCGGTTACCAGGTCCGGCGGAAGGCCGTGCGTCTGGTGCAGGTACCGCAGGTCCGCCTCGGTCAGCGGCCGGACGGGGCCGAGCTGGGCCAGCACCTTGCGGCCGCGGGTGAGCAGGCTCGCGAACCGGCGTTCCTCGCCGCGTAGCACCTCGCGGACCCGGTCGCCGTCCTCGTGCTGGCCGAATAGTGCCAGCGTCTGCTCGACCAGCGGTGGTGGCAGGTCATCCAGCGTTCTGGTGCTGTCAGGGCGCCACAGCACGGTGAGCGCGCGCCGGAGCAGCCGCCGCAGCACGTAGCCCCGGCCGGTATTGGACGGGGTGACGCCGTCGCCGATGACGACGATGCTGGATCGCAGGTGGTCGGCGAGCAGGCGCAGCGACCGCTGGTCGGGCTGCCACAGGCCGTTCAGCGCGGTCGTCCAGGGCTGGAAGACGTCACAGCCGAACACCGAGGCCCGGCCCTGCACGACCATCAGCAGCCGCTCCAGGCCCATCCCGGTGTCCACGTTGCGCTGCGGCAGCGGCTCCAGGCTGTCGTCGTCGTGCCGCCGGTAGCTCATCGTCACGTGGTCCCACAGCTCCATCCAGCGCCCGTCGGTGCCCGGCGTGCCCTGCGGCGGGTCATCGCCGGTCCACGCGAACAGCTCCGAGTCCGGGCCGCACGGACCGGTCGGGCCATTGGACCACCAGTTGTCCGGCCCGAGCCGCTCGACGGGGACGCCGAGCTCGGCCCAGGTTTGCCACGACACCAGATCGGGGCCCACGTGCTCATCGCCGCCGAACACCGTGGCGTGCAGCCGGTCCCGGCTGACGCCCAGGCGCTCGGTGAGCAGCTCCCAGCCCCAGCGCAGGCTCTGCGGCCCGTCGTAATCGCCCAGCGACCATGAGCCCAGCATCTGGAATACGGTCAGGTGGCGGTCATCGCCGACCTCGTCCAGATCGGTGGTGCGCAGGCAGCGCTGCACGCCGACCAGCCGCCTGCCGGACGGGTGCGGGCGGCCCTCCAGGTACCGGGTCAGCGGATGCATCCCCGCGGTGGTGAAGAGCACCGGGTCACCGTCCGGCGGCACCAGCGAGCTGCCCGGCACACCGTGATGGTCTCGGTCACCGAAGAACTCAAGGAAGGTCCGGATCGTTTCAGTCACGTTCATGGCACAGGTCCCTTCTGGTTCCGGCACCGGAAAGGGACTGCTGGCACGGCCATGATCACACGGGCGCTAGCGAACCGTTCCCGGTCGCCAGCACGGAATATCGTCAGGTCAGGCAGCGGCAACCGGCGAGCCGATAGCTCGCGCGGCCGCATCGGTGAAACTGACCTTCATCTGTCCACTGTAGGCCCGGTCCGCAGGCCGCCCCAAAGGGATTTTCCGGCGCTCGATGAAATTTCATGCCGATCGCATGATGCGGGAGCCGGGCCGACTGGAGTTTGGTGGTCTATGGGGGTGAGGCCCCGCCATGACAGAGCGCGCGGGAGAGGTATCGATGACCGCCCATGTTGCCAATCAGGCAGCGGCACGTGGCAGGCGATCGGCAGCATCCGGCAGCGAACCCATCCTGGCCGCGAAGATCACGACACCGGATGTGCCGCACTGGGCGGTAGAGCGGCCGCTGGTCACCAAGCTGATCGCCGAGGGTGCGTCGCGGTGCCCGCTGACCGTCGTCACGGGCCCTCCGGGCGCGGGCAAGACGATGGCCCTGGCCTTGTGGGCGGCGGCTGAACCCCGGGCGGTCGCCTGGGTCGGCCTGGATCACTTCGACAACCAGCCGGGTGTCTTCTGGCCCTATGTCGTGGCGGCCCTGCGCCGGGCTGACGTTGCCCTTCCGAAGGCGTTGCACGTCGCTCCGCACGGCAGGCTTGATCACAACGGGTTCTTGACGCATCTGACGGCGGCGCTAGCGGCCCAGGACCCGCCGGTGACGCTGGTCCTCGATGACATGCACGTGCTGACCGAGCCCGGCGTGCTGAAGGGCCTTGAGTTCGTCCTGCGTAATGCGGGATCCGGCCTGCGCGTGGTGGTCGCCTCGCGGATGGATCCGCTGCTGCCACTGCACCGGTACCGCCTGGCCGGGCAGCTGACCGAGATCCGGGCTAGTGACCTCGCGTTCAGCGTCACCGAAGCAGACCAGCTGCTGGCCCAGCACGGCAGCATGCTGACGGCAGACCTGGCGAGGAGCCTGACCCAGCGAACGGAGGGCTGGGCGGCAGGCCTCCGCCTGGCCGCGATTTCGCTGGGCTCTCATCCCGATCCTGGCCAGTTCGTCAAGGAACTGATCGCCGAGGACAGCGCCCTGATCGGCTACCTGGTGGAGGAGGTGCTCAACGTCCAGCCGCCGGAGGTTCGCGAAGTCCTGCTGAGCACCAGCATCCTGGAGCATCTCAACGCTGATGCAGCGGTCGAGCTGACCGGCGATGACCAGGCCGCGGGAATCCTGACGGCCCTGGTGCGCACGAACGCGTTCGTCCAGCCGATCGGATCCGGGTGGTACCGGTACCACGGATTGTTCGCCGAGATGCTCCGGCTGAAGCTGCGTTGCCAGCATCCGGGCCGGGTAGCCGGCCTGCATCGGCGCGCGGCCCGGTGGTATGAGCGGAACGGCATGCTCACCGACGCCGTGCGGCACGCCATCCAGGCCGGTGACTGGCAGCTCGCCGCCGACATGGTCATCGACGAGCTGGCGATCGGCCAGCTCATCGAGCCGCGCGACGGCCAGTGCCTGGCCGAGGAGTTCATGAGCATGCTGCCGGGCGAGGCCTGGACGCAGCCTGCGCCGCTCCTGATCACTGCGGCCCTGGCGCTCGCCGCTGGCCAGCATGAATCGTGCGCCACCGCCCTGGACGCCGCCGACGCCGCATTGGCGCACGTTCCCGCCGACGAGGAGGGCCCCTGCCGGCTGGCCGCCGCGATTATCCGGCTGACCGCCTCGCTGGGCGCCGGGGACCTGACCGCAGCGGCAGCGGCGGCCAGCCGTGCGGAGCTGATGCTCGGCAAGGTACCGGACGGAAAGCTGGCCCGGCATCCTGACATCAGGCGGCGTGTTCTGTACGGGCGCGGAGCCGTCGAACTGTGGTCCGGCCATCTGGACGAAGCGGCACGCATCTTCGAGTCCGGGCTGGCCGAGGCCGGTTCTGGCGACGAGCGCGAGCGCGCCGACTGGGCCGGGTACCTGGCGCTGGCCGAGGCGTTGCGCGGCCGGCTGAGCCGTGCCGCCGAGCTGGCCAGCCGGGCAACCCGCTCAGCCGCCCAGCACCGGCGGCCCGGCCGGAACCCGGACCCGGCGCCGCTGGTCGCGCTGGCCCGGGTTCACGTACAGCGCAATGAGCTGCGTAAGACACGCAGCTGGATCAAGCAGGCCGACGCCGCCCTCGGCTCGAGCCCGGACAAGCTGATCGGGGCGATGGCCTACCTCGTCGCGGCCGACGGCGCCCTGGCGGAGGGGCGGGCCCCGGTGGCCGTTCAGATCATCGCCAGAGCACGGTCGGGGTGGCACGTCCCGGCGTGGCTGGACCAGCAGCTGAACCTGGCCGAAGCCCGGGCATGCACGGCGGCCGGCGACATCCAGGCCGCACTGACCGCGGCCAGACGGGCCGACGGCACCTCACCCGAGGCCGCGGTCGCGCTCGCACGCGCCTGGGCGGCCGCCGGAGATACCGAGAGCGCGCGGCGGGCGCTCGATCCTGTCCTCGCCGATGACCGGATGCCGGACCGCGTGCGCGTGCCAGCGTTGCTGGTGGACGCCTGGCTCGGCTATTCCGGCGACGACGGTACGCGCGGTCGCCGGTCACTGGCGTCCGCGCTGCACCTGGCCGAACATGAGCAGCTTAAGCTGCCGTTCCTGGCCGAGCAGAGCTGGCTCGGGCCGGTGCTGAGCCGCGACCCTCACCTGGCCGACAGCTACCGTCGCCTGTTCGCCCCGGCGCCGGGAAGTGCGCAGCATCCGGCGGCCGCGAAGACCCCGGATAAGGCTCCGGACGACAGGGACCCGGTTCTGGTGGTCGAGCCGCTCACCGAACGGGAGCGCGAGGTACTCGTGCACTTGTCCGGCCTGCTGAGCACGGCTGAGGTCGCCAGCGAGATGTACATCTCCGTTAACACGGTCAAGACGCACCTCAGGAGCATTTACCGCAAGCTGGCGGCGACCCACCGCAACGAGGCGGTTCGCCGGGCGCGCCAGCTTCGGCTGATCTGATCTCGTCTATCGCTGACGCCCGCGCACCGAGACAAAAGTCACCCGCTATGAGTGAGGCTCACCGGCCGATGAAGCGGAACCCTGGGACCGAGGCAGTGAAATTCGGTCGTTAGGGGTTACGGTGCTATCGCCCTGTTATGAGATCCGGGTAGCCGGCGTTCTCCCGCTCGAGGTTCTGCTTGATTTCGACCAGCTCACCGCCTCGGTCGAGCCGGTCGAGACGGTCGTACACGGGCCGGTCAGGGACCAGGCGGCGCTGAACGCGCTGCTCGCCCGGCTCGAGATATTCGGGGTCGAGATCCGGGAGATACGCCGCCGGTACGAACGAAAACCACAGCGCTAGCCGGCCTCCAGACCGAGTTCGCGCGCGCGGATGACCGCCCCGCTTCGCGATGAGACCCCAAGTTTCCGGTAGGCGGAGTACGCCTGCGTCTTGACGGTGTTCTTGGAGACATGCAGCCGCTCGCCGATTTCGGCGTACGACAGGTGCGTGGACAACAGCGGCAGGAGCCGCAGCTCAGCTGCGGTAAGCGACGAGGCGCCGGCGGCGCGCGCACTGGTCGTGGCGAGAGCAGCCTGCAGCCGGCCGGCCAGCGCAGGAAGGACACCGAGGTCCGGCCTCTGCTGGAGAATGCCGTGGATCTGGGCCAGGACCGCCGCGGCGCCCTCGGGATCGCCGAGCGTGACGTACGCGCGGGTCATCTCGAGAAGTGCCTGGACCGATACCACGGGCAGGACATAGGTCAGCAGGGGCCTCAGCCGGGAGGCCCGCCCGAGGTAGAACCGGGCCCGGGAGATGTCGCCATCGTGCAACGCGGCCCGGCTCGCCCAGGCGTATACGAGGGCGCTGGTCCGGTAGTCGCCGAAGTGCCCGTCCTCCACGATCGTGGCGGCGCTTTTCGCGAGCGTGGTGATCTCGGACCAGTCATTGCGTTCGGCGGCCACAGCGCACTGCTCGGCCAGAATCAGGCCGGCCAGGGGCAGGCTGCCGGCGTGGGTCGCAAGATCGAATGCGCGGGCAAAGACCGGCTCGGACCGGGCCGGGTCACCTTCCAGCAGGTAGGAAATGCCCTCCGTATACAGCATGGTCGCCCGGTACGGGCTCGCCGGGCTCAGTCCCGCCCAGGCGATCCGCGCGTCGCGCCGCATCTCGGCGATACCGTCGCGGCACAAGATCGCGCGCAGGTAGGCCAGCGTGGCCTCCATGGTGCTTCCGTCAGGAAGGATCCCGGCCGGCGGTCACCTCGGAAATCCCGCCCAGAGCGCGCAACCGTGCCGTCGGCAGCGGCACAACGGTGCGCGAAGCCAGCGCCAGCCGCCAACCAGGCGGGAGGCGCACGGCGAACTCGGCGATCGTGTTCAGGCACTGCCTGTTCGTCACCGCCTCGGCGTGATCGAGTATCACGGTCACCGGTGACTGCACCGAGGCGACGGCGGACACGAACCTCGGGATCATGGTGATGTCGGCGCCCGATGAGGCCAGCGCGGCGAATATCGCCGGATCGACCGGCCCGATCCGGTCCAGGGCCAGCGCGAGAGCACTCAGCAGCACCACGGGATCGTTGTCGCCTTCGTCGCACGACAGCCAGGCCGCACGCGGCCCGATCCGTTCCGCCCATTGGGCCATGAGCGTTGTCTTGCCGTAGCCCGGTGGGGCGGCCACGGTGATGACCGGCGCCCGGGCAGCGAGCAGCTGCCCGACCAGGGCGGTGCGGGCGACGATTCCCGGCCGGGCGACGGGCGGCTGGAACTTCGACTCGGGGAGGGCGAAGCCAAGCTTCGGCGCGATGTCATGATTCCTGCCAGCTGCCACGTGAGCCGCATCGGTGACCTCTGGCTGCATTCTTCCGAACGTACTCCAGATCAGGCAGCACCAACGAGGTATGGCCCGCATAGCGGCCACATCCGGAACCTCGGCGTCCTCCGGGACGGCCGAGATCACTCGTCGTGGGTGAGGATGCGCCACCGGAAGGCCGGCATGGTTACCATAGCGGGCCGGATGATTGCCCGGAACGAAGGAGCGCGTCCATGACTGCAGAGACGACGCGGCGGCCGGTGCGCACGCAAGGCTTCCGCCAGCGGATGGTCAGCCGCTGGATCATGCTGGCGACGGTCACGGAGGTGCTGCGCGACCGCCGGTTCCAGGAGAAGGCGATCACGGTCGTCATCGGAGCGGTCGCGCTGGCCCAGCTCGGCCGGGACAACCAGGCGCGCCCGCTGAGGCGTGCGACCAGCTGGTACACCAAGCTCGGCGTCAGCCAGGAGCTGGCCCGCGTGCATGATGCCTTGGAGGATGCCCTGGAGGATGTCCTGGAGCCGGGCTGGGCTAGGGCTGGCC
>Ga0335069_10010711_pt1 | contig 12981 bp, 9 predicted proteins | sample Lox_Sample_11_FD_206714 | JGI IMG/M metagenome (GOLD analysis project Ga0335069, IMG submission 206714) | Soil microbial communities from Loxahatchee National Wildlife Refuge, Florida, United States - Lox_Sample_1.1 | ecosystem: Environmental > Terrestrial > Soil > Wetlands | place: USA: Florida... | reverse complement strand
GCGGTGGCGACCGTTCCGCCGCCGATTCCGCCACCGCCATCCACGCGCCACACCAGCTTCTGATTCACCGGATCCCAAGCCTCCAGCGCGCCGCGCATCCCTTCCGCAGTAGGCGGACCAATTGCCGGACTATCGATGAGCTTCGGCTCTCCGCTACCGCGCGAGTAACCGTTGCTGCCCGGCTTAAGCTCCGCCGTCGCCGCATATGTGAACGGCATCAGCGACACAGGAATGTACACCCAACCCGTTTGCGGGCTGTACGACATCGGCGACCAGTTATGCGCACCGCCTCCAGTTGGGAAGATCGAGATCGGATCGGTGTCGTAATAAGCAGCGGGATTCACGATCGGCCGGCCCTTCGCGTCGAGCCCAAGCGCCCATGTCGTCTTTACATACGGAGCTCCGGAGATGAACTCGCCAGTGAGACGATCGAGCACCCAGAAGAACCCGTTCTTCGATGCCTGTGTAATCACCTTGCGTTGCTTGCCCTTGATATTGAGGTCGAGCAGCATTAGTTGCTGCACGCTGTCGAAATCCCAGTTGTCGTTGGGCGTGGTCTGGAAGTACCACTTAAGCTGGCCGGTTGTGACGTCCACAGCCAGGATCGAGCAGGTATAGAGATTATCGACGTTCTGCTGGCCTCGAAACTTCTGCACCCATGGCTCGGCGTTGCCCGTACCGACGTAGGCCAGGTTCGCATCGGGATCGTAGGCGAAGCCGTCCCATACCGCTCCGCCGCCGCCCTTGGTCCAGAAGTCGCCGCCCCAAGTCTTGAGCGCGGCTTTCATCGCGTCATTTTCCGGAGGCAGTTCCGGATTGCCCGGAACGGTGTAGAACTTCCACGCGAAATGGCCGGTTTTAGCATCGAACGCCGCGAAGAAACCACGGGTCGGCTTGTCGCCGCCGGAAGCGCCGATGATCACTTTGTCGCCGGCGATGCGCGGAGCCATCGTCAACGTGTAAAGATCCTGCGGATACGCCACGCGGGATTCCCATACCGGCTTGCCGGTCAGTGCATCGAGCGACACTAGCCGGCCGTCGTTGATCGGCGCGATGATCGTGCCGTTGAAAAGCGCGAGCCCGCGATTTACGATGCCGCAGCAGATCTTTGGCCGGACGGCGGGCTGATTCACGTCTGGGTCCCATCGCCACAGCTCTTTGCCGGTCTTCGCGTCGAGCGCGTAGACGACGCTCCAGGTTGTGATGCCGTAGAGTGTGTTGTTCCATACCAGCGGCGTGCCTTCCTGATTGCCGCCGCCCGCGCCCACCACGTAGCTCCAGGTCAAACCCAAGCGCTTCGCGTTTGTGTCGTTGATCTGCTTCAGCGTGCTGTAGCGGGTCTCGCTTTGGTTGCGTCCGTAGCTCACCCATGAACCGGGCAGGGCGTCGTTCGCGACGCTGCCCGCGTTCCGCAGAACCTTGCTGTCCACGTTGACGGGTTTGGTCGCTTGCTGCGCGTGCAGCCAGGTCGCGGCTCCGGAAAGCCCCAGGATTCCCAACGCTAACGCGGTCTGTCTTGGCCTAAAAGCATCCATGGAATGTCCACCTCACGCAATTGGACCAACGGTATCACAGACACAAGCAGGCTGCTGATGTTGGATTGGTGAGTGGACTCGAACTACGTCAGACCGCCGACGCGCCCTGGATCGCTGGTGTCCGAGGAGTCGAAGTCCACCGGAGCAATCGTCCGACCCAGGATTTTCAGCGACGATTTCTGGATGTACTGCCAGCTACTCGCTCCGCCGCCCGCGCTGTGAGGCTCGGGCGCCGGGATGCTGTTCAGATCGGAAAAAGATTTATGCGCGGGATACTTGTTCAAGTTCCACACCCAAACCACCGGCTTCGCATTAGGGCTGCGCCGCTCGATGTAACTGGTGATCGCGTGAGCGATGGTAAAAGAGCAGTAGATGCCCGGCTTGTATCCCTGATCGATCACAGCCTTTGCCCATCCGAAGTAGTGCGACAGCCAGGCGGAGTCCGCAGACGGAAGTTCCTGGTCAAAATAGATCACCGTGCCGGGGGGCATTCCTTCGTTGCTGGCGAAGTTGGTGGCTTCCACGCCATCCAAATAGCCATTCATTTCCTCGCCGCCGCGCACGAGGGCGAGCGAATGAGAATGGGGCTGTTTGCCTAGGTAGATCGGAGCCACACCCCAGCCGAAACTGCGGAGAGTTCGGTACTTGGTTATCCAGGTCTTCTTGTCCTTGAAACCCGGACCCGCGACGGGCAAATAAAACCCTACCCATTCCAGATTCGATTGGTCGTAAAGGGCTTCCATCACGGCGTCACCTGGGTATGTCGCTAGGTCAAATCCGGCGAAGGGCATTAATTGGGCTCCGATCAGTATCTGCAAGAATATAGCGCAATCTCAGGAACAAAAGCAGCAGTTCTGAAATGGTACGCGTAGTTCGCGGGACAATCGGCTCAAGCTCGCGTGGCACCCATGCCGTGACCAATCGAATTAGCGCGGACCGTAGTGGAACGCCGGCCGGCCAGATTCGAACGCACCGAGATCCGGAGCGCGGCCGGTGAAGCCGTCCGTAATCGTGGGAAGCTCGACGCCGGCATCGATTGCGGGTGAACCGGAGCGCAGGCTGAAATCGAGCCCGTCGGGCGTGTACACGTGTTGAGGATCGGCGGGATCCGGCATCGGAACATGCGCGAACACGTCGTAATCGACCATGACGCTGTGCTGTTCCTGGCCGGTTGCCTCGCGGAAATCCTGAAGACTTCGGAACCGTCGCTGAACCGGATTCTGGCCGAACGCCGCCGCGGTTCCGAAGGCCGGCGAGTTCCACTCGAATGAATCCTCTTTGCCGGGGTTCGGGCGATAACCGTTGTAATCGGAGCTTGAGTAGTTGGTGTACGTCGTCACCGCGAAGACGGGATCGAACGCGCCTTGCGCGAGAAACAGATTATTGCGGTACTGCTGATTCGATGCCGGTCCAGCGCGACCCTCGCCAATGATCGTGTTGTTGTAGGTCAGAATGCCCGACGAACCCTCGATGTACTTGAGCGATCCCGTGGGCGCGTTGTAGATCAGGTTTTGATAAAAATAGACCGGCCCGCCAAACATAGGCTGCACGCTGAGCGCGCCCGAGGCGGAATCGAAGCAGCGGTTGCGAAACACGCGAATGTTGCGAGCACCGCCGTCCGTCTCGAAGCAGTTGTCGCCCATGTTCAAGATGTCATTGCCGTAGAAATCGATAGCCAGCGGTACTCGATCGGGGATGTCGTTCGGAGCGCCATCGGGCGGGCCATAAGTCGCGACGTCCACGCCGTCGTGCCAATTGGCGATGCGGTTGTACGCGACAACATGTCCTTGGCCGTAGACTTTGATCGCGTACTCAGAGAGAAGCAGTTCGGGGAAGCCGGGGAATTTGTCCCACGGCGAGCCGATCCAGCCCATCATCTTATTGGGGTCGTGACGTCCAGTGAGGACGTTATCGGCAATATAGAAGTTCTTCGAGCCTGACCAATCGTCCTGCACGACGCGCCCGACGTCATACACCTTCGAATGCTTCAGAGTGAATCCGCTCGCGCCAGCGATCCCTTTGATCCCGAGCAGGAACGCAACGTTGGTATTGCGCACGGTGATGTTTTCGAAGTAATTGTAATTGCCGCCCATCAGGTTGAAGAGGTTCTGGCAGCCATCGCCGTCGAAGATGGCTTCGCCGTCGCCCGCGCCTTTAATCACGATGGGTTTGTCGGGCGTGCCGCTCTGCGTCAAGTAATAGGTTCCGTCGAAGTAATTACCCATGGCCAGATAACCTGGCCGAGGTGCGCCGTTCATGTAATGAAAACGGTCGCCGACGTACAGTCCCGCGTGAACAAGAATCGTGTCGCCGGGCTGCACGCGAGGAGGATATGCGTTTTCGTAATCGTAGTGCGCAAGGCCCATGTAATACGCAGCCATCAGGCCGGTGAACGCGGGCTCCTGCTTCGCACCGGCCCACCCAACGGGATAGACGTGATACACATGTCCACCCTCGGCTGGTTTTGGTTCGCTGCGGGTGCGCAGCGTCACGGTTTTCTGAGTCGATCCGGTGACGCCGTCCGGATCGGACAGAACGAAGCGGCATTCGTATTCGGTATCAGGATCGAGGTTCAGAATGCTCCCCGAAAACATATTCGCGGCGGTGTAGCGAAATAGAGGATAGCGCGCGGGATCGTTCGCGGCGTTCGGACCGGGCGCGACTCCGATCTGCTCGCGCTGAAGCCGCATCAGCGGCAGGGCTGGCCGCCAGTTGGATTCGCCCTTCTTGCGATAGGAGACATCGACCTTCGCGTTGCGATTGTCGTCGCCGGTGATTCGCCATTCGAAGCCGAGCGAAACCAGAGTGGGAGGCTCGGCGGTGAATTCGCCGGCAGCCGTCGTGTTTTGCGCCGAAGCAGCGCTGTGGAACGCGAGCAACGAAAGTGCGAGCAGAAGCGCGTGCCCTTTGATCGTCATCCCCACATTCTATGCCGGGCGCGGCCGATCAATGGCAGGTAGTCAGTCTGAATCTCGCGTGACTTAGCCGAGAACCTCACCGGATCCGAGCGTCATGCGAACAATTGAGATTTGCTGCTGTGCTTGATACCACGGCACCTTATCCGAATTAGCTCCTTCTTCATTTCAGTTAGCAATTTGAAACCACCCCGATCGCTACGTCAGGGCCGTCGATGGTTTGTGAATCCATGCCGGGAGGCACAGATGATCCCGCGGCAGCCTAGCTTTCCGAGTCGTTGAACCGGCAATCGAGATTTACAAGCCGGCTACTTCGGCTCGACACGGCCGAGGGCCTCATCGGTTGCCAACTCTAACTCTTCCATCTCGCCTTGATCTAGGTCCCGGATCTTGGTTTGCAACGTCGATTTGGGTATGGCGCGCATCTGAAATGCCAGCGCAACCGAGTCCTCCGGTGGGCCGTCCGTTGACGAGGAGTGAATCAACGCAGTTCCGGCCAGGTTCGCCCGATCAAGGTTCGTTGTGATAGGAACGACCAGTACCGACTGGAGCGCCCGCGTCAATACATCACTCTGCCAAATCACGACGGGCCGACGACCGGTCTGTTCGCGAGGTCGATACGCCCCGAGGTCAGCCCACCAGATCTCCCCACGCTTCAACCGCGCTCCGTTGAGTCCAGGTCGGCAGCCCACTGAGCTAATCCCTGCTCAGCCAAGGCGAGGTCGTCCCCATTCGCGATCTTCGCAAGCTTTGCAAAGTCCCAGCGACTGGGGTCCGGCCGCCTCACCACAATCAAGTTCACACGCTCGCCCGGACGAAGGCCCAGGCGCTCTGCGGGTCGGAGGACACCATCCTCGTATTGGGCTTCCACGACTCTCACCGTCATGATCGTAGCACGAGGTTGCGACCGAGGAAGACGTGTTCGAGTTTGAGGCGTATTCAAGCTGGCCTGCCATGGACGCTGATCGTCTTAAGCCCCATCAGCCTAAAACAACGCGTCGTTAGCGGGTTCGATTTCAACGCGAGTTGAGCCGCGTGCCCATGGTGGGGAGCCACGGGCAGCGGGCAACGTGTTCTACAGGTCGAAGATATGGGACGCACAAGCACGCGAACGGCGGAGCGACGTCCGCAGAGCGTCGGCGTGGACCGTTTGAAGCAGGTTCACAATGGGCTATCATTGCCCGCAAGATGAGCCACCGAATATTTGACGCCTCCGACGCCCAACTGGATGAAATGCTGAGAGATAAACAGGCCTCCCAGCTTCAAATCGAATTGGCTTCGAATGAGTTGCAAAGACGGCATCTAATCCATATTTGGAAGGGAGACGGAACGCTTGGTTAGCGCCACAAACAAATTGGTAACTTTATCGGAGAGGTTGGAAGGGCTAACAGTTAAGCTAAACGTGCTTACAGTAGTATTGATCGTCCTAACCGTTCTCGCAGCCATCGTCCCCATCGCGATTGAGGTTTGGCGCGCCCATCACGAACCTCAAACCGCGCCGCCAACAGTACAAGCGACATAGGAGTAGCGTGCTAAGGTGGCCACCTTTGGGCCGCTCTCCAACAGAATCAGCAATTCGAGTGGCTTGGCATCCCCCACCCTGCGCATTTCGACGTTGACTGAGTCCCCAGTGTCCGCGCCCACCTTGTCGCATATGGGCTGCAAGCCGAAGTGTCAGCACCGCTCTTTCCAAGGATCAAATTGCGTTAGGCCGATCGGGATTCCGTTGAGCGCACTTTGCGCCGACGCAGCGCTGTGGAACGCGATCAACGAAACTGCGAGCAGAAGCGCGTGCCCTTTGATCGTCATCCCCACATTCTATGCCGGCAAGCTTTTGCCGGCGGGCCGTCCCCGAGACATCGCTAGCATCTCCGCATGCTCACGAGGTTGCGGAAAGAGGCGTCGAGAAAGTCTCGACGCGGCACGCAACGAGTGCGTGCGCCAAGCAAGTCGTTGTAGCGCAACCTCTCACGCATGGCGGTTCCGTGCCGCAGTCTGACAGAACCGACCAGAGGGAGCGGAGCCGCGGCTTATTTAACTGCGATGACTACTTTGTCGGTGGTAGTGATCCCGCCCGAGGCAAGCTGAAGCGGGATGGAATTGCCGGCGGAGACCTGAGGCACCAGGAAGTTGACTTGGTTGACGCCGGGGAACTGCGGAGCCAAGCCCGAGAACAGCAAGGTGGCCTGCACGCCCCCGACCAGCACTTGAGGCTTGGTCAGCGTGTTACGCAGGGCATCGGAGGACGCCGCTCCGTCTTGAACGGGCGTGTCCAGCGGCCCGAGGCCATTGGCATAAAGAATCAGCGCGTCGCCGACGTTCGCCGGATGCGTGGTGATTCCGGGGATCGCGCCCGGAGGAGCGGCCACGGAGCCGTCGCTATTGTTCACCGCAACCGCATAGCCCGCGCCATTGGGGATGCTGAAAATGCCAGGACCGATCGCCGCCAAAGGTACGGAAACCGCTGACGAAAGCACTCCGTTGCTCTTCACCACGACGTTGACCGATCCGGTGGTTGCGCCGGCGGGCAGAGCTTCCCATGGCATCTGTGCGTTCACTTGTCCGCCGGAAACGAAGAGCAGGGGCGCCTGGATTCCGTTGAACGTGACCGAAGTATTGTTGATTTGGTCGGACAGAGGGATGGTATCGCCGGATACCGTCGCGGTTGAAAGCGAAGTGCCGAAGATCGCGACCAGTCCCCCCGGCGCGACCGGCTGACCTACCGCGAAGCTGGCGGCGTTGATCACGCCTCCATTCGACACTACAGGCTGGGCAAGGGCGCTGCCCAAGAACGCAAAAACCCCCAACGACAGTTTGAACAGACGCACGCTACGGGACCCTCCGCTGACCTTAGACTCAGGGGAGTGTGCCTGCGGAACGCAAAACTTTCGCAAGCGTGGAAGCGACCTCTGGGTCCTTGCCTGAATTGAGCTCAATCGCGCGCGCGGCTTCTAACGCGGCTTCGGGCGCTCGGCCCTCGGCAGACAGCAATCTCGCCAATGTCCACCTCGGTTTGTACCAGTTCGGCGCAGCATCGACTGCGGCACGAATGGCGTATTCCGTACCGGAGGAGTCGTTACGGGCAGCGGCGAGAATGGCGAGATTGTACCAGGCGTTCTGGAGTTCCTCCGGCTGGTGAGTAGCCCTGGTAGCCGCGCCCGCGGCGATTTGGCTGTAGTAGATCTTGGCGATCGGGGCCTGCGATTCCATCGCGACCTTGGACCATCGGCGGGAGAAATATAGATCGCCGGTGACGCCGGCATCTGGACGGCTGAGCGCCGTGCGATACGCCTGGACCGCGCCGGTCAAGTCCCCGGCATCCATCCGGCGCTGCACTTTAGCGAGCAAATAGTCCTGCGAAACGAGCCTGTACGCGCCGATGGTCAGGGCGACGGCTGCGGCAACTCCTCCAACGAGCGCTGCCGCACGCCAGAGACGCGGAACGGGAAGTACCTTCGGTTCTTCGGCCCCCGCTCCTGCAAGGATTCCCGCGCCAAGATACAAGAAGAATGCTGTCGGCGCGATCAAGACCGCAAACTGGTGCGCGACCAGCGTCGCGGCCAGTCCTGGCAAGAACGCAAGCACGGCCAGACGGTTGCGATTTCGCGCTTGGACCCCGCCGGCTATGGCGGCAAGCAGGGCCACTCCGAGCGCTAGCAGACCGAACACGCCTTCGCTCGTTAAAACATCCAGGGGAAGGTTGTGAGGCGACTCGTGATAAAAATCCGGGTAAGCGCGCGCAAGCGCGACCGATTCAAACTTGGGAAACTCCGCCGAAAACGCTTCGGGACCGTAGCCAATTAGAGGCTTCCGAGCCGCCATGCTTACGGAATCGCGCCATAGCAGCAATCTCGCGCCACCGGCGGCGTCTTCTCCGATCCAATGCACTCGAGCTCGCAAACGTTCTCCGGCGGGCGAAATATAGAACACCGCGAACGAAGCGATCACGGCCAGCGAAGTCGCCGCGACCAGCCGCACCGATGGGCGCTTGAGCATGACTCGAACTATCGCGCCGCAGATCAAGGCCAGCAGAGCGCCGCGCGATCCGCTGAGCACGATCGCGATGGCCCCGGCCACGGCCGAAAACCCCGCAAGCAATTTCCATCCGCGCGCCTGCTCGGTTACGCTCAACGCTGAAGCCGCGAACACCGGCCACACCAGAAACGCTGCGAAGTAATCACTGTGGCCGAGCGTCCCCGGCGGTCGAACGATTCGATAGATTCCTTCCCCGACCCCGTACGCATCGCGAGGCAAGATCGGGTCCCAGCCGAAATACTGGGCGATTCCGTAAAGCGATGCCAATAAGCCCGCGCACGAAATCGCGCGAATCAGCCAGCGCAAGCGCTGCCCTGAGGACACGGCATACTGCGCGATCCAAGCAGCCGCAAGGAGCGTTGCCCATTCGGTAAGCGCACCCATGCGGCGCCAGTTCGATCCGTACCAGGCGAGCGCGGGTTCGGCAGATCGCCAGGCTGCGATTCCCGCGACGACCATTGAGAGCGCAATAGCCCCCAAGTACCATCGCCCCCAGCGGGACCTCGCGAATGCGATCCACGATTCCAGTTGAAAGCAGACTGCGGCCAAAGCGAGAGCCGCGCCAAGCATCAGAATCGCGACCTTGGGAGTGATGTCGTAGTAGAACAGCAAGCGCGGGGCGAGGATCAGAGGCAGCACGAACGCGAGGGCGGCGGTCAAAAAAAGCATTGTCGTCAGAGTTACTAAGACTTAGAGCGACCCGTTTCAGGAACAGATCAACTCCACCAGCCGTTCCGCGCCTCTCCCGTTACGGTCAAACCTTAACGGGAGAGCCATGTACACCTCCGACGGCTTGGAATTCCTGGAATACGTATGGCGCAGGCGAATGATGCTCGCCGGGGTTTGCCTGACCGCGCTGGCGATCGCCGGAGGCGTGAGCTTGCTTTTGACGCCCCGCTACACCGCGACCGCGAGCGTGCTGATCGAGTCTCCCGGAGGAAACGATCCCCGTGCCGCGACCGCCGTGAGTCCGGTGTACCTGGAATCTCTCAAGACGTATGAGATGCTCGCGTCCAGCGACACGCTTTTCGCCCGGGCGTTAGACGATTTGCAACTCCGCCGCAAATATCCGAATGCCAGTATTGAGTCGCTGAAGCGGCGCATCCTCTCCTTCAATAAGCCCGCCAACACGAGCATTATCGAAATCAGCGCGACGCTGGACGATCCGCGCCAGGCGCAGGCGCTCGCGCAATACATCGCCGAACACACAGTTGCGCTAAACGCGAACCTGGATGATCGGTCGAATGAAGGAATCCTGCAGGAGCCGCAGCGGATTCTGAATGACGCGGCAGCGCGACGGGCAAAGGCCGAAAAAGCGCGTGAGGAGTTCACACGGGACAATTCCGTCGAGACGCTTTCGAGGGAAGTCTCAGCGGCCGAGGATCTGCGAAAAGAAGTGGAACTTGAATTGACTCGTGCGAAGGCCGAATTGGCTGAGGATCTCGCGCGGCAGCAAACAACGCAAACTGCCGGGCCTGGCGGACCGCCCGTTCCGAGCGGTCAAGAGCGTTGGACTGCGCTCGAAATCGTCTCAACGCGAGCCCGAATTCAGGAGTTAGACGGTCAAGACCAGCAGTTGCAGGCATCGCTTAGTAAGAAGACGCAAGCTCTAGAAAGTGTCGGGCATGCACGGGAATCTCTGGAGGCAGAGGTGAAGGCAGCGCGCGCCGACGAGGAAGCGGCACAGACTAAGCTCGGCGAAATGCGGGCGTCCTCAGCGCTCCGGGGCGTGCAGCTTGCGGTGCTCGACCCGAGCATCGTGCCGCAGAGGCCAACGTTTCCGAACATTCCGCTCAATCTGGCGATCGCGCTGGCGTTCTCTTTCGCCGCAAGCGTCGCATTCCTGGCGATTCGCTTTGCATACGGGCGAATTCGCCGTGCGCATGCCGATCCCGTGTATAGCTTGCGCTAGAGCGCCGTCTCCGTGACCCGGTATTATCGAGCCGCAATCGTTCCAATCTCGTTGGGGATTTGGGCATCGGCTGTCGCGCTGGCGCCGGGCACTGAGCTTAAGCTCGCGCTGGCCGCGCCGCTGCCTCTCGCGGCACTCTTGTGGTGGGTGATGCAACAGCCACCGCGATGGATGGCCGCATTTTTCGTTTGCCTGCTCTTGACGCCGCCGCTTCCGCTCCCTCTGGGCGATTCGGGAGTCCACATGGCTCCGCTGGCCGCGGCCCTCGGGATTCTGGCCGGCGTCATTAGCGCACGGGGCTGGCGTTCGATTGGCCATCCTTTGACGATCGCGTTCACGGTGTTGCTTGGAGTGTTGTTCGAATCGGCGGGGTTGGCGGGCATTTACTCCAACTGGACGATCGGACTGGGCAGTCTGGCGCGAGTAATTCTGTTCGCCATCGGTGTGTACGTCTTCCTTTACGCGTTCGCAGGGCCGGGGCAGGACTCCGAAAGCGATGTTCGCACCGTGAGGCTGCTGTTTTGGCTGGGAGTCGCTGGAGCCGTGTTCGCCTGCGTGGACTTCTATTTTCAGTTGCCGGCGCCTGCCGGTTACAGCGACCAGTTTGTCTGGCTGGATGAAGGAGTCCTGAGACGCGCCCAGGGGTTGTTTTATGAAGCAAGCACGCTCGGCAACATGTGCGCGTTTTTCCTGGTGATGATCGCGGTGGCTTTGTCGCGGAAGCGCGAGCAATCCCCGTGTTCGAGAAAGGCGCTGTTGTTCGGCGGGCTAGCGCTGGCGGCGGCGCTGATGTTTTCCTACTCTCGCGCATCCGTGTTCAATGTCGTGGTCGCGGTTTGCGCACTGGCCTGCATTCGAGTTCGCCGGTTCCGGCGCTCAATGATTTGGATGGCGGGAGCAGCGGTTGTGGCCGGCGTGGCCGTGAACGTGTTCTTGCCTTCGTTTTCCGCGAACTACTGGGGACGGCTCCTGGGATCGTTCAGCTTCTTCTGGCAATGCCCGGACGCCGTGCTCTCCGGCCGGCTGAGCCATTGGCAGGTGCTATTGGATTTTCTGCAGCGCGAACCATGGCACGCGATCTTAGGCGTCGGCTACAAGACGCTGCCCTACTCGAACTTCACTGGATCCACGGTGGTCGCGGACAATACATATCTCGGTCTGCTGGTCGAGACCGGCGTCGTGGGCCTGACGGCGTTTCTCGCGTTGAATGCCGCGATCTTGCGTACCGGATGGCGAGCGCTCCGTTCGCCGAATCCAAGGACGGCGTTTCTCGGCGAATGGATCTTCTGCTTCTGGTGCGGAGAGATGGTGCAAATGTTTTCGGGCGACCTGATCACGTACTGGCGCGCGCTGCCGGTGTATTTCTGGGTGCTCGGCGCGGCAGCAAGGCAAGCGCGGGAATCCATGCGGGTGGAGGAACAGAAATGAGGGTTCTGTTCCTCGACCAGTTCAGCCACCTCGGAGGCGCTCAGTTCTGTCTCCGCGAGGTGCTAGAAGAAGTTCGCCGGCGCGGATGGAGCGCGGAGCTAATGGCCCCCGGCGATGGCCCGCTGCTCGACTTTGCCCGCGAGTGCGGATTCGCTAGCCATACGCTTCCGATTTCGCAGTATTCGAGCCACCGACAGGCGGGGGCCGATATCTTGCGATTTGGATCAGGGTTAGCCCGCGCAGCCGCGCTAGTTCGCCGAGCCTTGCGCGAACGCAGCTTTGACGTAGTGTACGTCAATGGCCCACGTGTTTTGCCTGCAGCCATTCAGCGGCGCACTCCGGTGGTCTTTCACGCGCACAGCGTTGCTACATCGAAATATGCGCAGGCGATCGTCAACTGGTCGTTACGGCGCGTTCGTGCGAAAGCGCTGGCGTGCTCGCGATTCGCGGCCAGCCCAATTGAAGCAGCATTGGGCGAAAACGCCGTGCAGGTCGTCTACAACGGCGTCGCCGATTGCGGTTACCGGCCGCGCGGCACCGAGCACGGGCCAGTCAGCGTCGGCCTGCTCGGCCGCATTTCGCCGGAGAAGGGGCAGCTTGATTTTCTTGAGGCCGCGCGATCACTTGCAGATGATTCCGATTTGCGATTCTCGATCATCGGGGCGGCGCTGTTCTCGGATCGCGAGTATGAACAGAAGATCCGCTCACTGTGCGGCGACTCGAGCGTTGAATTGCGCGGCTGGACCGACAATGTTTCCGAAATCCTGCACAAACTCGACATTCTTACCGTACCCTCGGGCGCGAATGAGGCCAGCACACGAGTCGTCCTGGAGGCGCTCTCTGCGGGAACCTGCGTCGTCGCTTATCCTTCGGGAGGAGTGCCGGAGTTGATTCGCAACGGATCTAGCGGTTTGCTCACTAACGGCCGTAGCCCTGCTCAATTAGCTGACGCGATTGGAACGCTGGCTCGCGATCCGGACATGCGATCGCGCCTGGCGCACAACGGACGTAAGGAGTGGGAAGCTCGCTTCACCGTCGCGCGGTTTCAGCGCGAAGTGTGCGACTGGATTGAGGGTGCGGCGGGCTCGAAAGCGCCCGCCGCCAACGAATCGCGGATTGCGCCAGCGGGATCAGGGTTCGCGCATGATGCACGGCC
>Ga0335069_10010710_pt1 | contig 12982 bp, 11 predicted proteins | sample Lox_Sample_11_FD_206714 | JGI IMG/M metagenome (GOLD analysis project Ga0335069, IMG submission 206714) | Soil microbial communities from Loxahatchee National Wildlife Refuge, Florida, United States - Lox_Sample_1.1 | ecosystem: Environmental > Terrestrial > Soil > Wetlands | place: USA... | reverse complement strand
AGTCAGTGTTAAAAGTAACTTTATTTTGTCCTGTTACTTTTATTGTTATTAGAAGAATTAATATAGTTACTACTCCTTTCATTTTTGTGGTCTTTAACTATTGCAGGCAACGGACACGGCTTGGCGATGTGGCGGTATTTGAAAATCGTCAGCCCGTAACCGCTGCTGAATAAAGTTACAAAAGTTCATTGTTAATTCTGATGCTCATAAGTATTCCGTCGGCTGGAACTGAAGCCGATTAGCGAACAAAAAGTTGAGAATATATTCGTCGCCCCGCCATATTGCCAAACCGCCTGTTGTACGTTCGCCCTTCTCCTCGGTTATCTATAATGTGGGTCTGTGTCCACCCGCAGAGTGTTGCCTGTGCGTTGGCTCAAGGCAGGCTCTTTTGCAAGGTTGGCTTTTGTGTGTCGGCTTTGTGTACCTTGCAAATGTGCCTGACTTGGAGCGTAGGCTTAAGGGAGTTTCATTGCTTGTTGTATGATGTCAAATAGGTTTTTAATTGTCGGGTAAACTGTCGAACGGATATATCGGCCTGTTGTGCTGTCCTTGGTCAAAGTGTATTGGCTTAAAAGACCTGATGCAACGTGTGGCGTTGTGTCAATGGAAATTAAAAAGTCAATGTGTGAATACGTTGTCCCAAGAGTTTTGTCGTCAACAAACTGCAAAAGTGTCTTGTCGTATTTGTAGCCAAAGCGTTTGAAAATACCGTCCATATTCATTTTAAGGTTGTAGCAAAACATTCCGCAAAGTGGCGGATGTGTCAGTCCGATTGTTTTTACTTTCCTTGCTAACTCGTTAAATTTTTTCAAGTCTGTTCCTGTCGCATTGCTCTTAACTTCCAAAATCATTTTGATGTCTTGGGGTTCCATAATGCTGAAACGGTTTGAACGGATTGGTGCTCGTCTTGCTGCATCACGGCAAAGAACAATGTCAACTTGATTGTGAATTTTAGTTCCGTTTAAATACAAAACGCCTCTTTGCAAATTGGGTGGATTTACAAACGTGTCGCTGATTACATCACATAAAAAGTCCTCTCGAATTTCGCCTCTTGTCAATTTGTGTTCTATTATATCAGAAACCTTGTATTGAGCATTCAGCAAATCCTCAGCGTATTGTTCAAATTTGTCAAAACTATATGCCATTACTTACCAAATACTTTGTTTATTAACTGAGTAATTTCTCTTTTTTTATTCATTTTCAATATTCGCAATGCTTCCAATGTTCTAAAGTCGGCCTGAATTTTATCAATAATTTCACTTTGAATTTTCAAAGAAGGCAATGGAATAATCAAGTCTTTAATTTGCTCATAGTTCAATGCTTTTCTTGTTCCACCTGCTTGATTGCTAAAAATTTGATTTTGTATAAATGGACTGTTAAGTGAAATGGATAAGTATTCTGGAAGAATAAGGTCTTTCTTTACCCTTAGTAAAGCAACGTGTTGATTTACATTAGCATCAATATTTTCATTCATCATCGCACTTCTACCAATACTGTCACCAGTGATGTTTAGAAAAACATCTTTAAACTTTACTTGGCTTCGTTTCATTTTTTTATGAACATCAAAAGGAATGTATGCAGCTTTTGTGAAGTCATAAAAACCAGTAAGAATGTTCTGACTTCTAATAAATAAAACGCCTTTATCGCTTGAAACATATGCTTCTTCACCGCCTAATGGAGTTGAGCCACTGGAAACAAAATCTAAAATGTGTCCTAATTTTTCTTTTTCCCAAGTTGGATTTATTTCAAATGAAGATTTATAATTTTCCAAAATCTCATTGCAGCCGTTAATTACTTTTTCATTTGCTTCAGTTTCGGAAATAATTCTAATCTGAACATCAATAGGTGGTAATGGAATTTGAATTTTCTCCATTACATTATTCATTAGTTTAGGATTACCCAATTTGACAACGAAGTCAGGGGCAACTTCATTTAGCACAACTGCCAAATACCTCATTAATACTTTGTTTGTTTTTGCTTTTAATGTGCCGCAAACATTGGTGCAATTGAATTTACCTGTGCGATAAAATACTGTACCTGCGTTTGCTCCATCAGTTGTCCAAGTAACATATTCACCATCAAAGTCGAATGTATCTATGTAGCCGAAAATCCCGTCATTACTTGTTTGAGAAGAATAGACTGGATAAATGCCTTTATTGTTATCAATGGTTTCTTTGCTGATTACTCTACCTCTACCTAATTCGCACAAGTCGCCAACTGATACTAATTCATATTCGGAACTTAGCAAACTTGTTTGCGAAAACTTATCAAAGTTTAAGTTGTAATCTCTTTCGTGGTCAAGTGCATCTATTATTGGTTTAGTCAATACTTCGGTGTTCTTTAAGTTCACACCATATTCAATCGCAGCTTCTTTTAAATTTTCATCAAACCAATTTTTTAGTTTTTCTTCATTGTCAGGCAAAAATGTAATACCTATTTTTTTATAAAAGTCTGCTAAAGCCTTTTCAATCTTTTCATTTAGGTCGGCAATGTTTACATCGCACTTTTCCTTTCTTGATTTGTCCTTTGCCTCTTTTTTAGCTGCCTTTTCTATTTCGATTTTACTTTCTAAATCTTCTTTGGATTTTACGGTCTTGTCGTAAAGTTTTCGGCAGAAACTAAATGCAGATGAAGCTGACTTGTAATTATCTAGTCTAGCAAATTCATCTTTATGGAGTAATCGGAGCTTTTTTGTAAAGAGATTTTCTGTTTGATTTTCAATTTCAATTTTAAAATGCTCTAAATCCTTTTTGCACATATCTAACCAATGCAAAGCATCAGGTAAATCATTTTCTTTTATTGGTGTTCGATTAGTGTTGAGTGAAAAACCATCATTCTCAATCTTAACCAATAATATTTCACTTCGTGTTCTTGCTACTTCTCTGTCAATTAAAAGAATAGATGTTTTTACTCCAGAATAAGGTTGGAAAATGTGAGAAGGCAAAGAAACAACAGCCCATAAACCTGCTTCATAAATCATCCATTTCCTTAACTCTGTAAAGTCACCTGAACCTTGAAAAATTATTCCTTCGGGAACAACAAAACCTGCTTTTCCATTAGGAGTTAAATGTTCAAGAATGTAATCGGCAAAAAGTATTTCAGTTCGATTGGCTCTAATTCGGAATTTGTCGTGTGGTTCAATTCCGCCCTTTGGTGTCATAAAAGGTGGATTGGCTAATATGCAATCAAACTTTTCTTTCCACCTTGTATCGTAATTTAATGTGTCGTATTCGTGGATTTTAGGATTTGTAAAATGGTGCAAATACAAATTCACTCTTGCCAAACGAACCATCAGAGGAGTGTTGTCGTAACCTTCAACATTCTGTTCCAACTTTTTTCTTTCTGTTGCTGTTAGCTTGTCGCCTAATGTTGCAGGGATGCCGTCAATTTCATAGTTATTCAAATTGACACGGAAATTTTCTAATCCAGTTGTGTTGCTTCGCAAAATATGTTTGTAAGCTGAAACTAAGAAACCACCAGTTCCGCAAGCAGGGTCAATGATACTGTCGTGTTTGGTTGGATTTACAACTTCAACTAAAAAGTCAATTATATTTCTCGGTGTTCTGAATTGTCCGTTATCACCTTGAGCACCCATTGTCATTAGCAAATACTCAAAAGCATTTCCAAGTTCTTCGCTGTGGTCGTATGAAAACTCATCTATCTTGTCAAGGAAGAGTTGCAAAACTCTACCGTCACGAAATTTCAAAAAGGTGTTGGTGAAAATCTCTTTGAATAGGGAAGGGATATGTTTTGACTTTTGTATTTCCTCAATTGCATTGATAAACTTAGTTACCCGTTGGTCGGCACTTAATTGATTGCTCATTAATTGCTGCCACGAATAGTCTTTTAATTCATCAACAAAGAATTTTTCCTCTTGTCCAACCGAACGAAGTTCTTCGTCTTGGTCGTCCATAAATTTATAAATCAGTGCAATAGTTATCAGTTCAATTTGGTCGGATGGCAAAGGAAGCACACCTACCAAAATATTTCTGGCGTTATCTATTTTCTTCTTTGTTTCTTTATTTAGCATCAGTTATACTCTTGGTAAAAATTTAGTTACGTTAATGTTGTCTTGTATGTAGCGAATAATTAGCGGAATATTGTCTTTGCCTAATACTTTCATATCATACAAACCTACTCTCATATCATTTGGGTCGGGTTTTCTTTCATTGAACTTTTGCCGTATGTCCTCAAAAAGTAAGTAAGCTTCAAAAAGGCGTTTGGCTGAATTGTATTTTGAGCCGTCAATTTTTGTTTCACTTACAAACTGTTGGAAATAATCGTCCGCTAATTCGGTTCTGTTTTTCACTTTGTATTTAGGAACGAATATTTGTTGCAGTATTTCCTGCAATGGCACTCGTCTATCAATGTCATAAGCATCTAAGAGTTTTTCTAAGTTCCAATATTCCATTGGCTTGTCAAACAAATTTGCTTTTACATAGGAACTTAATGTATTCCAGTCCTCTTGTTCAACTGCTTTTTTTAACTCTGGCTTTTGCTCAACTTCTTCTTTCGTGGCATCCTCGAAACGTTTTGAAAATGTTTCTTTATCCACCTTCATTATTTTTTCAGGCCCGAATTGTTCTTCTTTAATTGACTTTACATCATCTGAACCTGTGTAATTCATATCAGGTGTTTTGCCTCCGCCTCCACTACCTTCACCATCTTCACCTGGCTTTGGTAATTCTATTTTCTTTTTGTAGTCAAATTCATCTTCAAAGTATTGATGATTTGCAAAGAAGTCGAATAGATAATAGTTGTCTTTTTGAAATACTACAGGTTTGTCTTCATTGTTGTATTCAAAAGTAAATAGCCTTGTTCCTCTACCTTTTATTTGGATGTAATCGGTTGGAGAAAATATTGGTCGTGCTAAAATTACATTCAAAATATCGGGGCAATCGTAACCAGTTGTCATCATTCCAACTGTTACGCAAACTCTTGTTTTGCTGCTTTCGTAATCTATAAATTCAGGAACAAACTTTGTCTTTCCATTTAAGTTGTTGTTTGAAAAATTGATTGTTCGTTCTTGTGAACCAATTATATCAGATGTGATTTGAACTGCGAAGAATGAGCCTTTGCCGTATTGGTCAGGAAACATTTTTGCGGCTTCTTCATTCAGCATTTTTGTAATGATTGTGCAATGAAGTCTTGAAACGCAAAACATAATTGTCTTTCCAATTTCGTTTGTGATTGGGTCTCGTTTTGCGTTTTTTAAAAAGCACTTTACAAAAGACATATTTGTTTCTTGCGAAAAGAATTTTCGCATAAAGTCTTTTTTGTAGTATGTATCTTCTTCTTCGTCTCCGTCTTCGTTCTGAAACTTTACAGTCCAGCCTTGTTTGCTCAAAAGTTCTGTTGTTATTTCTGTCCTTACATCTAACAAGTTAGGCATACACAAATAAGGCGGAATGTGTTCAACTGCTTCTTTCAAACTAAAACGAAAGGTTGGCGTTCCGTCTTCGCAACCAAAAGTTCTGTAAGTGTCAAGCAGCAATCTTTTTTCTACATCTCTTGGGTCGGCACTTTCAATTTTAATTCCCTTCAAGTAATCCTTTGGTGTGGCTGTTAAGCCAAGTTTTGAGCCAATGAAATATTCAAAAATTACTCTGTTATTTCCACCAATTGTCCTGTGTGCTTCGTCTGAAATAATGAGTTGAAAGTCTGTTGGTGAAAACTCTTTTTGAAAACGGTTATCGTAGCTTAAACTTTGAATGGTAGTGATAACCACCTTTGCACTTTGCCAGTCATTTTTGTTACGTTTATAAATAACTGGAATAATGCCGTCAGGTTCTAAGTATGCTTTGAAGTTTTTGAATGCTTGGTTTTCTAATTCAATTCTGTCGACTAAGAATAAAACTCTGTCCGCATTTTCTGAACGGATGAACATTTTAATAATGGCGGCACTTAACAGGGTTTTCCCTGTTCCTGTTGCCATTTCAAAAAGAAATCTTCTTTTTCCGTTTGAGTAATCTTTTTTGAGTTTGTTGGCGGCATTAATCTGATAATCTCTTAACTCTCTTACTTCTTTGTTTTTCTTGGCTTCTTTCTTTTGTGCATCAGTATAAGTTAGCCATCTGCTGTCTTGAGAAATGGCAATATAGTTTTCGTCAATATGTTGGTCCAAAATCTTTTCTGGCTTTGGTGTCCACTGAATAGCGGCACCTAATTGTTTAAGGCTTAAATATTTTGAAATTACTGTCGGTTCTCCATATTCTAAGTCCCAATAATAACTTACGTTTCCGTTTGAAAGAAAAATGTGTCTGATGTGTTGAGCCCTAGCATATTCTCTTGCTTGTTCTTTTCCGTTTAATGGGTCAAGGTTTTCTCTTTTGGCTTCAACTAAAGCTATTGGTCTGTTAAGCTCATTCAAAAGTAAATAGTCTATGAAGCCGTCAGGTGCATTTTCTAAGTCGTTACCAAGACTTTCATTGTTGTATTTTGCTTTTTTGGTTCTATGTTCTAAACTAACATTGGCTTTGCCTTTGTCAGTGTCAAGCAAACGCCAACCTGCATCTTCAAGCAGTTTGTTGATTTTAATTCTTGCTTTCGCTTCTTTGTTTGCTGCCATTTAGTATTTGGTCAATATTTAATTTAAAAGGACTGTAAAAATATGGTTGTTTCCTCAGTAATTCACTGTCATATGTCTTTTGGGTGGTGGGTGGGCTTGGTGTCGAATAAAGACATACAGCTGAAATGTATTGTTAAGGGTGATAGATATTCGTCAGCCGGGGTGGGTGGGCTGTGTGTTGGCATTTTTAGCTCTTTGCAAGGTTTGCCTTGTGTTGGGGTTTTGTGTGCCTTGCAATGTGCTAAAAATAGCGTGGGGTTGTGTCGGCAAAGTCATATATGTTTAAATGTTTGTAGGATGTCGTTTAGGGTGACGTACAACGGCAAAGCATTTGTGTTTGTGGCGGAATTTGAATTCCGTCCGCCGAGAACAAATGCCTAATAAATTTACAAATGTTCATTGATATTCCTATCGCAAAATTCATAACGTCAAGCCAGAACTAACTCTGATATTTTAACCGAAGCTGAAGCGAGCATTTCTGTCCGCCGACATAACACAAATGCTCATGTTAGTGGCAGTTGGTGAATATTTTGAAGTTTGTTTATCTAAAACAACTTTTTTCGTTTGCAGTCAATAAAAAAATTGTCGTACGGACTTAAGCGCTTAAACACTTCGAGATTGAATTCGTGGAATTTTTCGCTTTCTACGTCTGACAAAGACAGAATGTAAACGTTTGTCGGATTTCTAGGGTTGTTCCCTACCCCAAGTATGATAAAAGTTGGAGTGTCTGTTACTTGCTGATAATGTCGATAATTTTCGAGCTGAAATTTGTCTAATGTTATATAGTTGTTGGTAAAATGATCTCTCCATTTGCACTCAACAGCAAAATGAAATGATTCACTTTTTGACTCAAAATAAAATTCTAAGTCCGGGAACTTGCTCATTAAAGGAAATATATCGTCAACAGTTTTATCGCTTCTCCATTCAATGAGTGCAAAATGTTCGGGATTGAAACGTCGCACAACAAACTGTTCAAATTCAGTTCCCTTTTTCTGATTTTCTTGATAGGTTTGTGTGTTTGTAAATCGTCTTTTGGAACGCAAGTAAGTTGGCAGAAGGCTTTGAGAGCTTTTCTTTCTAAAGCTTAAAATTCTGTCTATTAATTGGATTTTAGCCTTTTCCATAGAATACCGTCAGGTAACGGTATCATTGAAACGCAGTTCTTGACCCTTTATTTTGTCAACGTTCAATTGCCACTAACGACTTAGGCTTGCCGCAGTGCTGGGATTTTATGTCCGTCAGCCGATTGCTGAAGCCCGGCCCATGATTTTATGCTGAAGTTAAGACAAATGCTCAAAAGAATATTGTCCGCCGGAACCGAAGCCCATTAATGATTTGTCGCTGATTGCTCTTGAGTCTGCCAGCATTGCGGCAAACCTTATGTTAGCTGCGTTTTTTGTCAAGCTTGCCAAAAGTTAATGTGATATTTTATTTGCCATGTGCCATTGATATTTGTCATTATCACTAAAGCTCCGTGTGCATTAAGTCCATTTCGAAAAAGTGAATGATAAAATATTGCGGTCTTACCGTCCGCAGAATAATAGATGTTTGAAAATTGAAACAGTCCGCCCGAACCTGGATATTTTTTATAAAATTTTTTCCATTCGTCTTGTGAACTTTTTTTGAAAGGGGAACTGTCAATCGTAAAAACTTTAACATCAATACTCAATTGGTTCTGTAAGGTTGAGTCTTTTGATTGAGTTTGATAAAACCTCAAAATGTCATTCTGTATTGTTGTGTCAATTAAGCGAACACTATTTCCTTTGTCGTCACGAGTTAAAAATCTAAGTTGTTCTAATTGTTGTGGGTCTTTTGATTTTATAGCCTCCGTCACCCAATCGCTGGATTCTTTGTCATCTTGTAATTTATTAATAATAGTAACCGACTTAGTAGTTCTAATAATCTCGGATTTGATTAATGCAGAGTAAACTTTATTGTTGTCAGAAACAAGTTGTTGTCCAAATGCAAATTGAATTGTCAATATGAAAAGTGTCGGTATAAGAATGTAGTTGAACATGAGGTTTAAAAATCGCAGCTAACGTCCAAGCATTGGCGTTTGTGGCGGAATTTGAAAAACGTCAGCCGACAACCAATGCCGAATAAAATTACAAAAGATAAAGATAAGAACTGTAGCCCAATTTATAACGTCCAGCTGGAACCAAAGATGATAGATAGCTGAAGCTGAAGTTTATTAATCTGTCCGCCGACATAACGCCAATGCAATGTTATGCGCTTTTATGTTGCGCTTTTTTTATTTTCTTTGTTAATGTCTTTTGTAAGTCAATTGGATAAATTGAGAGTTCTATGTCTAACCCAATGTCACCAGCGAGTTTTAATAATTCGTTTGGAAATTTGTCAGACTGAATAAGGATTTTCTTGTTGTCAATTCTAAGGTCAATGCCAAAGTCTAAAACAGCATGTTCAATTTCTTTTGTCAAATCAATATGAGCAAGTTTGTCTTTGTTGCGTTTTAAATAGCGAATCGTGTCAGCTATTTGTTTCTTCAAATTATTAAAGTCAGCTTTGCTTGTTTCAATTGATAAGAGTGAAAAAGAAAGTTTTTCTCCATCGGGTTTTGACTTAAACTTAGGTTGTCCTTTATAACTCTTTTTGTAAGGTCGCAATTTGCTTTTGTTAACAAATGCATCAACGTCAAAATTTCGCCCGCTAATTGTCAAAATACAACTCATAATGTAAATTGTCTACTTTGTAAGTCTTTTTGGGATTGTCAAATTGCGCATAACGACCGAGGCTTGCCGCAGTGCTGGAATTTTATATCCGTCTGCCGATTGCTGAAGCCCGGTCAATGATTTAATGCTGAAGTTAATACAAATGCTCAAAAGAATAATGTCCGCCGGAACCGAAGCCGATTAAAGATTTGCCGCCGATTGTTCTTGAATCTGCCAGCATTGCGGCAAGCAGCATGTTGCACGCCGTTTAAGCTTGTCCATAAATTTCTTCTGCGTCATAACCGTCAACTGGAAAACTGTCTATTTGTGTCGCTGCATTAAAATAAAATTGTCCAACACTTAGCCCTGTGTCAATATGAACACTCCTTGCTTTTATTGAAGAGTCTTCCCAAAGTTTTTCGTGAAAAATAAAACCTATTGTCCAAGTCTGTGTGTCAAAAACTACCGGGTCTCCATTTAGTCCAGAACCAATAATTAAAAGCCCTTCGTTGATGCAATTAATATTTTCTTTTTCAAGATTATATTTTTCAATATTGTTCGTCTTGCTATAATAAATGTGTCCGACTTTGAAAGGCCTGTCAAACGAATTTTGATTTAATAAGTCTTGGAGTTCTTTTGGAATGCCATATTTATCAAAGAAATTAATTGTCGAATTTGTTAGAGCCTGTCTAACTGGTCTTACCTCCAACAGAATGTCAGAGATAGCTTTTTGAAAAAGTTCTTTATCGATTCGTTTGTCCCTCATTTGGGTTGTCAAAAAATGGCGTGCAACGACCGAGGCTTGCCGCAGTGCTGGCATTCTGTGTTGCGTCTGCCGATTGCCGAAGCCCGGTCTTATTTCGTAGCTGAAGTTACAACAATCACCCAACAGAATAATGTCCGCCGGAGCCGAAGGTGAAAAATGATTTGCCGCCGATTGCTCTTGAGTCCGCCAGCATTGCGGCAAACCTAATGTTGTGCGTTCGCTTTTAAAATTTAATCTTGTCTCTGTCGCAATAATATTTTGCAGGTCTTACTTCACAGTCCTCATAATATTTGCCCTTGTAAATACGACTGTATGTAGTGTCGCCTGAAGAGCTAATGTGTCTGACTGAAATAGGATTGTCACCATATTGAATCTCATAAACTTTATCTGTCCGCTTACATTTTGGACATATTACTTTTCCTAAAGCATTTGTTTTAACTTTTCCAGGAACGTAAAATGTCATTTCAACTTCGTCGCTGTCAAAAGTTGTAACCGATTCAATTAACAAAGTGTCAATGCCGATGCCAGTGCAAAAAAAGTCGAAAGATTTTTCTTTCATCGGTGTAAATGACAGCCTAAAATTTCCTTTGTCGTCCGTTAATGCTTTTGCTAATATTTTTCTGCCACCTTTCACAAAAACTGTCAAATGCTCGACATACGCTGATGTGTCCTTTGGATTTTTTTTGATGTGTCCAGTAATCTCAACTGGATATGTCAATGATCTAAAGCCAAAGAAAAGTGTCGAAACAAAAATGGTCGATATGAATAGGCAAGGTCTCATAAAAGTGACGCACAACGACCGAGGCTTGCCGCAGTGCTGGGATTTATTTCCGTCTGCCGATTGCTGAAGCCGGTCAATGATTTTATGCTGAAGTTAATACAAATGCTCAATAGAATAATGTCCGCCGGAACCTAAGCTCATTAAAGATTTGCCGCTGATGGCTCTTGAGTCTGCCAGCATTGCGGCAAACTTAATGTTGGCTGCAGCCTTAGCGTCTTACGAAATATTAATGTCTATGCGTAGTCATAAAATAGGCAATAAAAATGTAGCTTAATAAATTGCCAGTTAACATTGGAACGAAAAGTCTCTTAATTGGCTCTTTATAAATAATCCTAATTGTCAAAGTTTCCAAAAACACACTTCCGAAACACATTAAAATATAAGTTGCGACCCAATTGAATGTGTTAAAAGTACCTTTGACAAAGTTGTCTACAATTAAATGCCAAAAAAGCATTGCGAACGTCATAAGAGAAGTTCCTATAAAGCCAGAAACGCAATTGCCAATTAAAGAAACAAAAAAAGATTTTGTCCAAGAAAATTTCAAAAAGTACTTAATCACGAACAATTCAATAACAATTGTCCCGATAACTAAAAACCAAAATTTCCAAAAAGTCTCACTAACATAGAGAGCGGGCCAAACCATGTCAAGCAGAACTGCTTTTGTTGTATTCATTATCTCACAAGATAAAATTCAAAATTTATGTTGTCGCAATTGGTTGCAGCCAACGAACAGGGCTTGCTGCAGTTTGGGATTTAGCATTCCGTCTGCCCACAACCGAAGCCCGATGATTGCAATATTGCTGATGTTTTATTCATAAGCCAAATTTATAACGTCGGGCTGGAACCAAAGCACAATAGAATTACAAAAGTTCATTGCTTATTCGTCAAGCCCAAATTGCAGCAAACCCAATGTTGTGCGTTCGCTTTTTGTCCGCCGACAAAAAGTGAACGATGATGTTTTATTTTTTGTCGCCTGTTGGATATACAAAATTTGTTTCAACTTCTTTTGTTTTAATCGGTCGCACTTCAATTGTAGCAGAAGGAACAAACTCAAATTCAGGATTGTCCTTTGCGATTGCAATTGCTTCATCAATGTCAGTCGCTCTAATATGATAATAGCCAACTTGAACTTCTTTGGTTGGGTCAACCGCAACAGTTGTCCAACCATTTGATGTCTTTGCAATAGTAAAACCTTCACGAACTATTGGTTGAGCTGCAATTAAATTGTCTGCCCCTTTGAGCTGTCCAATATAAGTCTCGCATTTTTTTATGAATGCCAAATGTTCGTCAGGAGTCAATGCTGCTTTTGCGTCGCCTGCATTGCGTATGTAAAGCATAAATTCTCTTTTCATTTGTCAAATTTTTTAGTTAGTGTCAAATGGTTTTTGTCAATACGTGATGTTTGTTTAAAGTGACGCACAACGTTGGGGCTTGCCGCAGTGCTGGGATTTTATTTCCGTCCGCCGATTGCTGAAGCCCGGTTTTATTTTTAGCTGAAGTTAATAATAAATGCTCAACAGAGTAATGTCCGCCGGAACCGAAGCCCATTAAAGATTTGCCGCTGATTGTTATTACCTCTGCCAGCATTGCGGCAAACCTAATGTTGTACGCCGCTTTTTTGTCTTAGTATTAAATAAGTTTTCACATCAAATTCTACCATTTTATTTGTCCTTAACTGGGCTTAAGTATTTATGAACATAAAAATTATGTCGTGCTACTTTTGGGTTTGCAATCTGACAAATTAAATTACTTGTCATAAAAGTTTATGTTCAATAGATGTTAATCCAAAATCTTAGCTTTTCTAAACCCATTAAATGCAGAATTGAATAATTGGAACGTGTCGGCAAATGAGTTAAGCATAAATTATTATTGTCTTCTTTGTAGCCTAAAAAATACAAAGACACTTAACAAAGTCAAAGCAGACAAATAAATTAAAAATGCGGTAAAACTAAGGTTAACGACAAAAATTTTTGCAGAGCCCTTATTGACAGTCTGCATTGCGAAAAGAAATAGCCCAACTAATCCCAAAACAAATACAGCAAAAGATGCAATTGCTGGTACTGAAACTGATAATTTTACTCTCATAACTTTTACTTTTAGTAGTTTAATTTTATTAACTGTCCAACTTTAAAGATATTGTTCTAAATTTTGCGATGCCAATTTAAATTCTAACCGGTCTGCTAAAGTGGCGTACAACG
>Ga0335069_10010709_pt1 | contig 12982 bp, 10 predicted proteins | sample Lox_Sample_11_FD_206714 | JGI IMG/M metagenome (GOLD analysis project Ga0335069, IMG submission 206714) | Soil microbial communities from Loxahatchee National Wildlife Refuge, Florida, United States - Lox_Sample_1.1 | ecosystem: Environmental > Terrestrial > Soil > Wetlands | place: USA... | reverse complement strand
CTGCATCAGCACGCATCTCACGCTCAGCATCCTGCAATCCAAGCTCGACGAGTCGATTGAGTATGCCAAGGCGCTCGGCCTCGAGTACATCATCTGCTCGTCGTCCGGCGGTGTGCATCGCAATCCGTCGGCGAAAGGCGAGCCCACCCTGGATGACTGGCGCTATATCGCGGACGAGTTCAATCGCGTTGGCGAAAAGGTGAAGGCCGCCGGCATGACCTTTGGCATACACAACCACACGCCGGAGTTTGCCGTCATCGACGGCGTCACTGTGTACGACGAATTGCTTCGCCTCACTGACCCAAGGTTCGTGGTTTTTGAAATGGATTGCGGCTGGGTCACTGCCAGCGGACACGATCCGGTGGCTTACCTGAGCAAGACGCCGGAGCGCTTTCCGCTGATGCACGTCAAAGATATGGCGCGCCTGCCCAACGGCCAGTTCCATTCCGTTGTGATGGGTCAGGGCGTCGCCGACTATCACCGCATTTTGCACGCCGCTACCGGTCTCAAGCACTACTTCATCGAGCAGGAGGAGTTCGCCGGCGATCCGATGACCGAATTGCGCGCAGACGCCGACTACATGCGCAAACTCGACGTATAGCGGATCCGCTGAGTGTGGGGTTGTCCCCTCGTTGCGCAGGAGGGCTTGGAATCGTCGCTTGCCGTCCGTCGGGTACGCTGGAGTTATGAGCGTATTCGACGAACGGAAGGCTGACCTGGAGCGGCACGAGTTCATGATGGGTCTCGAGCGCGGACGTCTCGCCGTAGCCCTCGACCTGCTGACCGATTCTCTGATTCTTGTCGGCCAGCATGGCGTTTACTGCACTTCGAGCCGCAATCCCAGCAAGCCCGCTTTGGACCTGCAGGCGGTGCTCAGCGGTATGGAAGGCGCCAAAACGCTGATCCAGTCAGTGATGGAAGAGTTGCGAGCCAAGCGCCAGGCTGAAAGCGCGCAGGGCGCTCAGAGTCCCGGCTAAAGGCTGGAGATCGCAAAATACGGTATGCTGGTAGAGCGCGCCCGTAGCTCAGCTGGATAGAGCGAATGCCTCCGGAGCATTAGGTCGGGAGTTCGAATCTCTCCGGGCGCACCATCATCCCCCTCCTGCACTTCTCTCCCATGATCCGCACCGATGCCCTAGACTAACCTTTGGTCGTCGCGGTGATTGCCGGCCAAGTCAGGATTCGAGCGTTGAACTTCCACTTCACTCCGGTCCAGATCATCTGGACACTGACCTTCGCAGCCCACCTTGTCCTGCTTGTGGTGCTGCTGGGGCGAGACCGGGTCAGCCGATTCCGCTGGTTCACCATCTCCATCGCTCTGGTCGCGCTGCGTCTCGTCGCCAGCCGTCTTCTCTTCAACCGGCTGCCGCAGCTTACCCTAGGCATCGTCTTTGTCATTCTGGCCGATATTTCTGTAGTTGTCTCTCTTCTGGTGCTTCTTGAGCTGGCCAGGCGCGGCTTTGGCTCGGCGCGACGCAGGCTCTCGGTCGCCTGGATCCTTGCGTTTCTGGTCATTGGCGGAATCGTCGTTGGCACCTGGGGCCATTGGCCGGCTTGGAAGACCCTGACCCCGATGACCACGATGATCTACCTGGATCTGCTGCAGCTGTTTGCACAGAAGGGCGGCCTGCTGGTCGACGTGCTCACGGTGCTGCTCGGCGTTCTCATGGTTTCGATCGGCAGCCATTATCGCGCGGGATGGCGCACGCACACGCAGCGAATCATGATCGGGCTCTCGACGGCATCGCTTGCGCAAATCGCCGTCCAGGTTGTCTGGCAGGTCATTGCCAAGACGGCCAAGCCGCACTCCATGGATGAGTACAACAGGATCGTCAACCTGCGTGAGAACCTCTTCAACGCAAACGGCGTTGTCTATCTTGTGGTTCTGATCTGGTGGATTGCCTGCCTTTGGATCGACGAGCCTGGGAAAGCAGACCCAGCTGCCATCGCCGTTCCCGTCGGCCCCATCGAACCTGCCTTGGAATCTTCAACAACCGCCGAACTGCCAGAAAAGCCGCAGGAATAGCGCCGGGCACGCGTCGAGGATGTTCCCTAGAGCGCGAAGTCGATGAAGCCGCGCTGCGGATCGGTCGAGACCAGCTTCACCGTCACTCGATCGCCTACATCAAGCCCCGTCTTCGCCCCAGGTTTGCCGGCGTTCACCAGCATGCCCTCCACGTGGGGGTCGAGAGTCCGCACGAACGTGCCATAGTTGTTCACGCCGGTTACAATTGCGGGAAAACTTTGCCCAATGCGCGGATGCAGCACCACCGCAGCGATGCGCTTCTGCATATCGCGCTCTACCTTGCGCGCTGCATCTTCCATCTGCGTGCATCGCTGGGCAATGGCATCGAGATCCCCTTCGGTGTACGGCGATGTCTGTTGCGCGAGCCAGGCTTTCAGCAGGCGTTGGGTCACTACGTCAGGAAAACGCCGGTTCGGCGCTGTCGAGTGCGTGTAGTCCTGCACGGCGAGCCCGAAGTGTCCTGGCGATGCTTCCTTTGGCTTTACCAGAACGTACTCGCCCGGGCCCATCAGCTTGACTACGGCCAGGGACAGGTCGGGAAAGTGGTCGGGGTCCTTCTGCTTCTGCGCCAGCAGGAAATCGTTGAGTGCTTTTGAATCCGGATCGGCAGGCAGCGTTGTGCCCAGCCCATTGGCCAGCTCGACGATGCGATCCCAGCGCTTGGGCGTCCGGACGATGCGACGGATCGAAGCCACGCCCGCGTCTTCGAACGTCTTGGCGATCACACCGTTTGCCGCCACCATGAACTCTTCGATCAGCGAGGTCGCCCGGTTCTTTTCCAGACGCGCAATCTCCACCGCCTGATCCTGCAGCATCACCGGGCGTGTCTCGATGGTCTCTAAATCCAGAGCCCCGTGCTGAAAGCGGCTGCCCAGCATGCACTGTGCGGCTTTGTCCTGCAGCTTCAACTGCGCAGCAAGTTCGGAGCTCGCCGCGACCTTTTCCGGAGCGGGGCTGCGACCCTCAAGCCAAGCGCCGACGCTGTTATAAGCAAGCTGCGCGCGATTGCGCACCAGGGCACGGTACGCTTTGCCGCCGGAACAGGCGCCGCTCGCGTCCACAACAAACTCAATCACGACGGCGACGCGATCCTCGGTTTCGTTGAGCGACGTGATCCCCTCAGAAAGCTGCGCTGGCAGCATGGGAAAGACCTTCACGCCGGTGTAAACCGAGGTTGTCTCGCTGCGTGCGTGACCGTCGATCACCGTTCCCTTCGATACACGTGCATCGACGTCAGCTACCCCCACCAGCACGCGAATTCGCCCGTCGGGCAGCTGCTCAGCCCATTCAATCTGGTCCAGGTCCTTGGAGGTGTCGTTGTCGATGGAAGACCACAGCAGAGTGCGCAGATCCTGGGCACCGGGAGCTGCGGGAGCCGCTGGATGCGCCTCAATTGTGGCGAGTTGCTCCTCCGTCCCCTGGGGGAAATCCGGCTGAAAGCCCCGCTCGAGCATGACGGCATGCGCAGCCGCAACCAGGTTGAAATGTATCGGGTGCCCGTTCGACATAATCCAAGCTCCTTGAAAGCGCGAAGAGCCAGCCTACCACGCCCGGCATATCGTCACGTCAAAACGCGAAAGGGCGGCCCGCTTCGGCCGCCCTCTGCCCCACCGCCCCCGAATACTTGGCTATCGAATGCCCAGATCCGCCAGCACCTTTGGCTTGGCCTCATCCACTGCCAGCAGGTTGTGGCATGCGGCGCAATCCTGCGTGATGGAGGTTCCGTCCTTGGCGTTGTGGTCGCCGTCGTGGCAGCGGAAGCATCCGGGATAGTCCATATGGCCGATATGATTCGGATGCGTGCCCCAGGTGACCTTCATATCCGGAAAGACGTTCTGACTGTAGAGCGTGACCAGTTCCTGTCCAGCTCTCTTGATCAGGTCAGCTTTGGTCGCCAGCACTGCGGGATCGCTGCCCCGATAGAATGCCTCGAGCCCCGCCGGAATCTTCTGGCTCGCCTCTTCCTGGCTGGTGTAATTCTCCTTCAGCAGCACCAGGCCTTCTTTGTGCACCCAAGGAAGCGAGGGACTCACGGCGCCATCGGCCATTGCGCGGTTGATTGCTTCTTCAGCCGTCACAAAGGTATGCGACGCACGGTTATGGCAGTCGATGCAGTCCATGACTCGATGCTCACCCTGCGGTGTGGCGCCCTTGAGCGCCGAGGCAACATACGTGCTCTTGGAACCGTCAGGATTGGTGCGCTCCACCCACGGAATGGTGGTGCGGGTCGGGTCGGTTGCAATGTACTCGATGTGACCCAGATGCACGCCGTGAATGCCGGTCAGGTGGGAGAACGAATCGAGTCCGCCAAGATGCAAGACCACGACCGTCTGTGTTTCGGTGTTCTGCTCGTCGTCGGCAAAACTGGATTTCACCAGGAGCTTCTCCCCGACGAATTTGGCCGGCTGGTGGCACGCTTCACAGATCTCACGCGCCGGACGCAAGTTCCTCACCGGAGACTCGATAGGCGTTGGGTAGTCGGGGATGATCTTGGGCGCGATGTGCGCAAAGGGATGTGTGGAGACCTCGATCAGCTGTTTGGTTCCATTGATCTTGGCTTGAAAGTAGGAAGAAACACCCGAGCCGATGTGGCACTCGACGCAAGCCACATGCGAGTGCGCTGAAATCTTGTAGGCCGTGAACTCCGGATGCATGACGTGGCAGGACTGTCCGCAGAACTGCGGCGAATCCATGTAGGACGCGCCTCGGTAGCTGGCAATCGAAACGACCAGCAGGTTCACGATGGTCGCCACGAGCACAATGTCGACGCCATGGCGGAAGATCCGGTCGTTGAAGTCGACCTTGGGAAACTCAGCCGGAATTGTGCCGGACTTGAGGAGAACCCGACGGCGTACAGAGATACCGACCGGAATCAGGGCAAGGCCCAGGATGAACAATGCGGGCAGGATCAGGAAAAGGATGATGCCAAGATACGGATTGGCGCTGGGCCGGCCAATCAACTCGGTCACCCAGTAGGCGATCATCGTGACGCCGGAGGCGGTGGTGATCGCGCCGCCGGCGAGGCTGATGGGATTGTTGCCGAAAAACAGCGCCGGCCGAACCCAGTTTTCGCGGAACTTTAGAAACAAAGGCACCCCTACCCCCAGGGAATACAGAGAGCGGCCCGCCTTTCAGCGGGCCGAAGTTCTTACTTCAACGTGCGGAAATAGGTGACCGCATCCTTGATTTGCTCGTCGGTCAACTTGCTGGCGAACGGCTTCATCTTGTTCTTGCCGTTCTTCACCGCGTCGATCTGTTCTTTCTCAGTCGACTTGTACTCCGACGCCGCCTTCACGTCCATCATCTTGGCGATACCGGGGCTCGGCGTTCCCGAACTCCCATGACAGCTTTGGCAATTGGCTTTGTACACCGCTTCGCCTGCAGATTGAGCGAAGCCCAGGGAACAAGCGGCAGAGATCGCAGCCGCCAGCACCACCGTTGAACGCATGATCTTGGTCATTTGAAACTCCTTCATCTCACTCGGCGCGAAATACGCCTGTTTTCCCTCGTGACACAATTCAATCCGAAGAGCCCATACGGGGATGCCGCAGAGCCCGTCGGATTCACTGAAACAATCGACTGACAACCCGGCGCATTTTGAATATCTGCGCCGGTCTTCCCAACAGCCTACTTAATCAAAGTGCGGAAGTAGGCTACCGAGTCCTTGATCTGCGCATCGGTCAGCTTGTCTTTGAATGGCTGCATCTTGCCCATGCCCTTCGTGACAGCATCGATCATCTGCGCTTCCGACATCTTCGCCACTTCAGGATCGGTCACTGGCTTTACCTTCATCGCCTTGCCCGCTCCGGAGTCTGCCATGCCTGTAGCACCATGGCACATCTGGCACTTTGCTTTGTAGGTGTCGGCACCCGATTGCGCGAGTACCGGTATCCCAATTGTGCTGGCGAGGAACAGACAACCTGCCAGTTTCAGCGTCCTATTCACAGAGGCTCCTTTCTTGCCTTCTTTCGACCTCCATGGTTGGCGCCCCACGGACAACTGCAGTCCATGCAGACCCAGGGTTCAAGACCAAGAATACCGAGCCAGGCTGCGGCTCAGAACTCATAATGCACAGCGAAGGCCACGTTGTTCGCGTGGAAGTTCCGAGGCGCGGTTAAACCGGCTGGCGATTCATTTCTGCCTGTCGGATAGCTCATCGATGCGCAGGGCACTACAGATGCGGTGACGGATGTCGAGAGGCTGCAGTATTCCGCACCCGAAGCACCACCCTCGCCGTAGCCGTAGAAATTGTACTCAGCTTTCCAGGTCAGTCCAGGACGGAGTTTCCATGCCAGTTTGACGAACGGCGACTGGTAGGTCGATGTGAGGGAGCCGTTGACGCCGCGGGCATCGGTGAAGAACTGGCTGCCATTGACTGCGCTGACGGTGTAGCCGAGATCGGCGTGCACCTTCGGCGAGGGGCTCAACATGATGGCCGCCGAACCAAACTGGGTCGGAGCGTCCATGAAGTCGCGGCCGAACCAGTCCACCAGAATGGTCGTCGAGCCGCGGGCAAAGACCCCGGGGCAGACGGCCGGAGTGCCGCTTGCCGTCAATGTGGCTGCGCCCGGCAAGGTTGCGGAAGCGCCGCTGGTGTAGCAGATGTTGGTCGCCGTATACACGTCGGTATAGCCGTAGTTCAGGTCGAGCCCATAGTGCTCATTGGGCGAGAGCGAGGCGTTGATGCCCGCGGACCGCGTGTGGTCGACGTGATCAAGCGGTCCCTGGTAGATGGCTTCTCCGCTGGCTACATCAGGCTGGTCGTTGTTGGTGTTGTTATGCCGCTCGAGGTCGCTGAACCCGCCGCTGATAATCGCCCAGTTCTTCGGCCTGTACTTGGTGTGAATGCGGTAGCGCTTGAGCTGGCGGGGGCTGACGGAGGTGAAGGCGTTGTCGGCATAACCGATCTCGGCCGTGCCATTGACATCCCAGTTCGCCGCCGGGCGCAGCGCGGTATTGAAGATGCCGGCGTTCTCGTTGATGTCGACGTACCCGTTGACGGGGTCGGCGGCCGCACCGAAGGGGAGCGGCACATTGTGGGGGATGCCCTGAGCGATCCGTTGTTGCTTGTAGCGATAGCTCAGCGCGAACTGGGCGCGAGGCAGCGCATCCCAGCTGATCGTAGCGAGATTGCTCAGCGTCTTCTGTCCGTAGAAGTTGAAGGTCAGGGTCCCGTTGACGCCGTGAGGCAGAGCGCCAACTCCCGGTGTCAACGTGCCGCCGTAGTTGATGGTCTGGTTCGGCGCGGCGGGTGTGGACAGCGTTGCTGGAACGGGAATAATGGAACGGCCCGGCTCCTGGATGCTCGCATAGTCGACCTGGTCGGCCAAGCTGACCGTTTTGGTCGCCTGCCAGATAAGGCCATAGTCGATCGAGAGGACCTCGCGATGCCCCTTGGCATAGCCCCCCGTGTAGGTGATCTCACGCTGTGCGCCGCTGAGTCCCTTCACGTCGTCGTAGTAAGAAGGCATGTTCAGGTTGCCCACCGTGAAGCTGGCCGCGCCGTTCATGGTCACGTTCTTGAGCGCTGAGCTCTGCAGGCGTAGCGTCTCGGTCGGCGTCAGGATACGCGTAGGCTGGGTGCGGATATAGCTGGTGACGGCGGCGCAGGCTGCATTGAGGATTGGCAGTCCACCTGCGGTGTTGGCCGGCGAAAGAAGCGTGTATGTGGTCGAGTTGGTATAGGCCGAGCCCATGCTCGTGGTATTGCAGGCCGAGATGCCGTAGGCCGCCTGGCTGTCCCAGTTGCCCAGATAGACCCGCGTGCCGTCGGCTTCCTGCACCGTGTAGCCCTTGGGGTTCAGCGTGAAGAATGAGTCGCCCTTGTAGTGGGTCACGCGCTCTTCAAATGAGAGCCTCGTCTGTTGCGTGGGCTTCCAGTCGATGGCGCCGAAAAAGTCGTCGGTGCTGTTGCGCTGATACTGCTCGAGCAGCGCGTCGTACTTCATGATCGTGTAGCTCGGGCTCAACGTCGGCCCTTCGAACGTATTCTGCGCGTAGCCCGCGCGATATGAAAACGTGGACAGCGGATGGACCGTCAGGTTTGTGTCTGTCATGCGGCGCACGGTGTTGAACATCTCCGGCGACTGCATCACCTGCGGCCACGGCAGGGTGGCAACGGGCGCCTTGGATGGGCCGATCGGAGTCGACAAGCCCGTCGTGATGTTCGGGTTCCCGAGCAGATCGTAGTCAAAGTACTGGCGATCGCGGCGGAAGAGGCCGCTGAAATCGTAGATCTTGCCCTTCGAAGCGTTCAGCCGCGCAAAAACGTTGGGATCGCCGCCGAATCCGCTGCCGAAGGCCGTTACGTTGTCCACCAGCCCGCCCTTCTTGCCGGGCAATGCGCGCAGTTCGAAGCTCTCACCGAGCACGCGGGGACCAGACTGCATATTCACCAGCGTGCTGTACATCGCAGGGCTGCCCACGGTGTTCACCAGGCGGCCGCCCATATCGATGCTCTGATGCAGCGAATAGCCTGAAGGCGCAGAAATGGGCTCGGCAGTTGCCGGCGCCGTCGCGGGATTCTGCGCAACCGCATGCCCCGTCGCGATCAGGAGGAGAACGGCTCCAAAGCCTGCTGCGACCCGCGTGGTCCGAGAGGACTTGTTATTAGTAAGCCGAGAAAACCAGCCTGTCTTCGTCATGTAAAGCCTCACTTGAAAGAAACCCGTAATCCTGATATCGAAATCTCAACCTTTATCCAACCCGGAACCGCGCCGTCTGAACGGCGCGGCCGGTCCGTCATCGAATAAACGCCTGGCTTGCGTTCGAGCCGTGAATCATGGTGTGGCAATTCACGCATGGGGTCTGCGAGGCGGATCCCGCATCGAGCCCGTGCACTGTCGAGTTGGCAACCGGACTATGGCACTGGTTGCACAGAGCGTTGATGTTCGGCATGTTCAGCAAGCGGGCGTTCTGCGATCCGTGGGGCGTATGGCAGCCCACGCAACCCTCGGCCTTCACCGCCGCATGTTCGAATACGAACGGCCCACGCGTTTCGGTGTGGCACTTGGTGCAAACCGCATTCATATCGGCGGTCGACCTGAGGTTCGAGTTGCCGAACGTGCCGTGCACGTCGTGGCAGTCGCCGCACTTCACCAAGCCTTCGTTCACTTTGTGGTGGAACGGCATGTCGAACTGCGGCTTCACGTCGTTGTGGCACTGGAAGCAGAGCGACGGCTGCGACGCTTTCAACAGCGTTTCGCTCTTGCTGGCATGGACGCTGTGGCAGCTTGTGCAGCCCACGCCGGCCTTGGCGTGCGGCGAGCGCTCGAAGTTCGGATGAGCGCTGGCGTGGCACTTCAGGCAGGTCTCGTCCACTTCTTTTGCCGAGTGTTTGGCGGGATTGAATATCTTCGTGACATCGCCGCCGCCATCCACGTGCGCTTTGCCCGGGCCATGGCAGCTCTCGCATGTCGCGCCGCTCTTGCCATGCATCTCGGCGATCTTGGTGTGCGGATTATCCGCGAACTTCTTCGCCGCCTCTTCGTGGCAGGTTGCGCAGGTCTCCGAGCCCACGTACTGACTGGCATCGGCTTGCTTGGCCTGATCGCCGCCTTTGGGTGAGGGTGCTGCCGTCGCCACGGCGCAAAGCACAAGTGCACTCAAAAACACCAGAAAACATGTGCGCAGCATAGAAACTCTCGCGGCCGCGTCGTGGAACCATCGCGCTACTGGCCTTCTTCTGTCCATCAAGAACCACCTCGGGCGCTCTCTGTGCGGAGCGTCACCTCATGCGCAAAATCCTACGTGGTTCTTGGATCGCTTACGGTGACATCGATCACAACGTGTTACCCCATGGTGACCCAGCGCAACTCCATGAGACAGAAGGGCCTGCGGCCGAGTTCGCGATTGGACGTGAAATGATCATCACCAAACTTTAGTAAGCCCCGACATTCGGGAGAGTGCAGCATGCTTTCTCCAAGACGCGTGAGCCCCATCACATCAATCCGAATGGCGATGCGGCAGACTCACTCCAACGAGCTCTTTCCCGGAGGCCAAAGCATCACGACCGCGGCTTTGCCGCGGGACGGGTCACCGCGAAAGGCCTTGACCTTCGTCGGCGGCAGACAGGCAAGATCGATGGCGGACTCGGAGCTTTTGGCGGCCAACCACAAGAGGCAAAAGAGCTTGACACGACAGGCACCCGTGGGCTGCGCAGCGTGCGCGAATCGCCGTCCAGGATGGTTCTGTTCTTTAGGAAATGCCGTGCTTGCCGATCTCGAACTCGCCACCAGCACTATTTCGCTCCCGGCGCAGGCCGCGCTCTTCACTCAGGGCGAAGATGCGCGCTGCCTGTATCTGATCTGTGGAGGCTATCTCAAGCTCACTGCAGGCCGCCCGCAGGATCGCCAGATGATCGTGCGGGTTGCCGGGCCAGGTTCGGTCCTGGGGCTCTATGCGGTGCTGTCGCATGGGGTCTACGAGGTTTCTGCCGAATCTTTGACGCCCGCCCAGCTTCGCCCAGTGGAGCGGGAGCGCTTTCTCAACTTCCTGCGCAGTCACAAAGAGGCCCAGATGCGCGCCGTTCAATGCATCTGCCAGGAGTATCGCTTTGCCCTGCAGGATGCCTGCCGCATCTCCCTTGCCGAGACCGTTGCTGGACGTCTTGGGCGCTTGCTCATCGAGTTGGCGCACCAGATCGGCGAACACCTCGAAGACGGCGAGTTCCGGTTCCCGCTGCTGCTGACGCATGAGGAGATGGCGTCGATGGCCTGTACGACCCGCGAGACCGTTACCCGTACGCTGGGGCAGTTCCGCAAAGACGGCTGGATCAGGATCGAGGATTCGTTGATCACGATCGTGGATCCGCAACATCTGCAGCTTCTGAATTAGCGTCGACCCGCGTATTTTTGGTGGCTCCCGCACGGCCGTCTTCCAGAGTCCAAGAGATATCATGGAAGTTCAGGAGTCTGTTCCAAAAATGATCCGTTTTGCAGTGGGTTTTTCTGTACTTTTTCTCTCCGTTTCCGCGTTGGCTCAAGATCCTGCTGTGACCCCTGTGGCTGCGACCGCACCGGTCACTTCGACCGTCTCCACCGAAGTGAGCCAATTCCAAAAGATAGAAGACAAATGGTCCGATGCAGTCAACGACCGCGACCAATACGGTCTCGAACTGGTGTTATCGCCGCTCTTCGTGGACGTCTCGGCGGTTGGCGACATCAGCACGCGTAATCAGCAGGTGGCGGACCTGATCGGTAACGAAGACAAGGCCCTCCATCTCGATCAGCGTGTGATCACGGTGCGTTTGCTGGGCGATACGGCGGTGGCGAACGGAACCTATGTTCTCCATCACAAGACCCCGGCCGGCCTGGTCGACGAAAAGGGCGTCTTTACCCACGTTTTCGAGCGTGTTCACAACGGCTGGCTGTGCATCAACTCGCAGCGCACCTCGGTGCGTGCCGACGCTCCCGGAAAGCAGAAGAGGCAGTCGAACGCAGAGCTGCCCTTCCATATCCCGCTCTTTACCAAGAGCGACAAGAGCAGCCAGCAGTAGAGAGGATCAGATTTCGGCCGCCGCACGCTGCGTTCCCTGCACCCGAATCGAGACGTGGACGAGGCCCAGCGCCGCCGGCGTCACACCCGGAATACGGCTTGCCTGGCCGATTGTCTGTGGGCGAACTCGTTCCAGTTTCTCGCGCATCTCGCGGGAGAGGCCGCTAATCGTGCTGTACTCGATCCACTCGGGAATGCGGACAGACTCCGCCGCCTTGAGCTTCTCGATCGACTTCTTCTGTTGATCGAGATAGCCGGCAAACTTGATCTCCGTTTCGACTGCACGTGCCTCGTTGCGCAGCATCGCCCGATGCATTGGCGAGTCGCGATCGATGGCTGCAAACTCGGCCAACAGGGAATCCAGCGCAAGCTGCGGTTGAAGCGCACGCAGCACCGGCTCAATCGATACCTCAGGCCGCTTCAACAGCTGCGCCCACGTCTGGCCTGAAACCGAGTTCAAGGCTTCGAACCCTGCGATTCGCAGCGATTCAGTATCGGATTTGCCGTTCAGCAATCGCTCGAGCGCCGCCATCCGCGCCTGCTTTAGTTCGAACTCGGCCCATGCCTGGTCGTCGATGAGGCCCAGGCGGCGTCCATAGGGTGTCAGTCGCCGGTCAGCGTTGTCGATCCGCAGATGCAGCCGGAACTCCGCGCGCGAGGTGAACATCCGATACGGCTCGTTCGTTCCCTTCGAGATCAGATCGTCGATCAGAATGCCCGTGTAGCCTTCCGTACGGTCCATCGTGAATGGCGTTTCGCCCTTCAGCCACAGCGCCGCGTTGATTCCGGCCATGATCCCCTGGCACGCCGCCTCTTCATATCCACTGGTCCCGTTGATCTGGCCGGCAAGATATAGGCCATCCATGCACTTGACCTTGAGAGACCGATCCAGTTCCGTCGCGTCCACCGAGTCGTATTCGATGGCATACCCCGGCCGCAGCATCTCCGCGTCTTCGAGGCCCGGGATCGAGTGCACCATCTGCCATTGCACTTCCATCGGCAACGATGTCGACATCCCGTTCACGTAGACCTCGTGCGTGTTGAGCCCTTCCGGTTCGAGGAAGAATTGGTGCTGGGTCTTGTCGGGGAACTTCACGATCTTATCTTCGATCGACGGGCAGTACCGCGGACCGACACCCTCGATCCGGCCCGAGTACATCGCGGACCGGTGGACGTTCTCGCGAATCAGGCGCAACGTCTCCGGCGTGGTGAAGGCGATGTGGCAGCTCACCTGCGGCTGGACAATCTTCCTTGTCCTGAAGCTGAACGGGGTCGGCTCGGCATCGCCCGGCTGCTCTTCAAACCGATCCCAATGAATCGTGCGTCCGTCGAGGCGCGGCGGTGTTCCCGTCTTCAAGCGGCAGGTGCGGAGCCCCAAGCGCCGCAGCGCCTCACCCAGCAACACCGAAGCCGGCTCGCCAGACCGTCCGGCAGGGTACTGCTCTTCGCCGCAATGAATCA
>Ga0335069_10010708_pt1 | contig 12984 bp, 9 predicted proteins | sample Lox_Sample_11_FD_206714 | JGI IMG/M metagenome (GOLD analysis project Ga0335069, IMG submission 206714) | Soil microbial communities from Loxahatchee National Wildlife Refuge, Florida, United States - Lox_Sample_1.1 | ecosystem: Environmental > Terrestrial > Soil > Wetlands | place: USA: Florida... | reverse complement strand
CCCGCTTTTTCGCTTCGCCAGGCTGCTGGGGAGCCTGCCTGGATAACTGAAACGCAGCCACCGCCACGTTCCGGCGGTTAAGGATTCAGCTTCAACCGGCCAGGGGAAGAATATGTTTCGCGGCAATCATCCCGCCAAGGTGGACGAAAAGGGCAGGCTCAAGCTGCCCTCCGCCTTCAAGCAACTGGTGGATGCCGCCAATGTAAAGCAGTTCTATGTCACCAGCACCGACGGCGAAAACGCCCAGATCTGGCCCCTGCCCGAGTGGGAAAAACGCGAAGCCCAACTGGCCGAATCCAGCGAAATGGAAGAGGCCGTCCAGAAATATCTCAGCCTGACCAGCTACTACGGACAGCAGGTCGAGATGGACGCCCAGGCCCGCCTCCTGCTGCCCCAGATCCTGCGCAGCTCCGCGGCGCTGGATGACGAAGAAGCAGCGGTGATCGGAATGGGGACCTATATCGCGGTCCACAACCGCAAGCGGTTTGAACAGACGGTGGTGGCCAACAGGCTTACCGCCGAAGACAAGGCAAAGCTGGCCGCCATCACCGGCCGGAAGCAGTAGGCGGATCACCCCCCAGGGGGAGCGCATGACGAACCCGAAACAACGCCATGTGCCGGTTCTTTTACAGGAAGCGTTGCAGTATCTGGCGGTCGGGCCGGGCAATACGGTCGTCGATTGCACCCTCGGCCTTGCCGGCCACAGCGCGGAGATCGTCCGCCTCCTCGGCCCCGAAGGAAAGCTGATCGCCTTCGATCGCGACCCGAAGGCCTTGGAGCTGGCTAGGCAAAGGCTGAACCAGGTGATCGCGGAGCTGGGCGATCGGGCCCCGCAGGTGGAGTTGATCGGCGAAGCCTTCAGCGCCGCGCCGCTGCACCTGGCGGCCGGCACAGTCGATGCCCTGCTGGCCGACTTCGGCGTCAGCAGCCTGCAGCTCGATGAAGCAACGCGAGGATTCAGCTTTATGGCGGACGGGCCCCTGGACATGCGCATGGACACGCGCTCCGGACCAACCGCCGCACAGGTGGTAAATGAGGCGAGCGAGCGAGAGCTGGCAGACCTTATCTACGAATACGGAGAGGAAAGGAGGTCGCGGAGAATCGCCAGAGCCATTGTTCGGGGGCGGCCAGTGACGACGACAGGGCAGTTAGCCCAGATCGTTCGAGCAGCCGCCCCGGCAATGAAACAGGACAGGATCCACCCCGCAACACGCACGTTTCAGGCATTACGCATTTATGTCAATCGTGAGCTGGACGAGATACGCACGTTGATGGAGGCCGCACCAAGATTGCTTAAGCCCTCCGGACGGCTGGCCGTCATCAGCTTTCATAGCTTGGAAGATCGCATCGTCAAGGACAGCCTGCGCGACGGCGCGCACAACGGGATCTGGACCATCCTGACGAAAAAGCCGGTCACAGCGAGCGAAGAAGAAACGGATCGCAATCCGCGGGCGCGCAGCGCCAAGTTGAGAGCGGGCGAGAGAACAGCTAGAAGCTGCTAGCTTCTAGCCTCTAGGTTCTAGCTACTAGCTGCTAGCTGCTAGCTACGAGGTTTTGAGAGCCGAGGCAGACTAGGAAAGGCCTGAGCAGGTCCACGATTTGAAAGGGCACGACTTTGGTCGTGCCGTAGATGCCACAACATGAAGACGGGCTTTAGCCCCTGAGGGAATGCAGATCGTTTTTCAGAGACCTGAAGCAACAGGTTCAACGAGGAACAAGCTAGTAGCTGGTAGCTGGCAGTTACAGGAGAACAAACATGGCGGCAGCATCCACAACTTATTTCGAAATCGGCCGGACCTGGACCGCGCGCGTAGCCGAGCGCAATGCGGAGTTGCTCGCCCAGCAGCCCCTGCGGCGCCGTGGCGTGCGCACTCCTGAGTTCTACTTCACCAGGCACTTCGACAACTCGCGGCTGGTCAAGGCGCCCGACCCGGTGCGCGTGCGCGAGATGCGCGTCTTTTCCGCCGCCGTCACCGCGCTCTTTTCGCTCATCATGATCTACGGTCTGCAGCACTTCAGTGCCATCGAGCGCTCTTATCGCGTCGAAGCCGAAAAGCAGCAGCTCGACCAGTTGCGCGAAGAGAATCGCCAGCTCCGCCTCGGCGAAGCCCAGCTCACCCAGCCGGCGCGCATTGACGGCATGGCGCGCCAGCTCGGGCTCGCCGCCCCGCAGCCCGGCCAGGTCGTCCATCCCAGTGCCCGCGTCGATGTCTCCACCCCGGCCCTGGCCCAGATCATCCCCCCGTCACCGCCGGTGCAGTAAAACCGCAAGGCGTTTCAATTCCCTGGAGCGACGCCATGCACGCCGCCACCCTTCGCCCCCGCCCTCGCAGCCGCAATACCCTCCCGCGCGCCATCCCTCTGCGGCTGGCGCGCTTCTGGCTTGTCTGCCTCTTCTTCTTCGCCTGGGCCATGGCCATCGCCGGCCGCCTCTTCTGGCTGCAGGTCATGCGCCACCAGGATTACATCGAACGCGCCCAGAAGCAGCAGCAGCGCACCTTTGAAGTCGCGCCCCGCCGTGGCGTCCTCTATGACCGCAACCTCCACGATCTCGCCATGACTGTGCAGGTCGACTCGGTCTATGCCGTGCCCACCGAGATCGACGACAAGGACTCCGCCGCCCACGCCCTCGCCGCCATCGTCCACACCGACCCCGAAGACAACCAGACCACCGAAGAGCAGATCCTCACCCGCCTTAATGCCGGCCGCGGATTCGCCTGGGTCGCCCGCCGCGTCTCCAACGAGGCCTCCGCCAGGGTCAAGGCGCTCAACCTCAAGGGCATCTACTTCCAGAAAGAGTTCCAGCGCTTCTATCCCGACAACGAAATCGCCGCGCAGGTCCTCGGCTATGTCGGCGTCGACGACACCGGTCTCGGCGGTCTCGAGCAGAAATTCGAGCCCCAGCTCCACGGCGTCCCCGGCCGCATGTTCACGGCCATGGACGCGCGCCGCAAAGTCCTCGGCTCCACCGAGCGCGAGCCGCAGCCCGGCCGCAACCTCGTCCTCACCATCGACTCCAACATCCAGTTCCTCGCCGAGCGGGCGCTCGATCACGCCATGGAGCGCACCCACGCCGATACCGGAACGGTAGTCATCCAGGATGTGCACACCGGCCAGATCCTCGCCCTCGCCATCCGCCCCACGTTCAATCCCAACCAGTTTCGACGGACCACCCCCGCCCTGCTGCGCGATCACGCGGTGAGCGACGTCTACGAGCCGGGCTCAACGTTCAAGCTGGTCGCCTACTCGGCTGCGCTCGACTCCGGCCTCGTCAAGCCCGATGACCTTGTCGATTGCCAGGGCGGCTCCATTACCCTCGCCGGCCGCGTCATCCACGACAACCAGGGCGAACACTTCGGCGTCATCCCCGTGCACAAGGCTCTCGAAGTCTCCAGTGACGTGGGCGCCATCAAGATGGCGCTCAAGGTGGGCGAGAGCCGGTTTTACAGCTATGTGCGCGCCTTCGGCTTCGGCCAGAGGCCTGGCGTGGAACTGCCCGGCGAGACGCGCGGCCTGCTGCGGCCGCCGTCCAAGTGGAGCGGCTCCTCCATCGGCTCCATCGCAATGGGTCAGGAGGTCGGCGTCACCCCGCTTCAGCTCGTCTCCATGGTCTCCACCATCGCCAACGGTGGCATCTATCTGCCGCCGCACGTGCTCATGCCCGGGCAGTTCGATCCCGGCAACCAGTCCGCTCCGCAGCCCTCGCCCTTCAAGCCCGGCGGCGAGTTGCCCAACCCCCTTCCCTCCGGAGCCCATCGCGTCATCTCAGAATTTGCAGCCGCGCAGATGCGCAAAATGATGGAAGGCGTGGTGCTCTTCGGCACTGGCAAGGACGCACAGCTCAACGGCTATTCGTCCGGCGGCAAGACCGGAACCGCGCAAAAGGTCGACCCCGCCACGCACACCTATTCGAAGTCCATGCACATCGCATCCTTCGCCGGCATCGCGCCGGTGAATAATCCGGTCATTGCCGTCGCCACCGTGATCGACAATCCGCGCGGAGGCTCCTATTACGGCGCGGCGGTATCGGCCCCGGTCTTCGCTGAAGTGGCGCAGCAGGCCCTCGAGTATCTCGGGGTGCAGCACGACGAAGACGTCCGCCCGCCCAAGACCGCCAAAACCCTGTTGCAGGCCACCCGCGAAGACGATCACGACAGCAGCAGCGAAGACGTCAACGCACTCTTCGCCGCGGTCAACGATCTCCCCAGCGACGATCCGCTGCGCGCGCAATCCGCCGGCAACACGCCCGCCGCGGCGCCGGCCAGCGCGAAGACCACGCCTCCCGGCGCCGCCGCAGCCGCCTCCACAGTGCACGCCGACCCCGCACCCGCCAGCACCCAGTCCCCCACCCAGTCCCCCACAGCGCAGCACGCCGGCCCACAACCCGCCCGAGCCTCCGCCGCACGCAACCTGGTCGCGGCCGAAGTGGTCATAAAGCCCGCGAACCAGGTCAAGGTGCCCTCCTTCGTCGGTCTCTCCATTCGCCAGGTCATTGAGACCGCCGCCGGCGCCGGCCTCGAAGTGCAGGTCACCGGCAGCGGCACCGTCCGCGAACAGGCGCCCGCCGCCGGCTCCATGGTCTCCCCCGGCACCCGCATCGTCGTGCGCGGCGCCCGCTGACTTGCCACATCGCGAAACCATATAATGCGCAGCTTTTGTCTCGCTCCAGGATGACTTTCGCCGAGAAAAGTCTCGATCCGTGTTAACTTTTTTCTGCAAAAAACCTCGAATCATGGCGACTTTCGAGGAAATATGTGTCGCTCTGCATGTACTTTTTGTCATAAACGTCAATATAATCTGATTGTTTTCTGCACTCGCCCGCACCGGAAATGGTGCAATGATGCGGGCCCGGATACCTTGTCTAAAGCATTGATTCCATAAGTATCAGGGCGACTCTGCATCGCCTCGCGCGACTGCCGAATCGCCCTGAAAAGCACTTCCTTTTTTTCTTCCGCCGCAGCCCTCAGCCCCGGTAGCGCTTCTGATGCCACTCCCAGGCCGTCCGCAGGATGTCGTCCAGTTGCGTGTAGCGCGGCTTCCACCCCAGTTCCCGGATCGCCTTTTCGCTGCTCGCCACCAGCACCGCCGGGTCGCCCGGACGCTGCGGATGCACCTCCGCCGGGATCGCGTGCCCGGTCACCCGCCGCGCCGACTCGATCACCTCTTTCACGCTGAACCCCTTCCCGTTCCCCAGGTTGAAGATCAGCCCGTCGCTGCTCTCCAGCGCATTAAGCGCCAGCAGGTGCGCATCCGCCAGGTCCGACACGTGGATGTAGTCCCGGATGCAGGTTCCGTCCGCCGTCGCATAGTCGTCGCCATAGATCCGGATCGACTGACGCCGCCCCAGCGCCACATCCAGAATTAACGGGATCAGGTGCGATTCCGGCTCGTGCGCCTCCCCGCGGGTAATCCCGTTGGCGCCTTCCGGCGCGCCCGCCACGTTGAAGTACCGCAGCGAGGCATAGCGCAGGCCGTGAATCCGGTTGAACCAGCGCAACATGTGCTCTACCAGCAGCTTGGACTCGCCGTACGCGTTCGTGGGCTGCAGCCGCGCATCCTCCGGAATGGGCGCCACTTCGGGCTCTCCATACACCGCGGCCGTTGAAGAGAAGACCAGCTTCCTTGGGCCGTGCGCCAGCACCGCCTCCAGCAGGCTCAGCGTCGAGGCGGTGTTGTTCCGGAAGTAGATCTCCGGCTTCACCATGGATTCCCCGGCTTCAATGAGAGCGGCAAAATGAAGCACGCCGTCAAACGCAGCACCCTGCTCTTTGGCGGAGATGAAAAGCTTTTCAAGCAACGCCCGGTCAGCAATGTCCCCTTCGATAAATTCAATGCCATCAGGCACAAGCTCACGGCGTCCGTGGCTCAGGTTGTCGAAAACGACGGGTTGGTGTCCGCGCCCGGCGAGCAACTCCGCAACCGTCCCCCCGATGTAGCCTGCGCCTCCCGTAACGAGTATCTTCACAAAAATTCCTTCCCTTCCTGGAGCAGTTCTGGTTTAGTCTGAGTCTATTAAAGCAAACGGGCTGGCCTCGGGACGGCCAACCATAGTCCCCTCTTTCTTGGGCTGTTCTTCAGGGTGGCACGGGTTGAGACCGCCAATTACTTTTTCTCGCGAGACCCTTTTGCGCGACTGGACGCTTCCGATGCCTTGGACGGTAACGCGGAGCGCTCGATGTTTTTTGAAGTTAACGTTAAGAAGTTGATTCGGTTTGAGACCACCGCGACTTTCTACAACTATTTGGTCACACGTGTTGCCATACACCTCTACTACAATGGTGGCAACAGTTATCTCAAATCCCCCATCCGACTGAACTGGGGCAATGTTCATCGGGCTGGGCACCAGAACCCCCGGGCTGCCTCCTCCGCGCCGCGCAGGATGACCAACGGGCGAACCCTTCGCACTGGAGCTGAGAGAGCCGTCCAAGGCCAGAATGTTGCTTCAGGTCGAACGAACGCATGTGAGAATCGACGTTCCCTCGGATTACCGGGGTTGTCTGCGCCCCCAGGATGCGTTTTTGAGTTGCCGAATTTTCTGCCATAGAGCGCGAATTCTGCTTTGGCGCAGTGAATCATCAAGACGAGGAACGAACCATGCCCACCAAAGGCTACCCAATTCGAGCCAATTTCGGATTGCTCCCAGAGCCGCAGAGAAGTCCTGCTTCATTCATCACCAGCTCGGTCATCAACCTCACGATTCTGGCAATGGTCTTGTATGTCGGTATGACTGCCAAAAAGGTCATCGAGACGCACAAGTACGAGCAGACAGAACTGATCTTTCCCACCACTCCGCCTCCTCCGGTAAAGATGAAGCTGCCGCCTCCGCCCAAGGTCGAGCCCCCCAAGCCGGCGGAAGTAAAGCTCGAAGCGCCCAGGATCCACGTCCCCAAACCCGAGCCGAAACCGGAAGTCAAGCCGATCCAAATGGAAGCGAAGGTTTCGGTCCCTGTGGTAAAGCAGACGAAACCCTCCATCATCCTTGCCCCGCAGCCCAAGGCAGCCTTGACCGCGGCAGCCCCCGCACAGGTGGCCCAGGCGCATCCTTCCACCGCACCGGTCCACCTCGGTGAAACGTTTGGCGTTACTCCCAACCCCAATGCTTCGCGTCCTGCCACCATTGCCGCCATCGGAAACCCCTGGGGCGGAATGAATGGCCCCGCCGTGGCCCCGCGCGGCGTAGTGGGATCCACCGGGATCGGAAATGGCACCAAATCCGGCTCCAATGCGGGCGTGGTCGGCCGCGTTGCTTCTGCGGGAATCCCGGGAGCCACTGGAACCGGAAACGGAACCGTCTATGGCACCGGCAGGGTGGCTTCCGCCGGAATCCCTACAGTGCAGAGGGCGGCGGTGGTCACCCCAGCTGCGGATGCTATTCCCAGATCGACCAATCTCGAGGTCATTTCAAAGCCGCAGGTGCAATACACCCCAGAAGCGCGGCAACTGCGAGTCCAGGGTGACGTAGTGCTTCGAGTCACCTTCACCGCCAGCGGACAGGTCTTGATACAGGGAGTTGTGCACGGGCTGGGCCATGGCCTGGATGAAGAAGCCCGCCGCGTCGCGCAGCAGATACGCTTTCACCCTGCCACACGCAACGGCCAGGCCGTGGATTTGACCACAAATATCACGATCACCTTCCAATTGGCTTAAAATTCAAGTGGATACACAAACAGGCTGAGTTCGGTAACGGTGGACGGGCAGTCTGCCGCGGCGTATCTCAGCAGGAGCGTGAAATGACGTTTCGGAAGATCCCCCTTTGCTTCCTGGTTCTCGCCTTTTGCACCACTGCGACGTTCGCAAGAAAACAACCCAAGTTTGAACAGGCCCACCAGCTTACGCCCGATCAGGCCGCGCTGGTGCAGCGGGCCATCGCCCGCGAAAAGGTCCTGATCAAGAGCATTCAACAACACACCCCGTTGGTGGAGACCTACATTCAGGACACCCGCCCGGACCTGAAGCTGTACCAGGTGCCTGTCAACGACACCTATATGCTGAGCCGTGTCGATTTCGGAAAAGGGTTCTTCGACCGCGCCTATGAGCCGCGGGACACCAGGAAGAAGGGCTTCTTCAAGAATTCGATCAGCTCGATCACGGGCCTCTCAAAGGCGCTGGGGCTGGATACCAAGTTCACCTACAATTCACTGGGATTCACGGAGATGATGTTCCTGGATCCCTCTGGATTCGATCAGCAGCATTACCAGTTCAGCTATGTGCGGCGCGAATTCCTCGGCTCGGTGCGCACATGGGTGTTCGATGTCCATCCCAAGGTTTCAGGACAGGGCCGGTTCTACGGTCGCATCTGGATTGAAGATGAGGATGGCAACATCGTCCGCTTTAACGGCACCTTTACGCCGCCCACCAATGAGGATTCGTCAAAGTACTACTTCCATTTCGACAGCTGGCGCATGAACGTGCAGCCGGGCATCTGGCTGCCGGTGGCCGTGTACGTGGAAGAGTCGCAGCGCACGGAAGGCGAGAAGAGCGTGGGGCTGAAGGCCCAGACGCACTTCTGGGGCTATAGCTTGAAGCTGCCCACCCGCGACAGCGAGAACGTGAGCGTCAAGGTGGATGACGCCGAGGACAAGAGCGATGACTCGCAGGACATGAGTCCGCTCCAGGCGCAGCGCGAGTGGGTTCTGCAGGCAGAGAACAACGTGCTCGACCGCCTGACTGAAGCCGGCCTGCTGGCTCCGACGACTCAGGGCGGATACGAGCAGACGGTTCTCGAGCAGATCGTCACCAACCTGGCGGTTCCCAACAATCTCGCGTTTACCAGCCCCATTCGCTGTCGTGTCATGCTGGCCGATACGATAGAAACGACCACGGTGGGCAACACGATCATCATCAGCAAGGGATTGATCGACGCCATGCCCAACGAACCGACGATCGCGTCGGTGATCGCGATGGAACTGGCGCACATCGTGATGGGTCACCATATCGACACGCGGTATGCATTCAATGACCGCCTGTTGTTCCCTGACGAGGCGACGTTCCAGCGGATCGATATGTACCACTCCAACCACGACAACGAGGACGCGCAGAAGCGGGCAATGGAGTATCTGCAGGCCTCGATGTACAAAGACCAGTTGCCGCAGGCGGGTCTGTTCTGGGCACAGCTGGCGGATCGCGGCAAGGTGCTGCATTCGCTGAATACGCCCAAGCTCGGTGACAGCCTGCTGCGTGCCGACGGCACTCCGTGGATGACCGCGCTGGCTCACCAGGCGCCCAAGCTCAACTGGGACGACTTGGCGCAGATTCCGGCGTTGCCACTGGGAAGCTGGCTGAAGACCGACCCCTGGGACGATCGCGTGCACATGCTGAATGCCAAGCGTTACGCACCCATTAATCCGCGCGACAAGATGCCGCTGGAAGTGACGCCGGTGTACTTCAAGCTGCAACGCTACAATGCGGCCAATGTGCCTCCGGCATCGACCACACCCGTCAATCAGCCGGCACAGCAGGGCGCGGATCCGAACCAGGCCCCCGCAGCCGGACAATCATCGCCCAATCAGCAGCCGGACACTGCGCCGTCCAATCCAGGACAACAGGGGCCTCCACCGAGTGCGGCACAACCGGCAGCCGGGGACACTTCCGCGCAGCAGCAGACTCCTGCCTCGCCTCAGTAACTTCAATCAGAACGGAATTTACAAAGATGGCCGGGGGAGATTCCCCCGGCCATCTTTGTTTGGGGAAAAGACCATCCAAGCTGTACGCAGTAAATATCCATGCTTGAGTTGCAGAAGGCTTGCCCATGAGACGATCCGTTGTTTCTTTGTGTTTTTTCTTAATTCTGATGGCTGCCGGCCTGCAATCCGGCAGCGCACAAGCGGTGGAGGCAGCGGATACTCCCGGCCTTCACATCGATGCCGGGGGAATGGCCTCGGGATTTGAACCGGATGAGGGCAACAACATCCTTATCGGCGCAGGAACCTACATCGACGTGCACTTCACGCACTGGTTTCAGGTGGAAGCCGAGGGCCGCTGGCTTCGCTGGAATGAGTACTACGGCGAGCACGAAGATAACTACCTTATCGGCCCGCGGGTGCCGATCCACCGGCTGGGAAGGCGCGGCGAGGTTTACGGCAAAGCACTGATCGGAATGGGCAGGATGACTTTTCCCTTCGGCGGCTACGGCACATTCACGGCCCTTTCGTTTGGCGGCACACTCGATTACAGGATCAGCCGCAGAATCAAGCTGCGGGCAGCGGATTTCGAATACCAGTACTGGCCGGTCTGGCTCCCCAATCAATCGTTGCATCCGTATGGCGTGAGCGCAGGCATAGCGTACCGGGTCTTCTGATCTGGCCAGGGGAAGAACGGGCGCGTCTTTGGACCGTGCTCCACGCCGCGGTAGAATGCAGCCAGTCTCCCAGGGAGCCCACATGAATCCCGCTGCAAAGAACCTCGTGCCGTTGGTGTGTCTGTCGATCCTTGCGCCGGCTGCGATCTCCCATCCGGAAAACATGCGGAGCGCGCACGCCGCCACGGTCACCGTCCAGGGCGACCACTTTGTACGCGACGGCAAGCCCTACCAGATCATCTCCGGCGCCATTCACTACACGCGCGTGCCGCGGGAGTATTGGCGCGACCGGCTGCAGAAGGCGCGCGCGATGGGGTTGAACACGGTTGAAACCTATGTGTTCTGGAACCTGCACGAGCCGCGACCGGGCGAGTTCGACTTCAGCGGACAACTGGATGTGGCGGCCTTCATCCGCATGGCACAGGAAGAAGGACTGAACGTGATCCTGCGGCCCGGACCGTATGTGTGCGCGGAATGGGAGGCGGGAGGATTTCCTGCGTGGCTCTTCGCTGACCCTCAGCTCAAGGTGCGAACGCGTGATGCAAAGTTCCTCGCAGCTGCGGATCGCTATCTGATGCGGCTTGGCAAGGAAGTGGCGGGGCTGCAGGCTACGCGGGGAGGCCCCATCATCGCCGTGCAGGTTGAGAACGAGTATGGTTCGTTCGGTCACGACAAGGAGTACATGGAGGACATCCACCAGTCGCTGCTCCGCGCGGGCCTTGGCGAGTCGCTCTTCTACACGTCAGACGGCGTGGACGAACTGCCCAATGACGCGCTGCCGGGAATCCTGGCCGTAATCAACTTCGGGCCCGCCGAGGCGAAGCGCGATTTCGCGAAGTTGGCGACGCTGCGCCCCAACCAGCCCGCGATGACAGGCGAGTACTGGGACGGATGGTTCGACGGATGGGGCAACAAGCAGCACGTACACACGGATGCCGAGGCGCAGGCAAAGGAGATTGACTGGATCCTCGGCGAGGGCTACTCGCTCAACCTCTACATGTTTCATGGCGGAACATCGTTCGGCTTTATGAATGGCGCCAATTACGATGCGGGACCGCGCGGCAACTACGCGCCGCAAACCACCAGCTACGACTACGACGCAGCGCTGGATGAGTCGGGAAGGCCGACGAAGAAGTTCTTCCTTCTGCGTGACGTGATCGCAGAGCATACCGGAATCACACCGCCGCCTCTGCCGTCCGCGTTGCCCATCGGCGAAATCCCCGCGTTCAAGCTCACAGAATCGGCTTCTCTCTGGGACAATCTCCCCACGCCCGTCGAATCGAACGACCCGCGGCCGATGGAGAGTCTGGGCCAGTCCTATGGCTACGTCCTCTACCGCACGCAGGTCACCGGTCCGGTCAACGGCGATCTGAACGTCGGCGAGGTGCGTGACTACGCCGCAATCTACGTGGACCGCACGCTTGCCGGTACCGTCGATCGCATGCTGAAGCAGACTTCGGTCGCCCTCAATATTCCCGCCGGTGCGCACACGCTCGACGTGCTCGTCGAAAATACCGGCCGCATCAACTTCGGCGCGCATCTGCCCGACGGCCGCGCCGGCATTGTAGATGCGGTGACTCTTGCGGGAAAGCCTCTCACCGGCTGGAAGAACTATTCGCTCCCGATGCAGAGTCCAGACAGCATCTCGGGCTGGAAGAGCGATAGCGCCGGCACAACAGCAGGACCCGCATTCCACCGCGCGACCTTCACGCTCGACAAGCCGGTCGACACCTATCTCGACACCAGTGCGCTGGGTAAAGGATTCGTCTGGGTGAACGGCCACAATCTCGGCCGCACCTGGAGTATCGGCCCGCAGAAGTCGCTGTTCCTGCCGGCGCCGTGGCTGCACGCCGGGCAGAATGAAGTGGTGGTGTTCGACTACACAGATCTGCCGAGCGTCTCCTTGCGCGGGCTCCGCGGGCCCATCTGGACGGCTGTGGGGCAACCGCAGTAGCGCTTCGGAGTGGCGACTCGCTGCTCGCCAACATTTCAGCATGAATTGATTGCAAAGAATGTGATGTGCAGTCCTGGCCCATTCGACGGTTTCAATTCATCGGGCCGCGGCTTCGCCCGACGTCCGCAGCGATTACTGCTTCCGCACCTTCGTCCGCCGGTTCGGCTTTTTCGGAGCCTCGCGTCGGGCTGGAGCCGTTGGCTTTGCCGGTGTGAGCGAGGAAACAGTCTTCTCCAGTTCCGCAATCCGGGTCTTCAATTGGTTAAGATCTTCCGCGCCAGAATCACTTTGGGGGGATCCGGCCTGGTCTTCGGTCGTAGCCGCAGCGGGCTGCGCCGGAGCTGCTGCAGCGGACGGAGAATTGTGCAGAAACTCGAATGGATTGAGCCCCGGAACCATGGCCCGGTAGGTGCTCTGATACAGATCGAGCATGGCCTTGGTGTAACGGATCGCGCTCTCCTGGCTGGCACGCCCCGAGGCGATCACCATCTGGCGAAGAATGTCGAGCGGGAAGTTGGAGTCCGCTGTCTTGGCGTCTTCGGCGATGATCTGGGTCAGAATGAGCCGGGTAATATCCTCCCCCGATGCGGCGTCCACCACCTGCACGTCGCACCCCTGCTGCACCAGCTGCGCCACCTCCTCCAGGTTCACGTAGCGGCTGTTGGTGGCGTCATAGAGACGCCGGTTTTCGTATTTTTTGATCAGAACCCTTTGAGCGGCCATATGGAATTCC
>Ga0335069_10010707_pt1 | contig 12985 bp, 9 predicted proteins | sample Lox_Sample_11_FD_206714 | JGI IMG/M metagenome (GOLD analysis project Ga0335069, IMG submission 206714) | Soil microbial communities from Loxahatchee National Wildlife Refuge, Florida, United States - Lox_Sample_1.1 | ecosystem: Environmental > Terrestrial > Soil > Wetlands | place: USA: Florida... | reverse complement strand
CTGGGTAGCCATCGGGTGCTCGGGGAACTGGAGGCTGGTCACGCCCGAGCCGTCGGCGGCCAAAGCGTAGAACCGGCGCGCCTGGTCGAACTTGTTGTTCTCGTACCAGACCCCGCCCTCGATCGAGTGGCTGCCCAGCGTCAGGACCAGCGAAGAGGTCTCGCCGTAGCGGTTGATGCTGTATTCCGTTGTGCGTACCGAGATCGGAGCCGCGCCGGCGATGAAGGCGGTGGTCGGCACGTAAGGCGTCCACCACAGGCCGCGGCCGGCGTTGTTGTGGCCGTAGCCGGTGACCTTGAGCTCCAGGTTCGGAAGGATCGCCCAGTCCGCGGTGACGCCGCCGATGACGTCGTTGCGCAGGCCGGAAGCGTTGTAATAGGCGTCGTCCACGGTTTCGAACGGCGCGGGGAACGGCAGGCCGTTCTGATAGTCGTTGGCGACCTCGACCGCGAGATCCCAGTTGTTGCTGATGTTGTCCCAATTGCGGCCCAGACGGTGCCACATGTCGAGCGAGAAATCCTGGTAGTCGTTCTCGCGGCGCACCGAGTAGTTCAAGAAGCCCGTGAGCGAGAGCGTATCGCCCAGGTCCTGGACGATCTTGCCGTTGACCTGCTGCTGCTTGTGCAGGCCGTCGCCCTTCCACTTGTCGGACTGCTGGAAGCTGTAGCTGACATAGGCGCGCGTGCCGGTGGCAAGCTCGCCGGATTCGAGGCGGACGTACTCGTGGATGGAATCGAAGCTGCCGTAGGAGGTGGAAGCGGCGATGCCCATGTCCTTGCTCGGGTCGATCGAATAGAACGCCAGCGTGCCGCCGAGATTGGAGGTCGAGGCCGTGCCGAGCGCACCGGTGCCCTGCGCGAGTTCGGTCTTGGCGATGTTCTCGCTCGAGATCGCGCGGCTGATGTGCAATCCGTTGTAGTTGCCGTAGGACATGTCGCCCAGCGGCACGCCGTCGAGCGTGAAGCCAAGCTGGTTCTGGTTGAAGCCGCGCACCGTGATGCGCGTCGACCATTCGTAGGCCCCGAAGGAATCCGCCGACTGGAAATTCACGCCCGGCAGGGTGGCGACCGTCTGGAACGGGCTCGCCCCCGGCTCCGCATAGGCGAGGTCGTTGCGGGTGACCGTCTGCACCTGCCTGGTTTCGCCCTGCCCGTATACGAGCACGGTTTCGACGCCCTGGTCGTTCGACGCAACCTGCACGTTGTTGTCGGCGGCGGCCGCCGAGCAGCCAAGCGCCAGCATGCCGGCGCCAGCCAGCAAAAGAGTCTTCTTCACTTGAAACCCCTCTGTTTTGAAACGGGATCGCGCACCAACACGCGCGAGCTACGGAACGAGCCGTATCGGCGCCATGTGTCAGTTGAAGAACAGACAAATGAAGAATTGTCGTTGCCTGCACGTTGGCCGTTGTATGTGGCGCAACAATGCAACAGGATTGCCGCTTCGCGCATGTCGCGACCACAACGGCACAAGAAAGCGGCAACGCCAAATGAAGCACTTTGCCTTGATATCGGGCATCGCCATGCTGCTGGCTCTCGGCACGGCGTTTGCACGGGACGACGACGCTTCTTCACAAATGCTCCCAACCGGCCAGCGCATCACGCCCGCAGCCGCGCCCGGCGCCGTTCTCCAGGATCTCGACCCCCAGCTTCCCGCCCATCCCGATTTTCGAGCCGGAAACGCGGTCACGACCGCGATCAGTCACAACGGAAAAACGCTGCTGGTTCTCACGAGCGGATTCAATCGTCTGGCGACGCCGCAAGGGCGCATCGATCCTGCAGGATCCGCCGAGTACGTGTTCGTCTACGACATCGCCGCCGGCGCGCCGCGCAAGACCCAGGTTGTGCTCGTCCCCGATACGGACAGCGGCATCGTCTTCGCGCCCGACGACCGGCTCTTCTATGTGAGCGGCGGCGTAGACGACAACGTGCATACCTTCATCGACCGGGACGGAAGCTGGAGCGAGGCCGGCCCCGCCGTTCCGCTCGGGCACAAGGCCGGTCTGGGACTCGACGTAAAGCCGAGCGCGGCCGGTCTCGACGTTTCGCAGGACGGCACCAAGCTGGTCGTCGCGAACAGACAGAACGACTCCATATCAATCCTGCTCAACGGTTCCTTGGCCGCCGAACTCGATCTGCGGCCGGGAAAGAACAACGCAACGCAGCGCGGCATTGCCGGCGGCGAGTACCCCTATTGGGTCTGCATCAGAGGCGACGACACCGCGTACGTGTCCAGCATGCGCGACCGCGAGATCGTCGTGGTCGACGTCCGCGATGCCGCAAAGCCCGCCGTCACCGGCCGGATCGAAATCGACGGCGTCCCGAACCGGATGATCCTGAACCGGGAAGGCTCGCGCCTGTTCGTGGCCGCGGACAACAGCGACACCGTTTCGGTGATCGACACCGCCGCCAACAAGGTCGTGCGGCGGATATCGGCGGCGCCCGGATCCGGCGGGAAGAAGACCTTCAGCGGCGCGACCCCCGATGCGCTGGCCCTGTCGCCGGACGAGTCCTCGCTCTACATCACCGACGGCGGGATCAATGCCCTCGCGATCATACCTCTCGCAAAGCCGCAGGCCGCCTCTTTCGTGCCCACGGGCTGGTATCCCAATTCGGTGAGCGCGACCGGAAACATGCTCTATGTCGTCAGCGGGCGCAGCAACACGGGGCCGAACCCGCTTGGCTGCACCACGACGGCCGACAAGGCGAAAGAGGCCGCGTGCCGGTCCAACAACCACTACGTGATGCAGCTGTCGAAAGCCGAGCTGCTTGCAGTTCCGCTGCCGCCGCAAAAGGACCGCGCCCGGCTGACGCGCATCGTGGCCGACAACAACGGGCTGGCGTCACGGCACGACGACCGCAAGCTGATGGCTGCGTTGCGCGCCCGCATCAAGCACATCATCTACATCGTCAAGGAGAACCGCACCTACGACCAGGTGCTGGGCGACCTGAAACCGGGCAACGGCGATCCCTCGCTGACGCTGTTCGGCGAAGCGATCACGCCCAACCAGCACGCCCTGGCCCGCCGGTTCGTCACGCTCGACAATTTCTACGATCCCGGAGAAGTGAGCGGCAACGGCTGGCCGTGGAGCGTCAGCGCACGGGAGACGGACTTCGGCGTCAAGACGATCGCGCTCTACTATGGCGAGCGCGGGCAGAGCTACGACGTCGAGGGCCCCAACCGCAACATCAACACCGGTCTGGAGACCAAGGCGGAGCGCCTTCGCGCGAACCCGCACACCCCGGACGACGACGATCTCATGCCCGGCGCGCACGACGTGGATGCGCCCGATTCGAACCAAGGTGAACGGGATCGCGGACACATCTGGGATGCGGCCTTGAAGGCCGGGCTTTCGGTGCGAAACTACGGCTTTTTCGTCGATCTCACGCGCTATTCGCTCGCGGATCCCAACCCCATCGCGCTCGAGCGCGATCCCGCAAAGGCCGGGGTCACGGTCGCCTATCCTTCCGCTTCGGGATTGCGCGACATCACCGATCCCTATTTCCGCGGCTTCGATGTGAAATTCCCGGACTTCTACCGCGAGCGCGAATGGGAGCGGGAGTTCGCCTCCTATTCCGCCCACGGCAACCTTCCCAATCTGACGCTGCTGCGGTTCATGGAAGACCACATGGGAGACTTCGGGCACGCGATCGACGGCGTTTCGACGCCGGAAGCGCAGGTCGCCGACAACGACTATGCTGTCGGAAAAGTGGTCGAAGCGGTCGCCAAAAGCCCCTATCGCGATTCGACCCTGGTCTTCGTCGTGGAAGACGATGCCCAGGACGGGCCGGACCACGTCGACGCCCACCGCAGCATCGCCTTCGTCGCCGGACCCTTTGTGAAACAGGGCGCCGTCATTTCCGCGCGCTACTCGACGGTAAACATGCTGCGGACGATCGAAGATGTGCTGGGGATTGCGCCGCTCAGCGTCAACGACGCCCACCAGCCGCCGATGAGCGAGGTTTTCGACCTCAAGCGCAAGTCGTGGAGTTTCAAGGCGTCACCTTCGCGCGTGCTCGCGGGCACGAAACTCCCGCTGCCGCAGGACCAGACCGGAGACGCGCTGCCGTTTGCGCACGACGCCGCCTACTGGGCCAAGGCCACGCAAGCATACGACTGGTCGGCCGAAGACAGGATCGTCGCGTCGGACTTCAACGAAGTCCTGTGGCGCGGGCTGAAGTCCCCGGCCGGCGGATCGGAAAACTGAAGCAAGGCGTTTTCAAACGGAGCCGTCGCCGAGTTCCCGTTCTTCGAGCGCCGGGGACGAACGGGGAGCACGCCTTCGGGCGCGTCCGCGCGCGACTGCACGGCGTTCCGCCGCGCTGCCGACATCAATGCTTCACAGGAATGACCATTAATGCGGCCGCGAGCTTTTCAAAGGTGACAGCGATGAAGGTGTCTGCATTTGTTTCTTGCCTTTTTGCCGCGGCAACGATCGCGGCGGCGGCCGGGGCCAATCCGGTCCTGATGATATCGATCGACGGCTTGCGCCCGGCGGACGTTCTCGACGCGCAGAAGCGCGGACTGAAGGTGCCGAACCTGCGCGCCTTCCTGGCGGAAAGCGCCTATGCCACGGGCGTGAGAAACGTCGTTCCAACCGTCACCTATCCCAACCACACGACGCTCGTCACCGGCGTGGCGCCGGCGCTGCACGGCATCGCCAACAACGTGACCTTCGATCCCTACCGCAAGAATCTCGAAGGCTGGTACTGGTACTCCAGCGACATCAAGGTGCCAACGCTGTGGGACGAAGTGCACGCCAAGCACCAGGTCACGGCCAGCGTGGCCTGGCCGGTGTCCGCGGGCAACCGCTCCATCGATTACGATCTACCCGAGTACTGGCGGGCGCTGACGATGGACGACTTGAAGCTCATCGCCGCCCTTTCCACGCCCGGACTGATCGACACCCTTCAGCAGGACACCGGCATTCCGCTTGCGGCGGCCATGCAGGAGGACGCCGCGGGCGATGCGGTGCGCGCGCGCTATTCCGAAGCGCTGTTCGAGCGGGTGCATCCCGAGTTCATGACCGTGCATCTGGCCAGCCTCGATGCCATGCAGCACGAGGAAGGTCCCGGCACGCCGCAGGCGCACGCCACGCTGGAGGCGATCGACACGATGGTCGGCAGCCTGATCGCCAGGGCGCGCAAGGCGGAGCCCGACGTCGACATCGCCATCGTTTCCGATCACGGCTTCGCGGCGGTGGACAAGGAAGTGAATCTGCCGGCCGCCTTCGCCGCCGTCGGATTGATCGGCGTCGATCCGGTCAAGCACAAGATCGCGGGCTGGGACGCGATGCCGTGGAACGCGGGCGGCTCTGCGCCGATCGTATTGGCACACCCGGAAGACCAAGCGGTGCAGGCAAAGGTGGCGGATCTCCTCGCCAAGCTGGCGGCCGATCCGTCGAGCGGCATCGCCAAGGTGATCGACAGACGCGGGATCGAGGCGTTGGGCGGCGCCAAGGAGGCCTCGTTCTGGGTCGATTTCAAAATCGGTTATTACGGCGGCGACAATCTCGACGGCGCGCTCGTCACGCCCGCCGATCTCAAGGGCCACCACGGCTATCTCAACGACCATCCCGAGATGCGCGCCACCTTCATGATCGCCGGACCCGGCATCAAGAAGAGGGCGCTGGGCGAGATCGACATGCGCGACATCGCCCCGACGCTGGCCAAGCTGATGGACGTGCCGCTGCCCGACGCAACCGGCAAGCCGCTGTTCTGAATTCGCGGGGGTCGCGGCCACCTTGGAATCGCGGGCAGCCGCCCCGAATCGGGCACATGTCCGTCAAGTGAATTCGCCGCGCGGCGATGCCGCAGGAATGCGCCTGTTCAGCCTCATCACATCATATTTCAATCCCTTGAATCCGCGGCAGGCGATTCCGATATGAGAGGGTGCCAAACGCAGGAAAAGCGCGATCCGCAGCTTTGCAGGGCATTCTCTTCGAAGTTCAGCAGGCGGACTGACCGGCGCATTCGCGCTGCGCTTCTTCGTGCGCAACCAAGGGGGCTCATGTGATCGACGCACTTCACCTCGGCGACATCCTGATGGATAGCTGGATCGTCTACGCCGTCGTCTTTCTCGCCGTTCTCATCATCTGGAAATCCATCCGCATCGTGGGACCCACCGAAGTCGGGCTGGTGCGCAAGCGCTTCGGCTTCAAGCGGCTTACCGCCGGCAGCGTCATCGCCTTCGACGGCGAAGCGGGCTACCAGGCCGAACTGTTGATGACCGGCTGGCGATTCAGGCTGTGGCCGGTCTACGACGTGACGCGTCATCCGCGCGTTCAGATTCCGGCGGGACAGATCGGCGTCGTCATCGCGCAGGTCGGCGAACCGCTGCCGGTGGGCGCCAAGTCGGCCGCCTACAAGCCCGAGTTCGGCAACTTCCACGACGTGGCGGCGTTCGTACGCAGCGGCGGGCAGAAGGGCGTGCAACGTCCGGTTCTTCCGCCCGGCACCACGCTGGCGATCCACCCGGTGGGCTTCCTCGTCATCACCAAGGACACCGTCTACGGCGTGCCGATCGACGAAGAATATGCCGCGCTCGAGCGCAAGCACGGGCTGAAGCCGGAATCGTTCGGGCTCAATCCCGACCAGCTCAACGTCGTGCGCATCGAGCCCAAGGTCTTCGGCGGCGGCAAGGTGGTCGACATGATCGGCATCGTCACGACGTTCGAAGGCCCGCCCCTGCCCAAGGGCGCCATCGCCAACCGCATCGGCGATTTCGCCGAAATCTCGGAGCTCGAGGCAAAGCCCGGCACCGCCGACAGCGATCTCATGGAATCGGTCCTGGCGGTCAAGAACGAGACCCACAACAACTACCAGGATTTCCAGGCGTTCCTCGACAGCGGCGGCCGCATCGGCTTGCAGCATGATCCGTTGATGTACGGCGCCTATAACCTCAACCCGTTCCTCGTCTCGGTCGAACTGGTGCCGATGCTGGTGGTGAACCAGGGCGAGGTGGCGGTGCTGAAGGCCTATGTCGGCCTGGCGACCGAGGACACTTCCGGCGCCGACTTCAAGTTCGGTTCGCTGGTGCGTCCCGGCCATCGCGGCATCTGGCAGGAGCCGCTGCGCACCGGCAAATACGCCATCAACCCGCGCTGCTATTCGGCGGAGATCGTTCCCACCTTCATCCTCACCCTCAACTGGGCCGAAGCAACGAGCACGGCGCACGACCTCGACAAGAGTCTGAAGCAGATCGAGGCGAAGTCGAAGGAAGGCTTCGTGTTCGACATCGACCTGCAGGTGCAGATCCATGTCCCCGACACCGAGGCGCCGAAGGTGATCTCCATCGTCGGCACCATGCTGAACCTGGTCACCGAGGTGCTGCAAGCGGCGGTGGGCAACCACTTCCGCGACAAGCTGCAGTCCATGCCCGCCATCGACTTCATCGAGAAGCGCCAGGAAGTGCAGCAGCAGGCGCAGGATCACATCTCGCAGAAGCTCAAGGAATACCGCATCGAAACGCGCGGCGTGTACATCCAGGACGTGGTCTTCCCGCAGCAGCTCGTGGATGTGCTGACCCAGCGCGAAATCGCCAACCAGCAGCAGGAAACCTACAAGGCCGAGGAACGGGCGCAGGGCCAGCGCCTGACCCTGGAACAGACGCGCGGCAAGGCCGACATGCAGTCGGAACTGGCTCGCTCGGCGGTCGGCATCGACATCGCCAGGAACAAGGCCCAAGGCGTGCAGAACGAAGCCGACGGCGAATCCTACCGCCTCGAAAAGGTCGGCCGCGCGAGCGCCGTGAAGACCGAGGCCGAGGGTCTGGCCATCGCCAAGGGCCTCGAAGCCCAGCAGGCGGCCATCGGCAAGGACCAGACCACGATGGTCAACGTGGCCCGCGCCCTGGCGGGCGGCGCGCAGCGCTTCATGCCCGAGAACCTGGCGCTGACCTTGGGCGGCGGCGATCTCGGCTCCAATCTCGGGGCGCTGGTGCCGCTGATCATGAAGAAGCTCGACACCAAGGCGCCGCAACCGGCAACTGGAACGCCGCCGGCCGCGCAACATGTCCCGGAGCCCACCGCGACGTTCAAGGACCTGAGCTACGCGGCGAGCATCAGCGACAAGCACTGAGGTTCCCCGGCCGATCCGATGCAGCGGCCCGTCGCGCAATACGGCGGGCCGCTTTTCTTCAACCCGGGGGGCGCAGTCGCGTCCCCAGGCAAAACGCCTTCACGCAGAATCGGCGTTTTCACGCAAAGCCGCACACCGTCTTGTGCACGCCACTTTAGTGGTTGGTATCGTGCTTGATGTTTCGCGCCTTGCCGCTCGTGTCCACGGCGAGCGCATAGCAGGTCTTCATTTGCTCGGCCAGGAACGCCTTGTCGGCCATGCTGTCGTGGGAATAGGCGTCGAACATCACCTGGGCATAGTGCAGGCGCGCTTTGCTGTAGGCATCGGATGTCACGAGGCCGGCCTTCAGCACTCTCTCGTAAACCTGCTTCATCACGTCCGAATAGAAGCCGGACGGCGGAATAAAGTAAGGCTTGTAGAGGGCGACATGGGGGTCGTTGGGCGCGGCCGCTATGATGACGTCCGATTCCAGCTTGGGATCGGACAACAGGAACCGCGTGACATCGCAGATCGCCAGCGCGTCGGCCCAGGTGTCCGCCTTGGTGACGTCGTAGTCGGTCATCTTGGCGGCAAAAGTCGGAACGGTTCCGGTCAACGCCGCGAGCACCATGATCGATGTGTGGAGAATTGCTTTAACGCTCATGAGCAGGGCCCCCTTGGAAACCGTATGGAGTTTGGCACCGCCGCAATACGGCAGGCATTCACAGCTCTGTGAGCGCTAACAGGATCTGCCCGGCACGGGCTTCGATTGCCTGCCAATGCCTTGGAGGTGCGGCGCTCCGCAGCGCGTGCCTTTTATCATGGCTTGGTGCGAGCGTCACGGCGCGCGACCGCGCGGAAGATTCCCCGGATGCACAAAAGGGGGGCGCATGCGCGCCCCCTTCTTTTTCACCCCACCAGACCGCGAGCCTACCTGCCGGGGACCTGGACCTTCGGCGGCGCCATGAACTCGCCCGTGCGCGGCAGCACCTTGCAGGCGTCGGCGCTGCAGTGCTCCACCTCGCCGGTGAAGCGGTCCACGACGTAGATCGACCAGTTCAATCCGGGATAGATGGTGACGCGGCCCACGATCACGAATGCGATGAGCAGCAGGAATATCCCCGCGATCAGCGCGAGCCAGATCTCGGTCGTCACCGACTCCATGATGGCCCCCGCGCCCAACAGGACGGCGGCGGCAATGATCCACGGCATCGCCGCGGCCACCTCGCCGTTCAAGGCGCCGCGGAACTGCCAGGCGACGAAGGCGCCGGCCAAGAGCAGCAATCCTGCGATCCCGAACGCCAGGCGCACGCCCCAGGGCGTCGCAGTGGAGGAAATCGTCTCGATCTTCTCGATCTCTTCGTGATGGTGATGTTCGGCCCCGGCGACTGCGTCGGTCATGAAAACCCCCTCGTGAACTGCGCCAGCAAGATTGCGCGCATTGCCCATTTCTATCCGTCGAGTGCGGCAGAATCTTGTAGGTTTGGAGGCAAGCGGCGGGCTTGCGGCGGCGAGCGGCGATCAGGGAAGGGCGTAGATCACCGCGTTCCAGAAGCGGACGCGGTGCGAACCCGTCTGGCGGAAGCCGCGGCGGGCAAGCTCGCGCCCGATCATGGCGTTGAAGTAGCCGTGCGCGACGAGCGCGGTCGTGCCGTCTTCTTCGGCGCGCGCGGTCAGAATGTCGGCCGCCTCCTTGGCGCGCATTTTCGCCGTGCGGTAATTTTCGATCTCGGGATGATAGCCAGCGTGCCAGAGGATGCGGCTCATGACCGCCCAGGCGGGCACGCGCAACTTGAGCAGCGGGATGCGCGGGGATGCCAGCGGAGCCTCCACGAACAGCGGATCGGCGATCAGCTCGGCTTGCGGAGCCAGGGCGCGGGCGCTGTCGTGCGAACGGGGCCGGCCGCTGGTGTAGACCGCGGACAGTTCCTTCACGAGATCCTGAAGCTCCTCCGGCGGGGCGCTTTCGGGATCGAGACCGGAGGCCTCGTAAGCGTCGATGTAATCGCGGAACCCATGGTGCGAGGTGCGCTCGCCGTAGCCGATCGCCGGCCTGCCGTGACGCACGAGGATGATGCGCAGGCCGCTGTCCGCTCGGGCATGACGCCGCGTACGGCCGGATAGCCGCATGCGTGCACGCGCAAAGGCGGAAGGTTCAACGCTAATGGGTGCTCCTTGCAGCGTCATCTGAACTCGTTACGATCGGCACCAAGGTGCATCCGAACGCGCAACACCGGCAAGACTAATACGGAACGGTCTCATGGAACAGCGTGACTTGAAAGGCAAGACCGCCATTGTCACAGGCTCGGCCACCGGCATCGGCGCGGCGACCGCGATCGGGCTGGCGGAGCGCGGGGCGAACGTCGTCGTTAATTTCACCAAGAGCGAAGACGACGCGCGGCACACCGCCGATGCCGTCAGGGCGGCAGGCGCCGAAGCGCGTCTCATTCAAGGCGACGTGGCGCGCGACGAGGATTGCCGGCGCATCGCCGCCGCGGCGAAGGAGGCCTGGGGACGCATCGACATCCTCGTCAACAACGCCGGCACCACCAAATTCGCAAGCCACGCCGATCTCGACGCGCTGAGCGCCGAGGATTTCGCCAGGATCTATCGCGTGAATGTGATCGGCGCATTCCAGATGGTGCGGGCGTGCGCAACCCTTCTCGCGGCGCACGGCGAGGGCGCGGTGGTCAACGTTTCGTCGATCGCCGGAACGCACGGCATCGGCTCGTCGGTCGCCTACGCCGCCTCCAAGGGCGCGCTCAACACCATGACGATGTCGCTGGCGCGCGCACTGGCGCCGCACGTGCGCGTCAATGCCGTGTGCCCCGGCTTCGTGGCGACGCGATGGTTCGCAAACGAATTCGGAACCGAGGCGGGCGAGCGCATGGCGGCGGAGCACAAGAAGACCCTGCCGCTCGACCGCGTCGCCGGGCCCGAGGACATCGCGCGCGTCGTGCTGTTCTTCGCCGGGCCGGATTCCCGCAACGTCACGGGCGAAACGCTGCTCGTCGACGGCGGCCTGCATCTGACCATCGGCCCGGCGGGGTTTCGTTGAGTCGAGATTGGCGAGAAGAGTGTAATACGAATCATTCGCTGCCGCCCAATCAGGCAGCAGTCTGATTAAGCCCTCGCCAGTCGGTGTTGCCCGGCAACAACTCTGCACCGAAACCGCCGATTCACGCGTTAATCACGTCAACTTCCACCCGCGATATATATTGCCATCGGGGGCTCGCTGCCCGAAATCTGACCTGCACGGCTGCGAAAGCGGCGTTGCGGAAACTTCGAGGGCGAGTGACATGAGATTGACGGGCCTGAAACTGACATGCGCCGCTGCGGCGCTTCTGGGTTTGGGAGCGACGGCGTATGCGGACGATACGGCCGCGGCCGCCCCTGCGGCTCCCGATTGGGGCAAGGTATCGGCCTATGTCGCGGTCCAGAGCGACTATCGCTTTCGCGGCATCAGCCAGAACGACCGGAACATAGACCCCGAAGGCTCCATCAACTGGAGCGGGCCGATGGGCTTCTACGCCGGCACGTGGGTGGCCAAAACGAACTGGTCGGGCGTCGCATACTCGCCGACCGACGGCGCCTCGCCGACCGTCGAAGTCGACCTCTACGGCGGCAAACACTTCGACCTCGACGGCACCGATCTGAACATCGAGGCGTATTACTATTCCTATCCGGACGCCAACAAGAACATCCTTCTGACCTATGCCAGCTATTACGAGACCATCGTGCAGCTCAGTCACACTTTCGACAAGCTGACGCTGACGGCGACGGGCGCGAATTCCCCCGAATGGAGCCTGCACGGCGGCACCGCCTGGTACGCCGAAGGCACCGCATCCTATGCGCTCGACGACTGGCTCTCGGTCAGCGGCAATCTCGGCCATCAGTGGGTCCAGCGCGCGCCGAGCGACTACACCCACTGGGACATCGGCGCGACCGCGACATGGAAAAGCTGGTCGCTCGACGTCCGCTACATCGGCAACGACATCTCCAAGGCGAATTGCAGCTTCTGGATCGGCACGGGCACGGGCTCCTGCGCCGATACCGTCGTCGCCACGCTGACCTTCAACATCTCCGATCTGTTCCAATAGGCGGCTTGCCTCCGTAGCCGCCGAAAGGCCCCGCGGACATCGTTCGCGGGGCCTTTCCTTTTGGGCCGCGTCAGCGGAAGTTCTTCGTCCGGGGCCAGTATTCCGAAAGCGGCATCTTCATGCCGCGCAGCACGTAGACCGGCAGACCGGTCTCGTTGGGCATGGCATAGGGATCCTCGATCCAACCGGCGACCTCCACGGAACGGAACAGCGCTTCGTAGTGCTTGCGGTCGCCGCCGAGAATGATCACGACGCTGCCGTCGTGGCCGCGCGGCCCCCATACCCAGTAATTGTTGTGCCCGCTGATCGCCGGCGGCAGGCCCAGCGGCCGGCCCAGCACGTCGATGGCGGCGGCCTCGCCGTAGTTTTCGCCGAAGAACACCGCCTTGGCGCGGTCCTTCGGCGGCAGCGCCCAGTAGACCTTGGCCACCTTGGCGGCCAACTGCGGCCAGCCGTGCATATCGGCGAACAACTGCGGCAAGCGTCCCACCCGGTGGTGCTCCATCGCAAACGCCGACGGACCCAGCCCGAGAGCGGCGGCGTAGCGGATATAGGTCTCCTCCGGCAGAACCGGCAGCGACAGCGGCACCGTGACGGCGCCGGCCAGCGCGATCAGGCCGAGCGCAATGCCGCGCGCCGCCGCGTTCGCAAGCCAGCGCTCCCACGCGATCGCGCCCGGCGCGAGCAGGATCGGATAGATCGACGCCAGGAAGTAGGCCTTTCCGTGCGTGGCGACGAAGAAGGCGAACAACAGCACATAGGCGACGGGCACCGCGCGAAAGACGGCATAGGCCGGCTTGCGCAGGCTGGCCCACAGTCCCGCCAGCCACA
>Ga0335069_10010706_pt1 | contig 12985 bp, 15 predicted proteins | sample Lox_Sample_11_FD_206714 | JGI IMG/M metagenome (GOLD analysis project Ga0335069, IMG submission 206714) | Soil microbial communities from Loxahatchee National Wildlife Refuge, Florida, United States - Lox_Sample_1.1 | ecosystem: Environmental > Terrestrial > Soil > Wetlands | place: USA... | reverse complement strand
GCGAGGACGTGGTCGCGCGTGGCCAGGCGATCCTGCACGACACCGAGGAACTGGTGCGGGCGACAGAAGGCCACCGCGCCCCGCTTAGCGGCACGGTGCGGCTCGGCGTGATCCCGACCATCGGGCCGTTCCTCTTGCCGCGCATCCTGCCCCGGCTGCGCAAGGCCTACCCGAAGCTCAAGCTCTACCTCACCGAGGATCAGACGGCGCGCGTGCTCGAGGACCTGCACGCCGGACGGCTTGATGCCGTGCTGCTGGCGCTCCCGTACGACTGCGGCAATGTCGAGACGACGGCGCTGTTCGAGGATCCGTTCAGCATCGTGGTGCGGCGCGACCACGAGCTCGCAAAACACGCGCGCCTGATCCCGCAGGAGCTTGACCGCGAGTCCCTGCTCCTGCTGCGCGACGGCCACTGCCTCAAGGATCACGCGCTGTCGGCCTGCCGGCTCGACGGCCGGCGACATGTCGATGCCTTCGAGGCGACCAGCCTTGCGACCCTGGTTCAAATGGTCGACAACGGCCTGGGTGTCACCTTGCTGCCGCAGCTCGCGCTCGACGCGGGCATCCTCAAGGGCACCGAGCTCGTCGCCAAGCCGCTCGCCAAGGACGCGCCGTCGCGCGAGATCGCCCTCGCGTGGCGGCGGGGCACCGGCCGGCGCGAGGAGTTCCAGCTGCTCGCGCGTACCCTCACCGAGCTTGCGCGCAAAACCGGGCCGAAGTGAGAGATATCGCCTCGGGATTCGACGCAAACGACAGACCCGCACAACCATCTGAAATCAAACCGAAAACGTGTTTGCGGTTGCAGAGGCCCTTTGCGCGACAACCGTGGCAACAATTTTTCCAAATGATTTCAACGGCCTCCGGCCGGGCGCTTTCGACGGTTTCGTTCGTGCGGTAAGATGATGTTCGCTGATTGTTCTCGCTCCCTAAGCTGCAGGCGAGGAGGATGTCGATGATCATCCGCACGGTACTGGCGGCACTGGCCCTGATCGCCCTGTCCCGCGCCGCCGCGGCCGCGCCGCTGCAGGCGCTGGTTCTGCACACGCCCAAGGATGACGCGGTCCAATGCCTCACGTCTGACGACCGCATGCTGCTGCTGGTCGTCGATGAGGGGACGGTGGTCGCGCGCTATCCTTATTGCTCGTCCTACGGGAGAAGCTCGGCCAAGGTGTATATCGACGAACGCGACAAGCGGCGCTTCTACGTCGCCATCGAATACGGCGTGGGCCGCGGCACGTTGGCAACCACGTACATGCTCAAAGTCATGACGACCGACGACGACACGACAAACCTGCGCGAGCTCGCCGAAGTGGTACTGCGAGAATTCGACGCGCCGGATTCACAGTGGCTCAACGAATACTATGCCCTGCCGGACATCAAAGGCGGGCTTACCATCACCTTGAGCTATGCACCGGGCCCGGACGGGGATCCCTGCTGCGGCCCGCCGGAGAAACGGATCACAATCCGGGTTGTGGAGTAGGCGACCGTGATGCGCTGCGTCCAAGCTCTTATGAATATGAAAAGGTCTCCGGCGATGGTGCGGCCTCTATTCGTGATCGGCGCGATTGCGGGTGCCGTGCCGCTCCCAATCGCCACGACGGCGTGGGCGGCCCCGCAGACGGTCGTTCGGCAGGCCCCGAGCGACCGCCAGCAATACTGCACCGCGCCGGGCAGGATGATGGTCGTCGCCGTGGCCGATGACGGCAAAGAACTCACGAAGGTGGAATATTGCGCGCTCGAGGGAAAAATGTCGGCGCAACTTTATGTCGACCACCGCGGCAAAATCTACGTGGTGGCTCGAACCGGCGACCGGCACAACCCCAACGCAGAGTTCGTGCGCGTCCTCGATCTGACGCACATTCGTGACGTGACGAACACGCGCGACGTCTACAATCTCGGCGAGTTCGCGGCGATCGCGTTGCCGCGGTCCGGCAGCAGCACGACGCCGGCCACCTATCGCGTGAACGACACCAAAGGCGGCGGGCTCGAACTCGTCGTGGAATATCCGGCGGGCAAGCCAGACCCGACTGAGCCGTCGCCGATCAAACGGGTCGCCATTCAACTGGGGCCGTAGTCACGGCCCCATGCGCCCCTTCACCGCGATTGGGTGTCCTTAAGGAAGGTGAACCTCCCAATCCTATCGGTGGACTGTACAAGGCGGCCGGAGTTCATGGCTTTACTGAAGAAGCCGTCAGGGCCGCCGGGCGGCTGGCCGTCGTTGCTGGTGTAGTAATAGGTCGCGCCTCCGGTCGGATCGGCGATCTGGCCACTCAGGATTCCTTGCGCGACATCATGGGCGCGCTTGTATGCGGCGATGTCCGAGCCTTGGAGCATCGACGGATCTGCGGCCTGCGTCCATGGCTTATTGCCGTTCCAGATGGCATTGCCAACCGCGCTGAATTGCGGAATGCCACGCTTGTCCGTTTGATTGATGACGCCCGTCAGCGTGTCGGGAAAGCCGCGCGCGCCGATGCGGTTACGCGCCACCCAGCCGATGCCTTCCATCGCCCCCGGCACATTGTAGTGATCCGCCCCTTCACCAAAGATCATGCGGGCAAGGACGTCCACGTCGTCCGGGTCGGGGGGCTCGGGGCTGCCGTTGCTCGAACCGGCTATTTGCTCGAGATCGGCGGCCTGGGAATAAGGATCGGACATGGCGGGTCTCCTGCTGGGATGTTCTCCAAATGTTCTCTCCACCAAATGCCTGCAAGCAAGCGAAGAAATGCCTACGAGGCAATTTTGCAGGGCGCCTTGATCCGGCTCAGGATTGTGCCGCGAGCAGCGCTTTCAGGCCCGTTCGATAGTCGGGATAGGCGAGCCGCACGCCGAGCTCGTCCTTGATCCGGCGGTTGCTGACCCGCTTGTTGTCCTCATAGAAGCTGCGCGCCATCTCGCTCATCGTCTTGGCCGCCTCGCTGAACGGCACATCCGGCGGCGCCGGCTTATCAAGCAGCGCCGCCGCGTAGGCGATGACGTCCTGTGGCGGTACCGGCTCGTCGTCGCACACGTTGTAGATAGCTCCGGGATTGCGCCGCGCCATCGAGGCCTCGAGCACCGTCGCGATATCCTCGACATGGATGCGGCTGAACACCTGGCCGGGCTTGACGATGCGCCGCGCCGTGCCGGCGCGCACCGCATCGAGCGCGCTCCGTCCGGGGCCGTAGATCCCGGCGAGACGGAACACATGTACCGGCAAGCCGACACGCACGAGATCGAGCCAGCTCTGCTCGACGGCGACGCGGGCGCGGCCGCGTGCGCCGGTCGGGTGCAATCCGGCGCGCTCGTCGACCCAGTCGCCGTGGCAATCGCCGTAGACGCCCGTGGTCGAGAGATACCCGATCCACTTGACGCCCTTGAGGGCGGCGAGATCGCCCGCATGGTGCAGCAGCACCGGGTCGGTCTCGCCGACCGGGGGAATCGAATCGAGGATGTGAGTGGCCCGCCCGACCGCCTCCTCGAACTTGTCCAGCGGCCTCGTGCCGTCGAAGACGTAGCCGGCGATGCGATCGACTGCCAGCTCCGCCAGCCGTGCCTCGCTCTGCACGGTGCCGCCGACGATCCAACCCTGTTTGCGCAGCCGCCGTGCCAGCACGAGGCCGGTGTAGCCGAGCCCGAAGATGAACAGCCGGCCGAGCGATCCCGGCCGCGTGCCTTCAAATTGCCGCATCCGCTAGAGATAAAGCCTGCGTGCGCGGAACGCCACCCGCGCGATAAGTCCATAGCGCCCTGCCCGCCGATGTGCTTCTGTTTGCCGCCCATGCCGTACCGCAGGTTCTTTCTCGCTTTTTTCGGTCTGCTGCTCGCCGCTGTCCCGGCGATGGCGCAACGTCTCAAGCCCGAGCCCGATCTCGCGACCTCGTACGACGATATGCAGCACTATCAGCAATGCCTGCAGCTCGCCGAAAAGAAACCTGCAGACGGCTTCGAGGCGGCGATGCAGTGGCGCGACACCAGCGGCAGCAACGCCGCCAAGCAATGCGTGGCGGTCGCACTCTTCTATCTCGACGAACCCGAAGAGGCCGCCTCGCGCTTGGAAGCGCTCGCATTGGACATGAAGGCGGCGCTCCCGGAACTGCGCGCGCGCATTCTCTCGCAGGCGGGAACGGCATGGAGCGTGGCCAACCAGCCCGAGCGCGCGAACGCGGCAATCAGCACCGCGATCCAATTGGCCCCGAAGCTCCCCGATCTCTACGTCGATCGATCGATGGTGCTGGCGCAGGCCAAGAACTACTGGGAAGCGATCGACGATCTCAACAAGGCGCTGGACCTGCAGCCGGGCTACGGCATCGCGCTCGCCTTCCGCGCTGCGGCCTATCGCTACGTCGACAGCCTCGAGCTGGCGCAGCAGGACGCCGACGAGGCGGTGCGGGTCGCCCCGGATATCCCCGAAGGCTGGCTCGAGCGCGGCATCATCCGCAGGCTCAAAGGGAACCTCAAGGGTGCCCGCGCGGACTGGTTGCAGGTCCTGGTGCTCGACCCGGAGGGTGCGGCCGGCGACACCGCGCGCGCCAATATCGAGCGCCTCGAGCTGCATCTCGACGACGCGCCCGTGAATCTCCCGGCACAGCCGCGCGGGTAGGCGGACCTAGAGCGCGCCCTTGAGCCGGACATCGCGCATTCCGCGGCGGCTTGAGCTTGGCGGAGACGGATGTTACTCGTCGCGACCAACCAGTCGAAAGGGCATGCATGACCTGGTCGATCGTCGCCCGCGACCGCGACGGAAGCTTGGGCGTCGCCGTGGCGAGCAAGTTCTTCGCCGTGGGTGCTCTTTGCCCGTTTGTGCAGAGCGGCGTGGGGGCTCTGGCGACGCAGGCGCTGGTCAATCCGCTCTATGGCCGCCGCGGGCTCGACCTCCTGGCGCAGGGCATAGCACCGGCTGAGACCCTGAAGTCGCTCGTGGGTCCGGACGCCGGGCGCGACCAGCGTCAGGTGCACCTGGTGGATGCGCAGGGCCGTGTGGCCGCGCACACGGGCACGGCCTGTATCGCGTGGGCGGGCCATTCCAGCGGCGAGCAGTTCTCGGTCGCCGGCAACATGCTGGCCGGACCGCGCGTGATCGAAGACACCGCGGCGGCCTATGCGCGCGGCCACGCGCTGCCGTTCGCGGAACGGCTGATGGCGGCGCTCACGGCGGGCGAAGCGGCAGGCGGCGACAAGCGTGGCAAGCAGGCGGCGGCACTCCTTGTCTGCACGACCGAGGACTACCCGGTCCTGAACCTGCGCGTCGACGACCACGAGGAGCCGCTGCTCGAGCTCCGGCGCCTGTACGACAAAAGCCTGGAGCGGTTCCAGCCTTTCCTGGCCTGCATGGCGAGCCGCAGCCGACCGGCAGGCTTGCTGGACCGTGCCGCGATCGAGACCGAAATTCAGCGCTTCCAGGCCGTACGTGGACGATAAGGATTGTCGGACGGCTCCCGGGCCGGACATGCTATAGTCGCCCGGCTGGATGGATTTTATGTCCGAAGCCGATCTTTCTGCTGCCGAATTGCGCGCCAAGGCGCAGGAGCACCGCGAGGCCGCGCGGCTCGACAACAATCCCACGAGCCGCAACGCCCACCTGAAGATCGCGATCGAATACGAGCGCTTTGCCGAGATCAAGGAGCGCAAAGCCACCGGCGGAGACCCCGCGCCGTAGCGCCACCGGCGTGCCCCTTCGGAACCAGTTTATGATGCTCACGTTACGAATCGCGGACCGCGCATCCCTCTGATGCGCCGCCGCCCGCGCTGAGCGTACCTCGCTGCTCAGACCATACGAAGAGCCGTGGCCGTGGAGGAATACGTCCTTCGTTTTGCCATCGGAGGAATCGCGGTTTCGGCGTTCGCCGTGCTCGGCGACATGTTCCGCCCCAAGAGCTTTGCTGGTCTGTTTGGTGCGGCACCGTCGGTGGCGCTCGCGACGCTGGCCCTCGCCATCGCCAAACAGGGGCCGGGCTATGCCGCGATCGAAGGCCGGTCGATGGTCATCGGCGGCATGGCGATCTGCGCGTACAGCATCCTTGTATGCCGGCTGATGAGGCGCGCGCAATGGCGGGCGCTGCCCGCCACGACTCTCGCCTTCGTCGCCTGGCTCGTGGTCGCGCTCGGCGGCAAGTGGCTTCTGCTCAGCTGAGCGATGCCGGGCGGAATCAAACTCAATCTCTCCGCGCTCAGCGAGACCGGGTGGCACGAGTATGTGATCCGTTTCGGCCTCGGCGGTCTTGCCACCGTCGTGGCGGGCGCCGTCGCAAAGCTTGGCGGACCCGAGGTGGGCGGCCTCTTTCTCGCGTTGCCGGCCATCTTCTGCGCAAGTGCCACCCTGATCGAGAAGCACGAGCGGCGCCGCAAGGCGCGTCAAGGTCTCACAGGCGCACGGCGCGGCCGGGACGCCGCAGCGCTTGATGCGGCCGGCGCAGCGCTCGGCAGCGTCGCACTCGCGGGATTTGGCGGGTTGATCTGGCTGCTCGCGCCGCCGCTCGGCCGGGCATCGCTGCTCCCGGCGTTCGCCGCGTGGTGCGCCGTCTCGGTCGCATTGTGGTGGACGCGCCGACTGTTGCCGCCAGAAAGTTTGCGGGTTCCGTGAAATGTCACGCGACGTGCCCAACGGCTGCGCGTAAAGCAGCGCGCTCTGTCGGGTGTCCGCGCCAGCACGGCGCCTGCAGGTAATACAGGGGATGACGATATGACGGACGAGCACGATCGCAGAGTGAGGGCGCTTGCGCACCCGATTTCGAAACGCCGCCGGCTGCTACAGGGTCTCAGCTGCCGTCGTCCGGGGTCTCGCTTCGAATTCGATGCGCTGGCGGCCTATCTCGGTCTGCTCATTGGAGTGGGGCTTGGCGCCGGCTCGCCAACTGCAGCCCCCCTGGTGGCGAATGCCGCCGTGCAATTGTGCGTCGTCGGCGCACTCGAGGTCGGGCGCGACGGCACGGCGGAGTACCTGCCGCCTTAGAACTCAGCCCGCCGGCAGCACCTGCTCGACAAGCGTCGCCCAGTAGCTGGCACCGATCGGCAGGACCTCGTCGTTGAAGTCGTAATGCGGGCTGTGCAGCACCCGGCCGCCGTCGGACGGACCGTTGCCGATGAAGATGTAGCAGCCTGGCTTCTGCTCGAGCATGAAGGCGAAATCCTCCCCGCCCATGGTCGGCATCGGATTGCGGTCCACATTCGCCTCGCCGACCACGGTTGCGGCGGCGCGCGCCGCGATCTCGGTCTCGCGCTCGTGGTTGACCGTCGGCGGATAGTTGCGCTTGTACATGTAGGTGGCGGTCGCACCGTGAGCCGCGGCAATGCCGTCCACGACCTCCTTCATCCGCCTCTCGACCATGTCGCGCACGGCGGGCTTGAAGGCGCGCGCCGTGCCGCGCAGCAGCACCTGCTCGGGGATGACGTTCCACGCATCGCCGGCATGAATCTGGGTGACGCTCACCACCGCCGAATCGACCGGGTGGGTATTGCGGCTGGCGATCTGTTGCAGCGCGGTGATGATGTTCGCAGCCGCCAGGACCGGATCGATCACCGTATGCGGCATCGCCGCGTGCCCGCCCTTGCCGGTGACCACGATCTCGAACGTATCGGTCGCGGCAAGCATCGGGCCGGCCCGCACGGCAAAGCGCCCGACCGCCGTGCCCGGCCAGTTGTGCATCCCGTAAACTTCCTGCACCGGGAATTTCCTGAACAGCCCGTCCTCGATCATCTTGCGGCCGCCGCCCTCGGTCTCCTCGGCCGGCTGGAAGATCAGGTGCACGGTCCCGGCGAAGCGGCCAGCCTCGGCCAGGTAGCGGGCGGCGCCCAGCAGCATGGTCGTGTGCCCGTCGTGGCCGCAGGCATGCATCTTGCCGGCATTCTGCGATTTGTGGCCGAAGCCGTTCGCCTCGTGGATGTGCAGCGCATCCATGTCGGCGCGCAGCCCGATCGCCGGACCGTCGCCGCGCTTGATCGTGCCGACCACGCCGGTGCCGGCGAGCCCGCGGTCGATCGGGATGCCAAACTCGGTGAGCTTGGCCGCCACGTAGTCGGCTGTGCGATGTTCCTGGAACGCCGTCTCGGGATGTGCGTGCAGCTCGCGCCGCCAGGCGGTCATCTCGTCGTGAAACGCCGCAATCCGGTTGATGATCGGCATGGGAAGGGCTCCGGGTGGACGTGCGACTATGTGATCCGGCTATGTTGTCTTGGGGACCCTCCGAAAGCAAACCGCATCAAGCTCTTCGGGGCCGGGTGGTGGCAATCCAGATGCCGCCGAAGACCGCGAGCAGGCCCGCGACTAGATCGGGCGTGACCGGCTCGTGCCCGCCATTGGCCCACGCGCGGGCTCCTGTTCAAGGACGCATCGTAAAGCATGGCTGCTGCCAGCGTGATGGCAGCAGATTTGGCGTCGCTCAAAAATTCGACACCGTGCACGGATTTCGCTCATCGCTGGCGGACGACTCGATGCGCGGCGCGACGGATCCGAGTCGGACCGCCCGCACGCGCGTGCGCTGCAAAAATTTTTTTGTGAGCACAACCGGCGCGCGAGGCATCAATCTCTGGATGATTAAGCCGCTTCAGCGACCGCGTTTCGGCGCGGTTTTCCGCGACGTTTCGCGCGTCAAGAAATCGAAACACGCGTTAACGCCGCGACTTGTATGCATTTTTCACAGTCCATCAACCGTACGGCTTAAGACCGCGGCAATTTCTGTCCCCTAGAAGCTCGCCCGTACTCAACAAGGGCGTCGCGAAATGACGGCGCCCGCGACCTAAAAAGCGGGGACCCGATGCAACTCCAAGCGAATGACCACGGCGCGCGCCGCCGTGTTGACTCCCTCTCCTCTCATCCGGTGCGCCGGTCCGGCGCGTCGCGACTGGGGCGGCCTCTCAACGTCCTTCCGATCCTCGACGTCAGCGCGTTCCAGGTGCCGCAGCGGTTCATCCTGGCAGTGGCGGCGCACTGCACCGCCGAGCAGGCACGCGCGTCGTTGCTGGGCGTCGCCACGCCCTTCGAGACCGAAGAGGGCCAGAAGGCGCTCGCCGAGATCTCGGCGACCTACTGGCCCGAGATCGAGGAACTCGCCGGCCTCGTACGCGACGCGGTGGCCCTCGATCCCGCCTGCGTCGTGCTCCGCGGCCTGGGCTACAACCGCTATCCGCAGCCGGTGCGCGACACCCTGGTTCTGGCGCTCACCCGCGGCGTCGGCATGCCGACCGACCATAACAACGACAAGCGCGTGCTGTGGCCGGTGAAGGCGCGGGCCGAAGAAGTCCGCAAGACCGTCGACTACAAGACTACTTTCTCCGAGGAGGCCGGTGAGGCGCCGCTGCACAGCGACAGCGCTTTCGCCGGAAGCCCGGAGAAGTACAACGCGCTGTTCGTCGTCAAGCAGGCGCAGGAGGGCGGCGTCTCGGTCCTGCTCAACGTGCCGCGGCTGGTTGACGAGCTCGCCCGCACGGTCGAAGGCCGTGAATGCATCGAGATCCTGCGCCGCAACGTTTTTCCCTTCCGCGTGCCGGACGCCTTTTTCAAGTCGGAGCGCATCGTCACCGCGCCGGTGCTGGGCGACACGCCCTTCGTGCGCTTCCGTTACGACTGCCTGATGGCCGGCTTCGCGCTGCGCGAGGACCTGCGCACGAATGAGCGCGTCTGGGCCATCGAGCATTTCCGCGCCAAGGCCGAGGCAAGCGAAGCGCGCACGTTCTATCACCTGCAGCCCGACGAAGCGATCGTCATCGACAACCACGTCATGCTGCACGCGCGCACCGACTTCAGCGATCGAGAGCGGCACCTGATCCGCGTCCGTATGCACGCGGCCTGACGGTCATGACCACAAGTACGGTTTCGACCGTCGCCGCGGCGGCCCGCAGCACCCGCGAGCTCCCGTGGGGGCTCGCCGGCTGCGGGGCAGCACTCGCGGCCAGCAGTGCCGGCGAGATCACCGGGCACGTCGGCTGGGACGCGGTCGCGGCCCTGCTGTTTGTGGCGGGCCTGGCCGTCGGGTGGCGCCACTGGCTCGTCCGTCCGAGCGGCCGCGTCGCCGTCGTGGTCGCGTTGGGAGCGCTCGGCGTCACCGCAACGCTGGCGCCCGACCCGGCCGTCGTCCTCGCGGCCGCCGCACGGATGTCGAGCGTCGTCGTGCTGATGCTGTGCGTGGCGCTGATGCGGCCGATCTTCGCCGACCGTCAGCTCGACGCGGCACTCGCGGCGACCCTGTCGCGCGTTCCCGCCGCCTTGCGCCCCGCCGCGGTCGTCCTGGCGTCATGCGGTGCGGCCCTGGGGCTGAGCTTCGGCGCAGTCGGCGTGGCCGGTGCGACGCTCAGCCGGCGCGCCGGTCCCGAGCAGGTCGCCGCCTGCTCGGCCATGCGCGGATTGGTGCTCTCGATGCTGGTGGCCCCGTCCACCGCGTCGGTGGCCGCGGTCATGGCCATGTTTCCCGGAGTGTCCTGGGCCACGTGCCTCACGATCGGCGCGCCGGTCGCGGTGATCGGTGCAGCACTGGCGGGTCTGATCACCCGCCCGCTGGCGATGGAACCTTGCGAGCAGCGGCGCGCCAACGTGGCTCTGGCGATCTGCATTCTCCTGGCCGAGCTGGGCGCCACCGTGTTCGCGCATCTCGTGCTCCGCATGTCGATGACCTTGGCGATCTCGATCGCCTCGTCGTTCACCGCCCTCGCCTGCGCCCTTTACTGGGGCCGCGGCAACGTCACCACCGCGCTGTCGCGCGCCGATGGCGAGCTCGCGGCGCGCTGGACCACCATCATGCCCGAGACGGCCTTGTTCCTGTCGTGCGGCCTTCTCGTCGGCGTGATGCAGATCCCCGAGCTGGCCGCGGCGGCCAAATCGGTGGCGGTTCACGTCCTGCCCGGGGGGATGTGGGGTATCGCGGCCATCCTGTTCGTCGTGCCGCTCATCACCGTCGCGGGCATTCATCCGATGGTGCCCTTCGCGCTGCTGGCCCCCACCGTCTCCGCGGCGAGCCTCGGGATCACCGAGACCGGCCTCTACGGGATGTGGATCGTCACGTTCATGCTGTCGATGCTGTTGTCGCCGATCTCGGTGTTGACCATGGTCACGGTGACGAGCTTCGACATCCCCGGACGGCTGCTCGGCCTGCGCGGCAACGGCCTCTATGCCGCAACTCTGGCGGCCGCCGCCACGGTCGCGATCGGGCTGCTCTGCGCCCCGTAGTCCGCTGCATTTTGAGACATTTTTTACCTCTTCACCCTATGTTGCCGCACACGACGTGCAAACGATTGCCGTGAGAGAACAACGATGAAATTCCTCGGACTGCTGAAGATCAAAAGCAAGCTCGGCCTCCTGCTCGTGCTGTCGGCGCTGTCGCTGGCCGCCGTCACCGCGGTCGGTGCCGGGTTCATGCACAACAAGATGGTCAACGACCGCGAGATCCAGACGCAGCGCCTGGTCGAGGTGGCGCTCGGGATCGTGAAGGCCTGGCACGCCAAGGAGGTGGCGGGAACGCTGACGCGCGAACAGGCGCAGGCGGGCGCCGTCGAGGCGCTGCGTCCCCTGCGCTTTGGCGCCAACGACTACTTCTTCGTGCAGGGCTATGACGGCAAGACGATCCTCAACGACACGAACCGCGCGCTTGAGGGCAAGGTTCGCCTCGACGCCAAGGACCCCGACGGTGTGCCCAATGTGAAGCTGCAGATCGACGCGGCAAAGTCCGGCGGCGGCTTCGTCTACTACCGTTTCCCGCGTCCGGGCAGCAAAGAACCCGTGCAGAAGGTGTCCTATGCCGCCGGATTCGATCCGTGGCAATGGGCGATCTGCACCGGCGTCTACACGGACGACATCGCCGTCGACTATCGCGCCGCCTTGTTGTCGCTCGGGCTCGCAGCCCTGGGCATCATCCTGGTGACGGCGCTGATCACGTACCTGGTCGGCCGCGACATCTCCAAGCCGCTCGTGAAACTGCAGTCGCTGATGGAGCGTCTCGCCGGCGGCGACCTCGCCATCGTCGTCGATGGCGCGGACCGGCGCGACGAGATCGGCGGCATGGCCAAGGCCGTGCAGGTGTTCAAGGACAACGCACAGGCCATGCGCCGCCTCGAGGGCGAGCGAGAAGAGATGACGCACAGGGCCGAGGCCGACAAGAAACGGGCGCTCGCAGCGCTCGCCGACGGGTTCGAGCAGAAGGTGAGCTCCATCATCGAGACGGTCCACCGCTCGGCGACCGAGATGCATGGCACCGCGCAGAGCATGGCACATTCCGCCGAAGTCACGCGCGACCGGACGCGCGCCGTGGCGGCCGGTGCCGACGAAGCGACCGCGAACGTGCAGACGGTCGCCGCCGCGTCGGAGGAGCTGTCCGCCTCGATCGCCGAGATCGGCCGCCAGATCGGCAACGCGGCCACGGTGGCGCGCCGCGCCAACGAAGAAGGCCGCAGCGCCGAGGGCACCGTGGCGGGGCTTTCCGCCGCGGTCGAGAAGATCAGCGAGGTGACCGCCCTCATCACCGCGATCGCGCAGCAGACGAACCTCCTGGCGCTCAACGCCACCATCGAAGCGGCGCGTGCCGGCGAAGCCGGGCGCGGCTTTGCGGTCGTCGCCGGCGAGGTCAAGTCGCTCGCGACCCAGACCGCGCAGGCGACCGAGAACATCCGCAGCCAGATCGCCAGCATCCAGACCGAGACCGCGTCAGCGGTCGCGGCAATCAATACGATTGCCGGCACGATCGGCTCGGTGAACGAGATCTCCACCTCGATCGCGAGCGCGGTCGACCAGCAGAACGCGGCCACGAAGGAGATCAGCCGCAACGTCCAGCAGGCCGCCACGGGTGCGCGCGAGGTGTCGAGCAATATCGGCGACGTCACCGTTGCGGTCGACAAGTCCGGCGAGACGGCGGAGGCCGTGCTCAAGGCCGCCGATCTGCTGGTGAAGCAGGCCGACGTCCTGCAGAGCGAAGTCGGCCAGTTCCTCGCGACGGTGCGCGCCGCATAAGGGCACGGCGGGGCAATGCCCGGTACCGCAGATCACCGCGGGACTCGAGCAGCTGAGTGCCACCGGGAAGATGCCCCA
>Ga0335069_10010705_pt1 | contig 12985 bp, 9 predicted proteins | sample Lox_Sample_11_FD_206714 | JGI IMG/M metagenome (GOLD analysis project Ga0335069, IMG submission 206714) | Soil microbial communities from Loxahatchee National Wildlife Refuge, Florida, United States - Lox_Sample_1.1 | ecosystem: Environmental > Terrestrial > Soil > Wetlands | place: USA: Florida... | reverse complement strand
GCAGGTTGTTGATCAGCTTCAGCAGCCGCAGCGCATTGCTGCGAACCGTCTGGAGATAGCTCCGCTGCAGCTCGGAGAGCGCGCCGAACTGCCCGCCGAGCAGCGCCTCGACCGGAGCCAGCAGCAACGTCAGCGGTGTCCGCAGCTCGTGGTGGACGTTGGCGGTGAAGCGAGACTTGGCTTCATCGAGCTTCTGGAGCTCGTCGCGCGCTCGCTTGAGCTCTGCTCGTTGCTTGAACTCGTGAAATCTAATGCGGTCCTGCAACGCGGTGCTCGCGACACCTTCGAGAGCAGCCGCGAATGGAAAGCAAACCTTGAGGAGGTAATCCCGCCACTCAAGGTGGCCCCCCGGCAACCATGGCGAGGCCGCATAGGTCGCGAATAGAGTTCCCGAGATCACCGCGGCTTGACCGGCTGACAATGGCAGCAACACGGGCATGCCCACGAAGAGAAGCATCAACCCCGGCGAGTATTCGCTTGTCGCACCTCCTGCTCCGTAGATCACCCAAAGCAGGTTCCCGCCGGTGACAAAACAACCGAGGAAGCTTCCCGCCAGTGGCCATCGCCCTGCCCAATGACCAGCCGCTAAGAGCAATGCAATCGTGATCGCCCTGGCGATCATGAATGACTCGCACCTATCAGGAAACGCGAGGTAGTCGACCGGAAACCAAAGCAAGTTGAGTGCAACGACGATGCGTACGCCATTGCGCAGTGAGCCTGGCATCAGGTCATGCTCGATCTCAGCGCGATAGTCGCGATATGCGGAGCGACCGTCGCCATTCACCCCTTGCATCGCGGGATAAATCGACGCCCCTGCACATCGCCTTAAGTCGCAATCGACCCGGGCCGGCCCCTCGGGGTCCCCCTAATTGCTCGCCCTCTCCGCCTCCGAATTTTAGAAGCAGACCCGGCAACAGCGTCGCGTTTGAGGCGACACAGAGAATCATCACGCCTGCTGTCAATAGTCCGAGATTCGCCCAGCAGATCACATCGATCAATGACAGCGGCGCCCCACCGCTCAAGGAAGTTCGAGCGCGTCATGCCTAGTCGCGACGAGCGACTACGAGAACCCCCTGCGGAGGCTCACCAAATGCGTACTGAGCCTCCTCAACGACAAACCCGGCGCGTCGGACCAAAGCTCGAAGCTCGTCCAGATCCCAGAACCTGAATGTTCCTTCCTCTTCAAACTCCAGGATCTTTGAAGCATCGTTTAGAAAATCCCGCGCCAATTCGTCAATCGATTCAGCAGCCGCATCGCCCAATTCCCTTCGTGCGACTCCGGCACGAAGCTCGGCAAGGCCTTCGACGTGGAGGCGCGAGAAATCAGCATCTCGGCGCAGCGTAGAAACCACCAAGCGCCCGCCGACACCCAATGCCGAATGGATTCTCTCGAGAAGCGCAAACGGATCAGAGACGTAAGAAATCACCAGGGATGCCAATACCGCGTCATACGCTTTTGGAGCGAAGGGTTGAGCTGTGATCGACCGTGGATCGAAGTCAAGGAGCCTCGTTCTTAGTCGGACTAGGTGCGGGACTTGAAGAGCCGCCATCCGTGCCGAAGCGCGCTCAAGCGCCTCGGCAACAAAATCCACAGCGTCGATTTCAACCTCCAACGGCGGGTATTCGGTCGCTAGTTGGACCGCAAAGTCTCCAGTTCCCGAGCCGACATCAAGAACCCGGTTCCTCGGGCGGAGCTTCAACTTCTCAATCTGCTCGCGCATGAACAGCCGATAGGCTGAGGTAGCCGTCAGCAACTGAAATCCGAATCGAGCATTACGCCCGAGCAGATAGCTGCTCCAGAATTCTCTGAGGTGCCTCTCCTTTTTGGGCAGCCTGCGCAGCTCGGCATCCCGCCGTCTGTCGACCTCAACGAGATCCGGCAGCCGCGGAGGAAGTTTCTCCTGAAGAGCCATACGCGCGGCTTCAGTCGCGATCAAACCAAATACCGAGAAAGCCTCCGCGCTGGTACGGAGCTGATGGCCTGTCGGAACCTCTATTACCCGCCTCGCGCTCGTATCTCCGCAAGACATCACATGCCGCACTCGGTCAACATCCATCCACGCATCATGCCTGCCATGGACCCAAGTGATTGGAACGCGGATCTCGGCCATATCCCTCCGCGCATCCTCTAGAAACACCAGCTTGTGCTCAAGCGCATCAAGCCCCGTGCGATCCATGTCCGCCACAACGCCCACGAGCTCATGGCGGCCGAAGCGGAGACCACGGCTTAGCCCGTAGGCAAAATCAATTCCGCCTGAAATTGTTCTTAGTGCTGACTGGAGATCGACCATACCAACGACCGGAATCCAGCCGGCCAGTAGGCCAGTCCGATCAGTTGCAACGGCACGCCGTCCCTCCACCGCGGCGAGACTGAACGTCACCAGTACAACCTTACGTGGTCGGTACACTGGTGATGCGGCGAGGAACTCTAAAGTTGCGTGGATGTCTCGTACCGCTCGCGAGAACGTAAAGCGCAAGTACTCGCTTCCCGGCGCTCGATATTCCAGCGGTATGAAGGACTCACCGCGCCGATGAGTTCCGTCGTAGCGCAGAACGGTTATTGGCTGCCTAGCGCTGCGGAACGTCTCGACGATTGTCGCGGCAAGTGGCCAAAGCGTCTCTTTGGTCCGTCCCCATGCAGGGGGAATCACCACCGCGAGAGCGTCACGCGGACCTCCCCAAGTATCAACGACCGCCCGCATCGGTTCGCCGGGCGCGCTTTCATACTCAATGACTGTCGGGGTCTCTTTTGATTTCGTGGTTACGCGAAGAGTTCGTGCGGCTCGAGCAGATGCAACACGGGCGAGACCGCCTATCAGCGATGCGCGACGCTGAATCCTAGACATAGCGTTGAGTTCAAGAATTTGGTCGCGTCGTTCGTACTCGACGGCCTTCCCAACCGGGACGTCACTCACTTCTAGGCCGATCTTTATCCAACCCTGCCGCCGGGTACTCCTGCTGCTATGCCGAACGACTCCGTGAGTGTGGTCGCCCTGTCTGTTCCCCTTCGTGAACTGGACCGTTACCTGACCTTCGGGTGCGACGCCCTCCGTGTCGCGCAATAGGACGCCAAGCCCGTGGTAGGAGCTGTCCTCGATGACCCCGGAAAGAACCTGCCCGGTGCTCGAGCGGATCTCGACAATCTCTTCGCTCGTTTGAGGTCCCGAAAACCGCTCAAGATCACGACGCTCCGCTTGGTAGATGGCCTGCGGAAGCAGGGCGTGCACGTAGCCTCGGCTGTCGGCGGCAATCGGTGTGACAGCGAAGAAGTACCGTCGCCCGTCCAAATCACAGCTCAAGAACAACTGTGGGAGGTGGGTTTCCTGGAGATTCTCAAAGAGCAGCGTCAGCGAATCAGGCCCGATTGTTTGAATCGTCGCGGTTCGCGAGTCGTTCTGGCGATTGATCCCGCTCGACAGCAAGCAACCCTGCTGTCGAATTCGCTCGAGAAAGACTTCGACTTCGCTCGGTCGCTGAATGCTGACCGGATGTAGCTTCGCCAGCGTTGCCGGGCTTACAGCGTCGAGAGTGTCATCCACCGCGCTTGTCGCTTACTACGAGGGAGAATCCAGCAAGACCCACGAGTGGGCGACGCGCTCCGTTTCAACACGAAGCCCTCGCCCCAACTTCGAAGCTTCGAGTTTTTTTCCTTGCTGACGCGCTTGCGCCGGAGCAGTCTAAGCGCAACTGGCACCACGACTCAAGAGGAGCGCATTGTCGCAATCAGTTCGCCAAGCGCATGGGAAGCCGACGGGGTCACTTCGAGACACAACGCCTTGCTTGATCGCTCATTGAAACTGCCCGGACCGCCCCGAGTTCACGGTCTAGATCCGCAGCTCGCGCAGCTGCGCCTTGCACGTAACCCCCTCGGCCGCATGAGCGAGCTTTTCGATCGGTACGGGGCGCCCGTTGCTTTGGTTCGCGGCGGAGGTGGGCGGGTATTTTCCGTCGATCCGAACTGCCCCGGGGTCGTGTTCGTCCGGGGAAGCAACCTAGCCAAACAGATCATGCTTGATCACGACCGCTTCCATCGATCTGCTCTCACCGGGCAACTGACACCTTCTTCGGATGTTCCGCGAACGCGCCCGATCCTGGAGTGGGGAACTGGGCTCTTTGCTGTCAATGGCGATGAGCATCGCCGGCATCGACGATTGCTATCGCCGTTCTTTAATCGGTCGCACATTGAGACTTATGCGGAGGCAATGCAAAGAGCTACGGCTGCGATGCTGAACCGTTGGAAGCCCGGACAACTGGTTGACGTGCATCGAGAAATGATGGATCTGACGTTGCGCAATTCCGCAAAGACGCTCCTCGGTCTCGATGTGAACGTCGATCATGACATCGTTCGAGCGGGGGCTGAGTCTTTGCGCCTGGTTCTCTCTCCATGGGTTCTGCTCGCGCCGTGGGACCTTCCTGGGTTCCCCTACAGGAGATTTCTGGAAGCTGTTCGGTTCTTCAACCAACGCATGCGATCGATTATAGACGAGCGTCGGCGAACACCTGACGCCTCCAATGACGTACTCACAAAGCTCATCTCTGCTCGTGACGAAGCGGGAGCGCTTTCCGATGCCGAAGTGGTTGGGCACGCGAGTATTGTCTATGCGGCAAGCCACGACACCACCGGTAATGGTCTCACCTGGACACTCTTCTTGCTCACCCAACACCCAAGCTGGTACCGAGCTGTCTCGGAAGAAGTACGATCCACGGTTGTTAACGATGCTCCGACACTTGACGAACTGGAGCGATTGCAAATCCTCGATGGGGTCATCCGAGAGTCGTTACGCCTATTACCACCCGCGCCTTGGACGACCCGCATCGCTGCAACAGATACTCACGTTGGAAGCCATTTCATCCCTAAGGGAACTGAAGTTGTTCTTAGCATCTTTCACACGCACCGGATCGAGCCGATCTACCACCATCCAAACACCTTCGACCCCGGCCGCTGGCAACATATCAAGCCAGATGTCTTTCAGTTCACTGCATTCGGTGCGGGTGCTCGATCTTGCATTGGAAGCGGCCTGGCCCTGCTCCATATGAAGCTGATCCTTGCGATGCTGATCCGACGGTACCGCATGGAGTTTCACTCGCATCAAAGGATCGATCCTGTGTTGAACATAACAATGGCCCCACGACATGGGTTACGAATGCGGGTGCACTGCGATGGCGACTTTGAATCAGGTGCTGGCTCAGTTCGAGGCAGCATCACTGCCTTGTTTGCGGGGTGATCTCCGCGTCCCGACCGCTTGTCATCTCGGCCAACGGCCCAGGCCCAATTCTTGACTCTTCCGCGCTAACTGGAGCATCCCAAGCGCTGAAGCAATTTCATTAGCCGAGCTGGCCTGAATTAGAGCATCCGAACGTTTACCCGCAGCGACTAGCATCTGCGCATGGTCAATATACGCTCGTGCGGTGCATGCTCGAGCACCGATAATTGAATTGGTAGCTATCGCCACTCTAAAGTGTTGATCGGCTAGTCGCCATTCTCGCAATAACGAAGCGAGCCTTCCCAAAAGCCAATGTGTTGAACCTAGGCAATAAGTGCAGTATCCGAAGACGACCAGATGGTCAGCGTGCGGGAGGAGATGATTGTACAACTCTGAGGCGAGGGGTTTGTCGCCAACCGTTGTGCATGCCATCGCCATGAGAGCGGTGGTCACATTCCACTCATTAAATGTCAACTCTGAGAGAGCCCGTTTGGATGCAACTTGATGTAAATGAAAGCGCGCCTCATCATTTCTATTTAATTCTGCCAACACATATGCTAGACCCGCACGCCAAGCAACCATCCGCGGGAATGCGTCAACCATGTACCTGACGCGCGATTCGAACCTTTCAATCCCGCCGATATCGAACGACCGCATAGCATAGAGAGCTTCATAGCTGTGAAATGCGTTGCGATCCGCATACTGTCTACCAAGCGCATAGTACTCGGAGGCGAATTTGTCAGCTTGTTCAAACCGGCCTTCCATTTCAGCACGGATTGTCCGCATAAGACCAACGTACCATCGTGCCTGTGGACGTTTCGAGCGGTCGATGACGTCGCTCAATCGTGTAACTTCAGCATCTGCTTCACCGATCTCGCCACGTGTAAGGAACGCTGTAACCCTGAGTACCCGACGGAAGATCTCCAAATCGTCACTACACGGCGTCACGTTTAACGGCTCTATACCGGGCTCATTCGGTAGAAAATTCACCACCCAGGAAATGGTCGTAACGTATCCCCGCGCATCCTTGTCACTACTCGGTGCGACCAGTTCATTTGCTTCAGCACACAATGATCGGCCTCGCACCCGCTCGTCATCACTCCATTGCAAAGCGATCGCCAGTCGCGCAAGCAGGCGCGCGCGAAGTAGAGAGGGGCCGCGGAAGTTCTCGATGGCTTCCTCCAAAAGCCGAACCATTTCTGCGTCGTAGATCCCCGCTTCAAGCGCCAGCAGATCCGGCGCATACCGCAGCGCGGCGGTCGCGAGCTCCTCGCGCAGCCCCGCGCGGCGCGCGAGAGCGGCGGCCTTCTGGAGCGCGTCGCGGGCGCGGTCGCGCATGCCCGCGTCTCCCCACGCATCACCGAGCCGGAGCAGGAGACGGCATCGCTGGACCAGCGTCCGGGGGTTGGCGTAATCGATCAGGGAGAGCGCCCTCTCGAGATGCTCAGGGGTGTCCTCGAAGGCACCGCGCGCGCTCGACCAGCTCGCCGCCATCTCGTAGAAGTGCACCGCGCGAATGCGGTCTTCGCGATCCGACGACTGCTCGTAGTGGTGCGCGATCGACGCGGAATGCTCGCTCGGCTCGGCCGGCGTCCTCTGCTCGAGCGCGCGTGCGACTCGGGCGTGGAGGCGGCCACGAAGATCGCGGTCGAGCCCGGCGTAGATCGCGTCCCGGACGAGCGCGTGATGGAAGCGATACCGATCCGCTTCGGCTGGGCGCTCCGTCACCACCCCGGCATCGCGCGCGACACCGATGCGCGCGAACACTGCCGCACGGTCGAGATCTGCCGAAAGCTCGAGCTCGCCGACGGAGAACTCTCCGCCGACGACCGCAGCCAGCTCGATCAATTCACGCGTGGAGCCGGGGAGGAGGTCGAGCTGCCGGCGAATCACGTCCTGGACGTGACGCGGCAGCTCGGGCTCGACGCTCTCTGAAGATTCGAGCTCTGCAAGCCGCCTCTCGCTGCGAAGCACTCCGATGATCTGGTGCAGAAAGAAGGGGTTGCCGAGGGTCTTCTCGTGGAGGTCGTCGACCACCGAGCTGCCCGGCACGCGTCCCGACAGCGCTTCGAGCAGCTTCCGGACGTCGTCGCGCTCGAGACCACGCAGCAACTCGTGCGCCGACTGCGGGAGCGTCGCCAACGACAGGATCGAATCCGCCTGCAGCGGACCCACTCGCAGCTCGCCCTCGCGATAGGTCCCGACCAGCAGGAGGTTCGGGGCCTCGGCATGGCCGAGCTCGCGCGCCACGTGCTGGAACAGAGCCACCGACGCGGCGTCGGCACGGTGCAGATCGTCGATCGACACCACGTGCGGTCTCGCGCGGGTGAGCTCGCGGAAAAATGCGACCACGCTGTCGAACATCAGGAAGCGCGCCGCGCGCGCGTCGACGGATGACGTCTGAGGCAGATCGGAAACGTATGGACGCAGCTCCGGCACCATCCAGGCGACTTCGCCGGCTCCTTCGCCGAGAGCACGCAGCAGGTTGTCCGGTGGGTCGGAGCTGACCGCTGCGCGCAGGACCTGGACCCACGGCCAGAAGCCCGGCGCCCCCTCCGACTCGACGCAGCGGCCGCGAAACACCTTGAAGCCGAGCCGCTCCGCGAGGTCGGAGATCTGCTCGACGGCGCGGGTCTTCCCGATCCCCGCCTCGCCGCTCAGAAGCAGGACCCGGCTCTCGCCCGCCGCCACCTCGCCGAGCATCGAGGTCGCTCGCTCCATCAAGCGGTCGCGCCCCAGGAATGGAGTCCGCGAGCTCTCTTCGGTCAGGCGGATGATGGGAGCCGCAACTTCCTCGACTTCCGCGACCAGGCGGAAGCCCGCTCGCGGGACCGTTCGGATTACCTCCTGCCGGCTTCCATCGTCGTCAACCGCCTTGCGAGCAGCGTGCAAGGTGAAGCGCACCGCCTCGTCGTCCACGTGCACGCCGCCCCACACCTCGGAGAGGAGCTCCTCTCGCGGCACCAACCGATCTCGGTGTCGGAGCAGATAGACGAGGAGGTCGAAGGGCTTGGGCTGGATGGCGACCGCTCGGCCTCGCCTTAGGAGCTGGCGCGTGCGGACGTTCAGCTCGAACTCGCTGAACCGGTAGACGCGCGCGGGATCGATCTCGTCGGTGTGCATCGAGCCGCAACGCCTCCCAGGGGCCGTGCGGTCGCGATTATGCCACGAGGCACACGAAGAAATCGGCTCGAAGCGGGCGCAGACCAACGAACTGCTAACACGGCGCTCGCTTCGCCGTTCCTACCCTGCCTGCTCGAGGGAGGATCGGTCCATGCTGACGCCGCTTGGAGACGACACCACGACGAGTCCGGCCTCCGCGCCCGACTCGCGACCCTCGTCCGCCCGCACGCTCGCCATGCGCGATCGCATGCTGCACGGCTTCTGCTTCGTGGCCGCAACCGTCTGCTTCGCCGCAGCGATCTCGATGCTCGCCCTGATGCTCTTCCGATTCGAGCGGGACCTGCTGAGCGCCGCGGACTTCGGCCTGCTCGTGCTCCTGGTCGGCTGCTTCGTCTCGCTCGGCGGTCTCGCCCTCCTCGCGATGCGCGACAACCTTCGCCAATCCTCGCTCCGCTCGTTCCTCGTCGTCCCGGCGCTCGTGATCTGCTGGCTCCTCCTGCTGGTCACGACCCTCGTCCGCTTCGAGCTCGGCCCGGCGCTGAATCACGTCCGGTCCCTCGCCAGCTTCGCAGTCGTCATCCTGGCGCTCGTCTTCCTCAGCGGGTGGAGCTCTGAACCTGTCCCACGCCGCTCCGCGACCGGTCCTTCTCCGCGTCCCCGGACTCGAGATTCCACGTATTGAAGAGCTTCTCGTCGAGGTTACCGACCAGCTCGTAGGTGAGCGTGCGCACATCGGTGCGGGAGCGTGTGCGGAGCGTCTCCATCGTGATCAGGAACGGGATGAAGCGCTGGCCGATCGGCTTCACCTGGCCCGGGTCCATGCGCAGGCGCTTCACTCGCTCGCCCTTGCGGTAGAAGTCGGTCCAGCGGATCAGGGCGCGGTCGGGCTCGATGCAGGAGAGCATGCGCTCGTAGGTCGAGGTGAAGGTCGGGCGCGCGTGGATGTCGAGCACCACGCAGCCCTCGGCGTCTTCCGCCGCGCCACCCGGAGCCACGTCGTAGTCCTCGACGTGCTTCGGCTCGACGTCCTCGTAGGAGAGGTCGGTGCCGAAAAAAGAATCGGCCCGCTGAGAAGAGGAGATGCGGCGGGTCATGCGCATCGCCGGCAGGTAGACCCAGAGATCGTCGTTCGCTGCCTGGTTCTCGAGGATCAGCACCGAGGTGCGACGCACGTCGGGCGGCTCGAGGAACCGCACCAGCGCCTTGCCGGGCTGCACGCTCTGCTTGCGCAGGATCTGGAGTGTGCGGACGACGGGACGCATGCCGGGGCTCTCGGCCGCGAGCTCGAGCGTCTGGATGTAGTCGTCCGCGTAGAGATTCGCGAAGGCCCGCTCGAGCAGCGCGCGCTGCTCGGTGGCCGGGTCGGCGACGGCTGGCTCCGCGATCGCCAGCACGAGGGCGAAGGTCCAGGCCGTGCGGTGGCCGACCCCGGTCGCGATCATGCCCCCTGCATCGCGGCGCGGCGCACCTTCACTCCCGCCTCGCGCAGCAGATCGAGCGCGGTGCCGCCGAGCGGATAGTCCGCGTTGTAGACGACCTCCACGATCCCCGCGTTGATGATCATCTTGGTGCACGTGAGGCAGGGAGAGAACGTCGTGTAGAGCGTCCCGCCGCGGACGCTGACGCCATGGTAGGCGGCCTGCGTGATCGCGTTCTCCTCGCCGTGCGAGCACAGGCACTCGTCGAGGCGCGTCCCGCCCTCCGCGAAGGCGTTGCAGCGCGGGCAGCCGCCCTCGTTGCAGTTGCGGACGCCGCGGGGCGTGCCGTTGTAGCCGGTCGAGATGATGCGGCGGTCCACCGTGATCACGGCCGCGACCTTGCGCTTCACGCAGTTGCTCCGGGACGCCACCACCCGGGCGATGCTCATGAAGTACTCATCCCAGCCGGGGCGCTCGAAAAAATATGAGCGCTCGAGCACCTCCTGGACTCGCTCGTGCAGCGACTCGAGCGAGCCCTCGTTCTCGATCGTGAAGTCCGCGAGCGCGCGCACCGCGAGGAGCTGCTGCGCGGCCGGGTCGTCGCTGCCGAGCTCGCGCGCCTCCAGGCGGCGCAATTCCTCGAGGTCCGTCGGGTCGCCGCCGCGTCCGCGCGCGCGCAGCCGGTCGAGGCGCACCATCTCGGGCGCGTCGACCCAGATCAGCCGGAAGCTCTTCGAGCGTTGGCGCAGCACCTCGACCTCGGCCGGGTGGCGGATCGAATCGACCACCGCGTTGAGGTCGGGCGCGAGCCGCTCGCAGAGCCGCAGCGCCAGCCCGCCCGGGCCGAAGCGCGTGCGGATCGCGTTGCCAGTCTCGATCATGCGCTCGCGCGTCTCGTCGATGCCGCGCGCGCGCAGCTCCTCGCGGATCACGTCCGAGAGCGAGAAGGCGCGGAAGCTGCGCGCTTCGAGGTAGCGCACCACCTCGCCCTTCCCGGCTCCGTTGCGCCCCGCCAGACCGAGGATCATCGGCGCTCTCCCGATGCGCGGGCGAAGTCGCTGTTCAGAAGCCCTCGGGCTCCACGCCCGGGAAGATCATCCAGCGCGGCTCGGGGGAGAGCTCCTTCATCGGAGTCAGCGGCGCGAAGACGACGTCGAAGACGCCCATCCCGGCCCGGTACATGCCGAGCATCAGGCCCTGAGCGAAGCCTGCGACGTACTTGGTCCCGGCCGCGAGCGGCAGCTTGTTGAACTCCTCGCGCGGCTTGACGGTGTCCATCACCGGATCGGCCGGGAAGGTGATGAGCGAATTGACTCCCACCAGGAAGCGGTTGCCGACGCTCTTGCCGTACTCCCCGAGGCTCTTGCCGAAGTCCGACCAGGCGGACTGGCTCGCCTGCTCCGCCGCGTCGGGCTGCCCGACCTCGGTCGTCTTGCCGACGTGCTCGCTCTCGACCTTCTCCACGTCCGCGTTGGCCACGAGCGTGTCGTCGTCTGCGAGCGCCGGCGAGGCGAGGCACCCGAGGCCCAGGCTTCCGGCGGCGAGGACCGCAGCCAGCGACGAGTGCAGCGCGCTTCGGAACATCGCAGGCCGATTCTCTCGCATGCACACGCAAAACACAACGAGGCGGAGTTACAGGGCGTCTGCACGGAAATCGCAGTAGCCTGCCCCTCCCGTGGCGAGACGACAGGAACAGGAGCCGGCCCGCGCGCAGGTGACCGAGGTCGCGCGCAACGTGCTGCGCATGGAGCTCCCGATCCACATGCCGGGGCTCGGTCACGTGAACTGCTACGCGATCACGGACTCGCGCGGCGCAGCGGTGGTGGATCCCGGGCTCCCCGGTCCGGGCACCTGGCGCGTCCTCCAGGAGCGACTCGCGCAGATCGGCCTGAAGCCGCGAGATGTCCACACGGTCATCATCTCGCACTCGCACCCCGATCACTTCGGCTGCGCCGCGCGCTTCGCGCAGGAGTCGGGCGCGCGCGTCGTCGCGTACCACAACTTCCAGTTCGGTCCCTACACGGCGCCGCCGACGCCGGAGGTCTCGGTCGACGATCTCGCCGAGCACCACGTGCACGCGCACGGCGAGCCGCAGGCCGACGAGCCGCCCGTGTCGGAGTCGGTCGCGGCGGCGCTCGCCGAGGCGCACGAGATCCTGCGGCGCGCGCAAGCGCTCGGCCGCACGCCCTGGGGCGGAGAGCGGCCGACGCCGCCGTTCTGGATGCGCATGCGCTGGCGCGTGATGCGCTGGGTCGGCAAATCGTTCGTGCCCGTGATCAGCGCCCCCGTCGAGCACGGCGACGTGCTCGAGCTCGGCGGCCGCGAGTGGTTCGTCGTCCACACGCCAGGCCACACCTCCGATCACTTCTGCCTCCACGACCCGGCCGAGGGCGTGCTGATCGCCGGCGATCACGTGCTGCCGACGATCACGCCGCACATCTCGGGCATCGCGTCGTCGCCGGACCCGCTCGCCTCCTTCTTCTACTCGCTCGACCGCGTGGGCGAGATCGCGCACGTCTCGCAGGTGCTGCCGGCGCACGGCCATCCGTTCGACGACCTGCCCGGCCGCACCCAGGCGATCAAGCGCCATCATCACGACAGGCTCGAGCGAGTGAAGTCGCTCTCGCGCGAGTTCGGGCGCTTCGCCAGCGTGCAGGAGTTCTCGCAGCGCCTGTTCCAGCCGCGGAGCTGGGGCGCGATGGCGGAGAGCGAGACCTACGCGCATCTGGAGCACCTGCGCATCGCGGGCTCCGCCGAGCGGCGTCAGGACGGCAGCGGGATGTTGCTCTACCAGGCCGGCTAGCCCGATGAACTCCGCTCGGCTTCGCCTTGCTGCGCGTCGGCCGACTCTCGAGTCGGCCTCCTAGCCCGTGGTGCAGCTCGTCATCGATTTCGAGTTCCCGTCGCGCGACTGGTGGGAGCGCGGCGGACAGCAGCTCTGGGAGGGGATCGCCGAGAGCCCCGACGCCGCCAAGGTGGTGGTGGATGACGACCTCGCCGCGTCGTGGCTGGTCCAGGCCGCGCGCATCGAGGGCTGGGACGCAGGTCCCGAGTACGCGCCTCATCCGGTGCGCGCGGTGAATCTCGCGGACGACGATCCGGACGCCTGAGCCGATGCCGCCGTCCGCATCGCGCCGCGCCGCCACGCTGGTGGTGGTGCGCCACGGAGAGACGTCGGCCAACACCGACGGCGTCTGGCACGGATCCACCGACACGGAGCTCACCGCACGCGGCCACGCC
>Ga0335069_10010704_pt1 | contig 12988 bp, 6 predicted proteins | sample Lox_Sample_11_FD_206714 | JGI IMG/M metagenome (GOLD analysis project Ga0335069, IMG submission 206714) | Soil microbial communities from Loxahatchee National Wildlife Refuge, Florida, United States - Lox_Sample_1.1 | ecosystem: Environmental > Terrestrial > Soil > Wetlands | place: USA: Florida... | reverse complement strand
ATTCACAGGCCCTCTGTGCACGCCGGATCTCGGCGGCACCGGGCAGGAAGACAAGGATATCTCCTCGGTGATGATCGCGCAGAATCCGGTCCAACCCATCCTTCACTTGTTCGTGGAGCGGCGCAGGCGAATAGGGTGTGTATTCGATCGACACGTCGAACAACCTGCCGGTCGAGCGCAGTACTGGGCAATTCCCCAGAAATCGCGCGACCGGCTCCGTATCCAGCGTGGCGGACATCACGATGATGCGGAGATCGGGCCGCCGGTGCTGCAGCTGTTTCAGCAGCGCCAGGGCGAGGTCCGTCTCAAGATGCCGCTCATGAAACTCGTCGAGGATCACGACGTCGACGCCGTCCAGGTCTGGATCGGAGAGGAGGCGGCGTGTCAGAACGCCTTCCGTCACAAAATGAAGCCGGGTGCCCGGCCCTGCCACGCGCTCAAAGCGAACCTGGTAACCCACGGTCTGGCCCACATCTTCACCGAGTTCCCAGGCGACGCGCCGGGCAGCCAGCCGGGCGGCAATGCGCCGCGGCTCAAGCACCAGCACGTGGCCCCTGAAAGCGCCCAGCAGTGCAGGCGGAATGCGGGTTGTTTTCCCGGCGCCGGGCTCGGCTTCGACAAGGAGACTCGAGGTTTGACGGAGGGCGGCTAGAATATCCGGGACGAGGGCGTCCACGGGAAGCGGAGACTGTCGGCGCACACTCACTATGCAATCGCATGGGCTCCGAGCGAGTCAATCGAGTGCCTGCATCGATGATTCACGCTGCGAGCCGCGCTTCCCGGGAATGATTCGCCGACTCATGACGGCTCCGGCGTTTGGGCTGAAGACCTCCGGATCCCGGCGAGCTCATCTTCATACGGGCCGCTTGATGTGCAAACGAATCGTCAATCGTGGCCGGCGCTTTGGATCCCGAGGAGGGCTCTACCAGGCGTAGACCGCGACCACCTTTGGGGGGCCGGGCGTCGAATCGGTAACTGTGGTCTCGAGAACCAGTTCGAGGTTCTTCTTCTGCCAATCAGAGGGCGCCCCGCGCAATCCCTTTTCCAGGATGTCGCGGTTCGAGACGAATTCACCGGCCGTTTGTGTGCCGCTGCTGGTCAGTCCTGCGGCAATCACCGTAAACTGGCCGGTCTTCGAATCGAGCAAACGCGCCACAATCGCGTAATCTTCTCCGAACCTCTCCGCGTCATGGAGATTCGAGCGCCAGATGCGGCCGTTGGGCGCCTGTTCGCGGATGCGATACTCGCCGTTGTCCTCAACAAAAGCAAAGTGCAGGGTCGGCACCATCTGCATCGTCCACTTGTTGTTGAACGCTCCGATAATCACGTCGGGCGAATTCCGCAGGTCCTCGAAAGAGTAGTTGGTGCCGATGCGCACCTGGCTCGGCTTGCCCATCTCTCCCAGCAATCCCGAGATGCTCACCGCCGAATACGCGTCCCCGACCGCGACGCCGTAATCGGGATAGGGCAGCATCTGGCCCCACTGCAACAGCTCATTCCGGTTGAGCGGGAGCACCTGGTTTGATCGCTCCACCTCGGTTTCGAAGGCCCCGGGATGGCGGCGCGCATACCTCTGGTAGAGCTCCAGCGACGGCCGGTAGACGACTGGCTTGGCAACGCAAATCAGGACCGGCTGCGGAGTGGCAAACGCCGGCGCCCAGAATTGTTCCATCCCGGTCTTCTGATGTGTGTTGGTGCGGGAGTTCACGTACAGAAGCGCGGCAGCCAGTGCCGCGAGCAGACATACCCCCAATACGATCCATCGGAGGCTGCGGCGTTTTTGCTGAAGCGGGCCACTGGATAAAGCCGGGACCGGGTGAGCTTCAGCCGGCTCTTCGACAGCAGCACTTTCGGTTGAGACCCAGCGAATATTGGGAGCATAGGATCCGACCGGCAACTCAATGCGCAGGGGCGAAACGGTTCGTGCCTCCCGGTAGTATTGCTCAAGCCGCCGCCGGACCTCGCCGGCCTGGACGCGCACGACCGGGTCGTCTCCGGTCGCATACCCAGGCGCACGGTGGAAGACCTGGGCCCCAATGGTGCGCTCTTTCAGTTGCTCAGCGTGACCCTCGACCGCGTGCCTGACCACAAAATCCAGGAACTGCCGGGAGCGGACAGCGTTGCGGAAGTGCCTGCTATTGAGGATCCGCTCCAGTTCCGCGAGAACCGATTCGGCCTGCGGCGGATCCACGGGGACCGGCCGCGGCTCTTTCATCTTGTCGTTCGGATGCTCGACAGCGAAACTCATAGCTCCTCTGGCGTCCCCTCATCCACCCATAGGGAACCGTGCAAAGCGAGCGATCAGGGAAAAATGAGCACCCTGCGCTTCCGGTGCTGAATTTCATTCTCTCTGGGGGGGTGATGGTAGTAAACAGCGGACCTACCTGGCCGGCAAAATCCCCCCTTTTTGGGCCCTCTCCGGAGTGCTTTCAAAATGTCAAACAAAGTAGACACGCGTTCCGAAGGCCGTGTCAAGCACCCAACATGCCTGTTTTCCGGCTCTGGAGGGCCCTGGGGCCAGGTGCATGGATCGAGTGCAATGCACCTCTCAAGCGATTGACAGTGAGCCTTTTAACTTGGGCCTCTTACGGTAAGGGCACTGTATATTACTTGTCCGGGAGTTTGCGGCGGAGTGAAGCTGCGAGACTGGCGGCGAAGTGGAGTCATTGCCGCAAGGGACCGGAGTTGCGCTCACAACCAACCGAAAAGCCAAACTAAAGGATCCCGGGGTGTGTAGTCCGCAGCATCGCCGGGAAAACGTTTGCCGAACAGGAGACACATTATGGCCAGTGCCAGAAAGCTCACGAGCTTTTCCACCATCCTCCTCCTTCTCCTGACTTTCAAAGCAATCCCGGCGTTCGCACAGTTTTCCAGCGGCATTGAAGGAACTGTCCACGACAACTCCGGTGCGGCGATCGCGGGAGCCAAGGTGGACATCACCGATACCCGCCTCGGGGTCTCCAAGGAGACCACCACCAACGACGCCGGATTCTTCCGCATCGACAGCATCGCCGCGTCCACCTACACCGTCGAGGTCCGGATGACGGGGTTTGAGACCTGGCGGCAGGCTAACCTTACCCTTCAGGTGGGAGAAGTGCGAACCCTCGCCCCCGCACTGAAGGTCGGGGCCACGACTGAAAACATTGAAGTCTCCGCCTCCACGACGGCCGTAGATCTGGTAACTCCGACCACGGGTTCGGTCATCGCCGACACCACGCTTCTACAAACACCACTGCCAGACCAGAATGTCTTCGGTCTCGCGGCACTTACGCCGGGCATGACAGGCACTGCCGTGACGGCGGGCGATAACTACACCAACGAATACAACATCAATATCAACGCCGCCGGTCTCCGCCAGGAACAGAACGGTTACATGATTGACGGGGGCTATACGAACACGCCGTCCCGCGGCGGCAGCACGTCGATTTCGCCCAACCCCGAGATCGTGCAGTCCATGAACGTAAAGACCAACAACTTCGACGCCCAGAAGGGCAGGAATGCGGGCGCAACGGTGGAGGTATTCACCAACTCCGGGTCCAACAATTTCCACGGAACATTCGACTATTACTTCCGCAACGACACGCTCACCTGGCCAACCGTATTCCAGGGTGGAAGGGTTCCTACTTTCAGCCGCAACGAAACCAGCGGCACGATGGGTGGCCCGGCGATCAAGAACAAGCTGTTCTGGTACGGTGCGATCGACGTTCTGCGCTCCAGCTCCGCGCAGGCATATACGATTACGGCCGAAACACAGGACTTTGATAACTGGGTCCAGGCCAATCTGCCCAACACGTTGGCAGCGTCGATCTTGAAGGCGGCTCCGCCCCAGTCGTTCCCCACGTCCAACCTGCAGACCGTCGCGCAATTGGAAGCAACCACCCCAGGGTATTACGCTCCGCCGGCGGGAATTCCCGCCGACCTGAATGCGGTGGGCACTTCGCACATCAGTGTCACGACGCCCAACAACGGCTACCAGTGGAGCGCCCGCGTCGACTATTACGTGGGCAAGAACGACCGAATCTACGCTGATGGCATCCGTACCCATCGCGACTCCGAGGGACTCCAGGCGCGTCCCGCAACCAACATCCCCTATTACGACATCTCCGAATTCCTGAATGTGGACTGGACCCATACGTTCTCGCCGAAGCTGCTCAACGAATTCGGCGCGAACATGATCCGCCCGCAGGGAGCCAACGGTTCGGCTCCCTCCGAAGCCATACCCTACATCAACGTCACCGGCATCCAGGGCTTTGGGACCTGGGGCGCCGGCAACTTCATCCAGACCACCATCGGCTGGCGCGACGTGATGAGCGCAACCATCAAGTCGCACACCCTCAGGTTTGGATATGACGGCTACAACATCCGCGAGAACGATCTCCAGGACAGCGCATTCACGCGCCCCACTTACAACTTCGATAACCTGCTCGACTTTGTGCAGGACAAGGCCACATCAGAAAACGGGACTCACGTCGACCTGACCACCCATGCCCAGGCTCCCTATGTGCGCCGCTACCGCGAGCTGTACACAGGTCTGTTTATCCAGGACGACTGGAAGGTCACGCCCAAGCTAACGTTGAACCTCGGTATCCGCTACGACTCGATGGGCCATCTGTTTGGGATCATCAGCCCCAAGCTGACACTGCTGGAACTGGCGAAGGGGAATCGCCAGCAGCAAATTACCGACGCCGTGGCGGTGGCTGCTCCCAACGGGCGTTGGGATGTGCTTGACCATATTGTGTATGGGCTCACGCCGCGCGTCGGATTCGCCTGGGACATTTTCGGCAATGGCAGGACTTCCCTGCGCGGCGGCTTCGGCATGTTCGCGGACCAGCCTCCCTATCTCCACATCACCGACGCCACATCAGGCAACCTGCCGTACTTCTATTCGCCGTATATCAATGTGCGGCAGGGGAATCCCACGCCCGTCTTCCAGATGTGCGATCCGCCGACGGGCTACTACCAGGTCTGCCCGGTGGTGGATACCTCCAATGTCACGTTCGACGAGCGCGGCGGCATCCTGATCAATGGCGTGCCCCAGCGTTCCGGCCTGGGCGGATTCGATCCGAACTACAAGATGACCCAGGTGGAAGCCTGGACCCTCAGCGTGCAACAACAACTGCGCAGCGACGTGATTCTCGAGCTCAACTATTCGGGCACCGAGGCTCACCATCTGCCTATTTACCAGAACGCCAATCGCTTCGCCGGCGATCTGATCGTGAACAAGGGCAGTCCGAAATTCCTCAATCCGAGCTTCGGCGCGATTGAGTACGGCACATCCAACGGGAATTCCTTTGGAAATGTCGGATCGGCGATGCTCACCCGCCGCATGACTCGTGGACTGTCGGTGCGCGGCATTTATGCATGGGCCAAGGCGCTGGACGTGTACAGCACCGCGCAATCGCTCAACGGCGGCTCGCCGTTCCCGAGTTCGAGCATCATTCAACCTGACAATTTCCGGGCGCAGCGCGGACGATCCGATTTTGATATCCGGCAGCAGTTCTCAATGGACGGCATCTGGGTAATCCCCACGCATTTTGATTCACTCGCCCTGAAGAACATCCTGGGAGGATGGCAGATTGGCGGCATCTGGCAGATGCAGACAGGCCTTCCGTTCACGGTCTACACCAGCAGGGCATTCGACCCCGTCTTTGACGAGTCCGGTAACGTCGTTGGAAATAACGGCGGCGATTACAACGCGGACGGAACGAACTACGACACGCCAAACGTGCCATCGTTCGGCAGGCACCTGTCCGGCAAGAGCAAAGACGACTTTCTCAAGGGAGTCTTCGGGCCGCCGGCAACCGCTGCTGCACAGTTCCCCGCGCCCTCATTGGGTGAGGAAGGCAACCTTGGACGGAATACGTACGACCAGCCGGGATACAACAATGTCGATCTCAATGTAACCAAGTTCTTCAACACTCCGTGGTTCTTCGGGGAGAAGCTGCGGCTTGAAGCACGCGGAGAGATCATCAACCTGTTCAATCGCACCAACCTCCTCCTGGTCAGCTCGGACATGACCAGCGGCACCTTCGGGCAGGCCACGAATTCCATGCCTGCGCGAACAATCACGTTCCATGTGCGCGCGAGCTTCTAACGGCAAACGAAATCAACATTGATTCTGAATGGTGAGCCGGAGTCAACACTGCCGGCTCACATTTTTGGCCTGAGCACCTGTCAATGCTCAGCGTTCGTATTCTTGCGGGGAATTCAAAGCCATGTCAGATCAAGGTCCGTATGAAGGGCTCAAGGTAATTCGCGTCTTTGTGGTCTTCCAGTTCATCCTCTTCTTTTCGAATTCATTCCTGCTCCGCGCTCAACTCGGCGACTTGCCTCCTCTGCCGCGAATCACGGTGAGTGAAACCCACGAAGGCTTCACCGCAACCATCGGCAACGAGAATCTGCGTTTGACAGTCTGCAGCGATTCGGTGATTCACGTGGTTGCCGGTCCGGGCGACGCGGCTACCACCCCGGGCGGCGAACAGCCGTGGATGTTGCCCTTGCCCGAATCGTGCCCGGGTGCGACATTCAAGTTTGCCCAGGACGGCGAGAACGCGAGCATCACAACCGATCGGCTCAAGGTCGCGTTCTCGCTCAAGCGCGGGAACCTCACCTATCACACCGCGGATGATGGCACACTCCTGCGCGAGGACGACGCCATACCGCGCACCTACGAGCGGGACATCGTGAACGGTGAAGCCACCTACCATGTAGCCGACCGTTTCTCGCCCGACCCCGTGGAGGGCTACTACGGGTTAGGTCAGCATCAGAGCGGCATGTTTAATTACCGTGGCGGTACCGTCCTGCTTGCGCAGAACAATACTGACGTCGCTATTCCGCTGCTGCTCTCCAGCAAGGGTTACGCGCTGATGTGGAACACCGCCTCGGCAACCGAGGTCGACAATCGTTTCCCTCTGTCGCTCAAGTTCACATCCCTGGCCGGCAGCACGGTCGATTACTTCTTCATCTACGGCCCGGAGTTCGACGACATTATTCATCGCTATCGCAACATGACCGGCCATGCTCCCATGCTGCCGAAGTGGTCCTACGGCCTGTTTCAGTCGAAAGATCGTTACAAGTCGCAGACCGAGATCCTCGACATCGCGGCCCGCTATCGCCGCGAGCACATTCCGCTCGACGCCATCGTGCAGGACTGGTTCTGGTGGAAGACGGAAGGGGACCCGATCTTCAATGAGAATTTCACCGATGTGCCCGCGGAATTGAAGCAACTGCACGGCCAGCACGTTCACACCATGATCTCGGTCTGGGGGCTTTTCGATCCGAAGTCCACGAACTTTCAGACCATCAAGGCCAATCACTGGGACATCTACGACGCGCACGTCTATGACGCAACCAATCCCAGGGCCCGCGAGTTCTACTGGCAAAACCTGGCCGGCAAGCTCTTCGCGCAGGGATGGGACGCCTTCTGGCTCGACAGCGCGGAGCCGGAAGAGTACTGGCCGCACATGGGCGACGCCATCCTGCGCGACAAGCAGCTTTCGATCGGCAGCGGCGCGCTCTACACCAACATCTTCCCGCTCATGCATACGATGGGCGTGCAACAGAATTGGAAAGCCACCACCGACCAGAAACGCGTATTCCTTCTCACCCGTTCGGCATTTCTCGGGCAGCAGCGTGTGGGCGCGACCGTGTGGTCCGGCGACGTGTACAGCACCTACTGGGGACTCAGTCACCAGGTCGCGGCCGGTCTCAACTTTGCGCTCTCGGGTTATCCGTATTGGACCACCGACATCGGAGGTTATTGGCCGCCCACGGCGAATACCAATCTAACTGACGCGAGTTATCAGGAGTTATATGCGCGCTGGTTTGAGTACGGCGCTTTCTGTCCCATCTTCCGCACCCACGGCCACCGCGATCATAACGAGTTGTGGACCTACGACAAAGTGGAGCCGATACTGCTCACTTACGACAGGCTGCGTTACCGGCTCATGCCGTACATCTATTCGCTGGCATGGCGCGTACACCAGGACGATTACACTATCCAGCGGCCGCTGGTGATGGACTGGCGCACTGACCCGCGCACATCGAACATCCCTGACGAGTTCCTGTTCGGACCGGCCCTGCTCGTAAGCCCGGTTCTCAAACCGAACGTGGCCAAGCGGTCTGTATATCTGCCCGCATCGGCCGCGTGGTACAACTTCTGGACCGGCGAAACCGCCAGGGGCGGCGAAGACATCGAAGCCGATGCCCCCCTCGATCGCACGCCCATCTTCGTGCGCGCGGGATCCATCATCCCGATGGGCCCGGAGATCGAGTACGCCGACGAGAAGCCGGCGGGGCCGATTGAACTGCGCGTCTACACCGGAGCCGACGGGGCATTCACTCTCTACGCCGACGAAGGCGACAACTACAACTACGAGAAAGGGGCGCACGCGACCATTCCCATTCAATGGTCTGAAAGCAGCAAAACACTTACCATCGGCAATCGCGCCGGGGAATATTCGGGGATGCCGGCCCGGATGCAATTCCACGTGGTCTGGGTGTCTTCCGGTCATGGCACAGGCGAGGGCGCGGTTGAGAATCCGGATCAGACAGTGGATTACAACGGCTCGACTCTCTCGATTAAGCAGCGATGAGGCAGGGCGCCTGGATTGACGTCGAGTGCGGTTCTATAATCTGACTGCTGAGGATGACCCGTTGCGTTTCCGGCGCGCCCAATCCGTTTTTCTATTGCTTCTGGCTCTGTTTCCCGGGTGGGTGGACAACGTAGGCGCAGCAGAATCACAACCCGGCTCGAATCTCGCAGAAATCCAGTCTCTGATCAGGTCGAAGCAGTACGAAGAGGCGCTGGCGCGCACCAGCGCGGACCTCCACAAGACACCTTCGGATTACCGCCTGTGGACGGTTCAGGGGATTGTGTACTCTCTCAAGGGCGACACTGGCCAGGCGGTGGCTTCTTTCGAGAAGGCGCTGCATCTCTCACCGTCGTACACGCCCGCGCTCAAGGGCGAAATCGAGATTCTGTTCCGGTCGGGAGACAAGCGCGCCGTGCCTCTGCTCGAGAAGGTCCTCAAAACAGACCCAGGCGATATTACCGCGCACGAGATGCTGGCAACGCTGGCGAGAAGAAACGGCGACTGCGCGATGGCCATCGAACACTTCCTGGCAGCCGGCGACGGAATCGACTATCATCCCGAATCGCTTGAGGCATACGGATTCTGCCTGATGGAAACAAAGCAGCCGGAAAAGGCAGTGCCCGTGTTCGAGCAACTCGTGGCTCTCTTACCCGATCGCAGCTATGCAAAGTACGATCTGGCGATCGTGCAGGTGGCGAGCAAACAATATGACGCCGCGATCCGCACTCTTGAACCTCTGCTCACGGATGACCAGAAGGATCCGGAAATCCTGAGTCTTGCTTCGCAGGCGTATGAAGCCACAAAGAACACGCCGAGAGCGGTGGCGCTGTTGCGGCAGGCGATTGTCTTAAGCCCGACCGACCCCGGTTACTATGCGGCGTTTGCCGGCCTTTGCCTGGAGCATGATTCGTTCCAGGTGGGGGTCGACATGATGAATGTCGGCCTGAAGTACATCCCCGACGATCCGTCGCTGTATCTTTCGCGGGGGCTGCTGTACGTCGAGCTTGCCCAGTTCGAAAACGCCGAAGCCGATTTCAGCCGAGTGGAAAAGCTCTCGGGGTTTCAGGCCCTGGGCTCGTACGCGCTCGCCCTGGCGGACGTGCAAAAAAACGATCCCGAACAGGCGATGGCCAGGGCACGTTCACAACTGAAAACCCATCCCGACGATCCGTTGTTGAACTACTTCCTGGCGCAGTCACTGATGAATCATTCTCCGGATGTGCAGAGCGAGGCGTTCAAGGAAGCGATGAGTGCGGCACTGAAGGCCGAGAAAGCGAAGCCCGGCTACGTCCCGGCCCACGACCTGCTCGCCGCCATTTACATGCAGGCGGGCGACTATCCGCGAACCATCGAAGAGTGCCGAACGGCCCTACGGCTTGATCCCTCCGACGAGACCGCCACGTACCATCTGCTCATTGCGCTCAAGCACACCGGGCAGACGGAAGAGCTCGGCGCGCTTTCCAAGCGGCTGGCGCAACTGCATCGTGAGTCGCTCCAGCATGAAAACGAGCGCAAGAGCTTCCGGCTGGTGGAAGCTGATCCCGCCCAGAGTCCGGACCGGTCAGGCTCCGAAAAGCAACTCCATTAGAGCGGACGCGCTGGTGTGCGAACGCGTTTACTTTGACCATGCCACTGTGCTGCGGCAATTGGCAGTAAGCGCCTGGAGGCTACGCCCCGGATGCAGATTCGATACCAGCCTTCAGGCGACGGAGAGCCGGCTTATGGATTGCGTATGGCGCTGCGGAGGAATCGGCTCCGGTTGCGCTTTGTGCGCCTTGGAAACGTCAGCGCCGAAGGCGTTGTAGCCGACCTCGGTCGGGGGGCGAAGGACGAAGGCGCCCGGACCGGAGGGGATCAGTGAGAAATATACCGTCTCGCGGCCGGGGCGGCGGCGCCCGCTCTTGAAGTCGAGCCACTCACTCAAGCGAACATCGTGGATATCCGGGCGGCCCTGCCAGAAGTCGTCGCTGAGCGTGCACTGGATGCGAAGGTCATCGAGCCTCAGTTCGATGGAGGGAGTACGTTTGTTGAAGTAGCGCCGAACGTTGGCTTCGCCGATGTGCAACCCCGTGAATTGGCGCGCGTCTTTATATGTCTTTACCAGCATGGTTCACCTTCCCAGATTCATGGTCCGCCGCGGAATTCCCGTCACACGCGTGGCTACGACACGAGTGCGGTTTACGGCCGAACCAAGGAAAAAAGTCCAGAATATCCAGAAGGGGGCCCCGATCCACGAAAATACCAGCCGGCTTTCTGCGCGTCGCGCCGGTGAAGCAATCGTGGAACCGTTACATGGCAACCCGAGGGGAAGGTGGACTGGGGCCATGCACATATGGTCGCTTGCTTAGTTATGACAATATCACGAGTTAAGGTGATGAACGACGTGAAATCTGCTTCGAGGCAATGTTGAGTGACGAGCGTCACCAGTGGATTTATCTGGCTGCAACAGGTGTGATTGCTGAATCGATTTGGTGATCAAGAGAGTGGACGACGCGGATCTTGTCGTCTCCCAATCTCCGGAGGCGGTGAAGCGGCAAATCGAAGCCGGAGCCGGCAATGCCTGTGGAACGTCTGCGTTTGTGAGTTTTTGCATCCCGGATCCGATGCCTGCCTCGCGACGGCGCCCCTCTCTCCGAGCCGCAAAAGGCTCTTCAGTAACGGATTCCGAAGGTTATATCAATCAATTGGGTATTTATCCGACTATTGGGCGCGTAATGGTAGCGCGACTCGGCATAAAAGCGATACGGCGGCTCGCCCACTCTAAACGTGAACCCGATTCCGCCATTGAAACCGCCCCCACTGGCACCCCAACTGGCGACGGTTTGATTCTCGGTGACATACCCGCCGGTACAGGTGAAACCCCACCACTCCCAGGTGGGGGTGCACTCAATGTTCTTGCCTGTGGTCACCTGCTTGGAGAGATGGGTGTGGCGGTAGTAGAGTCCCGCACCGCCCAGGAAATACGTGCCCAGGTTCCTGCCTCTTAATTCATAGCGGTAGTTGCCGGTCAGCGACGTCAGGGCCACGTTCATGTCGATAGTGGGGTCGTCCAGAGCGGTGCGGATCTTGGCAAGCGCTTCATTGGTAGGAAACAGGCCGTTCCACAAGAAATCGCCTACCAGACCGTGACGCCTTGTGAAGTTGTAACCGCCACCAACATCGAAACCCCAGCCGAGATGAACGGCCCGCGCCGTTGGGTTCAGGGGAATGACAATGGGCGCGCCAAGGTGCACGTTTCCGCGAGGATTGTCGGCTGGTTCTTCCTCCAGCATAGCCGGCCTCGCCTGCGCCACCGCACTGCAAGACGCCACCGCCAGTACGACCAATGCCCCCGCAACGCACACGCGTATCATGGCGCTCCTCCATGAGTCTCGTTCGCGCGACCGACGAGGAGAATCGAACGGCCATACACGAGATCGCCCGCTCTGCACGTGCCGGGTTTGGCCCTCTTCGTTCCCGCCCGCGATGGGCAGAAACCGCTTGATCGCCGAGGTTTAGACTCGTATGCCTAACATCGTGCATAGAGTAGAAGCGATGCAGGTGCATAAGTACTGGCAAAACTACCAGCACAGCATTATGAGATCAGCGGTTATTGCCGCGCACTTCCAGTTCCTGCAACATTGCAGCAGACATTCCAGTTATCTACGTCATGTACGTCTATCCCGGAACATGCCCATGCCGGCGTGATTGCCAGCAATCGATGTAGAACAGGTGCATGGCCGGAAAGAATCATATCGGGGAGAGTACTCCACGCGCCCCGATGTTCGCGGACGTTTACACACGCTCCGAGGTGTGAGACTCAATTCCCCCTGCAATCAGAACGACCGTAGACCGCGGACCAACGTGGTAGAGATTCCCATGCACTGGCAGTGCGCACTGCCAATCAACGATATCATCGGGCGTCTCGAGACTTGTATCAATCCATCTTCGCCACGGACCGTGGGAGACAAAATCGATGTCTGGCAATTCGAAGGTGAGCGACTCCCAATAGGCATTCAGGACCCAATAGAAGCAAATGCCTTCGCTTTCGACCTCGACGCTCAGAGCCACGCTGTGCGAGTGATCACTCCAGTCTGGTTGGTTAAGTCTGACTCCGTGCCAGCTCCTCAAGGCGGAATGGATCAGTTCATGAAGCGTCTTTCGTTCGCGTTCTGGACCCACGTCCCGCAACAACCTGCGCTGATTGAGCAGTTTCACGAATCGTTGCACATCCAGATGCTTTTCGATGAGGTTCCAGTCCATCCAGCTGATCTCATTGTCCTGGCAATACGCGTTATTGTTTCCGCGCTGCGTTCGCCGGATCTCGTCACCCATGGTGATCATGGGGACCCCGAGAGCCAGAATAGTCGTAGTGAGAAAGTTCTTTACCTGCCGTTTCCGTAAGTTCTCAATGC
>Ga0335069_10010702_pt1 | contig 12989 bp, 9 predicted proteins | sample Lox_Sample_11_FD_206714 | JGI IMG/M metagenome (GOLD analysis project Ga0335069, IMG submission 206714) | Soil microbial communities from Loxahatchee National Wildlife Refuge, Florida, United States - Lox_Sample_1.1 | ecosystem: Environmental > Terrestrial > Soil > Wetlands | place: USA: Florida... | reverse complement strand
TGCGCAACGAAGGGTTCCATCCGCCTCATGACGTATTCGGGAACAGAGCGTTGCCTTGACACGGCGTTCCATCGTCGGGCTCTCCGGGATCCGGGGTTTACAGCGTTTGGTCACATCTGCAACACGGCGGCCCAGCTGAGTAACCATGCGGCGATGCAGATCGATTGCAATACGTCACACGGCGGCGCGTCGGCTGGCACCAAAGGCGGATGTGAAGGCAAGCGCGACATGCACGAACTGGCACTGACACAAGGCATCGTCGACCTCGCGACACAGGTGGGCCGGCGGGAAGGCCTCCACAGGATCAGCCGCGTCGTCGTGGAGGTCGGTGTTGCTGCGGCGGTGGTCCCGGACGCGTTGACGTTCTGCTTCGAAATCGTCGCAGCGGACACGATCGCGCGCGGCGCGGACCTCGTGATCGAGACAGTCGGACTGCGAGCCGCCTGCCGGGCGTGCGGAACCGAGTTCGAACCCGCGAGCCTCGTATCAGCCTGCCCGGACTGCGGCGAATACGGGCCTCGGTTGCTGAGCGGGCGTGAGCTGCGGGTGAAGTCACTCGACGGCGAGTGACGTAGCAAGAGACCCGACGAGGAGCGAGCCATGGCCAAGATGCTGATGATTCACGCGGACAAATGCACCGGCTGCCGCAACTCCGAGCTTGCGTGCTCGATGTCGCACGAAGGCGCTTTCCGCCTGCAGGCCACGAGCGTCCATGTCTACACCTGGGAGCGCGAGGGCTTCTCCGTTCCGATGATGTGCCAGCAGTGCCACGACGAGAATGGCCACCTGATCAAATTCCGCGCCGACGATCACGACATGGTCGTGTTTCCTGACGGCCGCGCCATGGTCTTTGGGACTTCGGACTCGAAGCGGGCGCTGAGTCTGTACGGGAAGTACGTCGGGGGTTGATGCCCGTGAGCGCGCCAGTCATCTATCTCGACAACGCAGCGACGACCTGGCCGAAGCCGGAGCGGGTGTACGTCGCGATGGACACGGCGATGCGCGAGCAGGGAGGCAATCCGGGCTGCGCGGCGCACCGGTTGTCCGTCGCGGCACAAAGGCTCGTCGAAGACGTGCGGCAGGATGTCTGCCGCGTGTTCAATGCGCCGAGTCCCGAGCGAGTCGTCTTCGCCCTCAATTGCACCGATGCGCTCTGCCTCGTCCTGAAAGGCCTCATCAAGTGCGGCGATCGTGTGATCACGGGTCCCTTCGAGCACAACTCGGTGGCACGACCGCTCCACTCGCTGCGTAGAAGCGGTGCGACCGTGATGCAATGCGAGGCGACACCTGGGTGCCGCATCGACCTCGATCATTTCCGCCATCTCTGTCGCCTGGGCGTTGACTACGTGGTGATGTCGCATGTGTCGAACGTCACGGGATCCGTGACGCCAGTGCGGGAGATCGCGGTCATCGCACATGAGCACGGTGCGTCGTTCATCCTCGATGCCGCGCAGAGCGCGGGAAGTGTGGAGATCGACATGGTGAGCCTCGGCATCGATGCGCTCGCCGCTCCTGGCCATAAGGGACTCTGCGGCCCGATGGGAACGGGCGTTCTCGTCCTCTCCGCGAATCTCCCCGTGGCGCCATTTCGCGAAGGTGGCAGCGGCATTGACTCGGCGAGCGCGGAGCACCCGCAGTCGTATCCCTGGCGGCTCGAAGGGGGCACGCTCAATGTCGCCGGCATCGCCGGATTGGGAGCCGGTGTCCGGTTCATCGAAACCGTTAGCATTCGCGAAATCGGAGAGCGCGAGGCGGCTCTCGCGCATGCGCTCGTTGAGGGATTGAACGCAATCGACGGCGTGCGCCTCCTCGGGCCGGCGGCGCGTCCCGAAACTGGGATCGTTTCGTTTCGCATCGATGGCGTCGACGTCGCTCTGACCGGCACCATTCTCGATGAGTCGTACGGCATCGCCGTGCGTACGGGATTGCATTGCGCGCCCGCGGCGCACCGCGCGATGGGTTCCTTTCCCGAGGGCACGGTTCGAGCGAGCCTGGGGCCCTTCAATAGTGGAGCCGACGTCGCCGCGCTGGTCTCGGCGGTGCGCGACATTGCCGCGGGCTTCGGCGCGCTGCGCGCAAGCGGATCGAGCGCAGGAGCGACGCCCCCAATCGCCGAAGGCGTGCAGTAGGACACGGCCACGCCAAGGGCCCGCCCCATGCTCGCAACTGCGCCTACTGCGCCGCGCCCGTGCGGGCCGCTCGAGCGGTTCCTGCGGCTCTTCACCGATGTGCGGGACGGCGAGGGGCCGCAGCTTCTGCTGCTCACGCTCAACGTCTTCCTGATACTCACCGCCTACTACGTGATGAAGCCGGTGCGGGAGGTGCTGATCCTCGATCAGCCAGGCGGTGCGGAGCTCAAGAGCTACGCCTATGCTGCGCAAGCCGTTCTGCTGGTCGTGCTGGTGCCACTTTACGGTGCACTGGCGACACGCCTGCCGCGCAGACGGCTGATCAACGTCGTCACCGCCTTCTTTGTCGCCTGCCTGCCGGTGTTCTATCTGCTCGCCGAGGCGAAAGCGCCGGTCGGGCTGGTCTTCTTCCTCTGGATCGGGGTCTTCAGCCTGATGGTGATCGCCCAGTTCTGGGCCTATGCGAACGACATCTACACGTCCGACGCGGGGAAGCGGCTGTTCGCGGTCATCGCGTTCGGGGCGTCGAGCGGCGCGGTCTTCGGGGCGTGGGCCTCGGGCCACCTGATCCGTGCGCTCGGCGTCAACCCCTTGCTTCTTGCGGCGGCCGCGATCCTTGCAGTGAGTCTGATCCTGTTCAACATCATCGATCTTCGGGGCCAAGCGGAACGACGCATTGGGACCGGACCAGCGAAGGAGGACGTGCCGATCGGCGTCGGAAATGCGTTCGCGCTGGTGCTGCGCAACCGCTACCTCCTGCTGATGGCGCTGGTGATCTTCCTCCTCAACTGGGTGAATACGTCCGGCGAGTACATCCTGTCCTCCATCGTCAAGCATGCGGCCGATGCCGAGGTCGCGGCGGGGGCGCTCTCGGCAGGCGACGAAGGTCGATTCATCGGCGCGTTTTTCGCCGAGTTCTTCCAGATCGTGAACGTCGCCGGGATGCTGCTGCAGCTCCTCGTCGTATCGCGCGTGGTGAAGCATCTCGGCGTGCCGGTCGCGCTGTGCATCCTGCCGCTGGTCGCGCTCGGGAGCTACACGGTGGCGGCCCTGATTCCGTCGCTCGCGATCATGCGCTGGGTGAAGATCGCGGAGAGGTCGGTGGACTACTCGCTCATGAATACCATTCGCCAGATGCTCTTCCTGCCCACGACGCGCGAGGAGAAGTACAAGGCGAAGCAGGTAATCGACTGCTTCGTCGTTCGAATGGGTGACGTGCTCTCCGCCGGGACGGTCTACCTGGGCACGACGTTCTTCGCGCTGACAGACTCGCAGTTCGCGTGGATCAACGTGGTGCTGGTTCTGGCGTGGCTTGTCCTGGCCGTGGCGACCGGCCTTGAGTTTCGGCGCCGGGTGCCAGTTCAGGAGACGCGAAGGATATGACGTCCGTATGCCCGCCCGCACCAGCGGGGCCGCCTCACCATCGACCTGTCTGTGGTTATGCCGGCTGGGGCGGTGATGCGGCGCGCCGCCCGCCGCAACGAAGTATGGGTCTTGGAAAGGAGGCGCAATGCACCGCTCGACAATCCACCTACTAGCCATCGCCTGCACGCTCGTCCCACTCGGGTTCTCCGGCACTGCGCTTGCTGCAACCGGCAGCGAGACGAAGGCCGACAGTGCCGGCCAGTACCGGAAATGGATCACGGAGATGAAGGGCGACGCGCGGGGTCCTTTCTCCTCGATCAAGTGGTTCTGCAAGGATGGCCGCGTGCTCGCACCGAACGACTACTCGTGTGCGAAGAAGGGCGAGGGTTGGCAGCACGGCGAATGGAGCGAGCGCGCGAAGCAGCTGCGCTCGCACGGCTACAAGGTTGCCAACGTGCTCGCGGGCATCGACGCGACCAAGGCCGTCGCGGACCCGACTTTCCCCGATGCGTATGCGCAGCTCCTCATCGAGAAGTTCCTGATCGCGACCGACGCCGGCTGGATCCTGCGCAACGCGCAGTTCTACCGTGGCGCAATTCAGGAGGAGGACGAGCGCGAGGCGGCGCGCAACCTGCTCACGGCGATGGCGGCACAGGAAGCGTGGATCGGTCAGCACTACCCGGCCCTGCGGGCGGGGGTCCGGCTCCTGCCGCATGGCGCCGACAACGCGTCGGCACAGAAGGTGCGGAACATGGCCGCCGCGATCGCCGATCGCGACCCCGCGTTCGAGCGGCTGCGGGTGAAGATTCACGGCACCCCGGAGGCGTCCGATGCCGCCAGCGTCCGCGAGTACGCGTCGAAGCTCGCCGATCCCGCGGCGAAGCAGCAGGCCGACGCGCTCGCCGCGGAAATCGATCGCGTGTACACGCCGCAACCGCTCGGCGAACTGCTCGAGGTACATGCGAGGGCCTTCACCGCCGCGCCGTGGCTGCAGGCGACGCTGCGCGACGCGCGCGACGCCCTGTTGAAGGATGGCGGCGGGGCAAATCGCTACGTGGTCACGGCCAACCTGCTGGCCAGCCTGCGCGATGCGCTGGCCAAAGTGGGCTGGTCCGCGGGACGGCTCAGAGTGCTCGACCTCTCGCTCGTGGTCGAAGCGGAGAACTTCCGCGCAGCGGCCGAGCTCCGGGCGGCGGCGGCACAGGCGGCGCGCCACGCAGACGTTCTGCTCCTTGCTGCGGGTGCGGAGGCGGCTTACGGGACCGGCGCGATCAACGGCCGCGAGAGGATGGAGCTGCGCAAGTCCTTCGCGCAGCTCGCCACCGACGAGATTCCCCTCGGCGACTACCTGCGCGAGCTGCGCTACCTCGGCCTGGTGCCCGGCTGGGGCATGCAGGGCCTGCAGCTCCAGTTCAGCGAGGCGATGGAGAAGCTCGGCGAGATCGAGCCGCTCGCGCAGTTGTTCATCCAGGACCAGCTGCGCGGCAGCCCGCTGCTGTTCTATTCGCAGGTGCTCGACGACCTATCGCGGGACGCCGACCGCCTGGCGGGCGCAGAGGACAAGCTATTCGGGCGCGACATCGGCACCGGGTTCAACGCACTCAACCCCGGCCTCGCGCGCGGCGTGCTGCACGCGAACCCCGACATGAAGCGCCTCGAGGACTTCCGGCCCGACGGCATCTACGTGCTGCCGGAGAGCGTCGCCGACCTGCCGCCGCTCGCCGGGATCCTCACGACCGGCGCGGGCAACCCGCTCTCGCACGTGCAGCTCCTCGCCCGCAACCTCGGCATCCCGAACGTCGCGGTGGACCCGTCGCTGCTGCCCGCGCTGCACGAGAGCGACGGCAAGCGCATCGTGCTGGCAGTGAGCCCGTCCGGCCTCGTGCAGATTGCCGACGACGGTCCGCAGTGGAACGCGGTGTTCGGCACCGAGGCAACACTGGACGCGCACGTGATTTTCGAGCCCGACCTCAGGAAGCTCGATCTCTCGACGCGCGGCTTCGTCAGCCTCGACGCGCTGCGCGCGAAGGACTCGGGCCGGATCGTCGGCCCGAAGGCCGCGAAGCTGGGCGAGATCAAGGCGCACTTCCCGGACCGCGTCGCGCCCGGGGTCGGCATCCCGTTCGGGCTCTATCGCGCAACCGTGCTCGACCGTCCCTACCGCAACACCGGAAAGACGGTGTACGAGTGGATGGTGGAGAGCTTTCGCAAGCTCGAGGCGATGCCGGCGGACTCGCCCGAAGCGGCGGCGTTCGCCGAAAAGCTGCGCGCGGAGATCTACTCGACCATTCTCAATACAGACCCCGGCCCGCAGTTCCGCGCGCAGCTGCGCGCAGCGATGGCGAAGGAGTTCGGCGCGGACTTCCACGGCGGCGTCTTCGTGCGGTCGGATACCAACGTCGAGGACCTTCCGGGCTTTACCGGCGCGGGGCTCAACCTGACCGTCTTCAACGTCGTCGGCTTCGACAACATCGTGAAGGCGATCTCCGAGGTCTGGGCATCGCCCTATACGCCCCGCGCGTGGGCGTGGCGGCAGTCGCACATGAAGGGGCCCGAGCACGTCTATCCGGCAGTGCTCCTGCTGCGGACGGTGCCCTCGGACATCTCCGGCGTGATGGTCACTCAGGATGTCGACACGGGTGATCCCGGCGTGCTGTCCGTCGCCGTGAACGAGGGCGTCGGCGGCGCAGTGGACGGGCAGGCGGCCGAGTCCGTCCGGATCGACCGGAAAAGCGCCACCGCGCGTCTCATGGCCACGGCGACGGCAAGCCGGCGGCTGGTGCCGCAGGCCGCGGGCGGCATCGCGAAACTGCCGGTCTCGGGGTCGGACACCCTGCTCACCCCGAACGAGTTCGCGCAGCTCATCGCGTTCGCCGACGACATCTCCAGGGAGTTCCCGCAGTTCGGCGAGGACGGGAAGCCTGCGGCGGCGGACGTGGAGTTCGCCTTCGTGAACGGCAAGCTGTGGTTGCTGCAGATCAGGCCGCTCAACGAAAGCCGTGCGGTTCGCGGGGCGAATTATCTGATTCAGATGGACAAGGCGCTTGAAGCCAATCTCACGAAGTCGGTAAACATGCGTGAGGCGGTCCGATGAATTCTTCGATTCGATTCGGGATGCATCTGGGCGCCGTCGCGCTTGCCGCAGCCGCGCTCTCCTCCGGCTTGGCTTCTGCCTATCCGCTCGACGGGTACCAGGAGACGGGCATCCGCCGGCTCGAGGGATTGCGCCTTGCCAACGAGGGCGTGGTCAAGGACGTCAGGCAGCCTCCCGGGGCGATGCTCGGCTTGAAGGACGTCGATCTGCGCCTCCGCGGCCAGACCTTCGACCTGCCGGCGCCCGATCCCGAGTTCACGCGGCAGGTGAGCGGCATCCTCACCGGCAGCATGGACGACTACGGCCTCGCCGTGCTCGATCTCACCGATCCCGCCAAGCCGCGGTACGCGGAGCACCGTGGCGACCACCGGCAGAACGTCGGCAGCGTCGGCAAGCTGGTCGTCGTTCTGTCGCTCTTCCAGGCGCTCGCGGACACGTATCCGAGCGACGTCGATGCGCGCAAGCGGGTGCTGAAGGACACCGTCGTCACCGCGGACGGGTTCTCGCAGCACGACTCCCACACGGTGCGCATCTTCGATCCGAAGACGCGGACACTCATCCGGCGCGCGGTGCAGGTCGGCGACCGCGCGACGCTGTATGAATGGGTCGACTGGATGCTATCGCCGAGTTCGAACTCCGCCGCCGGCATGGTGATGCGCGAAACGATGCTCGTCCGGCAGTACGGGAAGGCTTACCCTCCGCCGGAAGCCGAGATCAAGCGGTTTTTCGACGAGACCCCGAAGTCCGAGCTGGCCGCGCTGTACGACCGGACTTTCGACGAACCGATTACGCGCAACGGCCTCGACCTCGCCATGCTCCGGCAGGGAAGCTTTTTCACCGCAGGCGGGAAGCAGAAAGTCCCCGGCGTCGGTGACAGCTACGGCACCGCCCGCGAGCTGATGCGCTACCTGCTGCGCATGGAGCAGGGACGCATCGTCGACGACTGGTCGAGCCGGGAGATCAAGCGCCTGCTCTATGTGACCGAGCGCCGCATTCGCTATGCATCGTCACCGGCGCTCGCCGATGCCGCCGTGTATTTCAAGTCGGGCTCGCTGTTCGAATGCGCAAAGGAAGCGGGATTCACGTGCCAGCCCTACGCGGGTAACGTGAAGAACTACATGAACTCGACGGCGATCATCGAATCTCCCGCCGCCGGGCCTAAACTCTATTACATGAGCACTCTGGTCACGAACATCCTGCGCAAGAACTCCGCCGTGGAGCACCAGGTGCTGGCGACGCGCCTGCAGCAGCTGCTCGCCGCGAAACCGGTATCGAAGTGAGCCCGTCGGCCGCTCTCATCCAGGCGCTTGCGCCGATCCGCTCATTGGCGGTCGGCCAGTTGCGGAGGGGACACGATCAGGTCGTGCAGCGGAGCCGCGAGTCGCACCAGCCAATCGCCGCCACGCGGGTGCTCGGCGAGGCCGACGATGATGTAGCGGTACTTGCCGTACTCGACCAGCGCGCTGTCGGAATGGAAGTCCTTCCAGGTGCCGGACTTGCGGTAGATCCGCACGCCCGGGCGGCTTTCCAGGCCCTTGACGAAATTGTGGTGGATGCCGGGTTTCGACAGGATCTCCTTCATCAGCTCATTGAGGCGCGAAGTGAAGAGCGAGCCGTTCGCGAGCAGATAATAGAGCCGGGCCACCTGAAAGGCCGTTGCGCTGTGCGAGAGGTGCCGGATCGGGTCGCGCCGGTAGGCGGCGTCGTTGCCGTAGCTCTTGCCCACCCAGAGGCCCCCCGCGCCTGAGGCGTCGTAGAACCTGTATCGATCGGACTGCAGAATCTCGAGAAGACGCTCGCCGCCGACCCAGGCCAGCACGCGCGACGCATCCTCGTTGCTCGAGTAGCGGATCATGTTCGTCATCTCCTCGAGGTGCTTGTCGTCGAGCGCGAGCCGCCCGCTCTCAATTTCGGCGAAGGCACCAAAAAGGATGGCGACCTTCGGGAGACTCGCCGCGTACATCATCTCGTCGCCGTTGAGCATCGCAAGCCGCGCTGAGTTGACGTCCGTGACGTCGACCAGTGCGAGCGCGAGGTGCTTGGCGCCCACTTCGTCCATTAGTCCGAGAGCGCGCACGACGCGCTCGAGCCCGCGCTGCAGCCCGGGATCCAGCGTCGCGCTCAGATCGTGCGCGGCTGACGGATCCGCTCTCGCCGTACTGGCGAGCGCGAGCAGCACGGCGAAAATGGCGGATCGGATCAAAGCAGGCGGGATTCTCATCTACAGGCGAGCCTCGAAATGGGGCGAAGGAAACCGGGATCTAGTTCGAGTGGCCGCGATGGCAATAAGTTCTCGCAGAGGCCTCACCTCACAAGGCGGCCCGGGTCTGCTGACGAGTGCCCGCCCCTTTTCGCCTGCCCATATCAACGCAAATACGAGCACCACCACAACGGCTCCGATCGTATTGTCAGTGCAGATCCGAACCTGGGCAGATCGGAATGAGGCTGTGTCGCCGCCGGACCTCATGATCGACGTCGTCCGAGCGCCATCATTGACGAGTTGCGTGGCATCGCGGTGCGCACAGGATTGCATTGCGCGCCGGCGACGCTTCGCGCGGTCGGCTCGATTCCAGAGGGCAGCGCTCGCGTGGGTGCGGGTCCGTTCAATAATGAGGGGCATTGCGGCCCGGTGTCTGCGATGCGCGAGTTGCCGCGGGCTTCGGCACGCGATGCGCAAGCGGGTCCTGCGGTAACCTGCGTTGCGAGACAACAGCCGTGGGGACGAATTCGCGTTGCACTCGGCGATGCTCTCCTCGGTGTAGGATCGACCTCGGGCGGAAGCGACGCCCCGGATTCACGGACAACTGAAATGCGGCCGTCGTACCTGCGCAAGTGGAGTTCACCCGACGGGACGCCTCTGGCGATGCGGCCAATCGCTGCGCACGACGGACCGGGAATCGCCGGCGCTCTGCGCAGCCTCTCGCCGGAAACCCGGCGGCTGCGGTTCCTGGGCCCGGTCAACGCGATTCCCGATGCGTTCGTCCACGCACTGATCGAGGCTGATCCGGAGACGCAATACGTGGTGATCGTCGTTCGATTAGACAGCCGCGACGAGGTCACGATAGCCGGCGGCCGAATTGTGGCAAGTGACGAAGCGGGAGTCTGGGAATTCGCCCTGTTGGTGGCGGACGCGTCGCAAGGACATGGCTTGGGGAAGCAGCTGCTCAAAGCATTGATCGAGGAAGCCAGGCGCCGCAAGCTGAAGCGCCTCGTTGGTCATGTATCGGTCGACAATCGCCCGATGCTGCGCATCGCGCGCAAGCATGGTTTCTGGATCACGAGAGACCCGCAGGACGCTTCGACTTGTGTCGCGACGTTGGAAATCGGATATGAGCGGAGAAGCAAGAGCTCGTGGTTTACGGAATGGTTCGGGCGCTGACGGACCTTGATCCGCGGCGGGTGTCGCGGCATTGCGCAATCGCGCGCTGCATCTGCGATCCTTGGACAATGGCGCGAAACTCGCGAAAGGCTCGGTGGTCGGCGAGCTACGCCGCCGCGTATCGCTTGGCCGCCGCAAGGTCCCTGCGCAGCTCCTCGGCAGTGCGGTGCGGACCGTAACCGGGGGTATCGCGCTGGATGCGCCATCCCTCCTTCAGCGGCCCCGCGTCCACCGTGTCAAAACCGAATTCGTCGAGAAGAGCGGCGACCGTTGCCTTGGCCCCGGCGTCGTCGCTGGCGATGACGAGCGCGCGACGGTTCCTGGTGCCGGCCGGTTGCCCGTCGGTCGTGATCTCGGCGGCGTGGATGTGGTTGAACGCCTTGACGACTTTCGAGGTCGGCAGATGCGACTGCAGCAGCTCGGACGTGGTGGTCGACTCGTCGTCGAGCGCTGGAATGTGGCCGTCGCGCTGAGGATAGTAGTTGCCCGTGTCGATCACGATCTTCCCGGCGAGCGGCGCGACCGGAACCGTCGAGTAGTTCCTCAGAGGTATCGCCACCACGACGATGTCTCCTACTCTGGCAGCCTCGAGCGCCGTCATTGCGCGGGCTCTTGGTCCGAGTTCCGAGACGAGCGCGGCAAGTGTCTCGGGCCCGCGCGAGTTGCTGATCACGACACCGTAGCCGTTGACCACCGCGAGTCGCGCAACCTGGCTCCCGATGTGTCCGGCGCCGATGATTCCGATAGTGTTGATGCCGGTGCCTGTCATGATCAACCTCCTTCTCTGCAACTCATTCCCGCGCAAATCGCACAGGAGTGGCGGAGGGGCCGGTCGCTCCGGATCGGCCGTTCCGACCTTCCGCTCCATCGAAATCGTCAGCGTTCAGGGCTGCCGGCTTCGTGCGCGGAAGCCAAGCTTCCGCGCGAGTCCGCGCATGGGCCGTTCGTCGCCGGCTGCTCGGGTCACGCCTCGATGGCCGTTCTCTTCAGCCTGTCCGATCGTCCGGGGCGGGCGCGCTATCAGCCCCCGAGCGCCAGGATCCAGTTGACGATCGTCTTCACCTGATCCGCGCTGGCACTCACCCGCGGATGCTTCTCGCCTTCGGTGACGATCCCCGTGAGCTCTGCCGCCGCGTCCGTATCGCCCATGAATTGCGCAGCCGCTCTCTTGAGTGACGGCCCCATCTTCTGCTTGTCGATAGCATGGCAGACCACGCAACCGCTGGCTTCGGCTGCCGCCTCGCCACCTTGCGCGCGGACGGCGGACGACATCATGAGCCCCTACCATGGCGATCATCGACCAGCCAATCGTGCGCGCAAAATCGTAAGCTTAATCTTGATCTCCAGACGGGTGGAAGAATCGGCTCAACGGCGGTGGCCTGTCTACGCCGCAACCATCGCCGCGCTTCGGCGGCATCGGCTCTTGATTGCGCGTACCAGCGAAACTATCGGACCGCTGCGAGACCATCCTGCAAATTGCTTCACTCACCAGACTTCGGTGCCGGCTTGGCCAGCCCGGCGGCAACGTCGTGCACCATCGCCATGCATCGCTCGTGCGACCGCGTTGCCCTCACCGCGAGCCATCGCCTGCAGTCATGTGTGACGCCGATACGACCGATGGTGGGTCATGCCTGTAGATCCACACAAAACAGAATGCCGTTGCAGCAACGGTCCCGATAGCAACACCGATAGAGAAGGCGACGAAGATGGTCATGGCACCACGGCAAATCTCACTCCGATCGATTGGGTCGTGAATCTTCGCAAAACAAGTCAATCCGCTGCGCCGTTCTTCCAATGAGTTGTGCAACGAGCCGCGCAGCCGACCTCAGTGTCATCCATTGGGCCATGAGCTGTCTTTCAAAATCCTCCGTTGGCGGGCGGCTCTTTCAAAATGCTGCGAATCAATATCAACCGAGTCCGCAAATCACACGCTGGACGCCGGGACACTCTTTCGGTGGTTGCGTCACGGCAGTGATCGTATGCGCGGATCTCGTAACTGGATTCCGACGTGCGCGACGCAGAGTTCCTCCGACACGCGTCCACGAGCATCCGCCGTCAAGGCACGCGAGTGTATGCGCGACTTTGCTTAGCCTCCGAATTGGGAGGTCCCATGACGGTGCGATTCTTCCTCGCTGCCGTCACGGCGCGTGCCGCTCCCATGCGGAGCAAGCTCGTAGCGACCTGAAAGAAGGAGAGCCGCATGAAGGCGATGGTCATTACCGCATTTGGAGGTCCCGAGGTATTTGAGCAGCACGACATTCCCAGGCCCGAGCCGGGAATCGGAGAGCTTCTTGTGCGAGTGCGCGCGACGTCGGTCAATCCCGTCGATTGCAAGATACGCCAGGACGGCGGCTGGGCGGGAGTCTCGCCTCGAGCAGTGATCGGCTACGACGCAGCCGGCGTGGTCGAGGAGATCGGCCCGGGGGTAAAGGCGTTCAAACCCCGCGACGAGGTGTTCTACACGCCACTGATCTTTGGCGGGCAAGGCACCTATGCCGAATACAACGTGGTGAGCGAGTCGATCGTGGCGGCGAAGCCGCGCTCGCTGAGCTTCATCGAAGCGGCCTCGCTTCCCCTTGCCGGCTGCACCGCGTGGGACGGGATCATCGGATTCGGCCAGGTGCAGTTGGGCGAGACCGTGCTGCAACACGCCGGCGCGGGCGGCGTGGGATCGCTGGCCGTGCAAATGGCAAAGGCTGCCGGTGCCCGGGTGCTGTCGACTTGCCGAGGGAGCAACGCCGATCTCGTGAAGTCTCTCGGCGCGGACGTAACGATCGACTATAGGGCGGAACGGTTCGAGGACGCCGTCCTACGGGCGACGAGCGATCGTGGGGCCGATCTTGTCTATGACGCGGTTGGCGGCGACACGCTTTCGCGAAGCGTCCAGGTCACGCGCCCGCGTGGACGGTTGATATCCATCGTCGATACGAGCGGAGATCTGAACACCGCCTATCTCAGGAATCTTACGGTTTCTTTCCTCTTCATGGAGCGCGCTGGCTACAAGATGGAGGCGCTGAAGACT
>Ga0335069_10010701_pt1 | contig 12989 bp, 17 predicted proteins | sample Lox_Sample_11_FD_206714 | JGI IMG/M metagenome (GOLD analysis project Ga0335069, IMG submission 206714) | Soil microbial communities from Loxahatchee National Wildlife Refuge, Florida, United States - Lox_Sample_1.1 | ecosystem: Environmental > Terrestrial > Soil > Wetlands | place: USA... | reverse complement strand
AGCCAGCGCAAAGTCTTCGTCGGCCGGAGCTTCGCGGTGGTGTGGGCCGGATTCCTCGCGCTGGTAGCCGCCGCCGAGGCGCTGGAATGGGCGCTCGCCTCGGCCCTCAACGCGATGCTTATCGATCCGCGGCCGTTCCTCTTCCAGGCCGTGCTCACGGTCGCGCTCTATCCCGTCGTGAGCTATCTGCTCGCGCGCGTCCAACGCAATCTCCTGATGCGGGCCTGAGATGGAGCGCGACAACAAACGCGGCAAGCTCCTGACCCGGCGCGCGGCGCTCATTGGTGGGGCCAAGGTCGCGCTCGTGGGCGCGCTCGCGGCTCGGCTCTATTACCTCCAGGTGCTGCAGGCCGACAAATACACGATGCTCGCGGACGAGAACCGCATCAACCTGCGGCTCCTGGCCCCGCCGCGCGGCCTCATCGTCGACCGTTTCGGCGTGCCGCTCGCGTCGAACCGCCAGAACTACCGCGTCGTGCTCGTGGCGGAGCAGGCCGGCGACATCGATTCGACGCTCGACGCCGTCGCCGAGCTCATATCCTTGAGCGACAGTGACCGCCGCCGGGTGATGCGCGAGATCCGGCGCAAGCACAGCTTCGTCCCCGTGGTGGTGCGCGAGAACCTGAGCTGGGACGAGATGGCGCTCGTCGAGGTGAACGCGCCGGAGCTGCCGGGCGTCTCGATCGAGCAAGGGCTCACGCGCGACTATCCGCTCGGCGAGATGGCCTCGCACATGGTGGGCTACGTGGCGGCGGTCTCCGAGAGCGAGCTCACGGGCGATCCTCTCCTCGAGCTCCCGGACTTCCGCATCGGCAAGAACGGCGCCGAGAAGGAGCACGATCAGGAGCTCCGCGGCACCGCCGGCACCAGCGAGGTCGAGGTGAACGCCTTCGGCCGCGTCGTGCGCGAGCTCTCGCGCGAGGAGGGGACGCCGGGCCAGGAGGTGGCGCTCACCATCGACGCGGCGCTCCAGCAATACGCGGCACAGCGCTGCATCGCCGAGGGGAGCGTCGCCTGCGTCGTCATGGACGCGCCGACCGGCGAGGTCTTGGCGATGGTCTCGGTGCCGGGCTACGACCCCGCGGCCTTCGCTGCGGGCCTCACCAGCGCCATGTGGCGCGACCTCATCGAGAACCCGCTCAATCCCCTCAGCAACAAGGCGATCAGCGGCGCCTATGCGCCGGGCTCGACCTTCAAGCCCATGGTTGCGCTGGCGGCCCTTGAATCGGGCCTCGCGACCCCGGAGACGCATGTCACCTGCCCCGGTCATTTCCAGCTCGGCGACGCCGTCTTCCACTGCTGGCGCAAGGGCGGACACGGCACCCTCGACATGCGCGGCGGCATCAAGAACTCCTGCGACGTCTATTTCTTCGAGATGGCGCGGCGGATCGGCATCGACCGCATCGCCGCCATGGCCAAGCGCTTCGGCTTCGGCGGCACGCTCGGCATCGACGTCCCCGGCGAGCGCACCGGCCTCATCCCCACGCGCGACTGGAAGCTCGCGACCTACGGCATCCCCTGGCAGCAGGGCGAGACCATCAGCTGCGGCATCGGCCAGAGCTACATCACCGCGACGCCCCTGCAGCTCGCGACCATGACGTGCCGGCTCGTGACGGGGCGTGCAGTGGTGCCGCGCTTGACGCGCGAGGCCGGCATCATGACCGAGGAGAGCGAGCCCGTCCGCCCGAGCTCCGCGCCGCTCGGCGTCCCCACGCGGGACGTGACGCTGGTGCTCGACGGAATGAACGCGGTCGTGAACGAACAGGGCGGCACCGCCTTCGGCGCGCGCATCAAGGACCCGCTGATGGCGATGGGCGGCAAGTCCGGCACCTCGCAGGTCCGCCACATCAGCCAGGCCGAGCGCGACCGCGGCCTCCCCAAGCCCAAGGAGGTACCGTGGAAGGAGCGCGACCACGCGCTCTTCGTCTCCTTCGCGCCGGTGAGCGCGCCGCGCTACGTCTGCGCCGTCGTCGTCGAGCACGGCGGCGCCGAGGGCGGCGGCGGCTCCGCCGTGGCGGCGCCGATCTGCCGCGACGTGCTCGTGGAGGCGCAGACCCGCGATCCCGCGCGCCGGGTCCCGCAGGGCCGTCTCGCCGCCGAGCGCGGCGCGGCGCGGAGCTGAGCGCCATGGCCGTCTCCTTCTATTCCAGCCGCCAGCCCGAGCTCACGCTCGCGGAGAAGATCTGGAGCCTCAATTGGGGCCTGGTGCTCATGGTGAGCACGCTCGCCGCCGTCGGATTCGCCACGCTCTATTCCGCGGCCAACGGAAGCTGGGACCCCTGGGCCAGCAAGCAGATGCTGCGCTTCGCGGTCGCCTTCGCGATGATGGTGACGGTGGCGCTGGTGGACATCCGCATCTGGTTCCGCGCGGCCTATGCGATCTATGCGCTCGCCTTCGTGCTGCTGGTGGCGGTCGAGGTCCGCGGCGCCATCGGCATGGGTGCGCAGCGCTGGATCGATCTCGGCGTGATCCAGCTCCAGCCCTCGGAGATCATGAAGGTGGCGCTCGTCCTGGCGCTCGCGCGCTATTTCCACGGGCTCAGCATCGAGGACATCGGCCGGCCCTTGGCGCTCGCGGTGCCGGTGCTGCTGGTGCTGGTGCCCGCGGGGCTCGTGATGAAGCAGCCCGATCTCGGCACCGCCATGATGCTGGTGCTCGGCGGGGGCATGGTGTTCTTCCTCGCGGGGGTCAGGCTCTGGATGTTCGCGGCGGTGATCGTGGCGGGGGTCTCGGGGGTCCCCGTGATCTGGCGCTTCCTCAAGGGCTATCAGAAGAACCGCATCTACACCTTCCTCGATCCCGAGAGCGATCCCCTGGGCGCCGGCTATCACAGCCTGCAATCGAAGATCGCGATCGGCTCCGGCGGCACAGTCGGCAAGGGCTTCCTCCAGGGGACGCAGAGCCACCTCAACTTCCTGCCGGAGAAGCAGACCGACTTCATCTTCACGATGCTCGCGGAGGAGTGGGGGCTCGTCGGTGGCTTGAGCCTCCTTGCGCTCTACATGCTCGTGATGATCTACGGCTACGCCATCGCCTTCCGCAGCCGCAGCCATTTCGGCCGCATGCTCGCCCTCGGCATCGTCGTCAACCTCTTCCTCTACGTCTTCATCAACACCGCCATGGTGATGGGCCTCATCCCCGTGGTGGGCGTGCCGCTCCCGCTCGTCTCCTACGGTGGCACGGCCATGCTGACGGTCATGTTCGGCTTCGGCCTCCTCATGAGCGTCTCGATTCACCGCGACATCCGCATCGGCCGCTACGGCGACCTCGGCGACGGCTGAGTTTCCCTCTCCCGCGAAGTGGGGTCGAGCCGCGAAGCGGATCGACGGTGGGGCCCAGCGCGAAGCGCTGGGAGGGTGAGGGTGTCCCCGCGTGAATCGCCCTTCTCGACAACCCGCGCCCACCTTGCTATAAGCCGCCCTCTCGCGCGGGTGCATAGCTCAGTTGGTAGAGCAGCTGACTCTTAATCAGCGGGTCCCAGGTTCGAGTCCTGGTGCACCCACCAATTCTTCCAAAGAGTTACGGGCCAGTTTAGGGTTCCTATAGTCCCCTTTCCGACCCCCGGCTAACGATCTGGCTAACGGCCCCGACCGGCGGCCCACCCGATTTTAAGGCCCACCTGCTCGCGCCCGCCGTCGAGGCTACCCCTATAGCCCCCGCCCGATACCCGCCCGACTGCTGCCCGCCTGCGGGGCTTGCCGCCGGGGCCGCCCGGCGCCGGTACCCCCGTTGCCGCCGGGGCCGCCCGGCGTATGTATCGGATAGGTGCAACCCGCCCGGCGGAGGCGACGCATGCGAAACCGGCTACGACCCAGCAACACGGCGAATGCGATCGCACGCGGCTTGGTGCGCACGGGCCGTGCGCTCGACGCGCTCACCCTCTGCGGCGACACGGTGCGATTGGAGCGCACGCGCGGCGGCTTCTACTGGCTCGACTTCAACGGCGCCGAGCTGCGGCAGGGGCCGACGCTGCTCGACGCCGAACCCCTACAAGATTCCTTCAGGCTCGCGATGGCACGTTGGGGTCGTGGGTCGCAGCTCGCAATCCCCGAGACCCGACCGCAACCTGCTCCGATGTTTCGCCGCTCAGGGCGTGATGTCGTTTTCGAGCGATAGGTCACGGTTGCGTTTGATTCAGATCAAAGCGGTCGCCAGCAAAGCGGGCATAGTTGCCGCGTGATCTGGAGACGAGGACTCCCCTCCCGGACAGCCCTCCGGATCACTAGCTCAGAGACGCAATCCAGTCGTCCGAGCGAGATGGAGGCATGGACCGGCTCGGGACCAATCCCCATACGAGCCGGAAGATGACAAAAGCCCCACCCGCGCATGGGTGGGGCTTTTGCTGTTTGGGTCCCGGGCAACGCTACGCGAGGAGGGTGCGGGCGAGGAACTGCGGCAGGGTATGACGCTGATGGACGCCGAACCGCTGCAAGACTCCTTCCGTCTAGCGATGGCGGCGGCGGGAAGCCGTCTGTAGTTGAGAGGTATGTTAATTTGAGCCGGGACCGAACTTTTTGGTACCAGTTATATGACCGTCCGGCGCGACGAATTCGACGACGATGTTGGGCGGTCTCTTGCTCACCCTGCCGCGAGCACGCAAGGTAGCTGCCGGGAAGGGCTTTCGATTGCGCCGCTTGCCTTCGAACCAGATGCAAATGACTTCTGCGTCCGTTGCAGATTCAACGGTCATATCCGGCCCACCAGATCTGAGGTTCACTATGTCGCCCGATTTGAACGCCATCTTTCTGCGCGGAAGGCGCCTTGGCTTTAAGCGGCGTTCTCTTGGCATCGTCGTGATCCTGCTCTGCCTGGTAGGCTCACCGGTCTTAGCACAGAAGCCGGTCCTCGTTCGTGGTGCGGGAGTCCAATCCTGCGCGACATACGCGCAAGCGTATGAAGCCTATCGGCCGTTCGCCGGAAAAGGCGGAGGTGGAATTGACGCGATGTTGGCGATCGGAACCTACGAGCAGTACGAAGCATGGATCCAAGGATATCTTTATGGCGTGGATAGCTGGAACGCGGGGCAGATCAGACAATTCGATCGCGCCGGGTTGCAGCTCTGGGTCTACAACTATTGCCAGCAACATCCGTTGGAATTGGTCGTTAACGCAGCATTGGCCTTCTATAAAGAAGTCGGCGGCCCAACCCCAACGGGAGGCAATCGCTGATTTTCGGATAGGTCGATGGCGATGCGGATGCGAATTTGCTTGTGGGCGCCCAATGTTTCTGATGCCATAGGATCACATCATCCGGGCTGATGCGTATCTGAAAGCCGATACGAGCCGATGGTGCCATGCGCGAAACCCGCGCTGGCCGTCGGCTTTTCGATTCTAAGGCCCCGGTCAGCGCCAACAAATGGTGGTGACCGATGGCGATTTTTCCCAGCTACGACCCGGCGATCTACTGGGTCCGCGAGCGCGAGGCCGTCCGGGTCCGCAAGGAGCGCGGCGACCCTTGGCCGTGGACTGACGATCCGATCCTTCGCGACAATCGTTTCTGCAACGTGCGGCGCGAGGACGACAAGGTTACGCGCTGGATCGCGCAGCACATCCGCGAGCCCTACGCGGAGCATCCGTCGCTGTGGTGGATGCTGTGCGCCGCCCGCATCTTCAACACGCGCGATACGCTCGCCGAACTGATCGAGGCCGGGGCGTGGCCGGGCCTGTGCCTTGACCGGGAGCTTGTTGCCGCCGTCTTCGACACCGTCGAGGCGCGGCAGCACCGCGGTGAGAAGGTCTACTCCGCCGCCTACATCGTGGGCGGCCGTGACGCCAAGGGCAGCAAGAACCGCTATGCGGCCGAGATGCTGCTGGGAGCGCCATGGCGTGACCGCGTGACGCTGACGGCGTACTTCACGGGCAAGACCGGCGAGCGCACCTTGCAGGGCGCGCATCGGAAGCTGACACGCTATCGCGGCTGGGGCGCCTTCCTCGCCTATCAGGCCGTGGTCGATATGAGGTTCACGCGGTTGCTGCGTGACGCTCCCGACGTCGAGAATTGGGCGGCGGCAGGCGTGGGCACCGTCCGCGGCCTGAACCGGCTGCACGGCAGGTCGGTCGATTATGACCTGAGCCAGCAACAGGCGCTCTCGGAGCTACGCGAGGTCTATCGCGGGCTCAGGCGCGCCCTGCCGAAGATACCGCTCGACTTCTCAGACACCCCGAATGTTATGTGCGAGGTCGATAAGATGCTCCGCACGCAAAACGGCGGCGGCCGCATGAAGCAGCGCTATCGGGCTCCCGAGCCGCAGGGCTTTTTCTGCTAGCAGGGCGAGGGGCGGCGGCATTGGTCTTCGTGGTGTCGCCGCCTTGGCCCTTGACGTCCTTCCGGGAGGCGCCTATATTCCTTACAAGTGCGAATTAAGTTGGGTGAGGCCATGGGTAGGCTAGGAATGGGCGATTTCGAGCGCGCGGTGTTGCTCGCGGTCCTGCATCTGCAGGGGCAGGGCTACGCGCTGACAATCGGCGACGAGATCGAGCGACGCGCCGGCAAGGCGGTGAGCCTCGGCGCCATATACGCCACTCTCGATCGCCTACAGCGGAAGGGATACGTCTCATCGAAACTGGGTGAGGCCACGCCTGAACGCGGCGGCAAGAAGAAGCGCCACTACCGGATCGAAGCGCCGGGTGAACGCGCGCTGCGCGATACCCTTAGTGTGCACGACCGCATGTGGGCGGGCGCGCCGCCAATTGGAGCGACGGCATGAATACCGGCACCGGAGGTTGGCACCTTAGTTCCAGCGCCGACGCGGCGGCTCAGGTTGCCGCGCTGTGGCATCGGCGGAACATGGTGGCGCATTTTGCGGCCGCTGCAACGGTGCTCGGGTCGTCGTCCGCCCTGACCGCCGATGCAATCGTCATTCATACGGCAGACGTGGTCGAGATCTACGCCAAAGTGCAGAGCACGAACGCGCAAGCCGACGAGCCGCCGTCCTTGGGCGTCGGATTGGCGCTATTCCTACTTCCAGCCAACCGGCAAGACGAAGTCCTCGGCGATCTTCACGAGCTCTACGTCACACGGTGGCTGCCGAAGCTTGGCCCGCGCAAAGCAAACTGGTGCTACGCCTGGCATGTGATCTTGTCTTCGACCATCTTGCTGCGAATCTTCGGCGGCCTTTCATGTCTCGGCGGCCTCTGGAGATTTTTCATCCACTGACGGCACGCGGCCCTGCGACGGCGCCCCGACTAGGTTCCCGGCGGCTGGCTGCATGGCAGGTTCCAGCGCAAGGAAAGCTGCTGGTTGTCCGAGCACGATACGACCGCCTGTAGCTGGTAGGTCACGCCCGCGAGCATGTTCCCGACAAGCTGTTCGACGGCGACCTTGGCGGCACCGGTCGCCGGGCTCGCGACGATGGACGGCGCCCCGAGCACGCGGCTTTGCGGGTTAGGGTCGGTGCCCGAGACGACAGTGCACTTCACCACGACGACGGAATTGATGATCACGCCCGGCGAGAGGCCGGGCGCGAAGTCGAACGTCACGAACTCCTGCTCGCCGGGGTCTATGGGCGTGGAGGACGTCCGCGGCATGGGTCACGCTCGCTGGCACCCGGCGCGGAGCAGAATGCCGTGGTGCTCGGGCGCGGCCAGAATGATGCCGTCCGCGTCGGCGGTGTAGCGCGTGCCCTCGGGCATGCCAAAGATCGCGCCCGGTCTTGCGCGTACCTTCACCTTGGGTGGCTCGGGGCGCGGGGAGGGCGGCGGCGGCGACTGCTGCACGGGCGCCTGCCAGGGCTCGACCACGACGCACCCCGCGTTCAGGAGCGCGCCGACGTCGTTCGCATCCACGTCGGCGATGAGACCCTTGGCGTCGGCTTGGTAGCGGTTACGACCGACGCCGAATTGTGCCCAAGGTAGGGCGCGAAGTGATGGCATCAGGCGACCTCCTGGATGGGCCAGCAACCGGACTCGATCAGCGCGGCTACGTCTTCCGGCAAGACGTTCTCGACCAAGCTCGCTTCATTCGAGGTGTAGCGCCGTCCCTGCCGCATACCGAAAGTCTGGAAGGGACCGGGCGCGTGCAGCGTGACGGTCCTTATCTCTGGCGGCGCTTTCGGTGCGGCGACGGCGGCGTAGGCGGCAGCGATGCTTGTAGGCGGCTTGGAAGCAGGCATCTCGATCTTCCCCTTGTTCTCGGCTAGGCGCGTGAAGTGATCGACCCAGACCTGCACGTTCTCGCCCAACATGAGTTCCGTCAGGGCCCAGACCAGCGCGTCCACGCGGTCGGGCGAGCCGCCGAAGCGCACCCGGTCGAAGTCCACCGTGAAGGCGCACATCTGGTCTTCGAGCGCGGGGAAGGCGCCGAGATGAAGGATGCGGTTCTGTTCGTAGAGCGCGGCGACGGGTTCGGCGCGGACCACTTTGCCCCGGCTAGCTTGCACCGCCTTGAAGGCGACGGTGGGGTCCACGGTCCGTAGGGTCGTCTCGACCATGGCGCCGCCGAAGTTCGCTTCCGCCACGATGCGGTCGGCGTGATGCAGCTTGTAGGCGGCGACCGCGCGCTTGGCCCATTCGCTGGGGGCGAGCCGCGCGGACAGATCCTCGATGACGTAGCCGCGCCCGTCCGCGCCTAAGGCCGCGACCACGATACCGGTCTCGTCGCCTTCGTCGCCTTTATTGCCGGAGGGGTCGATGGCGACCACCACGCGGCGCAGCTCGGGCGCGGCGCCTACGCGGGCGCGCTCGATCAGGTCGCGCGTCCAGAGCGCACCGGGCACATCTTCCAGCAACTCGGCGTCGAGTTCCTGGCGGCCAAGGCGCGTGCCTTCGTACCGCGACATGATTTCCGCCAGGAAGGCAGGCGCGAGGTTGTCGGCGTTCTCGCGGGTAGAACCGCGCGTGACCACGACGTCCCTCCCGTCGCGCGCCACGAGGTCGCGGATAAGCTTGGTCGGCTTGGGCGTCGTGGTAATGACCGTGCGCGGGTTCCGCCCGAGACGCATTCCCAATTGCAGATTGTCCCACGCAGAGGGATAGCGCCAGGTACAGACCTCATCGCACCAAGCCGCGTCATGCTGCGGGCCGCGTAAGCGCTCGGGCTCGTCCGCGGAGAAGGTGGTGGCGAGCGCGCCGTTGGGCCACGTCAGGCGGCGCTTGCTGGGCTCGTAGGTGGGGCGGTTCCAGTCCGGGCACACCGAGAGGATTCCGCTCTCGCCTTCGATCATCACGTCGCGGCAATCGGCGCTTGTCGGCCCGACTAAGGCGATGCGTCCGGCGCGCTTACGCTCGACCAAGGCCCGGACCCACTCGGCTCCGGCTCTCGTTTTTCCGAAGCCGCGACCGGCAAGCAGCAACCAAATTCGCCAGCGGCCCCGCCAGTGCGGTGGTAGCTGGCTCGGTCGAGCGATGGCCTTCCAGTCGCGTTCCAGTTCGTCGGCGAAGCGCCCGAGGAGTCCTTGGCCTTTAAGCGGCGCGCTCGGCATTGGGCGCCACCTCGAGCAACGGCGGCTGACGGCGTTCCAGGTCCCTCAAGGTACGGATCACGTCTCGTCTCGCTTCCGGGTGGCGGGCGAGGACCTTCAATAGCTCGGCTTGCAGCTCGATGACGGGCGGCAGATTGAACACGTTGGTGATGATCGTGTTGCCCGGCGGCGGAGCCAGTTCCCTGCTGATCTTGGCCCGCAGTTCCAGGTTCGTGTGCATGGACTTGGTCAGGGCGACGAGCTTGTCGTCGGCGCCTACCTCGAAGCACGCGAGCCAGCGGCTGGCGAGGCCGGAATAGATCGACAGCAGGTTCTCCACGACCGAGGTCGAGTTCTCCGCGACCAAGCGACGGAGTTCCTCCTCGGAGCGGAAGGGCCCAATCTTGATCGTGCGCTTGTAGTCGTCGCTGATGTGAAGACGGAAGTGCCGCAGGACGGAATCGTGGTCCAAGCCGAACTTCCGCGCGACCGCCCGTCGGACCGCGCCCGAGGCTAAGAGATAATCGATCCGCGTGGCCTGTTCGTGCCGGCAGACTTGGCACTTCGGGGAGCGCGTCCCTGGGGCGAAGCGGCGGCGGGGCTTCACACTACACCGCCGGAATAGGGGCGGACGGTGGTCCACTCCCACCGCCCGCCTGCCCGCGGCGGTCGACGCGGGCGCCGCGCGCGGCGACGGCACCGAACAACCAGGGACGCGCGCGATGGTGTCACAGCCGACCTCTCCGGACGGCGGCGACGAACTGCTTGCGCATTTCGGCCTGCGAGGCCGCGCTGTGGGTCAGCACCGGCTGCGTCGGTACGTGAGTGCCGCGAGCGACTTCGAGCTTCGTAAGGCGGTGGTCATGCTCGCCGATGACACGAGAGTGCGCCGCGTGCTGGCGATCGTGACCGGCAAGGCGCGCCGCATGCGCGGTGGCCGCTTGCTGGTGGCCGTCGTGCTTCAGCGCGTGGGAGGCGAGCCGCTGCTCGTGGGCGTCGAGCCGCTTGTGGAGGGCGGCGATGTGATCGGAGAGCGTCTTGATCAGCCGGTGCGCGTGATCAAGCGAGGTGGCCTGATCGTGGTCACTCATGGTCGTCTCCGTCGCCGTGCTCGGTCGAGCCGGGGAGCGGGCGGTGCAAGTTTGCGAAGGCGTCCGCGATGGAATTGAAGCGCGCGGCGCTGGTGCCGTCGGTGCGGAGCGGCGCCTCGGTCGGGTGCGGACCGGCGGGCGGGTTAAGCCCGGAGCCTTGGCCGGTGGGCGTGGCGCGGGGCGCGGGCGCCATAGGGTCGTAGCCGTCAGATTTGCGCATGATGGGTCCTTTCATTGCAGCAGCAGTGGGGCGTCGTGGATGAAGGTGTCGGCTTGCAGGGGCGGCGGCTCTTCGGGGGAGGCGGCTTGGCGCTTCTCGACGATCTCGATACGGCGCTCCAGTTCGGCCATCTGCTCGCGCAGGCCGCCGTTGCTCTTGCGTAGACCGTCACGGTCGATGCCGTTCAATTCGCGGCGGGCCTCGTCCAGGTCGCGGCGGACCTGACTGATCATTCCGGTGAGGGCTTTCTCGAGATCGTCGACTTTGCGGCTCATGCGGACCTCTTGCGGGTGTGGGCGTACAGGACGCGCTGGGTAAGGCGGTCGAGGTCGTCCAGCGCGCGGTCGCGCTGCTCGATAGCCTCGGCGAGTGCGTCGTGATGGGAGGCGGTGGCGGTTACGGCCGGGAACTTGGGCGGCAGGCGCTCGACGCCGTATTCCTTCAGGACGTCCAAGTGCGTCGTGATCGCGTCGTCGAGCACCTTGATCAGTCGCACCTGGGCCGCGAGGATTTCGGGGGTCATGCGGCGCTCTCTGTCGGCGGTGGCTCACCTGTATCAATCTCGCTGCTGGCGGCGGGATCCGACTTCAGGCGGTCGAGCAGGCCCAAGGCCAGGACGCGATGGCGCTCGCCGGTGTCTACTTGGGCCTGCACGAACTTTTGCTCGTCGATCAGAGTGCCTTGACCACCTCTCTGCGCGACGATCACACCAACAGCGGCGGCGCTGCGCTTGGCGAGGAGCGCGGCATGCTCGAGGCCCTTGACGGCCCCGATCAGCGCAGCGACCCGCAGCTTGGCGCTGCGAAGCTGGTCGGCGAGGGCGTTGGCTTCCTCGATCAGAACCGCGTCGATCAAGTCCGGCGTCTGTTTGTTCAGCGTGTGGAGCTTCTGCTCTTCGGCGCGGAACGCAGGCTCGCTGGCGGCGCCACGGCGCTTGGCGTCGTCGAGAGCGCGTTCGGCAGTGGCAAGCTCCACCAGCGCTGCGCTGCGTCTCTCGTTCAGGGTCGATGGCAACGGCCCTTGGGGCCGCGTCATCCAGGCGTCGAGCTCACGTCGTTCGTCTTGCTCGATGGCGTCGAGTGCGGCGCGCGCCTGCTTTACGCGCTCTTCGGCATTGGCGACCTCTTTGCCCGGCGCCGAGAGCGTGTCGAGGCGTTCCAACTGCTCGGCTTGGCGGCGATAGTGGTCGGCGAGGCGCTGACGGACGGGCGATAGGGCCGGGGGCTCGGTGGGGCCAGCCGGTGGGCGCGGAGCGAGGCGCAGTAGGGCCATAAGCGGTCTCCTGGCTGACGCGGTTTGGGGCCGCGCCGTTAGCCGCTGGTTAGCCCGCTCCTCCTTGGCGGAATCGTTAGCTGGGGTTGTAAGCTTAAAACGCCCGTGGTGAAAGCATTATCTGGCTAGCCGAGGGCGCCGGAGCCGGGGTTAGCATATCCCCGGGTCCTATTTTTCGGCGCCACGGCGGCGGTTTGGGGTCGGCGTAGACGAGCGCGGGGCGGGGCGGCTTCCGCTGCGGGCTTTCAGACCGGCGTAGGCGGTATTGGCAGTCAGTTTTCACACCGGCGATTTTCACACCGGGTGTTCGTGTCTGTCGTGGCGTTGGTTCCGGACGGCTGGCTGTGGTCACTTCATCCCATTGGCTTTTTGTGCGACAGCCATAATCACTTCCTGCTCAAACCACTCCTCATCGTGTGCGTCGATGCTTTTTCCTCTCAAGCGCAGGTATTGCTGCCACCCGCAGCGAGTTGGATTGGTCACACCGGGTGGTGGGTCGAGGGGCTGCAGGCGTGACACGTACTCAGCGGCTTCCTGTACAAGCTGATTGAGTGCACGCCTTCGCTTTTCTCTCCTCTGCTCCCGGTTTGGTATTTCTCTGGCTTCGGGTTTTCTCCTAGCCACGGTTTTCTCTCCTTCGGCGAGACCACCATCCATTGAAGCCGTCTTCTCACACCAAGACACGAAGGCTTTATCCAACGGTTCGATGGATCCCCGTTGTTCCACCACCATTCGCTCCATCACTTCTGCATTTGGTTCGTAAGCCCGGTCGCTCCACAGGCGCTGCACGAGGCGACACATTTCCTCCAAGGTTTCATCTGTCGCCAGACAACCCGCTGACCGGCACCAGCGGTGCGCTTCGAGTATCGTCTCATCAGCGAAGCCACGCTTTCGCATTTTCCAGTACTGACGGAACTCGTAGTTTGTGACCACCTCGTCCGCTGGAACACATTTTCTCTTCGCCACCTTTTGCTCTCCTCTCCATTGCAGCGATCACACTTTTCCGCG
>Ga0335069_10010700_pt1 | contig 12990 bp, 11 predicted proteins | sample Lox_Sample_11_FD_206714 | JGI IMG/M metagenome (GOLD analysis project Ga0335069, IMG submission 206714) | Soil microbial communities from Loxahatchee National Wildlife Refuge, Florida, United States - Lox_Sample_1.1 | ecosystem: Environmental > Terrestrial > Soil > Wetlands | place: USA... | reverse complement strand
GACGGGAGGCGGCCATGATCGTGCACATGACCCGGCTGCGGATCGCCGGTCCGGCGGCCATGTTGGACCGCGCACTGGCGTTCCTCCAGGACGCCGAGGTCGTGCACGTCGTTCGCCCCTCGATTCCGCAGCTGCAGGTGTCGCCCACGACAGAGCGCCAGCTCCGCGAATCGCGCAACGTTCTCGTGGACGTCGATGCGGCGGTCCGCGCGCTCGAGGGATCGTCCGCGACGGCCCAATCCGTCTCTCCGCGCGCTCCGGCGTCGCCGGCGAGATCCGCGCTTCGCGCGGGGCGCGTTCGACGAGAGGCCGAACGCGTAGAACGCGCCCTCTCTTCTCTGGCGGACGAGCGCGCGCTCCTCGTGCGCTACGAGGCGTTCTTCCACGCTTTCGAGTCGCTGCTCGGTCACGAGCTCGCTTGGCCAGAGGCGCATGCCTTCTACGTGATCGTGCGCGCCGGCGCCGAGGACATGGTGGCCCAGCTCAGAAAGAGCCTCGAGGCCGCAGTGGACGGAGAGATCGAGGTCGTCGCCAGACCGCTCAGCAGCGGAGAGACGGCCGTCCTCGTGCTCGCCTCGTCGGCCGTGGCGAGCAAGGTGTCCAGCCTGCTCGCGAGCTCTAGGGTCGAGGAGATGCCGGCCCCAGCGGGTCTAGGCGAGTCGAGCATCGTGCGCGCGATGCCCGCGCTGCGAGCGCGCTTGCGGGCCATCGCGGAAGAGGCGTCGTCGCTCAAGGCGCGCCGGGCGCGGGTTCGCGAGATCGAGCTGCCCGATCTCTTGGGCCTTCGGATCTGGGCGCACGATCGGCTCCTCGTCCTCGAGGCCCGTGCCCAGGCCCACGCCGGGCGCCACCTGTTCGTCATCGAGGGTTGGGTCCCGCGCCCTGAGCTGCCGGAGCTCGTCGAGCGCGCGCAGCGCGCGCTGGGACCGGAGGTCCTGGTCGAGGGCGTCGCGACCGAGAGCTGGATGCGCGCCGATGCGCCCGTGGCCCTGTCCAACCCGCCGCTCTTCAGACCGTTCGAGGTCATCACGCGCACGCTCCCCTTGCCCCGCTACGGGACGATCGACCCGACCCCTTTCGTCGCCGTGTTCTTCCCCATGTTCTTCGGCCTCATGCTCGGCGACGTCGGTCTCGGCTGCGTCCTCGGGATCCTGGCCCTGTTGCTCCGGTGGCGGTCGAAGCGGAGGACGACCATGCGATCGATCGCGGCGATTGCTGGCGCCTGCGCGGCGTTCACCGTGGCCTTCGGGCTGGTGTTCGGCGAGTTCTTCGGCGACATGGGCGCGCGGGTCTTCGGGATGCGCTCGCACGGCTTCGATCGCGAGCGGGCGATCGTGCCGTTCCTCGAGCTCGCGCTCGCGCTGGGCGTCGTCCACGTTCTTCTCGGGCTCGTGCTAGCCGCCGTGAATGCGTGGCGCTACGGCGAGAGGCGTCGTGCGCTCGGGCGCGGGGTGGCGGCGCTCATGGTGGCGCTCACGGTGCTCGCGCTCCTCGTCGCGCTCAAGGTTCTGCCTGGCGCGCTCTTCACGCCGCTGGTCGTCGCGCTGCTCGTGGCCTTCCCGCTCCTCATCCTGCTCGAGGGACTGGTCGCGGTCATCGAGCTCGTGGGCAACTTCGGACAGATCCTTTCGTACGTCCGCATCATGGCGATCGGCACCGCGTCGCTGATGCTCGCGGTCGTCGCCAACCAGATGTTCGGCGCGACGGGCAGCGTGCTCGTGGGCGTGCTCTTCGCACTGCTCTTCCACCTCGTCAACTTCGCGATGGGCGTCTTCAGCCCGACCATCCACGCACTGAGGCTCCACTACGTGGAGTTCTTCGGGCGGTTCTTCAGCCCGGGAGGCACGGCCTACCGTCCTCTCACGCATTGGCATCCCTCTACCAGGGGGACGCCGGAAGAGAGGCACGCATGAGCATCACCACCGCACTCGCCGCGGCGCTCGCGATTGGAGTCCCCGCCATCGGGACGGCGTGGGCGCAGGGCCGCATCGGCCCGGCCGCTTCGGCGGCCCTGGCCGAGAAGCCCGAGCTGTCGACCACGGCGATCATCCTCATCGCAATCCCGGAGACGGTCGTCATCCTCGGGTTCGTCGTCGCGATGATGATCCTGCGCAGCTGAGGGGGCCATGGGACTCGCGGAGCTCGTCTCGAAGCTGGAGCGCGAGGCCGACGCGCGAGTCGCTCGGATGCGTGCGGATACCGACGCTCGAGTGCAAGCCATGAGCGCCGCAGCCATGCTCGACGAGCGGCGGGAGCGCGAGGGCATCCTGGCGTCGAGGGCTGCGGAGCGCAGGGGTCGGCTCGAGCTGGAGCTGGCGCAGGCGCGTCAGCGCGCCCGGCAAGACGAGCTCGCCGGGGAAAGGGCCCTGGTGGACCGAGTCCTTGCGCGCGTGCGCGAACTTCTCGACGACATCGATCGCGACGCAGCCTACGTTGCGGGCCTTCCGGTTCGCGTGGAGCAAGTTCTCCGATTCGCTCCCCACGAAGTCGTCGTCCGGTGCCGGCCCTCGCTGGCAGGCGCGATACGCCAGACATTGGAGCGCCGCCCGGACGCATCGTGCGAAGAGGTCCCTGACATGGCCGTCGGCGTCGTGCTGGTCGCGCGCGACGGATCGATGGAAGTCGACGACACCCTTCCCACGCGACTCGCAAGATACGAGGCGTTACTGGCAGCCACGATCGTCGGCAAGGCGCGACCATGACCTCTCGCCTCGATCTCTCCACGCTCTCCGTCCGCGCCTGCGGACTGACGACGCATCTCCTCGGTCGCTCGGTTCTGGAAACGCTCGCGACGACGGATATGGGGGCCTTCGCCCGCGCGCTCGCCCGGACGGGCCGGGTGCCCGAAGGAATGCCACAGTCCCCGAGCGTGGCCGACGTGCAGGCAGCCATCCGCAGGATGGCGATGCAACACCTGCGCACGTTCGAGCGATGGGTGGGGCCCGCGGAAGCGCTCGATCTTCTCTACGCGGACCAGGAGAGACGAAGCCTGCGTGCGCTGTTCCGCGGTGCCATCGAAGGAACGGGTGCCGAGGTGCGCCTTGCAGCATTGCTACCTACCCGACGGCTGCCGGAGCGGGCGCTCCGCGAGCTCGCGCTCCAGCCCACGGCTGCGGGAGTCGTGCTGCATCTGGTGGCCCTAGGCCACCCGGACGCGAGCCGCCTTCTCCCCATCGCGACACGCGCCCAGCCGGTGCTGTTCGATCTCGACATGGCGCTCCTGCGGGGGTTCGCCGAGCGGATGCTAGCCGCATCTCGGACAGGGGATCGCAGCTTGGCTGCCTGGGGACGCTCGAGGATCGATCGGGCGAACATCGAGACCGCGCTCGCGCTCGCCGGCGGGACGGCTGAACTCGATCCAGGGGCATGCTTTCTCGAGGGCGGAGGGGCCCTTGCGAAGCGCGCATACGTCGAGGCCTCCCGAGCGGGATCCATGGCCCTCGCAGCGACGGCGCTCGAGCGTGCTCTGCGTGGGGCTGCGCTCGCCGATGCGTTGCATGCGAGCCGAGGGGATCCCGTGCGCTTCGAACGGGAAGCGTTCACGCGGTCTCTCGCCGACCAGCGGCGGCGGGCACGCCTCGATCCCCTCGGCAGCGCTCCCCTCGTCCTGTTCCTGCTCCGCCTGGAGGCGCAGGCGCATGACCTGATGCGCCTGTCGTGGGGAGCCTCGCTCGGCGTTCCCGCGTCGAGCCTCGAAGCAAATCTGGTGACGCCATGGAACTGAGCACCCGCATCCTCTGCCGGCCGGAGACGGCCGCGGGGTTCGAGCTCGCGTCCGTCCGTGTCCAGCGGGTCGACGAGACTACGGTGGGCGAGGCGATGCGGAAGCTCGCGGCGGACCCGAGCGTCGGCGTCGTGCTCGTCGAGGAGCCGCTGCGGCGGGCCTTCCCCGAGGACCTCCGGCACCGCCTGGATCGGCAGGCGCTGCCCATCGTGGTGAGCTTCCCCTCTCCCTCATGGGAAGGACGCAGCGCCGCGGAGGAGCACGTCCTCGAGCTGCTGCGGCAGGCGGTCGGCTATCGCGTGAGGCCACGATGAGCGGCAGGGTCTCACGCGTGGTAGGCGCGCTCGCGCAGGCCACGGGCATGCGCGACGCGGTGCTCAACGAAATCGTCCGCGTCGGCGAGAGCAACCTGCTCGCCGAGGTGCTCCGGGTCGACGGTGAGGAGGCGACGCTGCAGGTGTTCGAGGAGACCAGCGGCCTCGCTCTCGACGAACCGGTGCGCCGAGAGGGGCGATGGTTGGAGGTAGAGCTCGGTCCGGGCCTGCTCGGCTCCGTGCTCGACGGCCTCGGTCGTCCGCTCGACGCGCTCGCCGCGAGGAGCGGCGATTTCGTCGAAGCCGGCATGGACGTGCCCACCATCAATCCGGACGCGCGGTTCGTCTTCCGGCCCTCCCACAGCCGCGGCGATCGCGTCGAGCAGGGCGATGTGGTCGGGACGGTCCAGGAGCGCGGACTGGAGCACCGCATCATGGTTCCCCCCGGAAGGAGCGGCGTGATCGCGTCGATCCAGTCGGGCGAGATCGGCCCGCACGCGTGCCTCGCGACGTTGGCCGACGGGACCGTTCTCTCCCTCGTGCAGCGATGGCCCGTGCGGCGACCGCGTCCGGCTGCGTCTCGGCTGCCATCGGAGAGACCCCTGCTCACCGGGCAACGCGTCTTCGACCTACTCTACCCCGTCGCCGAAGGCGGCACGGTGGCGGTTCCCGGCGGGTTCGGCACCGGCAAGACGGTCATCGAGCAGTCCCTCGCCAAGTACGTCGACGCGGACCTCGTCGTCTACGTCGGCTGCGGGGAGCGCGGCAACGAGATGGCCGAGGTGCTCGGGGATCTTGCTCGCATCGCGGACCCTCGCCACGGCGGTTCGCTGCTCGACCGCATGGTCCTCGTGGTCAACACCTCGAACATGCCGGTCGCCGCGCGCGAGTCGTCGGTCTACCTCGGCCTCACCATCGCCGAGTACTTCCGCGACATGGGGTACCGCGTCGCCGTGATGGCCGACTCGCTGTCGCGTTGGGCCGAGGCGCTGCGCGAGATCGGCTCGCGCCTGCAGGAGATGCCGGGGGAAGAGGGATACCCCACCTATCTCGCGAGCCGCGCCGCGAAACTCCACGAGCGCGCGGGGCGAGTGCGGTGCTTGGGGATGCCGGAACGGAGCGGGTCGGTTTCGCTCGTGAGCGCCGTCTCGCCGCCGGGAGGCGACTTCTCCGAGCCGGTGACGCAAGCGTGCCTGCGGGTCGCCGGCGCGCTCTGGGCGCTCGATCCGGAGCTCGCCCACCGGCGTCAATTTCCCGCCGTGGACACCGGGGCGAGCTACAGCCTGTACGCCGACACCCTCGAGCGATGGTTCACCCTCCACGTCGACGCCCGATGGGGTCACACGCGCAGCCGTGTGCTCGAGCTTCTGCAACGCGAGGGGGAGTTGCGCGAGATCGCGACCATCGTCGGACCGGAAGCCCTCGAGGACGGCGATCGCCTGCTCCTCTCCGTGGCGGCCATGCTGCGTGAGTTCGTGCTCGGTCAGAGCGCATACCAGCCCGGCGACGCCGACTCGCCGCCCGAGAAGACGCTCGCGCTCGCGCGCGCCGCGGTCGATGCCTACACGCGGAGCAAGGAGTCCCTCGCTTCGGGTAAGACGTTCGCTGACCTGGATCTCGAGGCCGTGCGCCGAACGCTCGTCGCGCTGCGAGACGCCCCTGCCACCCGAGGGAGCGGTGGATGAGGCGGCCCGCACGGACGTACCACGGCGTGCAGGGCGCCTCCGGATCGCTCGTGTTCCTCCGCGACACGCGCGGCGCAGCGCTCGCCGAGTGGGTCACGCTTCACGCTCCCGGACAACAGCTCCGCGGCCAGGTGATCGAGGTGGGCCGCGATCTCACCGTCGTGCAGGTGCTGGAAGACACGCTCGGCCTGCCGGCCGCTGGCCTGGACGTCACGCTCACGGGGGAGCTCGCTCAGGTCGTGGTGGGCCGCGATCTGCTCGGACGCGTGCTCACCGGCGCCGGCGAGCCGCGCGACGGATACCCGCGGCCCATCGGCGAGGCAGTCCGGCCCCTTTGGGGTCTGCCGATCAACCCCGCTCGCCGCAAGCCGCCGACCGAGTTCATCGAGACGGGCATCTCCGCCATCGACGGCATGAACACCCTCGTGCGCGGCCAGAAGCTGCCGGTGTTCTCGGGTCCGGGCCTGCCCGGCCTCGAGCTGGCCGCCAGCGTTGTCGAGAACGCGCGTGCTCCGCGCGGAGAGCCTTTCGCGGTCGTCTTCGCGGCCATCGGCATCACCGAGCGCGAGACGCGAGCGTTCCTCGATCGGTTCGCCTCGACGGCTGCGTTCGAGCGCAGCGTCCTCTATCTCAACCAGGCGCAGGACCCGACGATCGAGCGCATCATTGCGCCGCGGGCGGCGCTTGCCTGCGCGGAGCACCTCGCCTTCGCGCATGGCATGCACGCGCTCGTCGTGATGGCGGACATCACGCACTACTGCGAAGCCCTGCGCGAGATCGGCGCCGCGCGCGAGGAGGTCCCCGGCCGCCGCGGCTATCCCGGCTACATGTATACCGACCTCGCGTCCCTCTTCGAGCGCGCTGGCCTCGTCGAGGGCCGCGAAGGATCGGTGACCATGCTGCCGGTGCTGACGATGCCCGACGACGACATCACGCACCCCATCCCGGACCTGACCGGCTACATCACCGAGGGACAGATCGTCCTCAGCCGCGAGCTCCACAGGCGGGGCGTGTCGCCGCCGGTGGACGTGCTGCCGTCGCTGTCGCGACTGATGAACGCCGGCATCGGGGCCGGCCGGACCGTCCCCGAGCACCGGCGCTGGGTTGACCAGCTCTACGCCTCCTACGCGAGAGGCAGGGAAGCCAGGCTCATGGTCGCCATCGTCGGTGAGTCGGGGCTCGGCGCTGCCGACAAGCGAGCGCTCGCCTTTGCCGACGCGTTCGAGCGCGAGCTCGTGGGCCAAGGAAGCGCACGCCGGACGATCCACGAGACGATTGAGCGCGGGTGGTCGTTGCTCGACCGGCTGCCCCGGGAGGACCTCGCGCGCCTCGGGGACGATCTGCTCGCGGCACGTCGCCGTCAGAAGGAGCACGTCCCGTGAACGCTGGAGTGCGGGCTGCTGCGACGCGATCGAACCTCCTGAGGCTGCGGCGAAGCCTCGCTCAGGTCGAGCGGGGGGCGCTGTTGCTGCACCGGCGTCGTCAGTCCCTCGTCGAGGCCCTGTTCGAGCTGATTCGACCCGCGCTCGCGAGCCAGCGCGAGGTCGAAGAAAGGGCACAGGCGGCATACCGGGCGCTGCTCGAAGCGCTCGCCGTGGATGGCGCCGATGCGCTGCGCGCCGCTGGCTGGCCGACCCGCGAAGTGAATTTGGATCTGGTGGCGGGCGACGTCGTCGGAATCCGCGGAGTCGAGCTCGAGTCGAAGATACGCCTGGTTCGGAGTGTCGCTGCGCGCGGGCTCGCCATGGGCACGGGCGATGCGTTGCTGGTGGCCGCCGCGGAGCAGTTCGAGCAGCTGCTCGAGCTGCTTCTCGACGTTGCGCCGGAGGAGGACTTCATGCGCAAGCTCGGTCGCGCGCTCAATCACGTCAGCCGCCTGGTCAACACCCTGGAGCGGCGCGTCGCCCCGTCGCTCGAGGGGGAGGTCCGGGCGATGCGCCAGGTCCTCGACGAGCGCGAGCGCGAGGATCACCTCAGGCTGCGACGGCGGGTGCGTCGCTGACGGGCGCACTGGCGAGGATCTCGGCCCACCCTCGCGGGGTGATCGCGTGGGCGTCCAGGGTCGGCCCCGCCAGAACGCCTCGAAACACCTGGAGGATGCGACCGGCGTCGCAGCGCACCGGAAGAGCAGGCGCCGTGCCGGCAGCGCGAGGCTACGCGGAGCGCGGCAGTGCGCTCGCGTAGACCTTTCGAAGTAGCGTACGCTTCGCCATCTCGACCAGAGCCAGGTAGGCGATCGTCGCAGCCGCGACGAATGCGAGATAGGCCGGCGGGAGGGGGACGAAACCGAGGAGCCCTGCCAGGGGCGTGAAGGGCAGGGCGGCCCCGACCGCGACGATTGCCAGAACCGAGGCCGCGAGCGGCACGCTCGGACGGCTGCGCCACGGCCGCAGCTCCGTGCGGATGACGAACAGCACCAGCGTCTGCGTGCAGAGCGACTCGACGAACCAGCCCGTGTGGAAGAGGGCCTCTCCGGCGTGGAACACGCGCAGCAGCACGAAGAAGGTCAAGAAGTCGAAGATGGAGCTTATCGGCCCCACGAACACCATGAAGCGCCGCACGAGGCCGATGTCCGATCGATGCGGCGTTCGCAGCCACGACTCGTCCACCTCGTCCGTCGGGATGGTGAGCTGCGAGACGTCGTAGAGCAGGTTGTTGAGCAGGATCTGCGTCGGCAGCATCGGCAGGAACGGCAACATCAGCGACGCGACGGCCATGCTCAGCATGTTGCCGAAGTTCGAGCTCGTCCCCATGAGCAGGTACTTGGTGACGTTGCCGAAGGCGCGACGCCCCGCGAGCACGCCTCGGTGCAGGACGTCCAGACCTCGCTCGGTCAGGAGCATGTCCGCCGCCTCGCGCGCCACGTCGACCGCGTGGGGTGCCGCGATGCCCACGTCGGCCGCGTGCAGCGACGGCGCGTCGTTGATCCCGTCGCCCATGAAGCCGACGACATGCCCGCGCTGCTTGAGCGCCAGTAGGATGCGCGTCTTCTGGGCGGGGCTGGTGCGAGCGAAGATGGTGGTTCGCTCGGCGGCGAGGGCCAGCGCCGTATCGGTCATACCCTCGATCTCGGCGCCGGTGAGGACGACGCCCGGGTCGAGCCCGACCGTCTCGACGACATGCCGCGCGACGGACGACTCGTCTCCGGTGACCACCTTGACCTCGACGCCGTCGCGCCGCATCGCCTCCACCGTGGCCTTCGCCTCGAGGAGCGGCGGGTCCGAGAAAGCAATGAAGCCCTCGAGGCGCAGGTCGCGCTCGTCTCGGGTCGTCCACGGAGGACCTTCGCCGGCAGGGCGCGTCGCCACTGCGAGCAAGCGCATTCCTCGCTCTCCCTCCTGCGCGATCCACTCGGCTTGCCGCGCTCTCTCCTCCGGCGTGGACGTGCAGACTGCGCACACGCTCTCCGGGGCGCCTTTCGTGACGAGGAGCCGCTCGCCTCCTCGCTCCGCGACGATCGAGAGACGCCGGCGCTCGAAGTCGAAGGGGAGCTCGTCGAGCTTCGTCCAGCTCGCATCCTCCACGTCGGCCGAGGAAGCCAGGATTGCGACGTCCAGGGGGCTGCGAATGCCGGTCTGCAACCGGCTGTTGACTCGCGCCAATTCCAGCGCGCGTGGGCTGGGGCGCCCGGCGGCGTCGTACGAACCCTCCACGCGCATCTCACCGAGCGTCAACGTGCCCGTCTTGTCGCTGCAGAGGACGTCCATGCTCCCGAGGTTCTGGATGGCCTCGAGGTGCTTCACGATGACGTGGTGCTCGGCCATGCGCGACGCGCCCTGGGCGAGGGTCACGGTCGTGATCATGGGCAGGAACTCGGGCGTCAGACCCACCGCGAGCGCGACCGCGAAGAGCAACGACTCGAAAGCCGGGCGATGCATCGCCAGGCTGGCCGCGAGCAGGACCAGGACCAGCACGAACACGGTCCTCGTGATGAGCAGCCCGAACTTGCGCAGACCGCGTTCGAAGTCCGTCTCGGGCGGCGGTTCCGACAGGCGGGACACCAGGTCACCGAACTGGGTGGCCGCTCCCGTCGCCGTGACCACCGCGGTCGCGGTTCCGCTCACGACGGAGGTCCCGAGCCTCACCTCGGCCCCGACCTCCTTCTCGACCGGCAGCGACTCGCCGGTGAGCGCGGCCTGGTGCAGGTGGAGATCGCGCGCCTCGGCGAGGCGAGCGTCTGCCGGGACGAGATCGCCGGCGCTCAGGCGGATGAGGTCTCCGGGGACGATGTCCCTCCTCGCCAGCTCCTGCCACCGTCCGTCGCGCATCACCGTCGCCGTCGGTGCGACTCTCTCTCGCAGGCGCTCGGCCGCCTTCTGCGACCGCCAGGTCTGCATCATGTTGATGCCGACGCTGAGGACGATCATCGTCGCGATCAGCGCCGCGTCGACGGTCTGCCCCAGCAGCGCCGACAGGCCGCTGGCGACGAGGAGCACGATCGCCAGCGGGTTGCCGAGCAGCGGCATGAGCTGCGAGAGCGGCGAGGTCCGCTTGGTCGCGGGCTCGTTGGGACCGTAGTGGTCCAGCCGCTCCTGCGCTTCCCACGAAGCGAGACCCCTCGGAGCGGCGGCGTCCATTCTCAGCGGTGCAGGTCACGCCTGCGCTGCGCGTGCTCGGTGAGCATACGCGAAGCGTGGTCGAAGGCATCGTCGATGGCGGAATAGGCGTCCTCCCCCTGATGCCCGTTGTCGGGAGAGCGATCGACGAGCAGCGTCGCGCCCGGCACGGAGATGTCGATGCGCACCCTGTAGTGACGCCCGTGGCTCTTGTGTCGGTGCGGCGACTCGAGCGCCACGCGGCACGAGGTGACCTGGCCGCCGATCGTTTCGAGCTTCTCGACGTGGCGACGCACGAAAGCGTCGAGCGCCTCGGTGTGATCGAAGTCGCGATACGTGATCTGGACGGGGATGTTCATGTTCACTCGGCTCCCATTTCGATTCCAATCGAACGCGCGCAGTGGACGAGCTCACTGCGGGGGTCCACGCGCGCCTCGGCGGCGCACGCTTCGTCCAGCGTGATCGAGTCCACGCGCCCATCGTGTACGGAGACCATGCGGCCGAAGCGCCGGGCGGCGCACAGCCCGGCGGCGTGAGCCCCGAGGCGCGTCGCCAGCAGGCGATCCCTCGCGGTCGGCGAGCCGCCACGTTGCAAGTGTCCGAGCACCGTGACCCGGATGTCGGCGCTGATACCGCACGCAGCCAGCTCCGAGGCCAGCCGCTCTCCCGCTCCGCCGAGGCGTGCCAGGCGCCCCTCGTGCGCAGGTTCCACCTCGAGCTCACCCCCGCCCACGGGGCACGCGCCCTCGCCGATCACCACGAGGGAGAAGCGGAGACCGAGCGCCTGGCGCTCGCGGATCTTCTCGGCGACGCGCATCGGCTGGTACGGGATCTCCGGGATCAGGACCGCGTCCGCCCCGCCGGCAATGCCGGAGCGAAGGGCGATCCAGCCCGCGTGGCGCCCCATGACTTCGACGATCATGACCCGCTGGTGCGCCTCCGCCGTCGAATGCAGAGAGTCCAGGGCGTGGGTCACCGTCTCGACGGCGGTATCCGTCCCGATCGTCGCGCTGGTCCCGCCAAGGTCCGCATCGATCGTCTTGGGAATCCCCACGCACTGCATCCCGTGCTCCTGCAGGCGCTTCGCGATGCCCATCGTGCCGTCGCCGCCCGCGAGGACCAGCGCGTCGATGCCGAGCTCCCGCACTCGATCGACCACCTTGCGTTCGAGGTCGGGCGACGCTCCTTCCGCGAAAGGATTGCTGCGCGTCGAGCACCCGAGGATGCTGCCCCCTCGTTGCAGGATGCCGCGGACGTCCTGCAGCCGGAGCGGTGACACGCCGCCGGTCCCGAGCAGACCCTCGAAGCCAGAGTGGCTCGCGTAGACGAGGATCTTGCGACGGGTGGCGACGTGCACGAAGGCGCGCACCGCGGCGTTGAGCCCAGGCGCATCGCCCCCGCCGGTGAGGAGACAGACTCGGAGCGGATGCTTGGACATCGGGACCTCGTCCGAGCCCCCTTCACGAATCGTGCTCGACGCGATTCAGCGGATCGCGCAGCGGGAGCTGCGCATCGGCTTCGTCGCCCCGCAGGATCTGCGCGTGGCTACGCCATGAGCTGCATGGCTCTGCTGGTGGCATGGTCGATGAAAGGGCCCGGCTCGATGACCTTCGACCCCGACTGGCGCAAGCGAGCCGTGACGGCAGAGGATGCCGTACGGCACATCGAGAGCCGACACCGTGTTTTCGTCCACGGTGCGGCGGCGACCCCTACCGAGCTCCTCGACGCGGCCTGCGCGCGCACGGACCTCGAGGAGGTCGAGCTCTATCACCTGCACACCGACGGCCCTGCGCCCTTCGCCGAGCCGGCGATGGCGGGACGCATGCACTCGAACTCGCTGTTCATCGGTCCCCCGCTGCGCAAGGCGGTCGAGGAGCACCGTGCGGACTTCATCCCGGTGTTTCTCTCGGACGTCCCGTCGCTCTTCACCAGCGGCACGATCCCCCTGGACGTCGCGCTCCTCTCTCTGTCGCCGCCCGACCGCCACGGAAACTGCAGCCTCGGCACGTCGGTGGACGCCGCGCGCGCGGCGGCCGACTCGGCGCGTATCGTCATCGCCCAGATCAACGAGCGCATGCCGCGCACGCACGGCAACACCGTGGTTCCGCTCTCGCGAGTGAGCGCGTTCACCATCGTCGACCGGCCCCTCTGGGAGGTCCCTCCGGCGACGCAGACCGACAGGGAGCGGCGCATCGGCGAGATCGTGGCGAGCCTGGTGGAGGACGGCTCTACGCTGCAGGTCGGCATCGGGGGCATTCCGGACGCCGTACTGGCGCGCCTGAAGGACAAGCACGACCTGGGCGTGCACACCGAGATGTTCTCGGACGGCCTGCTCGATCTCGTGGAGGCGGGGGTCGTGACCAACCGTTTCAAGGAGGTCCACCGCGGCCGCATCGTCACGAGCTTCGTCAATGGCTCGCGCAGCCTCTACGACTTCGTGAACGACAACCTCCTCGTCGAGTTCCACCCCTGCGACCGCACCAACGATCCGGGGCTCATCAAGGCGAATCCCAAGGTGGTCGCCATCAACGCCGCCATCGAGATCGACCTCACGGGCCAGGTCTGCGCCGACTCCATCGGGCACCGCCTCTACTCCGGCATCGGCGGCCAGATGGACTTCCTGCGCGGCGCCGCACTCTCGCGCGGTGGAAAGCCCATCGTGGCGCTGCCTTCGACGGCTTCGGGCGGGACCGTTTCCCGCATCGTCGCCG
>Ga0335069_10010696_pt1 | contig 12995 bp, 10 predicted proteins | sample Lox_Sample_11_FD_206714 | JGI IMG/M metagenome (GOLD analysis project Ga0335069, IMG submission 206714) | Soil microbial communities from Loxahatchee National Wildlife Refuge, Florida, United States - Lox_Sample_1.1 | ecosystem: Environmental > Terrestrial > Soil > Wetlands | place: USA... | reverse complement strand
TGCACGCCGCCGGCCGCGTGCGCGGCGAGCCTCCCAGCCCGGGCGATGGCCCGGCCGACTATCTGGTGCGCCTGGCGCGCGCCTCGCACGCCGGGCTCCTGCTCATTCTCGATCACCTAGAGACCATTCTGGTCAGCTCCGACGGAGACATCCAAGATGCGGGCCTCGACCAACTGGCCGGACTGCTGTCCACCGTCATAGAAGGCGCTGGGCCGCGCCTGCGCATTCTCCTCTGCGTGGAAACCGGATCTTTCCACCGGCTCGATCTCCTCCATCGAGCGTGCAGTCTCAGTCCGGCGGCCGGGGCGTGGATGGAGCTGGGGCGGCTCTCGCAGGAGAGCGCCACCCAGGTGCTGGAGCAGACCGCGGTGGGCACCGGTACCTTCTTCGAAGCCGGCCTCGCTTCCTTGATGGCCGGCGACCTATGCCGTGACGGGGCTTGCCTGCCCGCCGATCTGCAGATCGTGGCCCGCATGGCAGTCGAGATGCGGCTCACCTCGCTCCGGCGCTATGAACGCAGTGGAGGCGCGGCCATCCTGTTGCACAGTTACTTCCAGCGGGCCGTGCATGCGGCTGGGGGCCGGCCCGCCTTGCGCGTGCTGCTCGCGGCGGCTCGCTCCGCCAGCCTGCCGGTCGACGAGCTGGCGGCGCGCGCGGGCCTGCCGGCGACTGTGGTCGAGCGGGCCGTGGCTCCCCTGACCAGTCTAGGCATTCTGCGCAAGATCTCGTCGGGATCCAGCGACCGCTACGCCCCGGCGCACCCCTGTCTGGTTGACCGCATCGAGGACTTCGCGGCCAGCGATGTTGGGGCCGCCCACGACATTCGCCGCAGCCTGCGCCGACGCATCTTGGCCGGCGAACGCCTCTCGCTGCCGGAGATCCGCCGGGTGCGCCGCTACCTTGGCGGCGATCTGGCGCCCGACGAAGCCGCCACGCTCAAACGCAGCATTCGGCGCAGCGCCCTGCACATCGGCACCGGGCTCACCGCGCTGATTGCCCTGGTGCTCGCCCTGGTGTTCGAGGTGCGCACCACGTATACCCTCGCCTTCGAGCCCGCGCGCGACCAACCTGGCAGTCGAGTCGTCGTGCGCAGGGGGCGGTTCTCGCTTTCCTTCCTGCACCTTTCGCCAGCCCAACCCCGCCCAACCTCGCTGATCGCCGACACCGGCTTCGCCGCGACCAGCGTCGCGGCTGACTTGGCATCGCGCATAGCCAGCGGGCGCGCCACCGGGGCGCTGGACGCAAAATGGATCGCCGGGATCCCTTCCTGGCTGCGCCTGGTCATCAACGGTTTGGGGCCAGTTCCGCGCGGGGTTTCGTTGGTTTTGCTGGGTGAGCCCAACGGCGTGGTTTCGCTGAAACAGGCCTTTGCCGACCCCGCCTCACGTCGCGACGCCTTGGAAGCGCTGGCCGTGGTGGGCACCGGGCGGGCCGGCGAGGATGAGATCCTGGCCGCTGCCCTCAATGATTCCTCGCCCGACGTTCGCCGCCGCGGCGTGGAGGTGGCAGCCGCCATCGATCGGCGCCAGGGCAAGGGTGCCCACGCCGCAACCCTACGTTCCGCCTTGGGCGACCAGTCGTTCGCCGTACGTAGCGCGGTTCTGCAAGAATGCGGCAGCCTCGATCCCGCCACCACGGCCAGCATTCTCTCGGTGGCGCTCGCCGACAAGGACGCCGCCTTCCGAAGACTGGCCGAGTCGTCGATCCTCGATCTGGCCGGACGCTCGCCGGCCGCGGCGGCCAACGCTGTGCGCCTGGCACTGTCGAGCACCGACGGAATGGCGCGACGGACGGCGATCGGGCTGCTCGACCAGATTGCCGTGCGGGCTCCCGCCGACGCCGCCACCGTTCTCGCGCAAATCGCCTCGGACGAGAGTGCACCTGAGGAGGCGCGCGTCTCGGCCCTCTCCTTCCTTCGGCGCAGCAACACGGTGTCGGACAGCCTGCGTCCCATGCTCGAAAAGGCCGTGATGCCCGATGCATCCCCGCGCCTGCGCACCGCCGCCCTGCCGCTGTACGCCCGGCTCATCGATCCCGCCAAGGTGGGCGAGCTGGCCGCGACCAGCAGCAAGGGCCCGCCCTCGGGCCGCGTGACGGGAGCGGCCCTGTGGAGCGTGGTGGCCATCAAGCAGCCCGACTTGGCTGGCAAGCCGCTCAAGGTCTTCCTCTACGATCCGTCGCCCGAGGTTCGCGTGGAGGCGGCGCGCGGCTATGGATATTTGCGGCGCGAGGGCCCCGAGCTGGTACGCAAGGTGCTGCTCGACCCGAACGCCGAGGTACAGAAGGCGGGCCTTGATTCGGCCTTGCGTCTGGCGGCGGCTCAGCCGGGCGTGGTGGCTGACCTTCTCGGACACGTCCTGGCCAACGTGCGGCCCGGGCTGCGCCGTTTCATCGTCGAGGCGCTCGGCGAGATCGGCAAGACTCACGCGGCCGCGGTGCTGCCTCCGCTGGTGCGCGCGTTCAAGCTGGGCGACCCCGCCACCCGCGGCGCCTGCGCGCGGGCCTTCTGTGCGGTGGCGCTCAAGAGCCCAGCCGCCGTGTCGCCCTACCTGCGTTTGGCCGCGCGCGATCCGAACCGCGACGTGCGGACCGAGGCCGCCTCGTGCCTGGGCAGTTTGACCGAAGGCGATCCCAAGGGCGCCGCGCGCATGGCGATCGATCTGGTCTCATCGGACGAGGCAAGCGTACGGGCCGCCGCCGCCGCTTCGCTGGGCGCCCTGGCCGGGCGGGTGCATGAGGTCGTGCTCAAGCCCCTGGTCGGCTTGCTCGAAGACCCCGAGCGCGCGGTGCGGGTAGCCGCCGCCGAGGCCCTGATCAACTACGCCAAGACCGGATCGTCTTTCGCCAGCAACTCCGCTGATCTCGACAAGAAGCTGTCGGCCTTCTTCCTGCAGGGCGATCTCGAGGAGCGCCAGATCGCCTTGCGCGTGGCCGCACGCGCGGGCCTGACCGGCATCCTGCGCCAGGCGGTGCGAGACGGCGACGACAGCTTGCGGCTCGAGGCGATGAAAGTCGCGGCCGGCATGGAGCCACCCGCGCTGGAGATCCTTCAGGTTGGCGCCGAAGACCGGCAGGGCTTGGTGCGCGCCGAGGCTGTGCGCGCGCTGGCAGCGGTCTCGGGAACCGGCCCTGAACGCGTCCTGCCCGTCTTCGAGGCCATGCTGCGCGCGAGCGACTCGGCCAGCCGGCGAACCGGTGCCCTGGCCCTGGGCGACGTCACCGGCGCCCCCGAGGCCACTGCTGCCCTGTTGGCCGGGGTGCTGCACCAGCGGGGTGAATCGGTCCGCGCGGCCGCGGCTGACGCCCTGGCGCGCATTGCCCAGCGAGATCCCAAGGCGGCCGGCCCCCACTTGGAACAGGCCATCAGCGATCCGGCCCACGACGTGCGCGCGGCCGCGATTCGCGGGCTGGGCACCGCCTGGGCTCGCGAGCGACGGCCAGCCGAGCTGGCCACGCTGCTCGAATCCTGCGAGACCGACAGCGCGCGCCGCTTGGTCGCAGTCGAGGCGCTGGTCATTCAGGCGTCGCAGTCGGAGAAGGGCAAGCCCAGCGCAAACGCGAAACAGGCCAGGAACCTGCTCGATCGGCTGGCTACCTCAGGACCGCCGCTGGCCCGCCTGGCCGCCCAGATAGGCCGCGCCTTCGTCGGCGCCCGCTTGGAAGACATGCACGCATTCTTCGACAGAATGTACGGCGGCTGATACCGCGCCACTACTAATCTGCCGAGGCGTCTGGGCCGGACGGACTTGGCGGGGTCGGGCTCGGTTGGAAGGCCTGGCAGGCCGGGGTTCCCATGGCGAAACGCACATCGTTGGCGCACCTTTGGGCAAACGGCTCGCAGAAGCCACTCGCGCAATCCCCATCGGCCTGGCAGTAGAGGCCGATGACCAGACCATCCGTGCAGATTCCGTTCGCACACCGTAAAGTTTCCAGGCAAGTGCTGGCGAGGGTGCACGCCGCGCCCGCCCCGGCCCGAGCCGCGCAAATCCACAGCCCGGTGCTGTCGTCGCAGATGTAGCCCTGCGGGCAGTATTCGCCCGGGTTGGCGCACGGCTGATCGGGGCCGCGCTGGCTGGGCGTGCCGCAACGGCCCTTGTCGCACACAAGACCGTCGGTGCAGTCCTCATCGACGCCGCACACTTCGTTCACCTTGGCCAGCCCATGAAAAACCCGGTCGCACGCCTTGTCCAGGCTCTGGAAGTCGCTCGCCTGGATGGCGAGGCTCTTGGCGAGCACGCCGTAGACCGCCTTCACCCTCGCCAAACAGGTTTTCGCGTTTGCCGGATCGAGCGTCCGGCCCGCGCTTTCCTGCTCGGTCGCCCTGGCCGTCCAGAACGCCTGGCGCGTGATCAGGCAGTCGGTCTCGCTGGCCAGACACGCCGGCGCGACGCTCTTGCACTCGAGCTGGCTGACCTGCTCACAGAACTGCGCAGGTGTCATGGGCTGCTCGCCGGCATTGCAAGCCGCAAGACAAGACAACACCCCGATAAATGTGAACCTGCTCATGCTGGTCCGATCTTCGCCGCGGGCGCGATCCCGTCAAGAATTGCTTCCTTTATGCGCAGCGCTATTTGGCGAACTCGACGGCGCGGGTCTCGCGCACCACCGACACGCGAATCTGCCCGGGATAGGCCAAGTGCGCCTCCACCTTGCGCGCGATACCCTTGGACAACACGCGCGCCTGATCGTCGGTGACCTTGGGATTCTCGACCAGCACGCGCACCTCGTGCCCCGCCTGGATGGCGAAAGCGCGCTCGACGCCCTCGAAGCTAGTCGCAATCTTTTCCAGGTCAGCCAGGCGCTGCACGTAGGTCTCCAGGGTTTCACGCCTGGCGCCCGGGCGCTGGTTGGCCAGCACATTCGCCGCGTCCACGATGTGGTCGAGCACGTCCTCGACCGGCGCCTCGCCGTGATGGCACTCGATGGCATGAACGATCTTGGGCGACTCGCCGTACTTGCGCGCCAGCACCGCTCCCGCCTGGGCGTGCGATCCCTCGATCTCCTGTTCCGCGCAGCAGCCAATGTCGTGCAGCAGGCCGGCCCGCCGGGCAGTCTTGACCGGGTAGCCCAGCTCGCCCGCGATGACGCCCGCCAGGAAGCCGACTTCGACGGAATGGGCCAGCAGGTTCTGCCCGTTTCCCGCGCGGAACTGCAGCTTGCCGAGCAGGCGCGACAGCTCAGGGTTCAGTCGGCCGATTCCCAAGTCGAAGGCTGCTTGCTCGCCAGCTTCCTTGCACTTCTGCTCAATCTCTTCGGTGGCCTTCTTGACCATCTCCTCGATGCGGGTCGGGTGGATGCGGCCATCGGCGATGAGACGGGTAAGCGCCAGGCGGGCGATCTCGCGCCGCACGGGATGAAAACAGGAAATGACCACCGCCTCGGGCGTGTCATCGATGATCAAGTCGATGCCGGTAGCTTGCTCCAGAGCGCGGATGTTGCGGCCCTCGCGACCGATGATGCGCCCCTTCATGTCGTCGGAAGGCAGGGGCACGACCGAAACCGTGCGCTCGGCGGCGTAGTCGCTGGCATAGCGTTGCACCGCGGCCGCAAGGATCATCTGCGCCTTCTGCTGAGCCTGCTCGCGCGCTTCGTCTTCGATGCGTCTGACCTCGATGGCCGCCGCCGTCCGCGCCGAGTCGCGGACCTCCGCCTCCAGCGCCTTGCGGGCATCCGCCTCGGTCATCCCGGCGACCTTTTCCAAACGCGCGCGCGCCTCATTCACCTGTGCCGCGCCGGCGCGCGCCGCCGCCTCGGCAGCCTGCTCGCGAGCCTGAAGCTGGCGCTCCTTGCGGTACAGGTTTTCCTTCTCGCCCCGGATATCGCGCTCGCGCCGTTCCAAGGTCTCATGCTTCGCGCCGATTTCCGCCGCCTGCCGGTCGAGCTCCTGACGACGCCCGCGCACCTCCGCGTCCACTTCAGCTCGGATCTTCTGCGCTGCCTCCTTGGCCTCGACCGCGGCCTGTCTGCGGATGGCATCAGCCTCGGCACGAGCCGCGGCCAGGGCGCGCTGGCGTTCTTCTTCCGTCTGCGGGACGGCGTCCGGCTTGGACATTCGCCCCAAGAAGAAGGCCATCGTCGCCGCCAAGAGGGCGACCAGAATGCCGACGATAATGAGACCAGAGTTCATCTTTGTTTCACTCGGGGACGCTGCCGCATCGGATCACGCGCGTGTCCGTGACGATGCAGTCGATGGGGACGTCCCATTCTCCGGTGGGACAGCTCTCGGTGAGCTGAAAATCGTAGCCAAATCCGACGAAGAATCCCGAGGGCCCGTCCGGATGAGCGCGCACGTAGGCCATCAGCTCGTCGTAATAGCCGCCGCCGTACCCGACGCGCCCACCGCGGGCATCGAAGGCCAGGCCGGGAACCATGAAGACGTCGATGTCGTGCGGCGCAATCTCGGGACAGCCAGGCCCAGGCTCGAGCAGGCCGAAAATGCCGAACACCAACTCAGACGGGCCCTCCACCTTGTGAAAACGCAGGCGCGGCGGCAGCAGCTCGGCGCTTACGCGAGGCAGCACCACGGTGACGCCCCGGCGCCTAAGCCCCTCGACGGCGCGCGACGTGTCGATTTCCGATCTGGTGGACACGAAAGCCGCCACCACGCGAGCCGCCGTCACCTCGGGCAGCTCAAGGAAACGATCGGTCGCGGCCTGGGCACTCTGCGCACGCTGCTCCGCGGACAGTTCCTCGCGGCGGCCCGTCATCGCGCGCCGGAGCGCCCGCTTCTCGTCACGTAACCAGAGGTCAGCCGGGCTCATCGACCCCGACGGCTCGTTCCCGACCACGCCACCGCCTCACATCCATCCCGCAACGGCGCACCGTCGCAAAGGCTCGAAGAACGAGGCCATCGCCTCGGAAAAGTTTGGGTTTGCGTCTATCCATTTATGAAGACGTCCGCCAATCGACGGACGATTCTCGCTGTCAACTGGGCTCACTATACCGCAAGAAGGCCCCGACTTGGCAAACCAGGGCTCTCAGACGCGCGCCCGGCTCTCGACCAAGTGGAGCAGCGCGTTGCTTTTCTCCCTCACCCGCTTCCTCAGCTCCGCGCAAGCGCGGCGCTCCTTGAACAGCTCTTCCGTAATCTGCAGGGCCGCCAGCACCGCGAGCGACTGAGTATCCGCTGTGCGGGTCTGTCTTTGCAGCTCCTTCATGCGGCCGTCCACATAGGCAGCCATGTCGCGCATCGCGCGCTCGTCCTCATCGCCGCGCAACGCAAAGCGTTGTCCCGCAATCTGCACAGTCACTGGCGTCTTCATGCTCGTCCCCTATCGGGCCATTCTAACGCCGACCGACCGGGTTGAGTGCGATCGTTTGCAGGGTGGGCTCTAGGCTTGCGCGTCCTGGTCTGCCTCGGATAGCCCGGACAGGCCCAGCGACGACAGGACGACCCGGTCCTCGAAGCTGACGTCCATGAACCGGATGCCCATGCCGCCGGTTCGCGGAACCTCGCTGACCCAGCGGACTTCGCCCCGTAGCTGGAGTGGCTGCGCCCGCCACGGGACGTCGATGAAGATACGCACCGGCTCGCCCGCGGCGTCAAGGTAGTCGGAACAGAAGAACACACCGTCGGGGCTGAGATCCGTGACGAGGCCCTCGATGGTCAAATGCTCACTGACGTAGCGAGCCGCCACATGGACCTTCATGCGCACCGCTCGTCTCATTTCGCGCGTCTGTCCGAGGAAGCTTGCCATTTCTTGTCAGCGCCCCACGCTGTAACTTCGACACTCAACCAGCATCGAGGCTGTGTCAACTTCCTTGTGCGCAGCCCGGGCCTCCGACACCAAACTATTTGTTCGATGCTGTGAAAACCTGACCAGCTTCGTTGCGCTTCCCCTGGACAGACGCCGCGCTGCACTGACCGCGCGCTTTTCCAACCTGCGCAGGCCGCAGCCTATGCTACAACTTGCCGCCCGGTCGCAGCACCGGAGAAAGGAATCGCATCGAAGCTTCGCATGGGCCCATAGCTCAATTGGTAGAGCTGCGGACTTTTAATCCGTAGGTCGCAGGTTCAATTCCTGCTGGGCCCACAGCCCTCTGCCGCGCCACCTCTGGCGTCCCATCTCTGACCCCATCGTCTAGCTCGGCCTAGGACAATGGCCCTTCAAGCCATGAACACGGGTTCAAATCCCGTTGGGGTCGCACCGTTTCGCCAACGATTTCGCGCGGTTTGCTGATTGGTAGCAAACTTGGTAGCAAGGTTTCCGAATTTCCCGTCGAGGAGTTTTCCTTCGCGGAGGCTAATTCTGAGTTTCCCGACTTCCTCGGAGAGCGCTGGCCACGGAAAACTCGTGTAGACGCTGACGATGTCGCCGCGCGGGCCGTGGGTGACAGATTCGAGGAGATCGCGGCGGGCGCCGTCGACCTGAGCCAGCGTGATGAACGTCCGCCGCAAGTCGTGGCCGCGCCGCCGACGCAGTCCGAGTACGTCGAGATCCCCGTGGAGCTGTTTGATCGTCTCGGCCGGCGCCCGAGCAGTCACGTTGCGCGTAGGCGTGACAAAGTCGTCGGGCGTTGGCTGCCGTCCATAGGTACGTTCCCACCCCGCCAGCTTCCACTCGGCGAGCATGCGCGCCAATGTCGGGTGCACAGGCACGCGCCTCGGAACTCCGGACTTCGTCTTTCCGAGGTTGATGGCGCCGAGCGGCTCCGCCTTTTCGTCGTACTGGCGCCACGTCAGCTCGGCGGCCTCGCTGTGCCTGAGCCCGGCCAGCCCCTCAAGGCTGTACAACACCCGCCGGTCTTCTGGAATGCGGCTGTCCGAGATCAGGCGCTCGACCTCGTCCCGCGTGTAGATGGCTTGCGCGCGCCACTCGGGATCTTTGTCCACCTTCTTGGGCAGGACGCCTTTCGGAAGAACGCACGGAGTGTGGTCGATCAACTCCTCAGTGATCGCGGTACGGAAAAGCAACGCGGTCACCTGATAGACGTGATGGATCGTTCTCGGGGCGAGATCGCCTTGCCTCAGCTGGAGCACGAATTCTCGAATCTGGCGTGGCCGAACTTCGTCCAGTGGTAGGTGGCCTAGTTTCGGCAGCTCGAGACGACCGCAGATGGTCCCACGGTCGCGGAGGTACACCGGCGGCTCGTGCGCTTCGGCTACAACGAGGTGGCAGAGAAGCGGCGCCACCGTTGCTTGCCTTTCTCGTTCGCTATTGGGGCCCGGTGCCCTGGCTGGTCGAGCTGGCCATCGTGTTGGCGATGTTTCTGCAACACTACCTGGAGGGCACGACCTGGAGGCAGGGATCATCTTCGGCCCGCTCACGATCGACAGCATCGTGAGGAAAATCCAGTCCAGTGGTTCGCAGCGAGCCCTGGCAGCGCTCAAGAAATCTGACTTGTATTTCTTACGTAGTCGAATAATTATTCGGTCATGTCTAGCGAGGAGTTTCGCCAGAGCTACGCGGCATGTCGAGAGACGCTGAGCAGGCGCCTCGCCGAGCCGGCGCCGGGCCGCATTCAGCTGCTCGCGGGCCCGAGGCAGGTCGGCAAAACCACGCTGCTCCTGGAGATCGCTGACAGCCTTGGCGGGCAGGCGGTCTACCTGGCCGCGGACGCGCCGGAGGCCGCACTCCCCGGCCTCTGGGAGAGGCTCCTCGCCAGGGCGGAGGATGTGGCCAAGGCGGAGCGCCGCGCGGTCGTGCTCCTCGACGAAGCCCATCTCCTCCAGGACTGGGCGGCACACCTCAAAGGCATTTGGGACCATTTGCGGCGCAAAAAGATCCCTGTCCACATCGTAGCCACGGGTTCCTCGGCTCTTCACCTCGCATCTGGCTCACGCGAAAGCCTCGCCGGCCGCTTTGAACGGCTCACCCTGACGCACTGGTCGGCGGCGTCAATCGCGCAGGTTTTCAAGACGGAGCCGGCAGAGGCAGCCGACCTCGTAGTGCGCATGGGCTCGTACCCGGGGGCGTTCCCGCTGCGTGATGACGTGCCACGCTGGTCGGCATACGTTCGCGACGCCATCCTCGAACCGGCCATCGGACGCGACATCCTCGCCCTGGCGTCCGTGCGGCGCCCGGCTTTGCTCAGGCAGGTGTTCGGGGTCGCGGCCTCGTCACCTGCGCAGATCGTGTCCCTGCAAAAGATCCAGGGACAGTTACAAGACGCCGGTGCTCTTGAGACGGTAGCGCACTACCTCGCGCTCCTCGAGGAGGCCTTCCTCGTGGCTCCACTTCCAAAGTTCTCGGGGCGAGCCGCCCGGCGTCGGGCCGCGCCGCCCAAGCTGGTGACGCTCAACAATGCGCTCGTGGCCGTGATGGATCCAAAGGGCATCGCCACGGCCAGCCTAGACCCGCAGCGCTTTGGCGCCTGGGTCGAGAACGCATGCCTCGCCCACGCCTGGAACGCGGGGCAAAAGGTGTCCTACTGGCGCGAGGAGCCGCTCGAGGTCGACGGCGTGTTCGAGGGGAGCTGGGGCCGCTGGGCCGTCGAGGTGAAGAGCGGTCCCTTCCGGACGAGCGAGCTGAAGGCACTTCTAGAGCTCGTTCGACGTCACTCTGAGTTGCGGCCGCTGGTCATCTGCGACGATTCGGGGCGTGCAGGCGCGGAGCGCGCCGGAGTCCAGGCGATCCCCTGGCAGCAGTTCCTGCTCAGCGGCCCGCCGGGTTAGTCATGAGGCGCGCATCATCGGCCCCGCGCAATTACGGGTCTCCGTACAGCTTCTGACGCACTATCTCTGCAGCCTGCAATCCAGGAAGTGGGCGGCGAGACCCAGGGAATCGGGCGCAGGTAGGTGCCTTGCCGCTCATGGGTTGGCTCGGGCGCGACACGTCCCGTGGACCTGACCTGTAAACAGTTCACTGAGCGCTTGCTTGGTCCCGCCGTTTGGCAGCTCGGTAGCCATCGTCCGCCTGAACGTTTGCTGCCACCTGGCTGCCACGGACAGGTCCGCGACACGGATTTCGACGGAAGAGCACGGAAGAAGGGCACATAGCTAACCCACGGAAATCATTGCAAGTCTGCACCACACCTGTGGTTTTCGTCTGGGTGGTTAGGGTTTTCAAATCCCGTTGGGGTCGCCAACGCTTTTTCCTGAGGGATTCTGCGCCTCGGAGCAGAGCAGCCACGGTTTCCGGTCGTGCTGCAGGACCGTGACGGAGGGGTTGGGCGAATGCAGCCCCATTCTCGCCAGAAGCTCATGCGCCCACGGTTGCGCTCACGCGCCATCGCTCGTGAACCCGATCCCCCGCTTCGGCTTTTCTGGCGGTGTCATGAGGTCGCGGATGGCGTCGAAGACTGCCTTGAACTGGGCGTCGTGCTTCTTCTCGAGAACTGCGAGCTTTCGGGCCAGGTCGGCGTTGGTCTGGAGCATCTGGCGCAGGCGAACGAAGGCGCGCATGATCTCGATGTTTGCCCGCACGGCGCGCGGGCTGCGCAGCACGCTCGACAGCATCGCCACACCCTGCTCCGTGAAGGCGTAGGGAAGGTAGCGTCGGCCGCCTCGGCCTTTTGAGGTGCCAAACTGTGACCTCAAAGATTCCGTGCCGTCGGCGTTCGAGGTGCCAAAGTGGCGCCTCAAAAGCGCGACCTCGTCGTCGGTGAGCTGGAACATGAAGTCCGGCGGGAAACGTTCAAGGTTGCGCTTGACCGCCCGATTGAGCGCCTTGGTTTCGACGCCGTAGAGCACCGCCAGATCGGCGTCCAGCAGGAGGCGGTGCCCGCGCAGCACCAGGATCGCACGCTCGATACGCTCGACCGGAACAAGGCCTGGCTCAGTCATGGATATCCCCCAGGAGTCAAGGTCGCAGATTGCGACCTTAGAGGTTCATTCTCCTCAGCGCTGAGCGTGAATGCGAAATCGCCTGGGGAGCGATCACGTTCCACGCGTTCAAGGAACACGAGGCTCTGGTCGGCCATGGCGCGATGGCAACTTGAAGTCGCAAATTGCGACTTCAAAAACGGACGGTGCTCCACAACCTTTCATGAAGCTGTCCTATGGAGGAGCAGCTCGCAGCTCGCCCCGCATCGCCTTCGGCCCCCAAACGGGAACCGCGACCTCGGCGCCCGCCAATGGTTCTATCAGTAGCGTTACGGCCTTGCCTTGATCCTCTGCGCCCGCCGCCAAATCTCCGCGGCGGCTGCGTCGTCGCCGGAATGCACCTTGACGGCAAAGCCGTCGCCAGCCGAGACAACGGTTGCGCTGACGCCGGGAATCGACAAGGGACAGTCCGCCATCTCGGGCATGTCGTATCCAACCGCGGCATCCCTGGCGAGATGACACTCGACGATGCGCTGAAGCCATTCCGCGGTCAAACCGGGAACTGCGCGAAAGACGATGGTGGCGCCTGCGAACCGTGCGCCCATGCCAAGCGCTTCGTCAAGCGGGCTTACGCTGCGTATGTCTGCGCCGTGAAAAAACGGGCTCCTGTCGCGATCCTCGGGTGCGATCCCTTCGCAGGCGCTCGCTTCCGCGTTTAGCAGTGACTGCGCCGCGGCTCGATGTCGCGCCGCCATCTCGCGCAGTTTTTTCGCTTCGGAGCTCGCCCGATCGGACCAACAAACCGTGCCATTGCCCGCCTGACAAAGAGTCGCGGCCTGTCTGTCCTCGACGCTGGCAGCTGCTTCGTGCTGGGCCACGGACTCGCCTTGTGGCCCCACGGCCGACGAGGATCCGCAGGCCCCAATGAGCAACGCCATAGAAAAGACCGTGAGAACCGTGCCTTCACCGTAATGACGCATGATCAATCCTCCGCTCGTTCCATGAAAAGCGCTTCAGTTGTCTTAAGTCCGTCCCTCCTTGCAATTAGGGCTCACAGTCAATAGAGGTACGCATCTCTCATGCCTGGCCGCAAAGCCGCGTCGGCTCGCTTTGGTCGGTCGAACGATTGCCTGGAGACCCGGGATTTAGTCCCGACCCACTAGGCTCGACTTGAGCACTTTTTTGAGGTCTATGGGGCGCTCAGCCGGACGGGGCCGACAACCCCTGCCTGCATCTATGTTTGCGGCTCGGCCCCGTCCGGCTGAGCGCTGGTACGCATGAAAATTGACCT
>Ga0335069_10010695_pt1 | contig 12995 bp, 12 predicted proteins | sample Lox_Sample_11_FD_206714 | JGI IMG/M metagenome (GOLD analysis project Ga0335069, IMG submission 206714) | Soil microbial communities from Loxahatchee National Wildlife Refuge, Florida, United States - Lox_Sample_1.1 | ecosystem: Environmental > Terrestrial > Soil > Wetlands | place: USA... | reverse complement strand
CGGAGGGAGAGACTTGGTGGAATTCGCCCCAGGCAGCAGCCAAGCGCTTGCAGCTCAGAGAGCATCTGCTTACGATCTTTCGAGATCAACTCCGACCGGACGGTTGCTCGCAGACAGATCCCGGCAATCGCCTCGCGCCTGCGCCGGACAAAAAGGAACCACAGGGCGTTCGCGACTCTGAGGTATCGACCACTATCTGAGGGGTTGCGCGATGCCGCTCGATACTCGCTGATTGACGGTTGAAACGGACGAGCGACAGAGACTTCGTTTGAGCTGCCCCAACGTGCGTCATTTTTCTTGTCTCTGGTAGTGAAATATGCGTGTCACTGTTTGCAGCTTCGTTATCGGCACATTGGTTGTTGGATTCGTTATCATGGTGAACAGGCATTCTGCGGATAAGAAAATGAGTCAGACTGGCAAGACAACTCATGTGGTATTGATCGGTGCGTCAATTGGGCAATCCTGGGACCTCGCCGAATGGGCCGCTCGTGTGAAGGCGACCGGCTTTAGCGCAGAATCGGTTCCGGCTTGGCAGTTTGATAAAAGCGTGGTGCTGGAAGAAGTGTTGATGCGTCCAGCCAGGAAGTTTCACCCAACCCGGACTTATCTGAGATCTCTGTTTCAGGCTCCGCCCCGAAAGCCTGACGTCGTCGTTCTCAAGGAATGCTCATCCTACTTTCCCGGTGATCTTTCCAAGTACCAGCGCAGTATCGAAGATTGGGTCAGTCGGTTACAGGCTAAACAGATCAAAGTGATCTTGGCCACCGTTGTCCCAGTAACTCGGTCGCGCGCCGCCCAGGATGCGGGCAAGCAGGAAGCTCTTCTCAAGTACAACGAATGGGTCCGGGAATTCGCCAGCCAGCGTGGCCTCAAGGTACTCGATCTGGAAGCAGCTCTGCGCTCCAATGATTCCGGAAACTATTTGCGCGAAGACTTCGCGGCGGATGATGGCTCTCACCTCAATTCGACTGCGTACCAGATTCTGGACCAGACCTTGCGAACACTTCTTTGCGAAAGAGAACACTTCACTACGCAAGGCTCGCGTGCTGCAGCGGCAGTGAATTGAGCCCGCGGTTGAATCTCTACTTACCGATAACATCCGCCCTCCCTGAATATATTTAGTACGCCCATATGTGTGGAATCGCCGGAATCGTTAACACGAAGAGTAGTAAGAGCGATCCTTCGCGGCTTCGCGGCATGATCGCGACACTCGCCCATCGAGGACCCGACGCCACGGAAGTCCAGTGCATAGGCGGGACAGGGTTCGCCCACGCGCGTCTGAGCATCATCGATCTGGCCGGTGGCGCACAACCTATGTCCATTGCGGGTGGAACTTTGTGGATCACCTTCAATGGCGAGATTTTTAACTACGTGGAGCTACGAGAGGAGCTAATCAACAAGGGCCACAAGTTTGCCACCCGCTCCGACACCGAGGTCATTCTTCATCTTTATCAGGAAGAAGGAGAAGACTGCGTTCAACGGCTCAACGGCCAATGGGCCTTCGCGATCTGGGACTCCACGAAGAAGAAGCTGTTCGTTTCTCGTGATCGCCTGGGAGTGCGCCCGCTTTTCTATACCGCAACGGACGATGAATTCCTTTTCGCTTCGGAGATTAAGGCGATCTTTGCAGCTGCAGATATATCCCGCGAACTGGACCTCGAAGGCCTCGATCAGATATTCACCTTCTGGGTCACTTTGCCTCCTCGCACGGCCTTCAAGCATGTTTCACAACTGCCACCCGGGCACTCACTTGTTCTGCAAGACGGACGCACTCGTGTGTACCCGTATTGGAGACTCAATTACAGCGCCGACCATCAGCCATCGGACACCGATGAGCGACGACTGACCGAGGATCTGCTCAACACATTGCTGGATGCAACGCGGATCCGCCTGCGTTCTGACGTTCCCGTCGGCGCGTACCTGAGTGGAGGGCTAGACTCATCGATTATCACTGCTCTCACTCACAAATTGGTCGGGGACCGGCTCCGTACATTCTCCGTTAGCTTCGAAGCCAAGGAGTTTGATGAGAGTGAATACCAGCGCGAGGCAAGTGCGTTTTTGCATACACAGCACACTGAAGTTACGTGTGGATATCAGGACATCGCCAACGTCTTCCCCGACGTGGTCTGGCACTGCGAGCAGCCAATCCTCAGGACCGCCCCTGCTCCCATGATGCTGCTAGCTAAACTTGTTCGCGATAGCGGCTTCAAGGTCGTGCTGACGGGCGAAGGCGCTGACGAGATGCTCGGCGGATACGACATTTTTAAGGAAACCAAGATTCGGCAATTCTGGGCCAGATATCCGAATTCAAAATGGCGCCCTCTCCTTCTCAAGCGCCTTTACCCGTACATGGATGGCATTCAGCGTCAGTCGACTGCTTATCTAAAGACCTTTTTCCACATCAACACCGACGAATCAGATGGTCTCTTCTTCTCGCATGTTCCGCGCTGGGACCTCACCGCGAAGTTGAAAGCGTTCTATTCGGATGCGGTACATGCCGCAACGGACGAGAGTGCAGCTTTACCCGGCATGGAAGACCAACTGCCGGAGGAATACTCGGCATGGGGCAAGTTCACCCGGGCAGAATACCTTGAGGCTAAATACCTGCTTCCGGGATACATATTGTCATCGCAAGGCGATCGCATGGCAATGGCGCACTCCGTAGAAGGGCGCTACCCGTTTCTCGACTATCGCGTCGTGGAGCTAGCAGCCAAGTTGCCTCCCAGACTCAAGATGAAGGTTCTCAATCAGAAGTACATCTTGAAGCAGGCCTCTAATGGATTGGTTCCTCCGTCCATCATCAAGCGGTTTAAGCAGCCTTATCGAGCGCCGGATGGAAAGAGCCTGATTGCCTCTGAGTATCTGATGGACATGCTCTCGCCTAAACAGATAGATGAAGATGGGATCTTTAATAGCCAGCGTGTGTCCGCCCTCGTGGCTAAGTTCCGATCGAATCGTCCAACCAGCGTAAAAGACGACATGGCTCTTGTGGGAATTCTCTCCACACAGCTGCTATCGCAACAGTTTATTCATAAGGCCCAGGAGCCTTCGGCCTACACCATGAGTTCGCTGGAAAAATGAGTTTCACTCCTCATCATTCATTCGGAAGGAGTTCGCCGCGATCGCAAGCGCACCAGTTCCTTTGCGTAATAGGAAATGGTAGTGAGGTTAACTATGACTGCGCGGATTCATTCGTACCGGTTTATTAGCATAGGTGCATTCACGCTATTCGCAATCACCTTAGCGTGCTCTTTGGAATGTGGGGCAGGGCACAATAATCAGGCTGGCTCGAAAGAGCATACGGTAAGCCTTTCCTGGAACCCAAGCACTACCCCTAATGTGCAGTACAACATTTATCGAGGCACCCAGCATCTGGGCCCCTACTCTGTGAAGGTAAACTCCGCCCCGATTTCCTCCACTAGTTTCACTGATTCCACCGTACAAAACGGAACAACATATTATTATGTGATAACTGCGGTAGATCAGCACTCCGTAGAGAGCGATTATTCAAATGAAGCGCAAGTGCTCATCCCACCTTCGTAGAGGACTCGCGAAGTTGTCGCGCTGAGAACCAAGCAGCTCGAGCTTAGTGAGTCAGCGCTCGTCATAAAACTGACCGTAGGCTTGCAACTCGGCGCGCGGCAAGCGTACCCTGAGCAATACTCTTTAAGCTCGCTTTCCCCCTCGTCAGTGCTCGTAAATCACAAACAAGGACCGTACCCATGCAATCCAGTTTCGTTGGAGAAGTACGCAGTTTCGTCGTTAGCAACTACCTTCTAGGCAAGGAGGAAGGGCTCGAGAACGATGATTCCTTTCAGGAACAGGGCATCATCGACTCCACGGGCATTCTCGAGTTGGTCTCCCATTTAGAGCGGACCTATGGGATAGAGATTCTGGACGAGGACCTGAATCCCGACAACCTCGATAGCGTCAATAAGATCGCTGCGTACCTCACCCGTAAACTCTCCGCTGTAACTGACCAAGCAATGGCATCCCAACAGAGTGCGTTCTCGCTTTAGGCTGCTTATACATTCTTTAGGCCCGGAGTAACGTCGCTCCATGAATGTCTGCGACTATCTGCTAGCGGGAAAAACTGAGTCTGCGGTCGCCCTTTTGACACTCTCGGCTCAGTACACCTACGGCCAACTGCGTTTGGCGGCATCGAGCGTTGCGGCGTTCCTGATCGCATCCGGGGGCAAGAAGGGGGACCGCGTTGTTCTTCTCGCCGATAGTTCCTTCTTCTGGGCGGCGTCTTACCTCGGCATCATTCGCGCTGGAATGGTATGCGTGCCGCTACCTGCCGGCGTTCCTGCGGAAGATCTTCAGTATGTTCTTAGCATAACGGAGCCGACGTTCGCGTTCGTGGAATCTAAGATTTTGGCCAGATTGTCTCCGTTGCCGAACAAGCCATCCTGGGGTGCGATCCCTGTGATTTCAGATTTGGCTGGCGGGTCAGCTAGCGATGGAATCACGTTCCAACAGTTACAAAAACAGTACCCACAAAACGGCGCCGATTCCGTTTCATTGCCGGAAGTGGGCCTCGACGACTTGGCTGTACTGATGTTCACCTCTGGTTCGACCGGCAAACCACGCGGGGTCATGGTGTCGAATCGCAATATCGTGGCGAACACGGATTCGATCATTCAATATCTCTCCCTGAATTCTCGCGACCGAATCATGGCGGTTCTGCCGTTTCACTATTGTTTTGGGACATCCCTGCTACACACTCACCTCAGGGTTGGCGGCACCGTGGTCATCGAGCCACGGTTCATGTACCCGGAAGTCGTGTTGCAAAGAATGAGGGAAACGGGATGCACCGGTTTTGCTGGTGTACCTAGCCATTACCAGATTCTGTTGCGTCGGTCAAAGTTGGCCAACATGCAGTTCCCTAACCTCCGTTACGTGCAGCAGGCCGGTGGACAATTGGCTCCGTCCTTCATCCAGGAGTTGCGGGCCGCTTTGCCAGACAAGCAGATTTTCGTCATGTACGGCCAGACCGAGGCCACTGCCAGGCTTTCGTACCTGCCTCCTGAAATGCTTGAGTCAAAGCTCGGTTCGATTGGCAAAGGCATTCCAGGTGTGAAGCTCTCTGTTCTGGACGAAAATGGGCTGCCAGTCCGACATGGCGAAACGGGCGAGATCGTGGCGGAGGGCGAGAATGTGTGCTTGGGTTACTGGCACGAAAACAATTCGGCCTGCTTTCGAAGCGGGAGATTGTATACCGGAGACCTAGCCACAGTGGATGATGAAGGCTTCATTTACATTGTCGATCGAGCGAAAGATTTTCTGAAATGCGGCGGCAAGCGCGTTAGTGCTCGCCAACTCGAGAACGTCCTGCTCGAGCACCAGGAACTGCTCGAAGCAGCGGTCATAGGCGTGCCTGATGAGATACTCGGGGAAGCAGCCGTAGCGTACGTCGTGCTTCGCGATCCAAAGTCGCCGCTCGCCGCGTCAGAGCTTTACTCACATTGTAGACGGAAACTTCCTCCTGCCTTCGTGCCGAAGGAGTTCGTATTCCTAAGGTCTCTGCCGAAAAACAGTTCTGGAAAGGTTCTTAAATCGCTTCTGAAGAACCAGTCAGTGCCCGTCAGCTGTGGCTGAAATCACTTAGCCCAGCAGTGGATGTCGTTTTGTCAGTACCAGCGAATATCGTTCCGGAGATTGAAAATGAGTGTAGCCTCGATGCCAGATACCGATCTGCTGCGAATTGATGCCGCGGCAGAAACCGAGAGTATTGCCACCTGCATCCGCGAAATCGTCTATACGCGGTTTCGGAGAAAAGGAGCGGTCGTTGCCGTTTCGGGCGGCATCGATAGCAGTGTGGTCGCGTCGCTTTGCGTAAGAGCTCTCGGACTAGAGAATGTCATCGTGTTGTTCCTGCCCGAGACCGACTCCTCCGGTGAGAGTTTGCGTTTAGGTAACATGCTGGCACAGCAGCTTGGTGTCCGGAGCTTCGAGGAAAATATCAGCTCAATCCTTGAGGGTGCGGGCTGCTACCGTCGGCGCGACGAAGCCATTCGTGCGGTCGTCCCCGAATTCGGGCCCGGCCACAAAAGCAAGATCGTGCTGCCGAATATGGTAGCGACGGACACATATGCGGTCTTTTCTCTTGTCGTCCAGTCGCCTGGAGGGGAGACCAAGAAGGTCAGGCTGCCGCTTGACTCTTACCTCGGCATCGTTGCTGCCAGCAACTTCAAGCAACGCACGCGCAAGATGATGGAGTACTATTACGCCGACCGATTTCACTATGCGGTTGCTGGGACGCCCAATCGTCTGGAGTACGACCAGGGATTCTTTGTAAAGAACGGCGACGGGGCAGCTGATTTCAAGCCGATCGCGCATCTCTATAAATCACAGGTCTATCAACTGGCTGCATATTTGAACGTGCCGGAAGACATCCGCCGTCGCCCGCCCACCACAGACACCTACTCGCTGGAACAATCGCAGGAAGAATTTTACTTCTCCATGCCTCTCGCGAAGATGGACCTCTGTCTCTACGGCAAGGATCACGGGATCTCGCCCGCTGACCTCGCACCGATTACTGGCTTCACAGAAGAGCAGGTAAAGCGGGCCTACCAGATGATTGATTCCAAGCGAAAAGTGACTCGCTATTTGGGTGAGCCCCCGGTCCTGGTGCGACCGCTTACCTAGCAGCGGATCGTTCGCGATCGTCGAGAAAAAAAATCCTGGAGTGAGAAGACTACCGTGCTCGTCGAATTCAGTGCGAACACTTCAGATCTGCACCGCGCCTTGGTTAAGGTAGCTAACAAGCTGTCCGGAGCTGCAGGCGATTTCGTCTACTTCTATCTATCGGCGGATGGATTAGAGTTGTCAACCGACGGCGCATTGCACGCAGATGTACGCCCAGACCGGCGCTGTTTGTGTTCCCTCGACCGCGCTGGCGGGCGTAAACCACATGCTCCCGTATTTTGGAAGCAACGAAGTCGAAATCGGCTTCTCAGCGGGAAAAATGCGTGTCGACACGACTGTCTTTCACAATCGCAAGATAGTGCCATTTGCGGCTCCCGAGCCCACTCGGCAGAGTCCTCCGATCAGGGAACAAGCCTTTGAACTTGCTTGAGCCATTTTGCGGGCAATTGAGCAATCTGGAATTTCGCCTTCGACCATTTCGTCCCGGTCAGCCTTAATTCCGAAAGGCCAGTGTTTATTACCTTCGATGATGGTGCGGTCGGTGCATACGCGTTCGCCGCGGAGCTATTAGAACAGCACGGGTGGCGGGCCACTTCTTCATCACCACTGATTGGATCGGCCGTGACGGCTTCATGAACCGACAACAGATCCTTGATCTGCACAGTCGAGGCCACATCGTGGGTAGTCACACCTGCACGCATCCGGAGCGCATGTCACACCTCAGCGATCGAGAACTGGTCCGGCAGTGGAAGGACAGCTGCGCGGTTCTTCAAGATATCGTGGGGGCGGCCGTACGGACGGCTTCCGTGGCCGGCGGGTACTACTCACGATCAGTCGCTGCAGACGACACGGTGGCCGGTATCGAAGTGCTGTTTAATTCCGAGCCCACCGCCAAAGCCAGCGTGGCGGAAGGCTGCCTTGTCCTCGGACGCTACAGCATACAGTCGTTTAGCACACCTTCTGTAACTGGAGAGATCGCAGCAGGAGAGTGCTGGCCGTGGTGGAAACCGAGCCTGCTCTGGAGCGCCAAGAAGATCGTAAAGACGGCAGGCGGAGAATCGTATGGGACTCTCCGCCGGCACTTGTTAAGAAGGTTTGTGTCACGGCAAAAAAACCGCTCGCCAATAGAGTTCTTCCGCGATTCCTCGAGTCCCTGCCGGTTCTTCCCTCTAGTTCTTAAGTGCGAACGCAATTCATCCACAAGTTCATCCAGAGGCTCAGGTCTTGCCCTGTTCAGGCACCCTTGTCATTGCACGACCGCACTTAAACCCGTCGGCGGATTCGGCGCTGACGATGTGCCTCCACCCGGGCCATATTGCAGCGCCCCCACATCCCACGACCCGGAATTCGGGTACGGTAAACCGGCGTAATCCATGTTCCCTGAGGGCAGGCCACTCAACGTGTTATAAAGGTTGATGCCTGCGTTCCGAGCTGGACTGGTGCTCTGCAAATTGAAGTTGCTTCCATTTGTAACAAACAACGGATTCGTACCCGCCGATCCGCCGACGGGACTAGTGCGAGTGATACTGCCGGAAAAGCTGGGCGCACCTGACGGATTGTAGAAAAGATCGTTCGTCGAAACCCAGGAACCGATCCCGCCCTCGGCGATATACATCGCCTCGTTTGGAAGGCCATAGCAAATATTATTCTCCGTCTGCACGATTTCAGACGATGTAGGCGCACTCGAATAGATGCACGCATTCGTTGCCGACGCTCCCGGCGCAGCTACCTGATAGATGGTGTTGTTGTAGAGAGAAATGTGGTACGTACCAGTCTGAAGGAAAATGCCGCTCCCATAGCCAGCGGTATAGGAACCCTGATTGAAAATGTTGTCGTAAATATATGTATTATCGACCTGACTTCCATCGGCGACGTAGATGAAGTCGCCTTGCGTACCGTCGTGGAAATAGTTGTGGTGGATGTAAATGTGGTGGGTGTAGGCACCGGACGGCGTATCGCTAGATCGGGAGAGGAAAATCGCCCCGCCATGGTTCTCGTTTGAGTAAGGCGTGCTGATTTCATTCCACCCGAGATCAATTTCATGCGTACTGAGCAGCGTGGTACTGAGAGGAGGACCAGGCTGGGTCTTGATGTAGATGTTGTGGCCCATGGCATTGAAGCCATTGTTATAAAAATAATTGCCGTAGATGGAAATGTACTCAGAAGCCGTGACCCAAAGGAATCCGCTTTGAATTTCGCTCGTCGGACGATAGTTGACGATGTTGTTTCCTACGAAGCGCCAATACTGCCCATAGATGTCGAAGGTATCCTGCGTACTGTTAAGCCCTGATCCGTCGAAATTTAGTTTGCTAAAAGTCAGGTAGAGGTGCTGCCCGCCCGATTCGTTGGTGTAGTCAAATCCCCGCGAGGTGTATCGCAGACTCATGCTCGCGAGTTCACCGGGATAAGCAATCAAGGCTTTCTGTGCACTTGCACTTCCCATGGCTGAACACAACTCGATCAGGTCGCCGCCGCCGCAGCCGTTGGGATCCAACTCACCGGAAGATATTCCGTAGGTTCCACCCCTTACGTACATGATGTACTGGGCGTCGCCCAGCCCATTTGCAGGATTGAACTTATAGAGATGGCGAAATGGCCCATTCGTTCCGGAGCCTTGAGCCGCGTACAATCCGTTATTGCTATCGTTCCCGCTCGTCGCAACAAAATAAATCTTGCCCGAAGCAATCGAGAATGGCAACACGTTGGTCGTGGACCCATTTGTGGTGACAGAAATACCTTCAGAACAGGTAGCACTCATGGAGGAGTTGAGCCAGAACGTTATGCGCCCCAATCCTCTTGGAACTGTGGGGTTGGTGGTCGCGTTCCACTCGGCTACTTTTGAAGAATCGGAACTGGCAAGGGACTGTCCGCAAGCGTTTACAGTGCCTGACGTGCTCAAGTTGTTGCCCCATATCGTTACCGCTGCACCTTGGGTCGCCGATCCTTGCCACCCGGTTTTTGGCCCCCAGGTTAAGTCGGAGAATAAGAGCGCAGGTTGGTTCTGGCCGAAAGCAAGCGGACCTCCCAACGTCGAAATGAGGAGCATCCATATAATCTTCTTCATTCGAAAGCCTCTCAGTCGTTCCGGCGCGACGCCGATGAAAGCTACACCCGGAACTATATTCGTATGCACATTGTGAGCGCTGCAAAGGTACTCCCGCAAGTCTCAGATGTGCATCCGGATAATGTACAAATTCCAAAATGGGTGTGTACTGTCCCCAAACCGCACGATGCGGCGAAATGCAGCATTCACGGTGACCACGTTGGTGGACTTAAGCCTTCATATTTGCTGAAGTACCAAAATGTCCTACAAGCTTGGTGCTGATTGATCCCTCCGATGAACTAGTGTGCGCATCAAGGGGTTCTGATAGCAGCGTGGTCGCGTCGCTTTGCGTGAGAGCTCTCGACCAGAGAATGTCATCGTGTTGTTCCTGCCCGAGACCGACTCCTCCGGTGAGAGTTTGCTTCTAGGTAACATGCTCGCACAGCAGCTTGGTGTCCGGAGCTTCGAGGAAAATGTCAGCTCAATCCTGGAGGGTGCGGGCTGCTAGGGGCAGCTGATTCCAAACCGATCGCGCATCTCTATAAATCACAGGTCTATCAACTGGCTGCATATTTGAACGTGCCGGAAGACATCCGCCGTCGCCCGCCCACCACAGACACCTACTCGCTGGAACAATCGCAGGAAGAATTTTACTTCTCCATGCCTCTCGCGAAGATGGACCTCTGTCTCTACGGCAAGATCACGGGATCTCGCCCGCTGACCTCGCACCGATTACCGGCTTCACAGAAGAGCAAGTAAAGCGGGCCTACCAGATGATTGACTCCAAAAGACGAGTTGCGCGACATTTGCGCGACGCACCGGTTCTGGTTCATCCCATACAGGAGTAATCCACTTAGCTTACTGGCGTAGTTGACTCCGTTCGTGGTTAACAGGAAGGAGAGTGCATGCTCGTCGAGCTTTCCACAAATGCTTCTGATTTACATCGTGCCTGCGTGCGTCTAGCGACCGAACTGGCTCACCTGCCTGAAATTACGGATGAGCCTGTCCACTTCGATATCACACCGAAGCGGATGGAAATTACTATTGAACGTACCTCAACAATCCTCCGGGCGGAAGTCCGAAAAAGTGGCGCTGCATCCATTCCATTCACGGTGCTCGCTGGCGTACTTCATATGCTTCCCTACTTCGGCAAAAACGTAGTCGAAATTGGTTTCTCACACGGCAAGATGCACGTGGATACGACCGTCTTTTACAGCCGGAGTATCCTCTTGACCGGCACCTCTTGCAACGAACGCCGACGGCTCTCCTTGAATAACAGGCTAGAATCAGCTTGAAGGCGTGAACGCTGCACGACTGTTTCATCAGTTTTCAACCTAGAGCCTATTGTGAGAGCGACGAGTCTCTGCTTCCACGACGTGCTCGATACCGAGCACGTCAAACCCGGAGATGTCTACACGCTGACATTGTCTGACTTCAGCGCGCATTTACGCGCGCTCGAGCAGCAGAAGCCTTCAATTCAGACGATTTGTTTCCACTATGAATGGGACAACCAAGTACCCGTATTCCTTACCTTCGACGACGGCACGGCGGGAGCGTACAGGTTCGCCGCTGCTGGACTGGAGAACTATGGATGGCGGGGTCACTTCTTTATCACTACGGACTGGATCGGTCGCGAGGGCTATATGGACCGCGATCAAATTCGGGACTTGCACCAGCGCGGCCACATCATCGGAAGTCACTCCTGCTCTCATCCCGAGCGAATGTCTCACCTGCCTCCGCAGGACCTAGTGTGCGAATGGAAGGACAGTTGCGAAATCCTTAGCGCAATTGTTCAGTCTCCCGTTAAGACGGCCTCAGTCGCAGGCGGGTACTACTCCAAAGCAGTGGCTCAAGCAGCCGCCTCAGCCGGAATCAAAGTACTGTTCAATTCTGAACCGGTATCAAACACCGGACTCGTCGACGGATGCCTAGTTCTTGGTCGCTACAGCGTGCAGTCGTTCACCTTACCAGCGGTCTCGGCAGGAATCGCCGCCGGGCAGGTTTGGCCTCAGTGGAAGCAAAACTTGCTCTGGAATGCGAAGCGAGCGCTGAAGACGGCGGGCGGAGAGCGCTATGTGTCTGTCCGTCGTAAACTACTGCAACTCTTGATGTCACGCCAAAGACCCGTTCGCGACTAGACTCTCGCGATTCTACGATTTCTGTGCTCTGAAAATTTCCGTAAAGTGTCCTACGGTTCATCGTCCAGTCCGATCAGCTTCCACCTTCCGCTTGCTCTAACCATGCGGCAGGTCTTTTTGCGCACCAGTAATTCAATCTCGCGCTATTTCTATAGATAACAAACGGCTGGTCAAACTTGACCAGCCGTTTTGGTTTTGGCCGTGACGTGCCCCCTTTGCTGACCCCGCGGAATGCAAGTTTCACAGTTGATTAGAACCGCTCGCTTCCTTCCGCAAATGGCTCCTTTCTCAGATTTGGGCGAAAGCCGCTGGCAAACTGGATTAGCTTTCAGGGAGCCGATCAACAAACGTTCTCGGTACTCCGCCGCTGAAAACCTTTGCTACGAATAGGTGTTGGGAAGGGCACGACTTCAGTCGCGCAGCCAAGTCCTCTAAAAAGGGGCGGCATCTTTGGCGTCACTCTCACGGGCAACTTTTGCCATTTTGCCTTGAACGCCGTCTGGCGGATGGCCGACGGTGTGCCCCAGCGTGGCACTGCACACATAGGGTAATAAGGTTTAGGTGAGAGTCCTCGCCAGAATGGCTGCGAAACTCTTGGTGATGGATTTCTAGATTCGACCTGGCCCCGCACGATTGACAGCGCCAGTTGTCGCGCTGAAGCACTTCTTGGCGCAGGTTCTGATACGCCGCCGGGTCCAACCGGAGACGTCCGGCTTTTGCTCGACGCCCCTTCATGACGCCTTCTGAGTCAGGGTCTCGAGAAACGCCCGCTTCTGGTCTTCTGGAAGAAAGCGAAAGAATCGTGTCATCGAGAACAAGAGCGTTTCTGGATTTCCATCGTCCAGATTCGCTCCCGCCAGAAAATCCGCGCAGATCATTTCCAGGCAGTACGCTCGCGATTTATCCGAGCCCAGCATTAGGGCCGCCGTCTCGAGCGCCTGGTCAATGACAGGAATCTGGCTTTTGTAGAGCTTGAAGTAAACAATCTCCCAAGGCTCCTTATCTTCTCCCGTCAATTCCCGCTCCACCTCCCGCCGAAACACTTCCTTAGGCATCTCTTTCGCCTTGTGCAACCAGGTTGCACAATCGAAGCCCTGCTTGTCCCTCCGCGCCACTTTCGCCAAGTCCAGTCCCTTCGTCCATCCAATCTCTTTTAGCTCCCG
>Ga0335069_10010694_pt1 | contig 12995 bp, 18 predicted proteins | sample Lox_Sample_11_FD_206714 | JGI IMG/M metagenome (GOLD analysis project Ga0335069, IMG submission 206714) | Soil microbial communities from Loxahatchee National Wildlife Refuge, Florida, United States - Lox_Sample_1.1 | ecosystem: Environmental > Terrestrial > Soil > Wetlands | place: USA... | reverse complement strand
GCGTCGCGCCGATTCTGTCAGGAGGCCCGTTGGATAGACTGACCTGCGCATTGCCTCCGTAGCTCAGGTGGATAGAGCAAGGGCCTTCTAATCCCTAGGTCGCACGTTCGAGTCGTGCCGGGGGCACTGGTATTTCCGCAGTTCATTAGGCGTTCCCAGTCACTGCCCTAGGTCTCTGCGCTCCTTTGTGGTCGGTGCTTGGTCGGTGCTTCACTAGTGTCAGATGGCGTCGGCTGGTTAGCGATGGTTTGACGGGCCGCGGCGTCGAGTCGGCGAGCGACGTCGTCGAGGTCTGTCGGGAATAAACCGGCGTAGTGGTTGAGGGTTGTCGCGGCGGATTCGTGGCCGAGCAGGCGCGCGACGGCAACGACCGAGGCTCCGGCTTGGATGGCCAAGGATGCCGCGGTGTCGCGCAGATTATGTGGGGTGATCTTCAGCCCCAGGGCCTCAACAGCTGGATCGAAGACGTCGCGGCGAAAGTTTCGGTTCCGAAGTGGTGTGGCCTGCGAGGACGGAAAAACCAGTCCATCGGTATCAACGTCCGCTCTGTATTTTGCAAGTTCCTCCGACACGACGCCCGGAATGGGGACTGTCCGCGATTGGTGGTCCTTAACTGGCGACATCTCCCCCCGCGGCGCCTCCTCCGAAAACGCGCGGACGACGCGCAGGGTCCCTTTGTCTAGGTTGATGTCAGACCACCGCAGGGCCGCCAGTTCGCCCCACCTAAGACCGCAATAGCCCGCAATGAGAACCACGAGACGGTCTCTTGGCCGATCGAACCGGTCGGTGAGCTGCCATAGCTCGTGATGTGTCAACGGCCGCGGGTCATTGCCTTGGACCTTGGGCAGGCGAATGCCAGCGGCTGGGTTCCGGTGGATCACTCCGTCACGAACCGCATAGTCAAACACGCGGCGCAACACACCAAGTGACTGCCGGGCCGTCGAGCCAGATTGGGTGCGTGACAGCTCGGCCGCCCAGGCGTGCACTTCGGAGGGCCTGACTGAAACAAGTGGACGCCGCCCGAATGTCCCGGCGATCTGCTTGTCGATCAGACCCCGGGTTTTACGTTCAGTCGCGGGTTGCCGCGCCGGCTGAGCGGCCAACCAGGTCTCGCACCACTCGCGTACGGTCCGATCGCCTGCCGCAGGGTCCGACCAGATCCCTGATCGCAAGCTCTCGACTTGCCGACGTTCCCACTCCTGAGCATCACGCTTTCGCGAGAACGTCCGTGATGCCACGTATCGACCGCGGTAATAAACCCGGGCTCGATACACGCGAGCGCCGCCAGGACCCTTTCGGGCTTCAATCATCTCGCGCCTGTCGTGGGTCAGGTCGCCGCAACGGCACCGCCGCCCGATTCCCTTCGGGAATCTAGCCAGGCGTCGACTTCGCGTTCGTCCCAACGCAACGCCGAGCCAATCCGGATCGCGGGTGGCCCGTCGCCGCGGATCCGCCAGGCCCGCAAGCACCCAACGCTTACCGTCAAACGTTCGGCGACCTGCTTAATCGTCAAGAGCCGAGGCGGATTCTCAGTCGAATATGATTGTCCCATAGGCTTTTTCATCACATCTCCAGTTGTGATGTTCTTTCCAATACTGACTCGCCAGCGAAACGGTCCCTTCCACCGCATGTTCTAATCCTCATTGCGGCGTCCAGCTGAGTCCGAGTCCACTCCCCTAGTCACTCGATGTGCTTCGCGTGCCATGACGTGATCATTGACCACCGCCGGCGTGCTCCGCCACCACAGCGCCATGTTTTATGCAAAACTTCGTCAACTGCAAACACCATGTCGTGCAATAGATGCGTGACGTTTCCGCCGGCGCGCTCGACTTCTGCCCGGGTCAGGGCGGGCGTGCTCGCATACGCGGCCGGAGACGCGCTGGGTGTGCCGTGGGAAGGGCAGCCGCCTTCCGCGATCAGCTGGGAGGCGATCGATCGACTGCCCACACGTGCAGACTGGCCAGCGGGTGCAACCTCCGACGACACCGAACAGCTCGTGCTCATGGCCGGCTACCTCACCGAGCTAGGTGCGGTCGTGGACGAGCGCAGGTTCCTCACCCGGCTTGCCGCGGCGCTTCCTGGCATGCGGGGAGCCGGGCCGAGCACCCGGGCGGCCGTGGAACGGTTCACTGCGACTGGCGCGCTGCGGGCTGCCGGAGGCGACACGAACGGCGCGGCAATGCGGGCCCTACCGATCGGCTGGGCGGTCCCGGCCGCGGCGGCGCAGCGGCGGCGCGAGCTCAGCATTGGGCTGTCGCGCACGACGCACGGCGCGGTCGGCGCGATCGGCAGCGCCTGCGCGGTTTCGGCGATGGCATCGCGTGCGATCGAAGCCAGCCCCCTGCGCGGCATCATCGACGCTGCCATCGACGAAATCACCTGGCTGGAAACGGAATTCCCCAACAGCCGCACCATTTTCCAGCCCGTACGCCGCGCCGGCTCCGGCGACTGGTCCCCGAACCCAGCCGGGGTGTCGATGAACGCGGTGGAAACACTCGCGGCCGTGGTCCACGTCCTTGGGCACGCGGAACGGAAGAGCTTCGCATTGGCCGATGCGCTGCGCTACGCGGTCTCACTCGGCGGCGACACCGACACCGTCGCGGCGATCGTCGGCGGCATCCTCGGCAGCCGACTCGAGGACGTCGCAGGGATTCCCTGGCTCTCCCGGGTAGCGCTGCCGGACAGCGTCGAGTTGGATGCGCTAAGCATGGCGCTGTCATCGCTACGACAGTCACTCGGACCGTAACGCGCGTGGACTTTAGGGAGTCGCTCACTTGATCTACGACTCGACAAAGCGCCGAAGGTTTTTGAGGCTCTCTTCGAGCGAGCGACCAACCCAGCGGGCCGCGACCCGGTCGGCGATCAGGCCGAGCAGCCGCCGTCTGATCCGTAGTCAGAAACAACCTGCCTTCAGCCTGTCTCAGGGTATCCCGCCATGTCTAGACAAGCCCATTTCACCTGCGCAAACCGTCTCGCGATGTCCCATCGTGACGCGGGATGTGTCACGCGAGTTGTGACAACGTTGTGATGACAATTTTCGGGTCTGGCGGTCGGTGTCAACGGTCAGTTTGTTTCCCCCGTTGGTGGCCAGTTGTTCTCCCCGGTGGCGGCCAGTTGGGAATCCCAACGGCGGCCAGATAATTCCCCAGTCGGGTCGGCTGGGTAGTTAGCGTTCGCACGTCTCGCCGCGCCAGGAATGAATGCCTTCCCAGACTGCTCCGGCGGCGATGCCGATGCCGATGACTGGGTCGAGCCACCAGCTGCTGGGCCAGCTGGCGGTGACTGCCAGGCCCCCCAGAACGGCGGCCGCCTGGGCGGCACAGAGGTAGTTTTGGGTTCCCTCACCTGCGGTGGCCGCCGAGCCCAGCTGTAAGCCGAGCCTGTGTTTGGCGCGGCCGAGGATCGGCATGGCCAGCAGCGCGACGGCGGTGAGCACGATGCCTATCACGGTGGTTTCCGGGCGGCGCCCGCCGAGCAGGTGATGGATGGATTCGGCGGCGATGTAGGGGCCCAGCAGCCAAAACGACACCGCGACACCGCGGTGGGCACGCCGTTCGGCGGTCTGGGATAGGGTGCGCGCGCCGGTGAACCGCCAGATCACAATGACGCTGGCCAAGCCCTCGACAGCGCTCCCCAGCGCCCACCCGGTCAGGGCGATCGAGCCGACGATCAACCCCTGCCAGAGCCCGACGACACCTTCGGTGATCATCCAGGCGAGGCTGACCCAGGACAGCCACCGCGCCGACCGAGCTGCGCGTCTGGCACGAGCGGCCCCAACAGCCCGGACCGGCCGGCATCGCAGCAGGTGTGATCGTCGACCCTGGCCGGGTTTGTCGGAGCTGGTTCGGCGGCGGTCAACACTCTGGCGCGCCGCTGCCGACGCCGTAGTTTGGGCATAGCGCCACGGCTTGACCGGTGGCCTCCAACACCGCCTCAGCCGAGGTCAGCACATCGATCAGCGCGGGCTGAGTCAGCCGGAACAGCGAGGCGCGCCCCATCGGGTCTGAGGCCACTAGGCCGCAATCGCGAAGGCAGGCAAGGTGTTTGGACACCGTGGACTGCGCCAACCCGACCGCCTCGACAAGGTCGACTACCCGCGCTGGGCCCGCCGCGAGCTGCCGCACGATGGCCAACCGGGTCGGATCACCCAGCGAACGAAACAATGCCGCGGCGGGCGCCAACTCCACCCGCGCCACTTCACCGGAGGCGACGATCATCGCCATGTAGCGATGTTATCGTCGGTGTCTCCTGTCCCGCCAGTGATCGGGGAGCTATCGCTAGGTTATGAGCTAGCCGGTCGCCGTCTCTCCCGTTGCGATCGGTCTCATAGATGCAGGTTAATTGCCGTCCTTTCGTCCCGCCTGTTTCACCCTGTCGCGCTTGTTCGGATCGTTTTCACCACGTTCTGTGGCCAAATCCGTGGCCACCACACCGAGAATTGATGACGACCCGGGCAAATCCCAGGGGATGTGTAGAAGCGACCGTTCGACTCTCCATCGACCTGCTCGCCGAGTGCCGTCGCGAATTCCCGGCCACTGGCAAACCTTTCTCAAACGAGATGCTTCGCCAACGCCTTCGACAGCACCTTGTCGAGTCGAGCCAGATCCGGTCGCCGATGGCTTAGCCGAGGTGCCGCGGCGCTCGAATGTTGACTGATGACCGCGACCAGGTGTTGGCCGGCAGTCAAGATGAGCACGATGGCGGCATTGACGGTGAGAATGTGGGGGCACGAAATGACCCCGTCGGGCGATGTCCGACGGGGTTCGGTGGTGCTCAAGGTGTCGCGCCGCGGAATTCGCCCTCGGAGGTTTCGTGGTGGCGGGCCAGTAAGAGCGGTGCATGGCCTTGTGGTTCGAACCATTGGCAGCCCAGGCACACGGCGTGGCCGATGGAGGGCACCGCGCCAGAGTCTACTCCGGGATGCCGTGAGGGCCACGCCGCGGGATCATTGCCGTGCACGGACTCATAAGTGCGGCGCAGGTACTCGCGTTGCTCCCAGAATCGGCTGGCGATGTTCACCCCGGTCGAACCGAGTTTCCAGTTGATCCAGCTCGTTACCGTTGCAGGAGGGAACAGCGTGTCGCAGTAGGGTTCCCCAGGTATTCGATGCGCCCGCCGACCAGAATGTCGATGGTTTCTGTGGCCCGCCGTCGGAGTTGCGGCTAATCGCAGAGCCCTCCGATCTGTGTCGGGGGTCGGGTAGAGCCGGTGCAGGGCCGCCCGGAAGTCGGGGACGGGTTGGCATCCGGCAGGACCGCGGACACGTCCTCGAGCGCCTTATCGATGTCGATGCGCCGCTGTCCTTCTCGCAGTGGCCGATCTGTCCGGTGCCGTCGGTGGTTGTCAGGGCGCGGCCGTTGGGCCGACCGCGTAGCGGCGTGGCCTTGACAGCCACCACCGCACCGCTAACCAGAATCGCGGGCAGGAAAGGGCAGTCCGGGTCCGGCGGTGTTTCCTTAGAGTCGAGCCCCCGCACTGCCAGGACCAGGCGGAATGCATGACCAGGCACGATAGGAACATTTTCGGGTAGTAGTGGCCGTCGTTGGGCATGCAACTGTCGTCAGCGTTGTCGTCAGAATTGTCGTCGGCGCTTACGCGGCGTTCGCGGATTACCGACCGTATAGCCCGGCGATGACGATGGAACGTGGCCGGACCAAGAAGCGGTACGGGTGTGAGACTTGGGGCGTGGTTCACGGGGGCGGGTACTGCTCCATCGTGGAGACCGTCGCCAGCTGGTCTGGCCTGCTCTCGCCTGACGGCGGTGGCCACGTTGTCGGTGTCAACAACAACACCGACTTTCTTCGCGCAATAGGCGACGGCACACTGCATGCCGAAGCGACGCCGGTCTTTCGGGGCCGACGCCAGCAACTGTGGCGCGTAGTGATCACTGACACCGGCGGACGCGAATGCGCGGTCCGCCAGGTTCGGTTGCGGAACGTTTTCCACGACGCCGCCTGATGTGGGCACTTGAAAAGGACGACAGCGGGCTACAGCATGCGGTTAGGAGATGCCGATGCTGAGCGGCTGACCCTGCTCGGCCGGTTTTACGATCCCAGCTCCGCGGCGTTTATCGACTCACTCGGCGTCGAAGCAGGTGATGCTGTGGTGGACCTGGGGTGCGGTCATGGTGCTGTTACCGACACGATCGCTGCGCGCGTCGGTGATACCGGCACCGTTTCGTGGTGGATGCATCGGCGGATCAGTTGCGGATTGCCCGGTCGCGATGAACGCCTTGGCCGGGGTGGGCAATGAAGATCCCGGCAAGGACCGCGCGGTAGTCAGCCTGAGAGGCTTCCAGCGCCGCCACGCGCCTCCAGCTCTTCCAGCGTGGCCATTGCACGATCCTCTCCGGAAGTCGCGGGCAGGGATGCCGGCCGGGCGCTATTTGCTCATAGCGGCCAAATGAACATGTTTGTGCACGTCGCAGCTGACCAGCCGAACGCGCAGCAACACTAGTGAAACCGTGGTGACCGTTGTGGCAACAATATTCGGGACGAAATTACCATTGAGTGCAGCGCGGCGGGGCCCAGTTCTCTACTCACGGCGTCGTGCACCAGGCCGCTGCGGCGGTGGCTGACGTGATCCATTCGCGGTTCACCGCGCGACCATGGCGACCAGCGGCGCGTTATATGACGCCACTTCGGTACCGCAATCACCTCCCACCGATACAGAGGCCGCGGGCCTGGAAAACTCATTGGCTGGCTGCGTCGAGCCGTTGAGGAGTTTGCAGCGACGGCTACAACGGACCGGAGCTCAAGCGGATGCGCTGGCCGCAGTTGGGTCCGCACGTGCAGGGTGAACAGCTACAGTCCCGGTTGTCGCACCCCCTGCGGGCTGGCCGCAGGCGCAGTTGGGTCCGCACGTGCAGGGCGAACAGCTACAGTCCGGGTTGTCCACAGTTCGTAGACGGCGTTGTCGATTTACCACTCATGCGTGCCATTTTAAAGACGGCATCGTCAATTTAAGCAGCAGTGAAAAAGTTCCCAGCCAGTGGTCCTTTTTTTCGATGACTTGTGCCTCTTTCGGGCTACTTCCAGCCGTCAATACTGTCGTTGCCATCCCAGGGCGGTTTGGGGAGAGCTTCTCGGGCAACGGGGCCGGAAAGGTACTTAGACCCTTGGCTGCTCGGTCCCTTTCCGTGAGCGGGATTCCTTACTGAGGAAGGGGTTTCCGATGAAGAGCATTCGACCACATCATCGCCGGATTCAGGGCAAGCATCTCGCTGCAGCGCTCGGACTTGCCGCACTGGCCGTCGCAGGCATCACGTCGGCCATCGTCACCCCTGCTGATTCACCACCGGCGGGCACTCCAGGCCGCCCGGAGGCCAACATGGCTTCGATGCCTGGGACAGGGAACATGAATCACAACAGCAATATGGGCAACATGGGTCAGATGCCCGCCATGAATCAGACCAACATGCCACTGCAGGCCCTGATGTTCCTGGGCCAGACAGCAGATGAGCCGACGACGACGACCACCACCACCACCACCATGTCAATGGCTCCCGGGATGCACATGCCGGGCATGTGAGAGCCCCCTTGACACTTCACTTCAGGGCAGTGTTTGTTCGTGGAAAATACCCCTCCATCGATGGGGGGCCCCCGATAGTCGCTCCACCTGGTTGTAGAGCCAGGTTGTTTTCGATAACCAGTGTCAGTTGATTTCGCAGGCCATCGGGTGATGGGTGTGCCTGCGCTGGGCAGGTGTAATCGGCGGGAGTCAGGTAGCCCAGGGCGGAATGGCGATGCCGCTGATTGTGCTCGTGCTTGTAGTCGCCGATCACGACGGGGGCTTTCAGCACACTGGTCCAGTGGTTGCGGTTGAGGCACTCCCGTCTCATTCGGCTGTTGAACGACTCGATGTAGCCGTTATTCCACGGTTATCCGGTGGGATATAGGTGAGCCCGATTTTGCCGTGGCAGAACCTTTGCAGCGCTTGCGATATCATCTCAGGACCATTGTCTAGGCGCAGCACCTTCGGTGGCCAACCCGTCGCGGCGAATGCGTTCTTCAGCTGTGTGATGAGCCGTTCGCTGGTGATCGACCGCTCGACCATGTTCAGCAACGACTCGCGGGTGTGCTCGGTCGACCATTGACGCGATCTTGATCGCCTTACCGTCGATCGTGGAGTCGAACTGGAAATCCAACGCCCACACCACCTTCGGGGCGTCCGCTTCGATCTGCGGGACCGAGGAGACCCCGCTTCGTTTACGGGAGTGGTGCACTCGCCGCTGCAGCCCCTCGTCGGTCCATAGCCGGTGGACCTTCTTCTTGTTCACCTGTCGGCCCTCGTCGTGCCGCAACGCCGCCCACGCACGCCGGAACCCGCGGCAGGGGTGTTTCGTGGCGTAAGAGCGCAACCAGGCCCGCAATTCAGCGTCCGGGTCGGCCGAGGTCTGTGCGAGCGGGGTGCGCCGGTAGGTGGACCGAGACAGCCCGACAGCCTCGCACGCCAACCGTTCTGACATCCTCAACGTCTGTTTGAGCATGTCCACGGCGCGGCGCTTGGCGGCCGGGCTCAGAATTTTCCCTTCGCGACCTCCCGCAGCGCGTCCTTCTCCAGCTCGGCCTCGGCTAGCAGCCGTTTCAACCGTGCGTTTTGCTCGCGGAGGCCCGTGAGCTCCCTGGCCGCATCGGCGCCCATTCCGCCGTAGCGGCGACGCCAGTTGTACAGTGTCGCCGCCGACACCTCCAACTCCACGGCAGCCTGTTCACCCGTCTTGCCCTCCGCCGCCAGCTCGTCGGCGCGACGCAGCTTGCGCACGATCTCCTCGGCCGAGTGGTGCTTGCGACCAGCCATGATTCCATCGTCCCTTTCCGCCCCACAACGGAGCTACAGGACGCTAAAGCGATGCGGACCGATCTACGGGGACCCGTCGAGGCATGACAGTCATCGGGCTGACAGGATTTGAACCTGCGACCACTTGACCCCCAGTAAATAGCGATAACGCATTTCCGCAGGTGATTGATGGTAAGCGCTCGGAAAGTCGCCGTGCATGTCGTGCACAGATGCGCAGGTCGTTCACCAGCGCGCGTAACGAGTGGTCCCCAAATGGTCCCCAGGGACCATCGACCTCAAACGCGCGCGGAGCCGCCAAGCGACGTGGCTGGAACAACATGGCAGGCATACGCGACTATTGATACGTGGACTGTGACGTCGCCCGCGAGGCGTTGTCGGCCAGGATCGATGGGGAGCGGGAACCCGTTCCCGCACTCCGGGTCGACGAGCATCTCGCTTCGTGCGCCGACTGCCGTGAGTGGTATTCGCGAGCCGTCGAGCAGACGCAGCAGTTGCGCCGGCTCGTCGGCCGTTCACAAGTCTCGGCTGTCCCGGAGCCGCGGCACCGATCCCCAGCCCGGACCCCCCTTCCGGCGTGGGCAGCTGCGACGTGGCAGCGGTGGGCACTCGGCGTGGTCGGCGTGATTCAGATGGGCTTGGCCGCCGCGCAGGGATTCGGCACTGAAATGGGAATGCCGACCCGCGGGCACGACCCGATGATGGGAGGGCACCTGCTCAGCGAGTCGACTGCATGGTCGGCCGCGCTGGGCGTGGTGATGGTCATCGCGGCACTGCGGCCAGCGGCCGCGTCCGGGTTGGCCGCGGTCTTGTTGGTATTCAGCCTCATTCTCGCGGGATTCGTCATCAGTGACGCCGCTTCGGGAGCGGTGACCGTCGCGCGGCTGCTGAGCCACCTACCGGTGCTGGCCGGCACCATACTGGCACTGCTCGTCTGGCGCGCAGCACGTCCAACCGAGCCCGACCCGCGATCGGACGCCCCCACGGCATCCGACGACATCGTGTTGCCTAAGAACGCAACCCGAGGGCGCCGCCGCGGGCATCTCCACCCGACCGATGGCTCGGCGGCCTGAGCGCCGACACCTAGAGCATCAAACCGAACATGATCGCCATTCCGGCAGCCATCATCGCTTGGCAAACGACGCCCAGGCGATGGTCTTCGCATTCTGCCGAATCACGACGTTGCCGCCCTGCGAAGTATCGGTAGATCCAGAACACCGTCGCAAGTGCGAACCCGATCGTGATGACCCAGTTGATGGCGGTGATCCACGCTGGGTAACCATTGTCGACCGTGGAGCCGTGCATGTCGGACCTGCCCTTTCCGGACATTTCCATGCCGGGCATCTCCATTCCTGGCATGTTCATTTCCGGCATCGGGCTGGGGTGATGCAAGGAGGACTGTCCTGGGAGCAGTTGACCGTTCATCACCGCATACATCCAAGCCATCGCCAGCATCATCAGGCTGTGGTAGCTATTGCTCACCCGGTGGCCGACCTCCGCACGGGTCAGGGCGATGACGGCGAACCAGGCGGCCGCGAACAGGAAGAACACCATCGGCCCAGTGGTAGGTAGCTTCGCGCCCTCGGGCCAGGCCATCACGGCCATCGCCACCGCCATCACGACGTGCAGCACATGCCCGACCATGCTGGTCCACCAGAGGTGACCGCTGGCTATCACAAACACAAGGCCCGCGGCGCTGAGCCCGAACAGTAGGGTAACGACCCAGCGCAGGGCCAAATCCTGGATCACTGCTGCACCCTCGCCCGGGGGCAATGTCGTCGAGGAGAACGATCGACGGTTTCTTCCAACGGCGGCTTCTTCACAGGCAACGACTTCCGTTCAAGGCTCCAACCCGGATCGGGTCCGTGTGCATAGGTCGATCGAGGCTGACCGAAAGTTCCCGCCGCCGCAACTTGGGTACGACGAGCAGTCGTAGACTGGGCCCTGAAGTTCGCTGGGGCTGGAAGGCGACAACGAAAATGGGCTCGAGCCAAGCAGGCGCGCGGTTCGCGGGGGGACTCGTGTTGCTCGCCGGCTATCTCGCCATGGTGGGTGCAATCGCCGGCTACGCAGTGGTCTCAGGAGACCGACGCTTCGTCGCGACGGGCGACTCGTTCCCGGGAACGGTGACCAGCGTCGCAGAGGTGGTCGGCTATTTCACCGCCACATTGTCCGGGGCGTTGGTCATCGGCGCGCTCGTCTACATCGTGACGACGGCAAGCCCCGATGACCGCGGTGTCCTCGACGCCAACTCATTCCGGCTCCACTGCTTTGCCGAACGGGTGTCATGGGCGTGGCTGGCCTCTGCAGCAGCGATGATCCCAATCCAGGCGGCCAACAACTCTGGCCTCGCAGTTTCCCGGGTGATCAGCTCCACAGTGCTGGGCGACGCCCTCGGTGCGTCGCAGATGGCACGGGGATGGATCGCGGTCACCATCTTTTCCGGTGTTGTCGCGCTGGCACTGCGGCTCACCGTCCGTTGGGTTTGGCATTGCGTGCTGCTGATTCCGTCGCTGATAGGCGTGATCGCCCTCCCCGTCACCGGTAACGCTGGGCAAGGGCCCAACCACGACTACGCGACCAGTTCGGTGATCGTCTTCGCGCTTGCCGTCACTGTGCTCACCGGGGTGAAGGCATGCGCCACGCTGGAGCCGCCCAGCGAGCAACTGCGGCGGCGAGTGTTGGTGATCGAGCTGACCAGTGGTGCCATAGCACTGCTCTACGGTGCGCTGCTGCTCTGTCTGATGCTGCCCCCGACTTCACTCACCGGCTCCGACTACGGACGACTGGCCGTGGTCGGTGCGGCTGCACTGGCCCTCGTCTGGCTTAGCGACCTCGTCATTCTCCTCAGATCACGAACCGGCCCCATCCACTGGGGCAACGCAAGCGCAACGGCAAGTGCACTGGCGACATTTATTGCAGTGGCAGCGATCTCGGCCATGGCGATCCAGACCGCGCCAGCGCTTCTGGCGCACCAGTTCACCGCGTGGGATGTCTTCCTGGGCTATGAGGTTCCCCGTCCGCCGAGTGTGTTGCGGTTGTTGACGTTCTGGCGGTTCGACACGTTTGTCGGCATGGGAGCGCTCGTGCTGGCCGTGCTCTACGTCGCCGGGATGATCCGCTTGAGACGGCGCGGCGACGACTGGCCGCCGGGACGCACGGCGGCCTGGCTGATCGGCTGTTTGGCGCTGGTGTTCGTCACGGGATCGGGTGTCAGGGCTTACGGCTCAGCGATGTTCAGCGTTCACATGATCGAGCACATGGCGCTCAACATGTTCATTCCGGTGTTCCTCGTGCTGGGGGCACCGGTCACCCTCGCATTGCGGGCACTGCCGGTCGCGCGCCCCGATCATCCGCTGGGGCCGCGAGGATGGCTGGTGAGGCTGGTGCACTCACCGGTGACGAGATTCCTCTCACACCCAGTGACAGCGTTCGTACTGTTCGTCGGGTCTCTATACGCCGTCTATTTCACACCACTGTTCAACACATTGGTCCGGTATCACTGGGGCCACGAGTTCATGGGTGTTCACTTCCTGATCACCGGATACCTCTTCTTTTGGGGCATCATCGGTGTCGATCCGGGTCCACGCCGGTTGCCGTTTATCGGCCGTCTGGGCTTGCTGTTCGCGGTGATGCCATTTCACGCGTTCTTCGGCATCGCCACGATGACGATGACGTCGGCCATCGGCGGCACCTTCTACCAATATGTAAACCTGCCGTGGCTATCCAGCATCATCAGTGACCAACACCTGGGTGGGGCAATCGCTTGGGGGTCAAGCGAATTGCCTATTCTCATAGCTGTCATCGCACTGGTGGCGCAGTGGGCGCAGCAGGATCGCCGCGCCGCGACGCGCAGCGATCGCCACGCCGAGGCTTCTTACGCCGACGAACTCGATGCGTACAACGCAATGCTCAAAGAGCTGTCGCGGTCCCGCCGCTGATCACCCTCGGATTGCTTTAGGCGTTCACTTTCGTCATGGCCTTGCCGCAGCAGACTTCGGCGTGGTCGTCGGCTGACTTGCAACACGGGCAAGCCTTCTCGTAGACGAGCACCGCCCCGCATGCACCACACTGATAGCGGTCTCCGGCTGCTCGGGACATGTTTCTCTCCTTCAATTCGGTGGTGATACCGGCGCACTCCGGACCATGGACCCTCGCTCAGGAAGCCTATGCAGTCACTTTCCCCATGTCCGCTGTTT
>Ga0335069_10010693_pt1 | contig 12997 bp, 11 predicted proteins | sample Lox_Sample_11_FD_206714 | JGI IMG/M metagenome (GOLD analysis project Ga0335069, IMG submission 206714) | Soil microbial communities from Loxahatchee National Wildlife Refuge, Florida, United States - Lox_Sample_1.1 | ecosystem: Environmental > Terrestrial > Soil > Wetlands | place: USA... | reverse complement strand
TTCAAGCAGATCCGCGTATCGGCCAGGTTGCCGCGAAGTTCATCTTCTGAGCTTCGCCCGGGAGAGTGGGCGAAGATGATGCTGGACCGCCGGGCTTTTCTGGCTGTCACCGCGTTGGGTAGCGCACGAGTAATCGGCGCCAACGACCGCATCCGCTGCGCCACTATAGGAACCGGCAACCGCGGTACCTACCTCACGCGCCAGTTCAAAGAATTTGGCGCGGAGATGGCGGCGGTCTGCGACGTCTATGAACCGCACCTCCAGCAAGGGCTGGAAGCCGCCTCGACCGGCGCCAAATCGTTCGTGGATTACCGCCGGCTCCTGGAGGATCCCAGCATCGATGCGGTCATCATTGCCACCCCGGACCACTGGCATGCGCAGATGCTGGTGGACTCGGTGGACGCCGGCAAGGACGTTTACGTCGAAAAACCTTTGGCCCACACGATTGAGGATGGCTTTCGCATGGTCGAAGCCGTAAGGCGCACCAAGCGCGTAGCGCAGGTGGGAACGCAACGGCGGAGCTATCCCTTGTATCAAGAGGCGAAGCGGATTCTCGACTCGGGCGTAACCGGTCCGATTCACCTAGTGAACGCCTGGTGGATGAATTCTTTGAAGTCGCTCAACACTGGGCCGTTGAGAGGGAAACTGGATTGGGACCTGTTTCTCGGACCGGCGCCAAAGCGTCCCGTGGACCCAGTCCGATATTTCAACTGGCTCCAGTTCTACGATTACTCTCTCGGCTATCCCATTGGACAAGCCGCTCACATCGCGGATGGAGTGCAGTGGATGATGAATTCCACATATCCACTTGCGGTCACTTGTTCCAGCGGCAAGTTGAACGTGGAGGGCGGCGAGATTCCCGAGACGGGCAGCATGTCCGTCGAGTTCCCGGAGAACTACCTGCTGGTCTTCACGCTCAGCTACAAAGCCATGCGCTACCGCGCGTTCAACGATCAAATGCAGCAGTTCCATGGTGAAAAAGCCCAGTTCGATCTCGGACGCGAATCATACGCGCTCTATCCGCAGACGATGGAGATGGAGGTGAAGACCGACCAGGAACGGCGCGATCCTGACACCTTCGACTCCGCCAGCGGGGCACACATCCGGCACTTCCTGGATTGCGTCCGAACGCGACGCGAGCCGAATGCCACGATCCAGATGGGGCAATACACGAACGTGGTGTGCTGCATGGCCGTGGAATCGCTGCGCAAAGGACGCCGGGTGAGGTGGAACGGAGAAGCCAGGAAGATGGAGATTTGATTCGGGCCTACCGGTCGAGACCGGCCTCACGCAGCGTACATGGCATTGAACCCCCACATCGGTGTTGCCGCCCATTTTCTTTACAACCTGCGTCTAGCCTGCATCGTAGAATTTGTTAGATAGAATCGTTGGCGCGGACACGGGCGGAAACATGGCGGAATTGGATCGCAGGCGCTTTCTTCGCGAGGCCAGCACGGGGCTGTGGCTATCTGCCGCAAGCGGAGCCGGTTTCGGCGCACCCGCGGGCGACGCAATCCAATGCAAGATCGTCGACGCAGAATCCGGCCAGCCGGTGCCGGCGAGACTGCGGCTAACCGATGCGCGGGGGCGTGACGTCGTTCCGCTAGGCCATCCAACCGAGCTCGCACCCGACGCGCAACAGGGTGATGTAGGCTTTCAGTCGAAGCGGTTCGCCTACGTGGACGGGGAGTTTTCTCTTGACCCAAGATCTCTGCCCCTGAGATACCAGGTGGTCAGAGGTTATGAGTTTGTCATCGCTGAGGGGCAGATTGCAGCAGGCGGATTACAGAGTGGTGGTTTCATCATCCCCCTATCCCGCTGGTCGTCCCTTGCCGCCCATGGCTGGTATGGCGGCGACAATCACATTCACAATGTTTCCCCCAAAACTTGCCGGTTAGAAATGGATGCCGAGGATCTGGACGTTGCCAATATTCTGACGTCAGATTTCACGACAGACCAGTCCGAGTTCGAGGGCCATTTGAACCGTTATTCGAGCGGCCGGCGGCTTATCTACGTCAACCAGGAGTTCCGCAACAATCACTTGGGGCACATGTGTTTGCTGAATCTGAAGCGGCTGATTGAGCCGGTGAAAACGATGCAGCCGTATCACTTCCCGCTGCACCTGCGCGCGTGCGATGAAACACGGGCGCAAGGCGGCTACGTTTCCTGGGCCCACTTCCCAAGCTGGCCCGGCGTCGAAAGCCCGCTCGACATCGCCATGGAGAAAATCGACGGCCTGGAGATCCTGTGCGTGCTCGATCCGAAAGAGTTCCCGGTCTTCATGAAGAATGTGGTTCCCGAACTCGAAGCGAACGATGGTCTGCGCCTTTGGTATCGGTACCTGAACTGCGGCTTTCGCCTCACCGCCACGGCCGGCACGGACAAGATGACGACCTTCGTGACCGTGGGGGCCAACCGCGTATATGCGCACGTCGACGGCGAATTCACTTACGAAAACTGGATCAAAGCACTCAAGCAAGGCCGGACGTTCGTGACTAACTCGCCGGTCCTCAAGTTCACTGTGAACGGCCAAGAGCCGGGAGCGACACTGCGCTTCGATTCCAAGACTAATAGAGTGGCAGAGGTGTATGCGTTGGCGGAATCCCAGCTAGCGTATGACCGTCTGGAGATCGATTGTAACGGAAGAACGATAGGCCAAGCTAGTCCGAGCGGAAGCCGGCACCGAGCCGAGGTGCATCTGGAGTACCCGATCCATCAAAGTTGCTGGTTGGCTGCCCGGGTTCTGGAAGATCTGGATCCTTACCGAAAACGCGGGGTCGCTTTTCCTGAGATCCATGTTCCGAATGGGACACGGCTCAGCGATTACTACGGCACGCGGCGCCCGGAGACGGTGTTTGCGCACTCTTCTCCGGTTTATGTGATTCGCGACGAAGCGCCTATCCGAAGCCAGGATGATGCCGGATACTATGTGCGCTATATGGACAAGGCAATCGACTGGCTCAAAACGGAAGCAAAGTTTGCGCATCCACGTGACAAGCAGGAATCCGTTCAAGCGTTTGAGCAAGGGCGGGCGATTTTCGCGGCGCGCGCTGCGGAGGCGTATCACAGCAAATAGGGCTGGATCACGAAGTGTTTGGTGGGCCCTGAAGGATTTGAACCTTCGACCAACGGATTATGAGTCGTGTAAAGTTGGTTTCTCAGCGGATGTCATGGTTGATCATAATTGCTCGAAGTGCCTGTTTTTAAAGGGCTTGTAGCAGGTGAGCCTTATTCACTGTTGCTCGCTGAAGATCGGCATATTGAACCAGAGTCCCTGTGAAAGTCCCTGTAGCAATTCCTGGGTTCGTCCTCTTGCCATGTGGTTGCCGAGTCGTCATTATGGACTACGAGAACACCGCTGGTGACCCAGAAGACCAGCTTCAAGGAGGAATAGGCTGCGGTCGGCAACCTTTGAGCCTTGTCTGGATATCCTGCCTGAATCTCAGCGGCTCCTATGGCCGGAATTGGACGCCGTGCCGTCGGACTTCGTGCTTTACGGCGGTACTGGCTTGGCGCTCCAGCTCGGCCACCGTGCCTCTGAGGACTTCGATTTCTTCTCCTCATCGGGTTTCGACCCCGACCGGCTGCGGTCGCGATTAACGTTCCTCCTGGATTTGGACCCGGCTGACCCAGACGTCTGGGTTCATCGGAAACGCGATAACCTGGAAGCGTTCGTAAAGCGTGGGGGCGGTGCGGTCAAGATAGCTTTGTTTGGCGGGCTCGATACGCTGCAGCGGGTCGAGGACCCGCGCCGCGCGGCCGGATCGCGTGTACGAGTCGCTTCACTGGTCGATTTAGCTGGCATGAAGATGCGGGTCATTCAAGCGCGAGGCAGCTGGAAAGATTATGTGGACATCCACGCCCTAGTCTCCCATGGGATCGACGTGCCCACGGGTTTAGCGGCGGCAAGAGCGATTGACCGGAGCTACGATCCGGCGATAACGCTTCGTGCATTGCAATTCTATGGGGATGGGACGCTGAACCGGGTTCCGGCCACGATGCAGCGGGATCTGAGCAAGTGGGCACGAGCGGTGGATTTGGACAAGCTACCGGTCTTGCAATCACGGCGAGGCCTGAGTCCGATGGAGTTGGAGCGATGACCCTGACATCTCCCTATCCGGTCGAATTGTTGCGCGTGGCGCGGAAGGTAGTTTGGTATGACAGTCCCGAGAGAACGCTGGCAGATCTGCCAACGTTTCTGACGCAGCTGATGGTTTACGGCTCAGCGGCGGATGTCGCGGTGGTTGAGCGGTATATCCCGGCGGAGGAATTTCGGATCGTGCTCGAGAACGCTCCAGCGGGGGTGTATACACAGGAGGCCTGGGAGAAGTGGCATGAGCGATTTGGAATGCCGGTACCGCCACTGCCGCGGCGCCGTTTTCCAGACGGTTCGCTTGGTCCAGAAGCGGGACGATTTTTCGGGCGGTAGAGCTGACTACAAGTTCTCTCTCCGCCACCTCCGGCAAACAGTTTGGCGCCCGGCGGGGGCATTTGCAGGGCGCGCGGGATCTCCCACTAGCTCATCCCTGGGCGCGCGAAAAACGGTTGGGCGCAGGCGCTGGGACGCCATGGTCGTCCAAGGCGCTGAGCACGGTGGAATTGCAGCGGTCGCGGGAGGTGTTCGCGCCATTTCAGATGCCCGCCAGGTGAACTTAAAAGAAAGACACCATCCCTAAGCCTTCGGCTTAGAGTTGCGTGGGTCTCTGCCAAGATCCTCTGTTCGGTAGCTTTCCGGCATATTTCCGGTGTTTGTCCGGTGGATGTTCGGTGTACAATCAAATCGACGTTTTCTCAAATCACACAACGTGATGGCGAAGCGCGAGCGGCGAGTGAAGAAGTGCTCGCCGATGCACAATCCCTGTGGGCAGCGGGAGAAGTGCCACTCGCCAAACTGGCGCTCGACCCGCGACGAAAGTAGCGCTCCACGGTGGCTGCCCAGATTCCTTATCGCCGCCCCAGCCGGTTACGATCGATTCCGTCCAGGTGCTGGCGAAAGATCATGCTCTGAAAGGCCGCACTGGATCGTTGACACGGCAAGATCCCTGGAAATCGATCCCGGAAGTAGCGCCCGCAACTCTGGCAGTGGAACTTGCGGGCATCCAGTTCGAGCACGCAATGCCGCAGCCCCCGGTTCTCATGCCGCGCTCGCCTTTAATATCGTTTTTTTTCGCAGCCGTTGGCCCCCGCAGTGGGAACATGCTCTTAGCCCGGTATGCCGGGCAGAAATCCTCACCCCACCACCGCTGATCTGTATATCTGTAATCTCATAGTTGGGAAGTCCTAACACGATCTCTGATCTGATCAAAACAATTCCTCCAAAAATGTTTTATCAGTTCAGGGATCTTAGGCCTGCCCCCCATTTCTGATCTAGAGAGAGCCGAGCGACGCAACTCACTCAATGGCACGTTTGCCGCCGTTTAAATTTGAGAGGTTTTCGGAGCCAGGTTATCGCGGGCCGCATCATCGGGCCTCATCTTCCAGCTAAACGTGCATTCCGAACGCAAATTTTGCACCTACGAGTGCTGTCTCAGTCCGTTAGCCCATGGTGGCGGACGCGGCGGTGTTCGAGACGAAGGCAGAGGCGGTGGAAATATTGTCAAAAAGCGCACTGGCTGTCAGCGTGCCTATCCAATTGCGACCTGAAGGAGATAATGACTATGAAATTTGTTCGAGCTACCGCTAAGGCAGCGGCTTTTCTTCTGCTTTCCGGTTCGATTGTAACTGCGTACGCGCAGCGTGAAAAGGAGAACGAAAAAGAGGCCAAGCCGGAGAAGCAGGCCGCACAGCAGCATCACGCCCAACAGCCTAAACAACAACAACCCAAACAGGAGCGTGCCCAACAGACTAAGCAGCAACAACCGAAGCAGGAGCGCGCCCAGCAGACTAAGCAACAACAGCCGAAACAGGAGCGAGCGCAGCAGACTAGGCAACAACAGCCGAAGCAGGAGCGCGCCCAGCAGACTAAGCAGCAACAACCGAAACAGGAGCGTGCCGAACAGACTAGGCAACAACAGCCGAAGCAGGAGCGTGCCCAACAGACTAAGCAGCAGCAACCGCAACGTACACGGCAACAGGCGGTCGCGTGGCAGCAGCAGCGGGGATGGCAACAGCATGGCGGCTGGCAGGGGCATAGTACATGGCAGCAGGATCGTGCACAACACTGGGATAGCGATCATCGCACGTGGGCGCAGCGTGGAGGCTACGGTGGTTACTACATTCCTGATGCCCAATTCAATCTCGATTTCGGGATCGGACACGGGTTTCGGATGCACGGACTCCCCGCGATCTACATGGGGTATCCGCGATTCTCGTACGGCGGCTTTTCGTTTTTACTTGTGGATCCCTACCCCGAGTCCTGGGCGGAAAACTGGTACGACACCGATGACCTTTACATTGCTTATGACAACGGGTACTACCTTTATGACCGCAGGTATCCGAACATGGGATTGGCGATCACCGTGTCACTGTAGCCGGGAGACCGCTGCGACGTTTTAGTTGGGCTCCTGACCCACCTAACAATCCAGACGACCAAATGTGTTGGTTCCGAGTCAAATGTGACTCGGAACGAGCCGTTGAATGACTTCTGAAAATAGCTTGTGCCTGGTATCAGCAGCGGCCCGAGGTTTAGGATTACACAAATGGCCCCGACATTTTCCGCTGAGAATGTCCCCCTTGCGACTGGCCTCACGAGCGACGAAGCTCGCCTACGGCTCGAGAAATTCGGTCCAAATGCTATTCCCGACACGGCTCAGCATCCATTACGCAGAGCGCTGACCAAGTTCTGGGCGCCGGTTCCGTGGATGCTCGAGGCTGCGATCGTGCTCGAGCTTGCCCTCGGCAAATACGTCGAGGCCGCCATCATTGCGGTTCTACTCGCTTGCAACGCTGCCCTCGGGTTCTTCCAGGAAGGGCGCGCACAGGCAACTCTCGCCGCGCTGAAGTCGCGGCTTGCGCTGAATGCATCGGTCCTTCGCGATCACGTTTGGGCAACTGTTCCTGCTGTCGGCCTCGTGCCTGGCGATGTTGTAAAGCTATCGCTCGGTGCCGTGGTCGCCGCCGATGTGCGTCTGACCGAGGGATCGGTGCTGCTCGACCAGTCCATGCTCACCGGCGAGTCAGTCCCGATCGAAGCAGGCGCTGGATTCGAAACTTATGCGGGAGCGCTGGTGCGGCGCGGCGAAGCGGTGGCAGAAGTCACGGCGACCGGACCGCACACAAAGTTTGGCCGCACTGCGGAGCTGGTTCGCACCGCGCACGTCGAAAGTTCCCAGCAGAAAACCGTCCTGTGCGTGGTGCGCAATCTCGCCATGTGCAATGGTGTCATCATCGTGCTGCTGGTCGCCTATGCCCACACCCTTAAGCTCACGCTTGGCGAGATCATTCCCCTGGTGCTCACCGCGATTCTGGCGTCGATCCCAGTAGCGCTTCCACTTACCTTCACTCTTGCGGCGGCACTGGGCGCGCGAGCTCTGGCACATCTGGGCGTTCTTCCGACGCGGCTCTCCGCCGTGGATGAAGCAGCGAGCATCGACATGTTGTGCGCGGATAAGACCGGCACGCTGACCCAAAACGAACTAACCGTTACCGCCATCCATGCCATGTCCGGATTCGACGAGCCTCACGTGCTGGGATGGGCTGCCCTGGCGAGTTCGGACGGAGGGCAAGATCCGGTAGACACAGCCATTCGAGCCGCCGCCGCCAAAAGAGCGGCATCTGACATTCCGAAATTGCTTAGGTTCGTTCCCTTCGATCCTGCGACGAAGATGTCGGAGGCGACTGCGGCCGATCCCGGCGGCACCTCCATACGGGTGGTTAAGGGGGCCTTTGCCGCAGTTGCCGGCCTCATGCAATCGGCTTCTGACGCATCCAAGACGGCAGGCGAACTTGAGGCACGGGGCTTCCGCGTTCTGGCCGTTGCGGTGGGTCCGCCTGCGCCGCTGGAACTTGCCGGAATCATCGCTCTCAGCGATCCGCCTCGAACGGATTCAGCGGCTCTCATTACGGAGTTGCACACGCTGGGCGTTCGTACCGTGATGGTGACCGGCGATGCCCCGACCACGGCCGCGATCGTGGCTCACGCGGTAGGACTCGATGGAGCGGTCTCGCCTCCCGGGCCCATCCCCGACGGCGTGCGCGCCGAGGATTTCGCTGTCTTCGCAGGCGTTCTTCCAGAGGGAAAGTACAACCTCGTTAAGGCGTTTCAGAAGAGCGGCCACACTGTTGGGATGTGCGGGGACGGCGCCAACGACGCGCCAGCGCTGCGCCAGGCACAGATGGGGATCGCGGTATCAACGGCGACCGATGTCGCCAAGTCAGCGGCCGGCATCGTGCTTACCAGGCCAGGACTCGGCGGTATCGTCGCGTCCGTAAAAGAAGGCCGCGTGACGTTCCAGCGCATCCTCACTTATACGCTTAACTCGGTCACCAAGAAAATTGTTCAGGTACTGTTCCTGGCGGTCGGTCTGATCATAACCGGGCACGCGATCCTTACTCCAATCTTGATGGTCATCATCATGCTCACCGGCGATCTGCTGGGCATGTCCTTGACGACAGACAACGTGCGACCATCCCCGCTGCCCAACGTTTGGCGAATCGGAGAATTGACGATCGCAGGCGCCTTCATGGGAGTCTCGGAGCTGGTCTTTTGTACCGCCGTCCTGGCCATCGCCAAATTCCGCCTGGGTCTTGGAATCGAGATGCTAAGGACCCTAGCCTTCTTGGCCGTCGTGTTCGGCAATCAAGCAACCACCTATACGAATCGCGAACGCCGGCATCTGGGGTCCTCTCGTCCGAGCCGGTGGCTCGTCGTATCCTCAGTAGCGGATGTGCTGATCGCTTCAACGCTTGCGACTTTCGGAATTGCTATGCGCCCTGCTCCCGTGTCCATGATAGGCGGAGTGCTCGCGGCGGCAGCGGTCTTTGCGTTGGTCGTGGACTTTGCCAAAGTCCCCGTGTTCCATCGGCTCAGAATCGCATAGACAGGATTTCCAAGGTGCACACATCATGCTGACGAATTGGCTGTTGATCGTTTTACTGCCGGGTTTGGCTGCGCAGGCCGCTGACGTCTGTAATCCTGCCGATCTCATTGGGCCGTACGCGTTTCAGTTAACGGGTTTGACGAACATTTCGGGAACGCCGAAACCAACTTCCAGCCTGGGCCGGATCGCCTTCGATGGGCACGGAAGCCTAAGCGGGACGGCGTCTGCCACCTTCGCCGGATTTCTTCTGGGAAACCCCGTGACCGGGAGCTACGTGGCGAAGTCGGATTGTTCGGTGATCTGGAAGCTGCAAGACGATTCCGGCGCGTTCCAGAATTTCAGCGGGACGTCTTCGACCGATGGAACGCGGATGCAATTCAAACAGACCGATCCCGGTGGAGCCCTGCGCGGAATCATGCAGAAAACATCCGACAACTGCTCTGCGGCGGATCTCCGTAAGGAGTATTACTTCACGGTCTCCGGCAGCACCACACCGATGCTACCAGGCGAACTCTCGGTCACGGTGTCCTCCAAGGGGTCGCTCGATACGATCGAGAACGGCAGCTTCGAGGTCGAGAGGGACTGCTCGGTACGGTTCGACTGGGCGCTCCCGGCTGAGGATGGGCAGGTCGACGAATCTCTGCCAATGACCATGCGTGGATTTCTGGTCAACGGTGGCAAGGAGATCCTCGCCTTCCAGATCGACCCGGGCGCCATGGTGGCCGCGCGCTTCATTGCCCATACAAAGTGAACTCCGGACCTTAGCATTGGTGAGTAACGTGCGAGCGAACGCGACAAGAGATGCAAGTATTGTTACGGAAAATGCAGCTTTTGCATTTAGGTACCCCTGAGGCACTCGTCAGCCGCTAGCCCAGCCTTTCGGAAAAACTGGCGTCAATCGTGTAAGACGATGTTCAGTAGCGAGCTGTGAACGCGTAGCCCGTGTAGTCCACCGCGATATTCAATGAACCCCAGTTTCCGAAATTTGTTCATAAAGAAGCTGACCCTGGATCGAGTAGTGCCAATCATCTCCGCCAGCGTTTCCTGGCTGATCCTGGCGATAACCGGCTCCGGCTTGCCTTCCTTGCCAAAATTAGCCAGCAGCAGAAGTACTCGTGCCAACCTCTTCTCGCTGGAATTAAAGAGCTGGTCAACCAAATCCTCCTCGATCCGGGTGTTACGAGAAAGCAGATACGAGACGAACAGCTCGGAAAAAGCCGGTTCCTCATGGAGTAAACGCACCATGATCGATTTCTCGAGCCGCAAGATCGAGCACTCTGTCATTGTAGTGGCGGTCCCCAGGTACGATGGCCGGCCCGCCAGGCACCCCTCACCAAGGAAGTCACCGATACCCAAGATCGCGATGACCGCCTCTTTGCCGTTTTCGGAGACAACCGTGAGCTTAACCTTGCCCTTTTGAATGTAGTAGATGGCGTCGGCCGGGTCGCTTTGCACGAAAACCGAATCGCTCTTCTTGTATTCCGAAATGGCTCTTCCGGCGCCGACCTTGGTCAGGAAGAGTTTCAGATCGAATGCACGTTTCTCTTTTGGTGTCATAGCACAACCTGTCGATCCGATCCCGATTCTATTGCCTTTGCACGGCCACTTTCGCGTTAGCAAATGAGACATGGTTAGAAAACAAACCCCATGGGAGCACGTGGGTCGCCATCAGACTCACTTATAGATGGCGCAATACGTGCCCTATGAGTTTGTGGAGATTCACTTCGATGCATCTATCGAAGTGGTCTAAGGAGAAGTCGCATGTTACTGGTGGTCTTGTTGCTCGTGCTGCTGTTGGCGGTGGTCCCGGCGTGGCCGCATAGTCGAAGCTGGGGCTACCGCCCCAGCGGGGTGCTGGGCGCCGTTCTGGTAGTGGTAATCGTATTGGCACTGTTGGGGCGCATCTGAAGTGCGGATGCGTTCCGGTCGATGCTGCCAGTTTGAGGATTTGAAACCAGTGCGCCGGACTCTATGGCAGAGGTGCATGTTTAAGAAAGTCTACAGATGCCGCGCCTGCGGACAGCATGCATACGCGTTGCGGTTTTCACAGTTTTGGTTGCGCGACCGCCTGAAAGGCTCGAGGATAACCCTCGGAAGAGTACCTAACTTGGGCAGTCGCGTCACCGATGCTTTGGGTGTGCCGGAGACGTTACCTAACCTGAAGACAGCAAGGTTACAACTTGGACACTTCTCTAGAACATAAGCTGCAACTCTGGAATGAAGAGTCGCGAGTCAAACAAACGCAGGCGACGGTCGATGGAAGGCTATGGCGCTTCAAATTCTTTGTCTATCTCGGTGTCATTGTGGCCACCGTGGCCATGGCCACCTTGCTTGCCCGTTTACCCGTCTAATATTGCATAACGTCCGAAATGCTTCATATCTGATCCGGTATCTTCGTGAGCTTTTCTGCTTCGTCTATATCTCCTATCAGCAGTTCCTGCATGTTGTACCAGCAAATAATGCATAGACGGGTGATAGCCCGGCCACCAGTATCTGCTTTCAGACGCTTTCAGTGTGGTGCCCAATCTGCTTACAGCATGAGGACAGGAGATCAAGACTAAATGAAATACCGATCGAATATAGTATTGGCAGCCTTCGCTGGATGTCTCAGCCTTGCACTGCTACCAAACGTCCAGGCAGATGACTGGGATAAGAAAACCAACATTACAGTCAATGACCCCATCCAGTTGCCGTCGTGCTGCACACCCGACCACACCGTAACGCTTCAGCCGGGCGAATACGTCATGGCGCTGGTGGATTCCCTCTCAGACCGACACATTGTCCGCATCTTTGATAAGGACCAGAAGCACGTGATCACCACGATCCTTGCTGTTCCGAACTATCGTTTGCAGCCCACCGGCAATACCGTATTGCAGTACTGGGAAGTTCCGGCTGGACAGCCCAGAGCGCTTCGTGCGTGGTTCTATCCTGGCGACAACTTCGGCCAAGAGTTTGTGTACCATAAACAAACCGCGGCCGAAATAGCGGCCTTTGCAAAGGCCCAGGTTCCGGCAGTCGTCATTGACACGAAAGTAGAAGAGGATCTAAAAACCGCGCCTCTCGTCGTCGTCGACGAAACCGGCAAGACCAGCGAACTGGTCGTGACGGCGCCAGTCCCGGCTCAGGCTCCGGTTGAGACCGCCGCAGCGGCACCGGCCCCTACGCCTGTGGAACCGGCACCGCAAACCGAACCGGTACAGGAAACATTGCCGCATACCGCTAGCTCCATGCCGCTGCTCGGCTTGATCGGCATCCTGTCATTGGCTGCCTTCGCGTTACTTGGCATTCGCTCCAGACGCATCTCGTAGGCCGGAACGAGTAACTTTACAACCCGCCGCGGTCTCGGTGAGAGAGGCCTCGGCGTGAGGCAGTGGTAGCGGAACGGAGGAGCGATAGAAATGGCGGCCTGTTTTGCGAGCGTTCTAGCCCTGGGGCTGGCGATAGGCGTTAAGGCTCTCGCTAACCAGTCGACGGTGCTTGAGCCGACAGAACGGCCGTTCAAACTCACCGCTAATGCCGATCTCGTGCTTCTGGATGTGAGCGTCAACGATGCGAGGGGCGTACACGTGCCAGGTCTGGATAAGAACAACTTCCAGATTTACGAGAACGGCCAGCTCCAGACCATCACACATTTCTCAAGCGAGGATGTCCCCGTCACGGTAGGCCTGGTAGTCGACACAAGTGGAAGCATGCGGGCCAAGCATGCAGAGGTAGTGACGGCTGCCGTCGTTTTCATTAACGCCAGCAATCGGCAAGATGAGGTGTTCGTCGTGAATTTCAATGACCGCGCGAGCCTTGGTCTTCCCGGCAGCATCCCCTTCACGGACGATGTCCGCACACTGCGGGCGGCCCTATCTATGAATGCCGCAGAGGGCCGGACGGCGCTCTACGATGCCCTTGTGCTCTCACTGAATCATCTGGAAAAGGGCAAGCAAAATAAGAAGACCATCGTGCTGGTGAGCGATGGCGGCAACAATAGCAGCATCCATGGATTCGACGATGTTATGCGAATGGTCCAC
>Ga0335069_10010692_pt1 | contig 12997 bp, 11 predicted proteins | sample Lox_Sample_11_FD_206714 | JGI IMG/M metagenome (GOLD analysis project Ga0335069, IMG submission 206714) | Soil microbial communities from Loxahatchee National Wildlife Refuge, Florida, United States - Lox_Sample_1.1 | ecosystem: Environmental > Terrestrial > Soil > Wetlands | place: USA... | reverse complement strand
GGGATCTTTACACATCACGCAGAAGGAGTTCTCATGAAGCCGATTGAAATCACCGATGCAAACTTCCAGAAGGAGGTGCTCGAATCGAGCATCCCTGTCCTTGTGGATTTCTGGGCGGTCTGGTGCGGACCGTGCAAGATGATCGCCCCGGTCGTCGAGGAGATCGCCGGGGAATACAACGGGAAGCTCAAGGTGGGAAAGGTGGACGTGGACAACAACCCGGAGGTGCCGCTGAAATTCGGCATCCGCAGCATCCCGACGCTGATGATCTTCAAGGGGGGGAAGGTGGTCGAACAGATCATCGGCGCCGTCCCGAAGCGCAATCTGCTGGACAAGCTCTCCCCGCATGTGACCGCCAACTGATTCCGCGCCAGAGGCTCAGGAGAGGCCCGGCGACGCGCGTCGTCCGGGCCTCGTCGTTTTCCGGGGACTCGCCGACCGCCGCCTGCGGGCCGGGACCGGCGGCCGCCGGTGGGGTCCCGCGTCGGCGGCTCCCGCTTTTGCGATGATCACCTGCCCGTGCGAGATCCGGACGAAGCGGAACCTGGACGGCCGTGCGGGCGGGGTGCCCCATGCCGGGTGCGTGATGTCCGCCATGCCCGCCTCGTCCACGAGCTGCTTGACGAACCCGACCAGGCCGTGCGTGTGGCTCGGAAAGTTCTTCCTCACCAGCCGGTTCATGGCGGCCCGCACCAGACGTGCGGCCCGGGGCCGGCCGGCCAGGACGGGGCGCGCAATGAGCCGCTCGGCCAGCGGACGGAGGCGTGAACGGAGGGAGCCGGGACGGGTCTTCGGGCGGCAGGCCTTCCCGTCAGGCATGCCCCGCATGTACCCCGTGCCCCAGTCCTCGATGACGTAGAGACCCCCCGGTTTGAGGTGTCTGTCGAAGAGGTGCCAGAAGCTCAGCGCGGTGAACTCGCCGATGTGGGAGCAATCGTCTATGATGATGTCGAACCCGCCCGGAGCGGTCTCAGCGCGCACCCGGTCGAGCAGCGCCGTGTCCTGCTGCAGCCCCCGGTAGACGTGAATGCGCCCGCTGGGGTCGCGGAGCGGGACAGCCGCGATATCGATTCCCGCGATCGTCCCCGTGCGGAAGTAGTCGCGCCAGATCTCGAGGGAGCCCCCCTGGCTGATGCCGAGCTCAAGGAGGTGCACATCCCGGTCGGCAAGGGGTGCAAAGAACTCCTCGTACGTGCGGAAGTAGGCGTCGAACGACTGCTTGTCGGTGTTGTAGAGCCCCGGGGTGATCCGGCGGACCATGGTCAGTGTGCCTTTATGCGATGCTGTTCAGGAAACTGTGGATGGGGCGGGCGCTTCTGCGTCCACGGCCGAAGCATCCACCCCTCTCCAGGATGCGATCTGAGCGACAATCATGCGGCGCACGTCAGCGGTCAGGTCGGCGGCCTGCGCCGCGGAGTATCCGGTCGTCTCCACGGGGGGGAGGACGCGGAGGCGGATTTCCTGGGGGGGGCCGAATTTCCAGTTCCTCTTCGGGAGGCAGTCGCGTGTCCCCTCGACGGCAAGAGGGAGGACGGGCACACCCGACCTGATGGCGAGGTGAAACGCCCCCGGGTTGAACGACCCGACGCGGCCGTCGGGGGAGCGGGTCCCCTCCGGAAAGAACATCACGGAGCATTTCAGCGCCAGAACCCGCCGTGCCTCGAGCAGCATGCGTGCGCCGCTGCGGGGATCGGCCCTGTCCACCGGTATGTCGCCCGCCAGCCGCATCATCCACCCGACGAGGGGGACGCGGAACAGCTCCACCTTTGCGATCCATTTCATCTCCCAGGGGAGGTGGGAGATGATCGGTATATCGGCGAAGGACTGGTGGTTGCTGACGACGACGTAAGGACGCCGGGGATTGGCGATCTTTTCCCCGTCGCGGTGGAGCTGCCATGCGGAGTTCACGCGGGTCATGGCCACGCCGAGCCGCCGGAACAGCCGCCCTGTCCGGTACAGGGCGGGGTCGGCGTCAAAGGCGCGGCGGACGGCCAGCAGGGGAAGCCAGGCAATGACGAGGGCCCCCACGGCGGACCAGATCCAGAGTGACCGGAGTGTGGCGGACATGGCGGGCGCAATGTAACGAAATTCCACGGTGTTTCCCAGCACGCGGGGAGCTCGGGGTCGGGGGCTTGACAACGGGCCCGCGGATTATTATATTAATTCAAAATATTTGAACTCAAAGTATGCAAACGACCCGTCGGTACGGCAGGAAGGCTGACCTGGCACTCACGATGTGGGTGAAACTCGCGCGCGCCTCCGCCACATTCAGCAGGCGGACGCTGGACGACATCCGCACGTACGGACTCACGCAGCCCCAGTTCGGCGTCCTGGAGGCCCTGGGGCACCTCGGAGAGATCACGCTCGGGGAGCTCTCGCGCAAGACGCTCTCCAGCTGCGGCAATATCACCGTCGTCGTGGACAACCTGGAAAAAGAGGGCCTCGTGGAGCGGAAGCACAGCCGCAAGGATCGCCGCGTCATCCACGTGTCGCTGACCCCCCGCGGAATGAAGCTCTTTGAGACCGTCTTCCCGAAACACGCGCGCTGCGTCGCCGCCCTCGCTTCCGTCCTCACCGAGAGCGAGCAGCAGCAGCTGGGAGACCTGCTGGAAAAGCTCGGCAAGGGGGTGGCGGCCAAACCGTGAGCGGGGGAGGACCCCGGCGCCCGAACGTCTGTTCATCATATCAACCACATACACAACGAGGAGACAACACACATGCGTTCCACCATTCTGGCTCTCGCCCTCATCACCATGCTGGCCGGAGCCCGTGCAGCCACATGGAAAGTCGACCGGGTGCATTCGAGCGTCCGGTTCTCCGTGGCCCATCTCGTGATCTCGCAGGTTGACGGCGAGTTCAAGGACTTCGACGCCGCGCTGGAAGGGACGAAGGACGACTTTTCCGACGCCCGGCTCACCGCGACGATCAACGCCGGCAGCATCTACACCGACAACGACAGGAGGGACGCCCACCTGAAATCGGCCGACTTCCTGGACGCGGAGAAATACTCGACGATCACGTTTGCCAGCACCTCCTTCACGAAGACGGGGGACAACACGTTCAAGATTGCCGGCAACCTCACGATGCACGGCGTCACGAAACCCGTCGTCCTGGACGCCGTCTACAAGGGCCAGGTGAGCGCATGGGGGAAGACGATCGTGGCGTTCACCGCCACCACGGAGATCAACAGGTTCGACTACGGCGTGCACTGGGACGCGAAGATGGATGCCGGGGGGCTGATCGCGGGCGAGAATGTGAAGATCGCGCTGACGTTTGAGGGACAGAAGCAGTAAGGCGGCCGGGGGAGGGGGGCGTTGGAATTCGTCCCCCTCCTCGCTATATTCCTCCGTCAAACAATTCCGGAGGCCGCATGCGCCCGCGTATCCTGGTATCCCCCCCTGTCATCGCAGCACTCCTGCTCCTGTCCGCCGCCGGCGCATGGGCGCAGGCGCCCCAGCACAAACGGTTCGGGACGTCGGGCACCGTGGAACTCGGCGGGAGCGCGTCGTTCACCGCGGAACAGCCGGTGGCGGGAGGCACGACGGGATCGTGGGTCTACGATCTCTCGTTCATGCCGTACGCGGGATATTTCGTGGCAGACGGATTGGAACTGGGGATCAACCCGGCGGGCGTGAGCGTGACGACAGTCGGCGACACCAGCACCGTGCGCCTCCGCATGCTCTTTGCGCCGTCGTACAACTTCCGTACGCCGACGATGATCACCCCCTTTTTGGAGGGACTGGCGGGCTTCACGTCGAGCTCCATCATTCACAAGGGGTCGACCGCCAGCGTTTCCGGCTTCACATTCGGCGGCAGGGTCGGCATCAAGACCGCAGTGACCGACCGCGGGATGCTCACGATCGGCGTCCAGTACCTCCGGATCACGCTCAATGCCCAGGGAGCCGGGTCCAGGAGCGGTTCCAACGAGCTGGCAATCGCCGCCGGTTACACCGTGTGGCTGTAGCCCGAAGGGGACCCGCCCCTTCAGGCGCGCCGGGGTCCCGCCGCCCGGATCTCCGGCGGGCAGCCGCTCTCGAACTTCTTGAAGTTTTCGACAAACCGGGACGCCAGCTCCCGGTACCTCTGCATGTATTCCTTCGGGTCATGCCATGACCCCGCGGGATCCAGGACGCTCTCGGGAACTCCCTCGCAGGCGCGGGGAACGGCGAAGGAGAACACCGGGTCCGTCACGAAGGGAACGTCCAGCAGCCGGCCGCCCAGCGCCGCGTTCAGCAGCGCCCGCGTGTACCTGATGCTGATGCGTTTGCCCACCCCGTAGGGCCCGCCGATCCACCCCGTGTTGACCAGCCAGCAGTGCACCCCGTACTTCAGGATCTTCCTCTTGAGGAGGTCCGCGTAGAACGAGGGATGGTGCACCATGAACGGGGCGCCGAAGCAGGTGCTGAACGTCATCTCCGGTTCCTTCCCCAGGCCCACCTCCGTGCCCGCGATCTTCGAGGTGTACCCGGAGATGAACTGGTAGAGCGCCTGGTCGGGCGTGAGCTTCGCGATCGGCGGCATCACCCCCGACGCATCGCACGTGAGGAGGATGATGTTCGCCGGGTGACCGCCCCGCTTCTCCGGCACCGCGTTCTCAATGAACTCCAGGGGGTAGGAGGCGCGCGTGTTTTCCGTGATCGACTCGTCGTCCAGGTCGATCATCCTGGTGACGGGATCGAAGACGACGTTCTCCAGGATTGTGCCGAACCGGCGCGTGCAGGCATAGATCTGCGGCTCCGCGGACGCCGAGAGCTGGATGACTTTCGCGTAGCATCCTCCCTCGAAATTGAACACGCCCTCGTCGCTCCATCCGTGCTCATCGTCGCCGATCAGGCGGCGCGCGGGGTCCGCGGAAAGCGTCGTCTTGCCCGTGCCTGACAGTCCGAAAAAGACGGCGGTGTCGCCGCCGGCGCCGATATTGGCCGAGCAGTGCATCGGCATCACCCCGTCGAGCGGCAGGAGATAGTTGAGGATCGTGAAGACCGACTTCTTGATCTCCCCCGCATACGCGGTGTTGCCGATGATGCACATCTTCGCGGCGAAATTCAGCACGATGAACGTGTTGGTGGCCGTCCCGTCGATCTGCGGGATCCCCTTGAACGAGGGGAGGCACAGGACGGTAAATTCGGGAACGTGGCGGCGGCACTCTTCCAGCGTTTCCGGCATGATGAACATGTTGCGCGCGAAGTGGCTGTGCCAGGCGAGCTCCGTGATAATCCGGATCGGCATCCTGTATGCCGGATCAGCCCCGGCATAGCAGTCCTGCACGAACACATCCCGTCCCTGCAGGAACCCCTGCATCCGGTTGTAGAGGTCATTGAATTTCTCCGTGCTGAAGGGGCGGTTGTACTCGCCCCACCAGATGTGCCCCTCCGTGCCCGCCTCCCGCACAACGAACTTGTCGGTGGCGGAGCGCGCCGTGTGCTTGCCGGTGTTGGCAACCACCGGCCCCATGTGCGTGATGCGGGCCTCGCGGCGGAAGGCGACTTCCTCGTAGAGGGCCTCCGCGGGAAGATTCCAGTAGGCCATCCGCAGGTTCGTGAGCCCGTGGTTCTCCAGGCCGTAGTCGCTCTTCAGGGCCAGCGCTTCCCCCTGTGCCGGGGTCGAGATGTTCAGGATGTTGTTCATAGCCAGTCCCGTACCATTTTGCGTTCCCCGATATAGATTTCCCGCGGCGACGACGGGTCGAGCGCCCACTTGATCCGCTCCACCCCCTGTTTGACGTCCTTGATGGTGGTCGCATAGCTGAGGCGCAGGTGCCCCTCCATGCCGAACTCCTTTCCCGGCACGGTGACGACCAGCGCCTTCGCGAGCAGGAACTTCGACAGCTCGACGGAGTGCGTGTTGTACGCCCGGAAATCAGGGAGGCAGTAGTAGGTGCCGTCCGGTTTCGTGATCCTGACGCCGTTGAACGACTGCAGCTCCTGCATCATGACGTTGCGGTTGTTTTCCAGCGTCAGGCGCAGTGTCTCGACGGCGCTCTGCAGGCCGGTCAGCGCCCCCTCGGCGGCCGCCTGCAGGACGAGGGACGTGCAGGAGGTCGTCTGGGCCTGGACGTTGATCATCACGTCGGTGAGGGCCTTGCTCGCCACCACCCATCCGATCCGGAAGCCCGTCATGCCGTAGAGTTTCGAGATCCCGTTGATCGTGATGACTTTCGTCGATTCGATGTCCCTGGTGGTGAACCTGTAGGCCGGTATCTGTGTCTTGCCGTCGAACACCAGCTTGTGGTAGATATCGTCCATGATCAGGTAGATCCCCTTCTTCTCACAGAACTCCACGAGGGAGGCGATGAGCGCCTCAGGGTACATCACGCCCGAAGGGTTGTTGGGGCTGTTGACAATGATCGCGCGGGTGTAGGAGCTGACGGCGTCCTCGATCTCCTTCATCGTCGGGACGAACGTGCCGTCTTCCGGCGTCACGATCACCGGGCGCCCGTACACCATCCTGATCATCTCCGGGTAGCTGACCCAGTAGGGGGCAAGGACGATCACCTCGTCCTGCGGATTGAGGAGCGTGAAGAGGAGATTGTAGAGGGACTGTTTCGCGCCCCCGGACACGATCACGTTCTCGGGCGCCGGGATCCTGTCGTAGTTCTCCTCGGTGTAGCGGATGATCGCTTTCTTGAGCGAAGGAATGCCGTCGGTCGGTGTATACTTGATGTCCCCTGTGGTGAGCCTGGATGCCGATGTGAGGATCGCGTTGATGGGGGCGCGGTTCTTCGGCTCGCCCGCCCCCAGGTGGATCACCGCTTCTCCCTTTTCCCGCAGTATGCGCGCCTGCTCGTTGAGGCTCAACGTCGGCGATTCGGCGATCGACCGTGCCAGCTGGCTTATGCTCATGGACTGTCCTTCCTCCTGATTGTGCCCCCGCCGGCGCGGGGGTCTGCCGCCCCTCACACCGGGTGCCGCCTGTGAGCCGATGACCGAAGAACGGAGTGGATGAAAGAGTGATGCACGCCCAGGGGGGGGCCTGGCAGGAAAATCGTGCGCGTTGCCGCGCTGAGGCTATGGTACCCAAAAATGAATTTCAAATCAAGTTTTTTGCTATATTCAGCGGATGTTCCCGTACCCGCACACTCCCGCACATCCATGAAGAGATCCCTCGTCGCCTGGCTTGCCGCGTTTGTCATCACCGCCGCCTCCGCGTATTTCCAGCGGGTCACCGGGCCGACATACCCGGTCAGCGGGTCGTGCGCGATCGGGGACACCGTGATCGGCTTCACGTTTGAACGGAGCCACTCGAGCTCATCCCATGCGATAGTCCGTCTCGCCGTTCCCGACACGCTTGTTGCGGGGCAGCTCGTGTGGCGGCGATTCGGGACGGACGACCCCTGGACCCGGGAGGAGCTTGTGCGGGAGGGGACCGGCCTCACCGGGACGCTTCCGGCGCAGCCTCCCGCCGGGAAGATCGAATACCGTGTCATGCTGCGCAGGGGGGAGGAATCGGCGGTTCTTCCCGCGGACGCGCCGGTGGTCGTCCGATTCAAGGGGGACGTCCCCCCGGCGGTTCTCGTCTCACACATCGCGCTGATGTTCGCGGGGATGCTTTTTTCGACACGGGCGGGACTGACGCTCCTCACGCGCGAAGAGAGGACGGGCTTCCTCATCGCGATGACGATCCTCTGCCTGGGTGCGGGAGGGCTGGTGCTGGGACCCGTCGTGCAGAAGTACGCCTTCGGGGCCTTCTGGACGGGCTGGCCGTTCGGGACGGACCTGACGGACAACAAGACCGTCGCCGCGCTCGCGGCGTGGACGGCCGCCGCGCTCATGCGGCGGCGCGTGCGGCATCCGCGCCTCTGGGCGGCCGCGGCCGCCGTGATCACGCTCGCGGTGTACATGATCCCGCACAGCCTGTTCGGGTCGCAGCTCGACTACGGGCGGACGCGGAGGGGGGACGGGACCCCCGCCGTTTCAGTCATCTTCCTCCGGTCCCAGGGGACGCACGAACGCGCTCCTGACCGGCGCCGGCATCTGTGACGCCGCCCCGCGCACGGAGCGCCAGACGATCTCGTTCAGCTCCCGCTCCGGCGCAGCATCGGGCCGTGAAAAATCCATCAGCTCGCTCTTCGCGCCGCCGTACGCCCCTTCCCCGTTTCTCTCCTCAATGTTGATGCGCGCCTGACGGAAGACGTACGGCGACATGTCCGGCGATGCGGTGAAGGAGCTGTACATCGGCGTGGCCGATGAGTCATACTGGGACATCGCCGGCAGGCCGAGGATCAGCTCCATGGTCCTGACCACGCTGCTCGTGCTGTAGAGCTCGCTGTCGACGAAGTGCCGCTTTGTCCACGGGCTGATCACGAGCGACACGGTGCGGTGGGCATCGACGTGATCCGGCCCGTTCTGCGCGTCGTCCTCGATCACGAAGATCGCCGAGCTCGCCCAGTATTTGCTGTGCGAAATGCGGTCGACGATCATCCCCAGCGCCTGGTCGTTCTGCGCAACGAACGCACGCGGCGTGCGCGCCCCTCTGCGCGTCCCCTCGGTGTGGTCGTTCGGCAGCTTGATCGTCTGGAACGCGGGGAGATCGCCCCCCGCCTCGTACGCGGAGAACTCTTTCTCCCAGTCCCTGTAGCGGTCGACATCGGAGTAGTCGAGGTCCCAGCCGCGGCACCGGGGCGCCGTGTGGCCGAGGAGGGAGGGGAGAAGTCCCACCGCCGTGTCGCTCCCGTCGCCCGGGTTGCGCGCGAACTCCCCGTACGTCCTGTAGCTGACGCCGTTCCGCATGCAGTTGTCCCAGAAATATCCCGAGGCGGGGTACGCATCCGGGTACCCGCCTTCGTACTCGTAGTCCCCCCCACGGCCGCCGTACGAGGTCGGCCAGGTTTTCTCCACGTAGTCGGTGGCGTAGGCCCCCATCGTCCAGTTATGGCCGTCGGCGCTGACCTCCGCGTCGGCGTACAGGTTGTCCAGCAGGACAAACTGGCGCGCGAGCGCATGATGGTTCGGCGTCACGGAATCCCCGAAGAGGCACAGCGATGGATCGCTGTTTCCCTCGCCGATGTCTCCGAACACCTGGTCGAACGTCCGGTTCTCCTTGATAATGTAAAAGACGTGGCGAATCGCGCGGCCGCCGTCCGCGGCGGGAAGCAGCGGGCTCCCGGCGGGGCGGGGGAGAGGCCTGCCCAGACGCGAATCCGCGTACACGGCGGCGGTGTACGTGCGCAGCGCCTCATCATCCGGGGGATCGATGCGCGACATCGACCCCGTGAAGAGCGATCCGATGTACTGGCTCGAATGTCTCGGCTCGTTCGGGTTCGGGCCGCCGGGGTTCGGACGCGACGCCCCCCCCTTCCCGTTGGCGACAATGATCCGCCCGTCGGCGGGGACGACGCCGACGCAGGTCGGGTACCATCCCGCAGGAATGAACCCGGACGGCCGCGTCGTGCCGGCACGCCTGACGTCGAACACCGCGATATAGTTGTTGTCGGCGTTGGCCACGTAGAGCGTTCCCCCGTCGGGCGTCAGCGCGACGCCGTTCGGCGTGCTCCCTTCCGGGAGTCCCGGGTAGAGTCCCGTCTGCAGGGTTTCCCGCACTGTCCCCGAAGCCACGTCGATCACCGACACGGAGTTGTCCGCCGCGTTGGCGACGTAGAGGGATCGCCCGTCCTGCGACTGCACCATGTCGCACGGGTGATTGCCCACGCGGACCGTCTTGACGACGGCGCCTCCCGCACGGTCGACGAATGCGACCGCAGATCCTCCCCAGAGTGAGACGAACACGTACGGTGAGGAGCGCGCGACAAGGCACGTGTAGGGGGTGGCGGGGAGCCGGAGCGTGCTCACGACGGCACGGGAGGCAAGGCTGATAGTGGTCAGCGTGCGGCTCTCCTTCCCGGCCGCGTACACGAGCCCGGCCGGCTCGTCGATGTCAACGCCGGCGACCCAGACGCGGGCGGCGGGGCGGCGCGGGGCGATCACGAGCGAATCCGCGAACCGGAGCCGGCCCCCCTCGAACTCATAGACGTTGACGCGGTTGTCGTTTCCCCCGGACACCAGGAGACGCCGCCCCCCGTCGAAGAGCCGGAGGCCGACCCACGCCTTCGGCACGGGGAGCTTCTGGACGACCGTCCACGATGCGACGTCGACGACCGTCAGGTCCTGCACGGCCGTGCCGTCATCGGTGGTGATCACATAGCGGCCGTCAGGGGTGATCGCCATGGCGAGCGGGAGCTCGCCCACTTCCACCTGCGCGCCGGCGGGAGAGAGCATCCACCCGTTCGGGAGAAGGACTTTCCCGTCGGGAAGCGTCCCCGGGAGCTGTGTGCGCATCGGCGCACCGCAGCCGGCGCCGGCGATCGCCGCGGCGCACAACAGGCGCTTCATCATGTTCATACATGCCTCGCATGCTGTTGGAAGGATGGAATATAGGCAGCCGTTGCGAACATCACAATATTTCTTTATCGTATCGCTCACACACCGGCGCAACTTCACAGGACCATACCATGGAACAGTCGCAGCGGGCCTACGCGGGCTTCTGGATGCGCTTCATCGCTTCGGTCATCGACGGCGTCCTGCTCGGCGTCGTCAACATCATCATTCTCATTCCCTTCCTGGGGCTCGTGGGAATCACCGCGGCGGCCCGGGCCTCCGACGTGGACATGGAGAGCGAGGGGGCGGGACTGATGATTGCGCTCCTCAGCACGTACTTCGTCAGCATGCTCGCCGTCGTGATCGCCGGCTGGCTCTACTTCGCGCTGATGGAGTCGTCCGCGCGGGGAGCGACACTGGGAAAGATGGCGCTGGGTCTCCGCGTCACCACGCTGAACGGCGACCGGATCGGCTTCGGGCGCGCGACGGGCCGCTACTTCGGGAAGGCGGTCTCCTCCATCCTGCTGATCGGCTACATCATGGCGGCGTTCACCCGGCAGAAGCAGGCGCTGCACGATATCATGGCGGGGTGCCTGGTCACGAGGACCTGACGCCGGACGGCGTCAGGGCGCGGGCCGAATGTCGATGATCCTGTCTCCCACGCGGAGCGCGTCCACAACAGCCATTCCCTTCAGCACGCGTCCCACCACGGTGTAGCGGCCGTCGAGGTGGGGCTGAGGGGAGTGCGTGATGAAGAACTGCGATCCTTCCGTGTCTTTCCCCGCGCTCGCGATGCCGACGGTTCCCCTCCCGTAGCGGGCGGTGGAGAACTCCGAACGAAGCGTATACGGTGGACCTCCCCACCCGTCCCCGCGCGGATCCCCTCCCTGGACGACGAAGTTCGGCACCACGCGATGAAACGTGAGCCGCCGGTAGAACCCGGCGCGCGACAGGCGGAGCATGCTCGTCACTGTGAACGGGGCGCCGTCGGAGTCCAGCGCGATCAGGATGTCGCCCCGTGACGTCGCGAGCGTCACGCGGATTTCCTTCCCCGTCCATCCCCGGAGGGCACTGTCGGCGGCGGCGGGGGAGCGCTCCGGCATGGCTGGCGCGTCCGCGGCACAATCGCGACCCGTGACGCTCCTGAGCGCCCCGAGCACGTCCTGTATGGCTTCGATATCCCCGGGGTCACGAAGGCCCTTCAGGGCGCCGAGGAGGGGACCCTCCGAGGAGCTCCTCCTGAACAGTGAATCCCCGAGAAGGCCGGCCGCCGTGGCGACGATCGCCGGGTCGCCCGATCCGAGAGCACGCAGGGAGAGCGACACCACGGAATCACACTCGGAACGCCGCGCTGCGGCCCGGCGGGCCGCTTCGCCCAGCCCATCAAGCGCCGCGCAGGCGATCCGCGGATCTGAAGAGCGGGCGGCGCTGCACAGGAACTGCTCCGCCGCCGTGTCGCCCGTGGTCCCCGCAGCCCTCAGGAGCATCGCCCGGAGCTCGGGCCTGCCGCCCCGCGCACCTGCCGCCCGAAGGGGAGAGGCGCTCTTCTCAATTCGTGACAGGGCGGAAGCCGCTTCACCCTGCAGCTGCCACGCGTATCTGCCGCCGACGTTTGCGGCCATTTCCCTGAGCAGGGCCAGCGCGCGCGCGGAGGGCCCCTGTGTGCCCTCGACGAACCCCTGCGGCGGAAATGCGGCAAGGGCCGCAAGGGCGACGTTGAACGACCGGTCGCGAAAGGCGCGGGCAAAGACGGGGACAACGTCCGGCCGCCCGCCCGCGGGGAAGAGCGCAAGGGCTCTGATGGCGTTGACACGCACGCGCCAGTCGGCATCGCGCGATGCGAGCGACACGAGCGCGTTCAGGCAGGCATCCCCCGCGTGCAGCTTCCCGAGGAGGGCCGCCAGGTTCATGCGTACCAGCGGATCGCCCGACACCGCCATTGAGAGAACGGCCGGAACATTCTCCCTCGTTTCCGGGACATCGCCGATCCGCTGCAGCGCGTACGCAACCTGCCAGGGGACGGGACCCCGTCCCCGGAGGAGACCGAGCAGATACGTCGTCGCCGCGGGAGCCGTCACACCCCGGATGGCACAGCGCGCGACCGCCATGGCCGTATGCACGGTGTCGCGCTCACCCGCGCGCGCGACGAGCTCCGCGAGCTCCGACGGGGCGGCGAACTTGCCGATCTCCTCTGTGAGCCTCCCGCCGTCACGCGCGGCGGCGAGCGTGTGCGTGATCAGCCCGTCGCACAGCCGCCCGCGCTCCGCGGCCGGGAGGCGGCCCGCCGTCTGACCGACGGCGAATGCCGCCGCCTCGGCAACGGCAGTGTCGGAATCCGTCACCGCCGCCAGGAGTGCCCCGAGCGCGGCGGTGTCCTGCAGGCTCCCGCATGCGAGCGCGGCCCGGCGGCGCACCGCCGGATCGACGCTGCGCAGGAACGCCGCCATGGGCGCGCCAAACGGCGCGCGCATATCCTGAAGCCGGAGCACTGCGGCAATGTCCGTGGAACGGCGGCTCCCCTCTGCGGCGTGCACGGCATGCCCGCGCGGCGCCACGAAGAGGACGGCGAGGAGGAGAATGACATTCTTCATGATGGACGCGGCGGTGTGTGCCGACAATGTAGCGAGGAGGAGCGGGAACGGCAAGCGGCGCCCTTTGAAAGTCCCACTTTTTTCCCTATGTTG
>Ga0335069_10010691_pt1 | contig 12999 bp, 9 predicted proteins | sample Lox_Sample_11_FD_206714 | JGI IMG/M metagenome (GOLD analysis project Ga0335069, IMG submission 206714) | Soil microbial communities from Loxahatchee National Wildlife Refuge, Florida, United States - Lox_Sample_1.1 | ecosystem: Environmental > Terrestrial > Soil > Wetlands | place: USA: Florida... | reverse complement strand
CCAATCGCAATAGCTCCGTGGGTCTTTCGTGACCCGAACGTGACGATTCCGGCCTGACTCTCAATCGTTAGCCAACCGCGATCTCCCGCCACGGCCACGACAGCCGAATCACGCCCTCCCCCTGTGTTTGACTGCGCTGGCGAACAGATTCGCCCGCGTCCGTGCGGCAGATGAAAGTTGGGATGGGTAGAGAGCTATGTCGTTCTTCGAAGAGGTGCGGAAGTTGCGTGGCGCAGCAGCGAGTGTGCCGCGCCGGCTGGCTATCGCGGCTGCAGGGGCTGCCCTGCTGTCCGGCATGGTCGCCGCCGGCGGCGGTTTGGCGACCGCGGGGGCGTTCTCGAAGCCCGGCCTTCCGGTCGAATACCTGCAGGTGCCGTCCCCGTCGATGGGCCGCAACATCAAAGTCCAGTTCCAAGGGGGCGGGCCGCACGCGGTCTACCTGCTCGACGGCCTGCGGGCGCAGGACGATTACAACGGTTGGGACATCAACACCCCGGCGTTCGAGGAGTTCTACCAGTCGGGCCTGTCGGTGATCATGCCCGTCGGCGGCCAGTCCAGCTTCTACAGCAACTGGTACCAGCCGTCATCGGGCAACGGCCAGAACTACACCTACAAGTGGGAGACGTTCCTGACCCAGGAAATGCCCGCGTGGCTGCAGGCCAACAAGCAAGTGTCGCCGTTCGGCAACGCCGCGGTCGGCCTGTCGATGTCGGGCGGCTCGTCGCTTATCATGGCGGCGTACTATCCGCAGCAATTCCCTTACGCCGCTTCGCTTTCGGGTTTCCTCAACCCGTCCGAGGGCTGGTGGCCGACCCTGATCGGTCTGGCGATGAACGACTCGGGCGGTTACAACGCCAACAGCATGTGGGGCCCGTCATCCGACCCGGCGTGGAAACGCAACGACCCGATGGTCCAGATTCCGCGGCTGGTCGCCAACAACACCCGGATCTGGGTCTACTGCGGTAACGGCACGCCCAGCGACCTCGGCGGCGACAACATGCCGGCGAAGTTCCTGGAGGGCCTGACGCTGCGCACCAACCAGCAGTTCCAGAACAACTACGTGGCCGCGGGCGGACGCAACGCGACGTTCAACTTCCCGGCGAACGGCACCCACTCGTGGCCGTACTGGAATCAGCAGCTGGTCGCCATGAAGCCCGACATCCTGCAGGTGCTCAACGCCGTGAACGCGACCGCGCAGCCGGCACAACCAGCGCAACCGGCAGCCTGAAACCCACCGAACCAGCATCGGCAGTAGCGCACCGGTCAGCGCTACTGCCGATGCTTTTTATCTGACCGGTCGTTCAGCAGCGCGCGCCGGTCCTGGTGGAAGTACGTGTACCCGGTCGTCAGCGCGCACGCGGCCGTGGCGACCACCAGCATCCAGGTGCCGTTGACGATCAGGCTGATGCAGCCGCCGACCACGGCTCCCAAGACGAAGCTGGTGAACAGCAGAAAGTAGCCGAGCCAGTCCGCCGCCGTTCCGCCGGCGATGTGGCGTTCGATGCCCTGGCCCATCTTGACCAATGTGCCGGTCACGTAGCTCAACGGCACCGACACCTCGCCATCCTTGACGAAGGAAGTGTTCAGCGCGCCAATGGCGAAGGCCACCAACATGATCGGTGCGAAGTCGAGGAGATTTTCCCTCCATCCCTCGTCGAGGACGTCCACCATGGTGGCGGCAAGCAGGCTGAAGGTGGTCAGAACGGTGGGGCCGTGCGGGTGCGCCACCCAGAAGTGCCGGCGACACACCGACGCGATCACCACGCCGGCGACGAAGCACACCAGCAGCAGCGCCGCCGTCATCGAGAGCAGCACGTCGCCGCGGAAATAGCCCAGCGCGGCGCGCTGGGCGTTCCCCGTCATGAACGTGACGAAGTAACCGGCGGAGTGGGTGAATGCCGTCGCCCCGAGCACGCCGGCCAGCGCGGCCAGCACCCACGACAACCTCGCCTCGCTATTGAAGATCCGACTCCCCACGCGGGACATGCTGTCAGACACGGGCGGCCCGCGGGTCGCGGTTATCTACGCGGCGGTCAGCCGGGCGATGGAACGCAACGGGATCGACAGCCATCCGGGCCGGTGCCGCGCCTCGTAGCCGGCCTCGTACACCGCCTTGTCGAGTTCGTAGGCGGCAAGCAGCTCCGCCGAATCGCGCGGGTCGATCCCGGACACGGCCGCGTACCCGTCGCAGAAGGCCGCGCAGTTGCGCTCGATCCATTCCCGGGCGCGGGCGGCGAGCTGCTTGTCGCCGCCCTGATCGAGCAGTGGCCCGTAGGCGGCGTACTCGAAGGAGCGCAAGACACCGGCCACGTCGCGCAACGGTGAGTCGGGGGCCCGTCGCTCGTCGAGCGGCTGGCCCGGTTCTCCTTCGAAGTCGATCAGCAGCCAATTCTCCGGGGTCCGCAACACCTGCCCCAGGTGCAGGTCGCCGTGCACCCGCTGCACGGTGACCGTCTCGCCGGCGAGCTTGGCGAATCGCTCTTCGATCGTTGCCGCGTACTCCTCGAGTTCCGGAACCTTGGCGACGGTCGACGACAGCCGCGCCAGCACGGTTTCCACAGGGAAGGCGGCCTCGGCCGTGCCCAGGCACTGGGCCAGGGTGGCGTGCACGGAGGCGACGGATTCGCCCAGCCGGTTGGACTCGGCGGCGAAGTCGCCGCCGACTTCGTGGGCATACAAGTCGCCCTCCGCAAACAGGTCGCGGATGCTGGCGGTGGCCATGGCCCAGCCTTCGGCGGCGTTCGATGCGAACTGGGTCACCATGCCCAGGGGCCAGGCGTCATCGTCCGGCCCACCGTCCCGCGAAGCCATCTCGTAGGTGCCGAGCAACCGGGCCACATGCGGGTTGCCCGCGCGGGCGAGCACCCGGTTCAGTTCGATGTCGGGGTTGATGCCGCTGCTGACCCTACGAAACACCTTGAAGATGGCGCGCCGGTCGAAAATGACGCTGGTATTGCTCTGCTCGGCGTCGGAGACGTGCGGCATCGCCTCCAGCGGCAGCACGGCGTCGGGTTCCTTGGTGAACCTCACCTCGATGCCGGACGCACCGCGGGCGCCTGAAGAGTCGACCAGGGACAGCAGGAACCGCGGGGCGTCGATGTCGTAGAGAGCGTCGAAGCCGGTCCGATCGTCCGCTGCACCGATCGTGGCCACGGTGCTGTACTCCGAGACTGGCGCGGAATCCCACTCGACGAGCACCTGGTAGCGCTCCGACGAAGCGTCGACGTAGTCGACGTCGACCAGCACCAGGTCGAGGTGATCCCGCAGCGGGACGACGACGCCGGCCCGGGCGCCCGACAACTCCCGGTTACGTCCGGCGTACCAACGTTGCTGTGGCAGCCACTCCGACCAGGGCAGCTTGGCGGGCTGTGTCATATGGCGCCGTTCCTCCTCATCGCTTCGCTCTGCGTTGTCACCGGCGCGCATCATGCGTTCTCCTCACATGCGGGGGACAACTGGAACCAGTAGAACCCGTGTCCCGGCAGTGTCAGCAGGTAGGGCAGGTGGCCGACGCGGGGAAATTCCACGTGCCCGGTCAGCTCCACCGGCGTGCAGCCGCTCCACTGCTGCAGGTTCAGCTCGATCGGCTGGGGGAACCGCGACAGGTTGTTGACGCACAGCACGACGTCTCCGTCATCGCCCGCCCGGCGCACGAAGGCCAGCACGGAGGGGTTCGACCCGCCGAGTTCCTCGAAGTTGCCGATCGCGAAAGCTTTGTGCCGCCCCCGCACCGACAGCATCATCCGGGTGAAGTTGAGCAGGGACGTCGAGGTGTCGCGCTGGGCCTCCACGTTGACGGCCTGGTAGCCGTAGACCGGGTCCTGGCTGGGCGGCAGGTAGAGCCGACCGGGGTTGGCCGAGGAGAACCCGGCGTTGCGGTCCGGTGTCCACTGCATCGGGGTACGCACCCCGTCGCGGTCCCCCAGCCAGATCACGTCGCCCATGCCGATCTCGTCGCCGTAGTACAGGACCGGCGAGCCCGGCAGCGACAGCAGCAGCGCGGTGAACAGCTCGATCTGGTTGCGGTCGTTGTCCAGCAGGGGCGCCAGGCGGCGGCGAATTCCGACGTTCGCCTTCATCCGCGGGTCCTTGGCGTACTCGGAGTACATGTAGTCGCGCTCTTCGTCGGTGACCATTTCCAGCGTCAACTCGTCGTGGTTGCGCAGAAAGATCCCCCACTGGGCCATGTCGGGGATGGCGGGCGTCTGGGCCAGGATCTCCGAGATCGGAAACCGCGATTCGCGGCGGACGGCCATGAAGATGCGCGGCATCAGCGGGAAATGGAACGCCATGTGGCATTCGTCGCCGCCGGTGCTGGCGTCCCCGAAGTACTCGACCACGTCGCCCGGCCACTGATTGGCCTCGGCCAGCAATACCCGGCCGGGGAACTCGTCGTCGACGACCTTGCGCACGCGCCTGAGGAACGCGTGGGTCTCGGGGAGGTTCTCGCAGTTGGTGCCCTCTCGTTCGAACAGGTAAGGCACCGCGTCGAGGCGAAACCCGTCGATGCCGAGCCCGAGCCAGAAGCGAATGACGTCGATCATCGCCTCCTGAACGGCCGGGTTGTCGTAGTTCAGGTCGGGCTGGTGGGAGAAGAACCGGTGCCAGTAGAACTGGCGCCGGACCGGATCGAAGGTCCAGTTCGACTCTTCACTGTCGACGAAGATGATGCGGGCGTCGGTGTACTTCTCGCTGGTGTCGCTCCACACGTAGTAGTCGCCGTACGGGCCGTCGGGGTCGTGCCGCGACTCCTGGAACCAGGGGTGTGACTCGGAGGTGTGGTTCATCACCAGGTCGGTGATCACCCGGATCCCCCGCTCGTGAGCCCCGTCGAGCAGCGCGACGAAGTCCTCGACGGTACCGAAATCGGGCAGCACCTTGTAGAAGTCCCGGATGTCGTAGCCGCCGTCGCGCAGCGGTGAGTCGTAGAACGGGGGCAGCCAGATGCAGTCGATCCCGAGCCACTGCAGGTAGTCCAGGCGGTCCATGAGGCCGCGGAGGTCGCCCTGCCCGTCGGCATTGGCGTCGCTGAACGCCCGGACCAGCACCTCGTAGAAAACCGCGTGCTTGAACCACGTGGGATCCGCGGGCAGCGCGGCGGCGTTCTCGAAATCCTCGGCGTCCGGATGTTCGACCACACCGTCTTCGACGTGGCTTCCCGCGGCTGGATCGTGCTCGACAGCTTCTCGTGCGTCGTTCATCAATTCCACGATGCCACGGGTACCCGACGCGGCAGGTCGGGAATCACCACCGTTACGGGGCGACGAAGCACGCTGTGCCACAAGCGAATTGGACGGGAGGCGGGCATCATCCGCGCGGATCTCAGGCCGGCGGTCCGTCCGCCAGCGTCACCGGTCCGCTGCGGTCGCCGCCCGCCTTGGCGCGCCACTGCACGATGATGGTGTCGCCGGGGTGATGCGGGACGAGGACGTCCGTCATCGAGGTGGCCCCGGTGATCGGGACATTGTCGACCCCGGTGATGACGTCACCGGCCGAGATCCCGGCCGCCGCCGCGGGACCGCTGCCGACCACGCGTTCGACCCGCGCGCCGTTGCCGCCGTAGTCCGTGACGCCCAGGCCAAGGAAGGCCGTCGGGCCGATGTGCACCGTGTTCGACCCGGCGCCGGACCGGATCTGTCCGGCCACGCCCATCGCCGTACCGATCGGAATGGCGAAACCCTGACCGCCGGACATCTTGTAGCTGTCGGTGGCGGCGGTGTTCATGCCGATCACCTGCCCGCTTTGGTTGACCATCGGCCCACCCGAGTCACCGGGCCTGATCGCGGCGTCGGCCTGGATCAGCCCGCCCAGGTTCTCCTCGGCGCCGGTCAGCGTGTCGGTGGCCGAGACGGTCTGGTTGAGCGCGACCACTTTGCCGGCCACGGCGCTGGGCGTTCCGCCCTGACCACCGGCGTTGCCCAGCGCGACGACGGGATCGCCGACGGCGACCCCGCCACCGATGTTGGCGCTGGGCAGGCCACCGCCGCCACGAAGCTGCAGGACCGCGACATCGGCGACCCGGTCGTAGCCGATCACGTCGACGGCGTAGGTCTGGCCGTTGCCGACGGCGAACGCGCTGATGTCGGTGGCACCCGAGATCACGTGGTTGTTGGTCAGCACGACACCGCCCGGATCGATGACGATGCCGGTTCCCGCGCCGACCGCGTTGTTGTAGCCGAATTTGGTGCTGATGTCGACCACCTGCGGCCCCACTTTGCCGACGATGCCCGACGGGTCGAGCGGCGCCATGGGCCGGTCGTGGGACGGCCCCGGAGGTACAGCGGACGCCGGCACCGTGGTGAGGCCCAGACCCAGTGCCACCACGGCCAGCACGCTGACTAACCATGACCACCAGACTGAGCGGTGGTGCGATTTGCTCATCCCGTCATCTCCTACTTCCCGATAAGAATCGAAATTTGGCCCAGCCTCCGGCTCTGGGCGCCACGACTAACTGGGTATAACCGTAATGCAGGTAGCTATTCGGGACAGTGGTCAGTCCCTCTGCGGCCCGCTGGCCGCGAGGCCCGCTCAAGACCCCCGGGCCGGCGTGATCGTATGGGTCAGGTGGTGGCCGACGTCACCCACCATGTCGATGAGGGTGAGGTCGCGATAGGAAAACCGCCATTGCCCGTCCACGCGCTCGAATCGATCGTGGTAGCGACCCGCGACGATGGGCTGCAGCGGCAGCGCGTCGGTCTGCTGCAGCACGGTGTAGTAACTGCGGCAGCTCGCGGTGCCCGCCTGCTCGTCGATCTCGATGATCGGATTGGTCGTCACGTGCTTGGTTCGCGGCGTCCCGTCGGGGTGCATCACGATCAGCGACTTCCAAATGCCCAGCAGCCGGTCCGCGTCGATCGTGTCCTGCGCGGCCTGCGAGCCACCGATGCGGATGCGGGCGTGCTCGAAGAGCGTCGCCGCTCCTGCGAGGTCGCCGGCGTCGATGCATTCGGCGTAGCGATACAAAAGGTTGGTGATCTGCGTTTCCGCCAGCATGCGGTTAACCTAACGCGGCCGCCCGGCCCATAAGCTGACAACGTGGGCGAATTCGACCCGAAGGTCCGATTCACGCAGTCCCCGATAGCCCGCCTGGCCACGACCGCGCCCGGCGGCGCGCCGCACCTGGTGCCGGTGGTTTTCGCCGTCGGCGAGCAGGACGTCGTGTACACCGCCGTCGACGCGAAGCCGAAATCGACGCGGCGGCTGCGCCGCCTGGCCAACATCGAGGGCAATCCCCAGGTCAGCCTGCTCGTGGACCACTACGACGACGATTGGTCGCGGCTGTGGTGGGTCCGGGCCGACGGCCTCGCCGCGATTCATTCCGGCGGCCAGGCGGCGGACACCGGGTTTCGGTTGCTGCGCGCCAAATACCCCCAGTACCAGTCCGTTTCGTTGAACGGCCCGGTGATCGCGGTCACGGTGCGGCGCTGGTCCAGCTGGCACGCCTGACGCGCGCGGCGCCGGCACCGGCACACCCATGACGGGCCGGCCCCGATTGTGGCCGGCCGGTGGCCTTGTGTTGGGCGGCAGTTGGGGGAAAAGTTGCTTACAGCGTCCTGTGGTCCAGGCCACACCGCGCCATAGCGCTGCAGAACTGGAGGAAAGTCATGGCGGACAAGGCGAACGCTTCCCAGGGCGCGGGGGCCGCTCCCACCGCGAGCGGTCCGGGCAATGTTCGCAATGTGGTCCTGGTGGGGCCGTCGAGCGGCGGCAAGACCACCCTGGTCGAGGCCCTGCTGGTGGCCGGCGGTGTGCTGTCCCGCGCGGGCTCGGTCACCGACGGCAGCACGATCTGCGACTACGACGAGGCCGAGATCCGGCAGCAGCGCTCGGTGGGCGTCGCCGTGGCGTCCCTTTCGCACGACGGCATCAAGGTCAACCTGGTGGACACGCCCGGCTACGCCGACTTCGTGGGCGAGTTGCGGGCCGGCCTGCGCGCGGCCGATTGCGCGCTGTTCGTGATCGCGGCGAACGAGGGTGTCGACGAGCCGACCAAGTCGCTCTGGCAGGAGTGCAGCCAGGTCGGGATGCCGCGCGCCGTCGTGATCACTAAGCTCGACCACGCGCGCGCGAACTATCAGGAGGCGCTGGCCGCCGCGCAAAACGCGTTCGGCGACAAGGTCTTACCGCTTTACCTGCCGACGTCTGACGGCCTGGTCGGCCTGCTGTCGCAGCGGCGCTACCAGTACACGGACGGCAAGCGGACCATCCTCGAGCCCGAGCCGTCGGACGCCGAACGCATCGAGGAGGCGCGCGGCACCCTGATCGAAGGGATCATCGAGGAATCCGAGGACGAGTCGCTGATGGAGCGCTATCTCGGCGGCGAGTCGATCGACGAGTCGGTGCTGATCGCAGACCTGGAGAAAGCCGTCGCCCGCGCCTCGTTCTTCCCGGTGATCCCGGTGTGCAGCGGCACCGGCGTCGGCACCCTGGAACTGCTGGAGGTCGCCACCCGGGGATTCCCGTCCCCGATGGAACACCCGCTACCGGAAGTCTTCACGCCGAACGGTGCCACGCACGCGACGCTGGCGTGCGACACCGACGCGCCGTTGCTCGCGGAGGTGGTGAAGACTACGTCGGACCCCTACGTCGGCAGGGTGAGCCTGGTCCGGGTGTTTTCCGGGACCATCAGGCCCGACACGACGGTTCATGTGTCGGGCCATTTTGCGTCGTTCTTCGGCGCGGCCAACGGCTCCAACTCCCACGGGAACTCGCACCCCGACCACGACGAGGACGAACGCATCGGGGTGCTGTCCTTCCCGCTCGGCAAGCAGCAGCGCCCCGCGGCCGCCGTGGTGGCCGGCGACATCTGCGCGATCGGCAAGCTGAGCCGCGCCGAAACCGGCGACACCCTTTCGGACAAGTCGGAGCCGCTGGTCCTCAAGCCCTGGACGATGCCGGAGCCGCTGCTGCCGGTGGCCATTCAGGCGCACGCCAAGACCGACGAAGACAAGCTGTCCGTCGGGCTGGGGCGGCTGGCCGCCGAGGACCCGACGCTGCGGATCGAGCAGAACCAGGAGACGCATCAGATCGTGCTGTGGTGCATGGGGGAGGCCCACGCCGGCGTCGTCCTGGACGCGCTGGCGAACCGGTACGGCGTCACCGTGGACACGGTCGACCTGCGCGTCCCGCTGCGAGAAACCTTCGCCGGCAAGGCGAAAGGACACGGCCGCCACGTCAAGCAGTCGGGCGGGCATGGCCAGTACGCGGTCTGCGACATCGAGGTGGAGCCGCTGCCGGAGGGCGCGGGATTCGAGTTCGTCGACAAGGTGGTGGGCGGAGCGGTGCCGCGCCAGTTCATCCCGAGCGTGGAGAAGGGCGTCCGCGCGCAGATGGAAAAGGGCGTGCACGCCGGTTACCCGGTCGTCGACATCCGGGTCACGCTGTTCGACGGCAAGGCCCACAGCGTGGACTCGTCGGACTTCGCGTTCCAGGCCGCGGGTGCGCTGGCCCTGCGCGAGGCGGCGGCGGCGACCAGGGTGGCCCTGCTCGAGCCGATCGACGAGATCTCGGTGCTGGTGCCCGACGACTTCGTCGGTGCGGTGATGGGCGACCTGTCCGGGCGCCGCGGCCGGGTGCTGGGCAGCGACACCGCCGGCCACGAACGCACGGTGGTCAGGGCCGAGGTGCCTCAGGTCGAGCTGACCCGGTACGCCATCGACCTGCGATCGCTCTCGCACGGAGCCGCATCGTTCACCCGCTCGTTCGCAAGGTACGAACCCATGCCGGAGTCCGCGGCCGCCCGGATGAAAACCACGGCGTGACAACCGATTCGAGCGTCACCTAGGCCCCGCGGCCGAATTGGTCGGCCACGGCGCGGCGGTCCAGCGAGCCTTTCGCGGTATGCGGCAGCGCGCTGGCCTCCTGGAAGGCGGCGGGCACCTCGAAGGCCGCCAGCCGCTCGCGGCAGAACACCGCGAACTCGGCCGGTGTGGGTGCGGGCGACTCCCGGGGAACGATCACCGCGGCCACCGTCTCCCCGTACATCTTGTCCGGCAGTCCGAACACGGCCACCTCCAGGACGTTGGGGTGCGTGGCCAGCACGCCCTCGACGCGTTCCGGCGAAATCTTCTCGCCGCCCCGGTTGATCAGTTCCTTGATCCGGCCCTGGATGATCAGGTCCCCGGCCGGCGACAGCGAGCCCAAATCGCCGGTGCGCAACCAGCCGTCGGTGAAGTTGGCGGCGGTGATCGCCGGGTCGCCGAGGTAGCCGCGCACCACGGTGGGACCACGCAGCCAGACCTCCCCGACGGCATCCGGGGGCAGGGGCTGACCGTCGGGTCCCGCGATCCGGATCTCCGGCCCGGTCGACTCACCGACGAGACCGCCCGTGGCGGCAGGGTTTTCGCTTTGTCCGATGCCCGTCGTCGCGACCTGATGAGTCGCCTCCGTCATGCCGAAGGCGCACACCACCGATGCCGAAAACGTCTCCTGGAGCGCCCTGGCCGTTTCCGGGGTGAGCGGCGCGCTGCAGCTGCGGATAAACCGCAGGACGGCCCGCTTGTTGCCCGGGCGCTCAGTCTTGCTGCGCTCCAAGAGGATCTGGTGGATGGTCGGCACGGCGGTGTACCAGGTGGCCCCGACGGCGTCGATGTCGTCCCAGAACGTGTGCGCCGAGAACCGACCACGCGCCGGCAGCAGCACCGTGCCTCCGGACGCCAGGGTCGACAGCAATGCGGCGATCAGGCCGTGACCGTGGTAGAGCGGCATCACCGCGACCGTCGCGTCCTGTGGCCCCAGCCCGTAGCCCGCGATGATCGCCCGCACCGAGTTGGCGATGTTGTCGTGCGTCCACGGGACCATCTTCGGCAGCCCCGTGGTCCCGCCGGTGAACATGATCATGGCGTCGTCGTCCCGCAGCCCCTCGGGCGTCGAGACGTCTCCCTCCGGCGGCGTCGCGGCGTCGAGGTGGACCGCCGGGGTGCCCTGGCCGCGGCCGACGTTCACCGCGATCGGCCACCGGCGCAAGCCCGGCTCCCGCTCATCGCCGGGGCCGTCACCGTCGACCAGCACCGCCCGCGCCCCCACCGCCTCGGTCCGGGTGCGCTGGTCGCCGACCGGCAGGGCCGGGTCCAACGGAACCGCGACCAGCCCCGCCCGCGACGCCGCCAGCAGGCCGACGACGAACTCGGCGTTGCTGCCGGCGCGCAGCGCGACCCGATCGCCCGCCAGCAGCCCGGCCCGCTTCAGCTGCCCAGCCAGGTCGTCGACCAGGCCGATCAGGTCGCGGTAGCTCACCGGTATGCGATCGGGGGTGACGACGAGCGCCGGGGCGTCGGGCCGCCGGCTCGCCGCCACCTCGACCAGGTCAGCGACAACGTGATCGCTCGTCCTCATCGCCACACTCCTTCCTTTCGTTGTGAAGCTCCTGCAGGCACCATGCCGCGCTACCGCCGTGCCCGTCCAATACCGATCCGCTCACTATTGATAGGCCACGACTATTGATAGACGGCGTGGATCGCTGCATAGCGGCTTAGTGTTGGACAGCCGCGCGCACCGACACAACAGTGCATGGCAGGGCCAGATACGGCACACGCACACGAGGAGTCGCCACCATGACCACCGTTTCGGCATCTCCCAGCAAAGCGACCCGCTTGACCGACGGCTTCCATCTCGTCGTTGATGCCCTCAAGGCCAACGACGTCGACACCATCTACGGCATCGTCGGCATCCCGGTCACCGACCTCGCCCGCACCGCGCAGGCGTCGGGAATCCGCTACATCGGCTTTCGGCAGGAGGCCTCGGCCGGCAACGCGGCCGCCGCCGCCGGGTTTCTCACCCGGCGGCCCGGCGTGTGCCTCACCACGTCCGGGCCGGGTTTCCTCAACGGCCTGCCCGCGCTGGCGAACGCGACCGCGAACTGCTTTCCCATGATTCAGATTTCAGGCTCGAGCAACCGGGCGATGGTGGATTTGCAGCGCGGTGACTACCAGGACGTCGATCAGCTCACCGCCGCAAGGCCTTTCGCGAAGGCAGCGTATCGAATCGGCCGGATCGAGGACATCGGGCGGGGCGTGGCACGCGCGATTCGCACCGCGGCCTCCGGGCGGCCGGGCGGCGTCTACCTCGACATCCCCGGCGAGATCTTGGGCCAGGCCATGGACGCCTCGGCGGCCACCGACACCCTGTGGCGGGTCGTCGATCCCGCGCCCCGGCAGCTGCCGGCGCCGGAGGCAGTCGATCGCGCGCTGGAGGTGCTCGGGCGGGCGCAGCGGCCGCTGGTCGTGCTCGGCAAGGGCGCCGCCTACACTCAGGCCGACGACGTGATCCGGAATTTCGTGGAGGCCACCCGGATTCCGTTCCTGCCGATGTCGATGGCCAAGGGGCTGCTGCCCGACTCGCACCCGCAGTCGGCCGGGGCCGCGCGCTCATTGGCGATAGCCCGCGCGGACGTGGTCTTGCTGGTGGGTGCCCGGCTGAATTGGCTACTCGGGCACGGGGAGTCGCCGCAATGGTCCGCCGACGCCAAGTTCGTGCAGGTCGACATCGCCGCGGCGGAACTCGACAGCAACCGGCCGATAGCGGCGCCCCTGGTAGGTGACATCGGGTCGGTGCTGGCGGCGCTCTGTGACGGACTGGCCGCGCACCCGATCGTCGCGCCCGCCGAATGGGTCAACGAGCTGGCCGACCGCAGGGCCCGCAATGAGGCCAAGATGCGACACCGGCTGGCCGAAGATCCGCACCCGATGCGGTTTTACAACGCGCTGGGCGCGGTTCGCGCTGTGTTGCAGGAGAACCCAGGGGTCTATGTGGTCAACGAGGGGGCCAATGCGCTGGATTTGGCGCGCAATGTCATCGACATGGAGTTGCCGCGGCGTCGGCTCGACACGGGCACCTGGGGCGTGATGGGCATCGGCATGGGATACGCCATCGCTGCGGCGGTGGAGACCGGCGACCCGGTCGTCGCGATCGAAGGCGATAGCGCTTTCGGCTTTTCCGGCATGGAGGTCGAGACGATCTGCCGCTACCGGCTGCCGGTGACCGTCGTCATCCTCAACAACG
>Ga0335069_10010689_pt1 | contig 12999 bp, 11 predicted proteins | sample Lox_Sample_11_FD_206714 | JGI IMG/M metagenome (GOLD analysis project Ga0335069, IMG submission 206714) | Soil microbial communities from Loxahatchee National Wildlife Refuge, Florida, United States - Lox_Sample_1.1 | ecosystem: Environmental > Terrestrial > Soil > Wetlands | place: USA... | reverse complement strand
TCGCACTTGTTGAGAAACACCACGATGTAGGGCACGCCCACCTGGCGCGCCAAAAGAACGTGCTCCTTGGTCTGCGGCATCGGACCGTCGGTCGCCGCCACCACCAGGATCGCACCGTCCATCTGCGCCGCCCCCGTAATCATGTTCTTGATGTAGTCGGCGTGGCCCGGGCAGTCCACGTGAGCATAGTGCCGGTTGGCCGTCTCGTACTCCACGTGCGCCGTGGCGATCGTGATGCCGCGCTCCCGCTCCTCCGGCGCGTTGTCGATCGAGTCGAACGAACGGAACTGGATCTTCGGGTTGTGCTTGCCCAACACCTTCGTGATCGCCGCCGTCAACGTCGTCTTGCCGTGATCGATGTGACCTATCGTCCCCACGTTCACGTGAGGCTTCGTACGGTCAAATTTCTCCTTCGCCATTGCCCTTCAATCCTTCCTTTGGACCTTGCATTCCTGCCGGGTTCAGCCGGCCTCAAAAAATCGCCAGGCGCCTCAGTAGTACGCGTACGCCTTGAAGTACCGCTGGCGGAGCTCAACCGGCACGTTTTCCACCAGCCGCAGGTACCGCTCGCGGGTGAGGGCCTGATCGGAGACGGGCAGCGCGTTGTAAAGCGCCAGGGAATCTTTGCCCAGCAACCCACGCTTCAGGACCGTTTCGTAGTCGCGAATCCTGAGCCCGGCGCGAGTGGCCCGGCTGATCAGCACCTCTACATCGCGCTCGCTGAAGGCAGCGTCGAGCAATGCATGGAGCCTTGCGAAACCCTTCTCGTCCTGAACTGCGATCGCCACTTGCTCGAACATTCCCGACAACCTCAAAAGCAGCTTTCAGCTCTCAGCCGTCAGCTTTCAGTATCTTGATCCCAAGCCAGCCAAAGCCTCTCCTTCGTCCGACCTTCGAGGCTTAGAGCCGATCGTGCTCGCCAAAACCTAAACTCTGGAGCGGGAGACGGGGATCGAACCCGCGACCAACAGCTTGGAAGGCTGTGACTCTACCACTGAGTTACTCCCGCAAAGCAGCTTCTGGCTGTTAGCTCCCATTGTCATCCTGCCCGGGTTACGGAACCGGCTGGCAGCTAGAAGCTAGCGGCTAGAAGCTGAAACTCTGGAGCTGATGACCGGGATTGAACCGGTGACCTCTCCCTTACCAAGGGAGTGCTCTACCAACTGAGCTACATCAGCTCGTTAAACTCCGGCTTTCCACTGTCAGCTCCATATTGCTGGCGCGAGCCTCGGTGGCTCAATCTGCCGCCCGAAAAGCTGAGAGTCGATAGCTAAGAGCCGTTATTCTCCCCGCCCCTGCGAATCCTATCTGCATGGCGGGCCAAAACCGTACGCAAAGCGAAACTGCCAATCACCAGCAGGGCGACCAGCCTGATCTCGACCGGCTTGCCGAAGGCGAAAACCGCGCCTTCGCCGATCGTAAACCAGACCAGCAGCCCTAGAACGGCATAGAGCGCAAGAGCCAACCAATACTTGCGTTCCAAATCCGAACCGCTGCCTTTGAAGCCTTCCAGCCTTCGCTTCTGAGCGGCGATCTCCATGTTTCCGGACGGTCGCTGCAAGCTCGGCATTCCAGCCCTCAAAAACCGTGGTGCACAGGGGAGGATTCGAACCTCCGTAGCTCGCAAGGAGCGGCAGATTTACAGTCTGCTGCCATTAACCGCTCGGCCACCTGTGCCCAAACACCTCGCCGGACGCAAACGCATTCCGTCGAGGTCTCGTTCCAATCACTGACGCCCCGGAGCGAGCCCGTCCGCGCATAAACCTCCATCCGGAAGGGTTCCGGCGAATGGAGGAGCCTGCGCCTGAAGTGGGATCACCGCGGAGAACAGGCCCGGCGGAAAAAAGCCCGCCGGCGAAAATCCTCTGCCGCTTTCCGACCGGGTTTTCAGTTTCCAAAGTGGAGCTGGCGAAGGGATTTGAACCCCCGACCCTCTGATTACAAATCAGATGCTCTACCAGCTGAGCTACGCCAGCCCATGCCACCAGAAAACGGAGCCCCGGACGCCCGAAATCCGTGCGGACACACTCCAGCTCCGCACGTAGAACGGCATAGACGTTAAGGTTAGCACACCTGGGAAGGCGGGGCAAACGTGGAAGGTTTTGCGACAGGGGTTCGCAATGCGGCGATTCACACTTTTGCCGATCTCGCCGAAGATGATGTCGATTGTCGCGGCAAAGCTGAACGGGTTGGTCGGCACATTTCGACTGCGGGAAGCGGAAAATGCGAGGCACGCGATGAAAACGGAGCGGATGGCGGCGTAGCAGGCCGCGGCCGGGCGGCTGTCACGACAGAAGCGGAACAGGCTCTTGTATCCTTGCCAAGCGTCCGTGGTGGTGGGTTTGCGAGCAATCTACGCCCTGGTGGTTTTCCTTTCGGCGTCTCTGCTGTTTCTGGCGGAGCCGATGACGGCCAAGCGGCTTCTGCCGGCGATCGGCGGATCGGCCGCGGTGTGGATCACGTGCCTGGTGTTCTACCAGTGCGCGCTGCTGGGTGGATACTTCTATGCGCACCTGGTGCGGAGCCGGCTGAAGGCGCGGGCGCAGGCGGCGGTGCACACTGCGTTGCTGGTGTTGGCGACGGCGGCGCTGGCGGTGAAGGTGCAGCCGGATGCGGCGGCGGGATCGTGGCATCCGCTGCGAACGACGCTCGAGTTGCTGACGGCGATGATCGGGCTGCCGTTTGTGGCGCTAGCGGCGACGACACCGCTGGTGCAGAGCTGGTATGCGCGCGTAGGAGAAAGGCCCGGATGGCGGCTGTATGCACTGTCGAACCTGGGGTCGATGCTGGCGCTGGTCGTGTATCCGGGGCTGGTGGAGCCGAACCTGGCGCTGGCGACACAGAGAGTGGCGTGGAGCACGGGGTTCGCGGTTTTTGCGGCGGGATGCGGAGGGCTGGCGTGGGCGGCTTCAGGGGGTAATGCCGGAAACTACAATGGGCCGGCTTCGGCACGACTCAGGTCGTGCCCAGACGCTTCTCGGTCCTCCGAAAACAATCGTTCCGAAAGCCCGGCAGCACGGTTGGATGTCAGGGCGGAAGGCGGGAAGCATCCGTCGCGAATCGACTCAAGAGAATCCCTGTCGAAGCCTGGCCGGCAGTTTCCCTTTTTCGAGTTTGTGCGGCGGAGCGTGGTGACCGAGGACCGGGCGCCGCTGCCGGGGACGGCGGTACGGGTTGCGATGTGGGTGGCGCTGCTGGCGGCGAGTTCGATGCTCTTGTGCGCGATCACGGGTCACCTGAGCCAGAACATTGCGGCGATTCCGCTGTTGTGGGTCGTGCCGCTGGCTGCGTACCTGCTGAGTTTCATCGTGACGTTTGCGGGGCCGCGGTGGTATCCGCGGACCATTGCGCTGCGCCTGCTGGCGGTGGCGATGGCGACGATCGGGTACCTGCTGGCGAAGCAGATCACGGTTCCGCTGCTGATCTCGATCCCCACGTATGTGGGGGCGCTTTTCGTGTTCTGCACCTGCTGCCACGGGGAGCTCTACCGGTTGCGGCCGGAGGGCGAAAGGGCGACGGGATTCTATCTGCTGGTGGCATTCGGGTCGGCGCTGGGGGCGATTGCGGTGGGCGTTGCGGCGCCCATGATCCTGAAGGCGAACTACGACCTGGCGGCGAGCCTGCTGGCGCTGGCGGTGGTCACGATCGCGGCGACTTGGAACTCGGGGTGGGTGGTTCGGGTGTTCTGGATGGCGGCGGCGGCGGCGATGGCGTGGGCGGCGGCGATGAATGTGCGGGCTCTGCGAAATGATACGGTGTCGCAACTGCGCAGCTTTTATGGATCGCTGCGGGTGACGCAGACGTATGCGATTCCGGGGCCGGGGATCCAGCGAACGCTGTTTCACGGGACGATTCAGCATGGGCTGCAGGTATTCAACGACAAGCTGCGCGGGCGGGCGACGAGCTATTACGCGCCGGACTCGGGCGTCGGGCTGGCGATCGAGTACTGCTGCGGGAGTGCGCCGCGACGGATTGGCGCGGTGGGATTGGGCGTAGGAACGGTGGCGGCGTATGGGCGGCCGGGAGACTCGATCACGTTCTACGAGATCGATCCCCTTGTGGAGCGGCTGGCGCGGGCGCGGTTCGCCTATCTGCACGAAAGCAAGGCGCGGGTCAACGTGGTGCTGGGCGATGCGCGGCTCTCACTCGAGAGCGAGACGCCGCAGAACTTCGACGTGCTGGTGCTGGATGCATTTTCGGGTGACGCGATCCCGGTGCATCTGCTGACAGAACAGGCGATCGAGCTATACCGGCGGCACCTGAAGCCCGGCGGGGTGCTGGCATTTCATGTGTCGAGCCAATACGTGGATCTGGCGCCGGTGCTCGCGGGGCAGGCGCGGCATGCGGGGTTGACGGCGCTGGGCGTTCACTCGCTGGCCAATGATGAGGTGGGGGAGTTCCAGGCGGACTGGGTGCTGATGTCGGCGGACAAGGCGTTTTTCGATCAACCGGAGGTGGCGATTGCGGCGCGGCCGATTGCGCTGAGAGCCGGGCTGCCGTTGTGGACCGACGACCGGAACAGCCTGTTGCCGCTAGTGAGGTGGATGGGGATTCCGGGCGGTCCGGAGGTGTCGCGGCCGGCGCCTGCGGATAGCAAGTAAACACTGCCTGGATGCACTGAAATGTGATAGTTTTGCTTGGTTCATCCGCTTCCGGAAGAACGAGGGGCGGAAACGCATCGAAGTCAGGAGACCGCAATGCTCTGGACCAGGCAATTTGCGGCCTGCGCCCTGTTCCTGTGTCTCGGAGCCTGGCCAGCGGCCGGGCGGGCGCGGGCCGTTGATTCGTCAGCGACGAAGACCCCCGGCACATCGGCGAAAACGGCCGGACAGGAGTGGTGGCGTCACGCCATCCTCTACGAGATCTATCCGCGGAGCTTTCAGGACTCGGACGGCGACGGCGTGGGCGACATCAAGGGCATCGCGTCGCGGCTGGGGTATCTGGAAGACCTGGGCATCGACGCCATCTGGATCACGCCCATGTACCCGTCACCGGGAGTGGACTACGGCTACGACATCTCGGATTACACGGCGATCGATCCGGAGTACGGGACGATGGCTGACTTCGACGCGCTGGTGGCGGAGGCGAAAAAGCACCACATCCGCGTGATCATGGACTACGTGATCAACCACACGTCGGACCAGCATCCGTGGTTCAGGGAGTCGCGGTCGTCGCGCACGAACCCGAAGAGGGACTGGTACGTCTGGCACGACGGCAAAGGTGAAACAGCGACCGATAAAGGCGAGCCGCCGAACAACTGGCAGTCGTGGTTCGGGCACTCGGCATGGCAGTGGGACGAAACGACGCGGCAGTACTACTACCACTACTTTTATGTTCAGCAGCCGGACCTGAACTGGCGCAACCCGGAAGTGCACAAGGCGATGGACGGGGTGCTGGATTTCTGGATGAAGCGCGGCGTGGCGGGGTTCCGGATCGATGCGGTATCGCGGCTCTTCGAGGACCCCCAGATGCGCGACGATCCGTACCTGCCGGGGATAAACGCATACGGCGACCGGAATATCCAGCACAAGTACACGGACGATTTGCCCGAGGTACACGACGTGCTCAAAGAGGTGCGGCGCGTGGTGGACAAATATCCGGGAGACCCCGTGTTGGTGACGGAGGCCGACGAGCCGAACGTCGAAGCCCTGACCAAGATGTATGCAAAGGGCGACGAGGTGCAGTTGCCGATGGACTTCCAGATCGCGGACGTGAACGAGCTGTCGGCGACGAGATTCCGGAAGCTGTTCACGGAAGTGGAGAACAATACGGCGGGCGGGCAGCCGGAGTATTTCTTTTCCAATCACGACCAGCCGCGGCAGTGGGACCGGTACGGTGACGGCGTGCACAACGACCAGATTGCGAAGCTGATGGCGGTGTTGGAGCTGATGACGCGGGGAACACCGCAGATGTACTACGGCGAAGAGCTGGGTATGCGGACGACGGACCCGGAGCGGATCGAGGACGTGCACGATCCGATCGGCAAGCTGGGCTGGCCGAAGGAAAAGGGGCGGGACGGCGAGCGGACGCCGATGCAATGGACGGCCGGCGCGGGCGCGGGGTTCACGACCGGCGAGAAGCCGTGGCTGCCGATTCCGCCGAGCGCGGCCACCTGTAACGTGGAGAACGAGGCGAAAGATCGGGATTCGATCTATAACGCGTACAAGAAGCTGATCGCACTGCGCCGGACGAATGCGGTGATCAGGGACGGGGCGCAGGAGAGCATCAACAACGACGACTCAAGTGTGTTTGCGTTCCTGCGGCGGAGCGGCGATGCGACGGTGCTGGTGGCGCTGAACATGAGCGGGCAGACGCGGACGGCGCACTTCGACTGGATGAGTCTCGAAGTGAAGGGGTCGAAGATTACTCCGCTGTATTCGACTCCAGCGACGAATGCGACAAGAGGTGACACGGTGGAGTTGGCGCCGTTTGGTGCGCTGGTGGCGGAGGTGAAGTAGCCAGTGCGCCGGCTGCCGATGTGTTTCGCAAATCGCGATCTATGAAGAGTAATGGGTTTGGCAGGAGCAACCGCGGCCGGAATCACGAGCGGCGGAAACAGAGCGACGAGGAGACCGCAATGAACTGGACCGGAATGATGAAATACGGCGTGGCGGTGTGCGCGATTGGGATGTCGATCGGCGCGATGGCGGCAACGAAATCAAGTGACACTGTGAAGGCGGACGTGAACTCGCCGGACTGGTGGAAGAATGCCGTCATCTACGAACTGTATCCGCGCAGTTTCATGGACTCGAACGGTGACGGCGTGGGCGACCTGAAGGGGATCACCGAGAAGCTCGACTACCTGAAGAAGCTGGGAGTCGACGCCATCTGGATCACGCCGTGCTATCCGTCGCCGCAGGCCGACTTCGGATACGACATCTCAGACTATGTGAATATCGACCCGCAGTACGGCACGCTGGCCGACTTCGATCGCCTGATGGCCGAAGCGAATAAGCGGCACATCCGCATCCTCATGGACATGGTAATGAACCACTCGTCGGACGAGCACAAGTGGTTCATCGAGTCGCGGTCGTCGAAGGACAATCCGTATCGCGACTGGTATGTGTGGCACGACGGCAAGGGCGAGACGGTCACGGATAAGGGCGAGCCGCCGAACAACTGGCAATCGGACTTCGGGCACTCGGCGTGGGAGTGGGACGGGAAGACGCGGCAGTACTACTACCACAAGTTCTATGTGAAGCAGCCGGACTTCAACTGGAACAACCCCAAGGTGCACCAGGCGTTCAAGGACATCATCGCGTTCTGGATGAAGCGCGGAGTGGCTGGATTCCGGTTCGACGCCATCACGACGCTGTTCGAAGACCCGGAGATGCGCGATGACGACGAGCTGCACGACAAGGACGGAAAGACGTTCCTCAATGCGTATGGCGACATCGCGCTGAACGATTCGCGCACGAATAACCTGCCTGAAGTGCATACGGTAATGCAGGAGATGCGCGCGTACATGGACACGTTCGGGTCGAAGGGATATCCCGGGACGCGCGTCCTGATTGGCGAGACCTACTTACCAAACATCGCGGAGCTGGCCAAGCAGTATGGACCGCCGGGGCATCCGGAGTTCGAGCTGCCGATGGATACGCAACTGGGGTTCATCAACAAGCTGGATGTGACGGCGTTCCGGCAGAAGATCGACGACGTGCAAACGCAGGTCAACGGGAACACGCCGATGATCGTCTTCGACAACCACGACAATCCGCGGCTGGACGCGCGCTATGGCGACGGCGTGCACAACGAGGATATCGAGCGCGTGATCGCGACGGTGCTGTTCGCGACGCGCGGCGCATCGATGTTTTACTACGGCGACGAGATCGGAATGAAGACGACTCCGCCGACGCGGAAGGAGGACGTGAAAGACCCGGTAGGCGTGACGGGCTGGCCCAAGGACAAGGGACGCGACGGCGAGCGCACGCCGATGCAATGGGATGCTGCCGCGGGGGCGGGATTCTCCACGAGCGCGTCAACCTGGCTGCCGATTCCAGCGACGTACACAACGGTGAATGTGAAGACGGAGGACGGCAAGGCGGACTCGCTGCTGACGTGGTACGAGACGCTGATCCGGCTGAAGAAGACGAATGCGGCGCTGGCGCACGGCGATAACGTGATGCTGGATGCCGCGAATACAAAGGTGCTGAGCTGGATGCGGAGCGGGCCGGGTATTCCGTCGGTGGTGGTGGCGGAGAATTTCACGGCCGAGGCCCAGACGGTGAATCTGACGACGGGCGGCGCGGTGCCGGCGCAGGGCACAGTGACAACGCTGCTGAAGTCGCCGGGCGGAGCGGATCCGAAGTGGATCGACCACATCGAGCTGGGACCGTTCGGGGTGTTTGTGGGAGAAGTGAAGTAGGGGACGCTGAACTGCGAGCGGATTCGGCGGATTTCGCGATTGCGGAATCCGCCGGCTTGCGTAGTTCGCATTGAGATCATATCCTCGCGGCTAGTTATCGGGTTGTTCCAAATGTCATTTCGATAGCCAGTCGGGATCTGCTGCGTAGAACGCATCGCCGATGTCAGTCTGATGAAACCCCCGCGCCAGAAGCTCGCGGATCAATTCATCGCAACTCATGGGTACTGGTGTGGCCCATTCAGGCTTGACCCAATCGAGATTCGGCGGCAAGTTGAAAAATTCCGCGGAGTAGAGACTGTCGGCTACTTTTTTGATTCTGATCATCTTCAGCTGGCCTTTCGAGCGGACTTTCTGGCGGAAGCAAGGGATGGACGGACCCTTGCAGCGGAAATTCCCCGCCCAGGATTGGCATTCATCGCGTCATACGCGGGAGTCACCTGTTCGCGCAGCCATCGCTCGAGCGCCTGCTCCCGCGATCGCAACGCGCGCAGTCCATCGCGGATGACTTCGCTCTCCGAGGCATATTCGCCGGACTCGACCTTGGCGCGGACGAGCTCCGCCATTTCATTGGTGAGCGTGACGCTGAATTGCTGTGTCGCGCGCATGAATCCTCCCTTGAGTAGGATTAAATCCTACTCCATTCGGCCTTCGAAGTCGAACCTCTTTTGAATTGGCGAGCCGAAGGGTCCGGCGATGCGCCGGGGATCGGCTTGCCGGGCCGCGGCTTCGCGTGTTCGACTAGGTTCCGGAAGGCGGACGGCACCAGATGGCGTACATACTTGCACTGGACCAGGGAACGACGAGTTCGCGGGCGATTCTCTTCGATCAGGCGGGCTCGATTGCGGCGGTGGCGCAGAAGGAGTTCGAGCAGTTCTATCCGCAGCAGGGATGGGTGGAACACGATCCCACGGAGATTCTGACGAGCCAGCTGAGCTGCGCGGTGGAGGCGCTGGGCAAGGCCGGCGCGCGACCGCGCGACGTGGTGGCGATCGGGATTACCAACCAGCGCGAGACGACGATTGTGTGGGAGCGCGCGACGGGCAAGCCGATACATCCGGCGATAGTGTGGCAGGACCGGCGGACGGCTGCGCAGTGCAGGTCCTTGGAAGAGAGCGGAGCCGGGGAAAAGGTTTCGTCAACGACCGGACTGGTGATCGATCCGTATTTTTCGGCGACAAAGATCCGGTGGATCCTGGACAACGTGGAGGGCGCGCGGGCGCGGGCCGAGCGCGGGGAGCTGGCGTTTGGCACGGTGGACAGCTGGCTGATCTGGAACCTGACGAGCGGCAAGCGGCACGTGACGGACGTGACGAACGCGTCGCGGACGCTGCTCTACAACATTGTGAAGGGCGAGTGGGACGCGGAGATGCTGCGCATCTTCGGCGTGCCGGAATCGATGCTGCCCGAGGTTGCGTGGTCGAGCGAGCGCGTGGGTGAGGTGACCACGACGCTGGGGCTGGGCGGGGTCCCGATTGCGGGCATGGCGGGAGACCAGCAGGCGGCGCTGTTCGGGCAACTGTGCTGGAACGCGGGCGAAGCGAAGAACACGTATGGGACGGGATGTTTTCTGTTGCAGAACGTGGGCACGGAATTTGTGCGGTCGAAGCACCGGTTGATTACGACGCTCGCGGCCAGTGCGCAGAAGCGGAGAGAGTATGCGCTCGAGGGCAGCATCTTTATCGGCGGCGCGGTGGTGCAGTGGCTGCGCGACAACCTGAAGCTGATTGCGGCCTCAGCGGATGTGGAGCAGTTGGCGGCGAGCGTGCCGGACACGAACGGAGTGGTTTTTGTGCCGGCGTTTGTGGGGTTGGGCGCGCCGCACTGGGATCCGCATGCCAGTGGCCTGATGATCGGGCTGCGCCGGGACACGAAGCCGGGACACATTGCACGGGCGGCGCTCGAGAGCATCGCGTTCCAGGTTGCGGACGTGCTGGATGCGGTGCAAAGCGAGACGGGAGCGCCGCTGGGAGCGCTGCGCGTGGATGGCGGCGCGGCGGTGAACAACCTGATGATGCAGTTCCAGGCCGACGTGTTGGGAGTGCCGGTGCTGCGTCCGCGGGTGACGGAGACCACTGCGCTGGGCGCGGCCTATCTGGCAGGCTTGGCGGTGGATTTCTGGGCAAGCCCGGACGAGTTGCGCACGCAGCGACAGGACGACGTTGCCTTCCTGCCGAAGATGGACGCGGCGGAGCGTGTTGAGCGGCGGGAGCAGTGGCGGCGCGCCGTGGAGCGGGCGCGGGAGTGGAGGCGATAATGGAACGCGAAGCAATGGTTCGCAGGGTAAGGGAGCGCGCCGAGCCGTGGGATATCGCGGTGATCGGCGGCGGGGCGACAGGCGTGGGAGTGGCCGTGGACGCGGCGTCGCGCGGCTTTGACGTGGTGCTGGTGGAGGCGCACGACTTCGGCAAAGGCACCAGCAGCCGCAGCACGAAGCTGGTGCACGGCGGCGTGCGCTATCTCGAACAGGGAAACATTCCGCTGGTGATGTCGGCGCTGAAGGAGCGCGGCCTGCTGCGCCAGAATGCGCCGCACCTGGTGCACGATCTGGCGTTTGTGGTGCCGAACTACTCGTGGTGGGAGGCGCCGTTTTACGGGATCGGACTGAAGCTCTATGACATGCTCGCGGGCAAGTACGGCTTTGGCCCTTCGCGGCTGTTGAGCAAGGACGAGACGCTGCAGTTGCTGCCGGCGCTGGAGCCGGAGGAGTTGCGCGGCGGCGTGATCTACTACGACGGGCAGTTCGACGATGCGCGGCTGCTGATTCACCTGGCGATGACGGCGGCGGATCACGGCGCGGCGCTGATCAACTACTGCCCTGCGACCGGCGTGCTGCGCGGCGACGACGGCTATGTGAACGGGCTGACGGCGCGCGACGAAGAGACGAGCGAAGAGCTGACGATTCGCGCGCGAATCGTGGTGAACGCGACAGGAGTGTTCACGGATTCGGTGCGCCGGATGGCGGAGCCGGAAGCCGAAACGCTGGTGGTGACGAGCCAGGGAATTCACCTCGTGTTCGACCGGTCGTTTTTGCGCGGCGATACGGCGCTGATGGTGCCGCGGACGAGCGACGGGCGTGTGCTGTTCATGATTCCGTGGCATGGGCACACGGTGGCAGGAACGACGGATACGCCCCTGGATGCGCCGAGCCTTGAGCCGAAGGCGCGCGACGAGGAGATCGAGTTCATTCTCGAGACGGCGTCGCGGTACTTTACGCGGCCGCCGAAGCGCGAGGACGTGCTGGCGGTTTATGTGGGGTTGCGGCCCCTGGTGAAGGGCGAGGGCAAGACGTCGACGCTGTCGCGAGATCATGTGATTCACGTGGACGCATCGGGGCTGCTGACGATCACGGGCGGCAAGTGGACAACCTACCGGCACATGGCCGAAGACTGTGTGGACCACGCGATCACGCTGGCCCGGCTGCGCGATGCGGAGTGCGGGACGAAGAACCTGCGCATTCATGGGTATGTGGATGCGGCCGACGAGCCGCTCTTCGAGGATGAGCAGCTGGCCGTGTATGGGAGCGATGCGGCGGCGATTCGCGGGCTGGCCCGGAATGAGGTGCTGGCGGAGCAGCTTCATGCCGCGCTGCCGTATGTTGCGGCGGAGGTGGTGTGGGCGGCGCGCGAAGAAATGGCGCGGACGGTGGAGGATGTGCTGGCGCGCAGGACGCGGGCGCTGTTCCTGAATGCCGGTGCGGCGATGGGGATGGCGGAACCTGTGGCAAAGCTGCTGGCGCGCGAATTGGAGCGGGATGAGGCCTGGGTGGCGACGCAGGTGAAGGAGTTCTGCGAATTGGCGGAACAGTATCGAGTCAAGGTCTGACGGAGGCGATCCCACCTTTGTCTGCGCTCGCTGCCCTCGAATCGACGAGGATGCGATGCGGCGGCGCGGTAGAGTATGGAAAGCCGCATTCCCCGCGGCGATGGAGGCGAGACGATGGCAGCGCAGTGCACGCATGTGAAGGATCACGTGAAGAAAGTGAAGCCTAGCAGCAAGGGCTGCGAGGACTGCCTGAAGATCGGCGGGCGATGGGTGCACTTGCGGATGTGCCTGGAGTGCGGACACGTGGGCTGCTGCGACTCGTCGCCGAACCGGCATGCGAGGGCGCATTTCCATGAGACGCAGCATCCGATAATACGGTCGGCGGAGCGCGGCGAGGACTGGAAGTGGTGTTACGTGGATGATATGTATCTGTAGCGTGTTTCAGGCTGATTCCAGTTCAATTCTCTTTGAGGCTGGATCGACCTTCGTAATCCTGAACGTGCGGACCTGGCCGGCGCCGAGCGGTTCGGGCGCGGCGGATGGAGATGGAGCACTTCCCTTCCATCGCGCAGAGAGCATGGCGGAGAGCGAACCGAGGTCGGCCTTATCTTCGGATTTTGTGGAGGAAGGCGCGGAGGCGGTCGATCCTTTTTGAGACACTGCGGACTTCGGCGCGGCCATGCGGCAGGCGGCGCGGATGCCTTCGCCGAGCTCGACGGTGGCCTGTAGTCCCGATGCATCGACCACGCGGCCGGAGACGAGATCTCCAGGTTTGTGCTCGGCGATGTACTCGTCGATGCTGGTGGGGATGAGCTGCTTGATGCTGAGCTTGACCTGGCGCTTGTCGGCGTCGACGGCGAGCACAAGCGCCT
>Ga0335069_10010687_pt1 | contig 13000 bp, 12 predicted proteins | sample Lox_Sample_11_FD_206714 | JGI IMG/M metagenome (GOLD analysis project Ga0335069, IMG submission 206714) | Soil microbial communities from Loxahatchee National Wildlife Refuge, Florida, United States - Lox_Sample_1.1 | ecosystem: Environmental > Terrestrial > Soil > Wetlands | place: USA... | reverse complement strand
CCGGGGCATTTGGAATCACACGGACCGTTCCGCCAATGGAACTCGAACCGTAGAGCGTGCCCTGGGGTCCGCGCAGGACTTCGATACGATCGATGTCGGTCAGCTTGAATGGAAAGAATACCGGGATCTCACCGAAATAGGTGGAGACGGCCGGCTGGGTCAGTGACGGATTGTCATCATTGTTCCAGGCGCTGTTCGCATTCAGTCCACGGATGTTGAAGGTGTTGCGGTTGCCCGAGGCACGCGGACCCTCGTCGAAAACGGCGAGTCCTGGCAGGACCCGCGTCAGGTCCGCCATGGAGGTGATGCCCTGTGCCTCGAGGGACTGTCCACTGACCGCCTGGATGTTATAGGGCACATCGAGAACCGTCGTGTCGCGGCGTGTCGCGGTTACGGTGATCTCCTGGAGTCCGGCTTCGGAATCCTGCGCCCGCACAGCGGGGGAGAACCCGTACAATGCTGTCGCAACCGCAATGCTCAGGGCATCTGAGCGCCTCGTTGGGAACTTCACTGGATTGTCCTGCCCGCGGCTAGTGGTTGGGAAAGTACAGCCGGCCATCCTTTGCCAGGACCCAGTCATCCAGGATCAGCGTGGGCTGACTGATCGTCCAGTCCCAGTGCACGCGCGCCTTTGACCACTCGAGCCGGGTATCCCCGGCGAACAGCGCTCCGGGCATGTCGCCCATGCCGCAGGTGACCGACCCGAAAACGCGCTCCCACTCCTGATTCTGCGTCAGGAGTGCGTTGGGATTGATGCCGATGTTCAGGTGAACCGGACCCTGCCAGGCACCGGGGTCGTCCAGTCTGTCCAGCCAATTCCGCAGTTTGTGGCTCAGGACCGGGTCGCCGCCAATATCCACCAATCTTCCCTCTTCGAAGCGAAGTTTCAGCGGACTTCGCGGCTGCTCGTGGTAGACCGGATGCCACAGCAGCGTGCCATCCACGCTTACCGTGCCTGAAGCCCGTCCAAGCGGCAGGAACACCCCGGGTTGCGCGGGAGGCAGGATCGCGTAGCTGGACTTGTAGGCATTTTTGTCCTTGTCCCACAGGAAGCCATCGACACTGGCTCCCGGCAGACCATCGATGTCCACCACCAGCTCATCACCCGTTCCCGAGATCAGCTTGCAGGTCCTGGCCTTGGTGAACAGGGCGGCGATCCTGTCGGCATCGCGGCGCAGGGCATGAATGTCCACATCCCGCACCGTGCGGATCAGGATGTCCTCCAGGTAGGGGTTGCCAATGCCGTCCCCCGGCATGATGACCCGAGTGCCGCGCTGCAGGGCCTCGGCGATGAACGAGGCATAGCCAATGCCCAGGTCCACGATCAGATCGGCGGCGCGCGTCGCGGCCACGAGCATGGGCGACCATTTGGCGCCGGGCTGATAGGTGGGGCCGCCGAACGGAATCGGCGTCTCGATCGTGGCCGCGTCGGCGCCGAAGGCCATGGCAACGCCCTGGAATGTTGCAACCACGTGCGCGGGAGTGCGTGCGTCGGCAACCACCAGCACGCGCGTGTCGCGCTGGAGATTGCAGAACTCGGAGTAGATCGTGTGGACCACGCGCACGAAGTCCGGCTGCAGTCTGGAACTCACGTCCGGCGCAATGATCGTCATCGTTGACCCCATGTATCAGGCAGATCGCAATAAGGGAGTGTTTACTCCCGTTATTTGATATTGTCAACGATGTGACGTGCGCGCCGGCTGGAACGGATTTCCATTACGGTGCATAGTGAGCGTCGTTCGATGACTGAAGTTAACGGCGATCTGAGGCGCTCAATGAAGGAAAAAAACACTCGGCTCGCGGGACGCCAGCAGCCCGTGCAGGACCGGTCGAAGGAGTCGGTGGATCGAATCCTGGAAATGACCGCCAGGTTGCTGGATGAGGTCGGCATCGAAGGTTTCAATACCAACTTGCTGGCGCAGCGGACCGGGGTGCGCGTCCGCACGGTGTACCGCTATTTCCCGAACAAGTACGCGGTGATTTTTGCGCTCACCAAGAAGCTGGCCGTGCAGTGGGATGCGTGGATGGTGGATTTCTATCGCCTCATGGCCGATCCGCGCTCGGATTGGCGCCGTCTGGTGAGGGAAAGCGACCGCAAATGGGTGCAGCATGCCCGCACCGTTCCCGGCGCGCTCTCCGTGTTACAGGCAATGAATGCGACCCCCGAACTCAAGGCGCTGCACTTCCAGGTATTCGAGGAGATGTCGAAGAAACTGGCTGTCGCACTCAAGGCGCGCGGCGTAAAGCAATCACGCTCGAAGCTTCTCGCGATCGCCCGCACGGTCATCATCGCAACGAATACCAGGACGGAGACGTACCTGCAATTGAAGGGCCGCGACGCGGAGGAATTCTGGGAAGAGGTCACTCTGAGCGGCGAGTCGTATCTCGAGAGGTATCTCGCGGCCGTGCCCGGTATCGAGGGGGATCGAGGAGAACTCGCGGGCTCCCGGGGGCGCAGGCGCGTCTCGGGAAGCACCGCCGGCTGAGAGTTCCACCGGGAACTTCCATCCCGCACGACTCGCCGCCGAGCCTCCTTGCGTGGTTCTCGTAAGGGGAGTATATACTCCCCTTATTGCTGCAAGCCGCTGGAGTTGCACCGTGCCCTCGTCCGCCGTGATGAACATACGCCACCCGGGCATCTCGGTCGTCTGGATCGAGAAGTATGCGCTCTACAGCCAGTCTCCGGGCGAATCTCCGCACTCCATCGATCACATGTTTCTGGCGGAGGTCGTGCCGTACTCGGCGCAGGACACCTATCGTGTGCGGGGATTCCGTGGTGAGGAGACTCAGGCGTTCGTCGAGTTTGGTCCCGGCGATGCCCTGTCCTATGTGAACGAGTGGCTCGTCGACCGGAAGGTCCGCTCGCACGACTCCGCGCGCGAACTCGATGAGGCCTTCCCCAACGTGAGATACCGCTTCAGCATCGAGGACGCCAAAGGCAAGCATGAGATATCGCTCCTGCTGGGCGGCAAGGACGGTGTGACACGCTGTCCCGATGCCCCGAAGCTTGCGCTGAGTCAGGCAGGGCGGGAGGTCTCACGGATCGACAGCACTCTGGAGACGTGGATCGAGTGGTCTGCCTTTGAAGCCAGACCGCCCGCTGGATCCGAGGCGGCGCTCTTCGGGGGCAATACGATCTTCGTGCTCGTCGATAACTGTCGCGGTGAGACGGTGTTCTCTTCGGGCTCCGGTCAGAAGAAGGAAACGTTGCGCCCGGATGCGACCCGCATCGCGATCCCGGCAGGGACCCTGGAGCCCGGGATTCGGTATACCGTGTTCGTGTCGTTCATCAACGCGAGATCGACGGATACCGTGACCACGGACAGCGGGGTAATTGCTGGAGTTTCCGTGAACTCGATCGCCGTGGAGCTTGGTTTTACCACGAGCGGCGAAGCACGCGACTCGCGCAGTTGCCCTCCGGTCGAGCTGCGCGCCAACTATCGCTGGCCTGGCAAGCTGAAGACCACCGGTGGCCTCAGGCCGTGGCCCGTGGATTCCTCCGGTTTGCGGCTTGAAGTTGCCCAGCCGCTGCGAGCGGCGTGCACCGAGAGGTGATCGGCTGTCTTCGCGGACGACACTGCATGATGAACCACCGTCAGTGAAACCAAGTGTCTGCCGGAACATGTGAATGCATGGTCGCCGCGGCCCCAATTGACGCCAGCCACGCCAGTCGCGCCGACTATGTACTGTCGCTGACGTGCGTCTGCGCGGTATTTCTCATCGCCGACGCAGCGTTTGCCTCCCTGCCGGTGTTGTTTGGCGCCTATATCGACCAACGCCACTACTCGCTGGAAATGGCTGGGATGATTGCGACGACCGAGACGGCCGGTCTCGCCATTGGCAGCACACTGAGTCTGGCGGTGTTGCGCAGGCCGAACGTCGACCTGCGGATTCTGACACTGCTGGCTCTGGTCGTGCTGTTGCTCGCTCAACTCATGTCGGCAGGCGCGAAGCTGCCGTTGCTCTTCGCAATCGCTCGCGGGATCTCGGGCATCAGCAGCGGGGTGGTTCAGTCTGCAGGCTCCGCGTGGATCGCGCAGCTCAGGAATCCGGAGCGGCCATTTGCACTCTACGTCGGCATGACCTTCCTGTCAGGTGCCCTCGGCATGCCGCTCTTCGCCCTGTTGCTGCATGACGGAGGCCTCGGCGGGAGTTACCTCGCCTTCGCGACGCTCGTCGTAGTTGCAATCGGTATTGCAGTGGGATTCCCCAGAACCCGGCAGGCTGCTGCCCCGGAAGTCGCGGGCTCCTCCAGCGTTGCTGCAAAACGCTCCCAGGTCTTTCTCTTGCCTTCGATGGCATTGAATTTCGTCTTCAATGGCGGCGTGTGGGTCTACCTGCAGCAGGTAGGCGAACAGAGCCACATCGCAGCTGGCGTAGTGTCGGCAACTCTGAGCATCGGCATGTTCTCGGCGCTTGCTGTTACCGTGGGCATCGCACTTTTGGGTGGCCGTGCCGGAAGGGCAATTCCGCTGTTCCTCGCGCATGCGGTTCTCGTGTTCAGCACACTCATGCTGATGGGGATTACATCGCCGTGGAGTTTCGTGCTTGCCGTGGTTCTGTTCCACGTGGGGATTGCCGCGGTCGGCCCCTACTATCTGGCGGCTCTCGCTCGTTACGACCAGTCCGGTCGATCAGCCGTGCGCGGTGTGACGGCCATGAATATCGGGTACAGCCTGGGGCCCTGGTTGCTGGCACTGTTAGTGTCGCGCCAGGGATTTGCGGCAACCATCGTCACCGCGGCGATCGTGTTCGCCTTCTGCGGCCTGCTCGTGGCAGGAGCCAGGGTCGACGCCAGGGTGGAACTCCAGGATGCGTGAGATCCTGGCGATCCTTCCTTTCGTGGTGACGCCGGAGACACGCGCCCGGCACGAGCAGATTCTGCGACGCGACGCCGCGCCGCGAGGCAGTTCCGTGACTGCCGTGGGCCTGGAACAGGGGCCGACGCCGGCCGATTATTCACGTCCTGGGTTTAAACATGCCGTCGGCGAGATCGTGGAAATCGCCAAACGCCATGAGGGCCGGTACGACGGCATCATGATCAGCTGCTTCGAGGACCCGGCGCTCGCCGAAGTACGCGAGGTGACTCGCATTCCCGTGGTGGGCCCTTGCCAGACCGCGTTGCAGCTTGCGAATGTGGCAGGCGGGCGCTTCTTCATCGTTTCGCCCGACCTTGAAGCTGAGCCTCTGCTCCGCAGGTTCGTTGCCGACGCAGGCCTGACGGATCGATACGCATCGTTTGTTCATATGCCCTTCGAGATTGAAGGGGTAGCTGCCGATGCCGACCTGGCAGCAAATGCAGCCGGGCTCATCAGAGTCACGCGGGAGGCCACGCATGCGCAGACAGCGGTCCTGGGCTGTACCGCCTTTACCGAATGCTACGACGACATCCGCAAGCTGGCTGGGGGCAGAGTGATCGAGCCGGCACGCGCATCGATCGGGATGCTCGAGCTGCTGATTGATCTTGAATCACGGCCGGGAGTTCCCTCGGCCCGCGAAGATGCCTGAAGGCATCGTAAGGGCCGAATCGGCCGACCACTGAATCCTGGGGGAGAAGATGACCACTTCACCGCGCGCGCCCTCGGCATTGATCGAGGTCTTCTGGATCGAGAAATACCTGACGTTTTCCCAGAGTCATCAGGGCGATCTGATTCCCACGGACCATCTGTTCCTGGCCGAGTATGTACTGCGCGGGGATGCTTCCGACGCCACGCTCTTCGAGTGCGACTTCTGGCGGACGGGAAGTGCCGCGCCGGTGCAGAGATATACGGGTGCCGACAAGCTGTGGTGCAACCGCTATTGGGTCAACCGCAAGGTCAGATCGTTCGACACCCTGGCTGCGCTCGAGAAGGCGCATCCTCCATCCGACAGTTATTACTGGGAGGTAAGTGGTCCCCACATCGCCGGGCGGACCGGACCGGTGCGGATTGGAGGTCCCGAACAGACGACTCGGATTCCCAAACCGCATGCCATGCGTCTTTCGCAGAACGGGCGACGTGTTCCGGACCTCAACGCAATCGACGCTGCCGCGCCGTTGTTGATTGAATGGGACCGTTTCGAGCAGGCCCGGGCAGGCGCGGTCATCGATGACACGATCTTCGTGTTCATCGACGATTGCCTCGGCAACGTGGTGTATTTCGGTGGGCTCCCGATCGAAGCGGAGTACATTCGCTTCGATTCCACTTCAGTCATCGTTCCGGCGGGGACCCTCAGACCCGGTCAGCCCTACACGGTGTTCTTTTCCCAATGCAGGATGGTGGATCAGGACGGGAGCGATGGTTTGATCAACTGCGCCGTGAACTCCTTCGGGATCGAACTCGATCTGCGTACGCAGGGAGTGAATCGAGATGCGCCGTGTCCCGAGCCACGTCTGATGGCTCCATATCGCTGGAAACGCAAGACGCGAATTTCACAAGGTCTGGAAACCTGGCCCACGATCGCGGATCCCTGAGGGACTGCATCGAAACGGTCGGGAGTCCGTTGATGCCACCATCCGAGCCGACTGGTCGATTGGATCCTTCCGTACGCTACAGCGCGCCGGTGGACCGGCGGTCGGCTATCCTGGCTGCCTCGACCCTTTACGCGGTGACCTTCACGCTGCCGAATGTGATGCCCGCGCTCGTGGGGATATTAGCGGATACTGCGCACTTCAGTGGCAAGCATCTGGGAAGCGTTGCCGCCGCCTATCCGCTCGGCCTTGGCTTCATGGCGCTGAGTTCATTTGTCTGGATCCGCCGTGTCAACTTTCGTCTCTGTATCGCCACTGGCGTGCTGGTTCTGGCCGCGGCCGTCGGTCTACAGAAGTGGTGGACCGACTTTGATCACGTTCTGACGCTGATGTTCGTGGCGGGTCTGGGTGGTGGTCTGGCCGCGTCGCCGTGTCTCACGGTACTCGGCGACGGCCACGATCCGCAGAAAAACTTCGGCGTGATGATACTGATCAGCGTCCTCCTGCCCGCATCCGCTCTGGCGCTCATGACAACCATTACCGGCCGCCTGGGAGACAGCGGAGTGTTCATCTTTCTGGCCGGATTGTTCGCGCTTTCTTTACCGCTTGCGCTGTTGATTCCCAAAGGAGGCCGTGTCACGTCTTCGGCGGCATCCCGTGCCCCATGCCGATCCACTGGAGCCCCGGCACCTGCCGCCATATCGCTGACCAGCATGATCCCATTCGTAGCCGGATACATCGCGGCGTGGACCTTCCTGGAACGAATGGGGGCCCTGTCGTCACTGGCGCACGAGTGGATTCTCGACTCGCTGGCGCTGAGTGGATTGGTTGGAGGGCTGGGCGGATTCGTGGCTACGTGGATGAGCCGCAGACTGCAGCTGCGGCCAGCGTTGTTGCTCGCCATTGGAGCGACGATTCTGACACTCGCGTTCCTGGTAATCTTCAGATCATCGCCGGTCTCCTATCTGCTCCTGGTGACGAGCTTTCAGCTGTGGGTCAATGTGAACTTCTCGAACATCATGACGTTCATCGCGCTTGAAGATCGAGCGGGGCACCTGGTCGGATTGATCCCTTCGCTGCAGTGCTTTGGGGCATCGTTGGGATCGGTGGTGGCGGGCGTTGCGTTCGATGGAGCAGGGAGGTGGGGAGTCGTCGCGGTGGCGGTCACAGCGTTCCTGTTGAGTGCCGGGCTCATGGTGGCGGCCTTTGGGAGTGCGCGTGCGAGGACAGAAAGCGCGTGAGTAGCGGCGACAGTAATGACCGCCGGATCGTGCAGGCGAGCGAATCCGCCGCGGAGCCGGTGGTTGCGATTGTCACGGCGCTGGGGGAGATCGCGATCACGCTGCACGTGGCAGCGGCGCCGCATTCATGCCGTTACGTCCTGGACCTGGTGGATCGGGGAACTCTCTCACCCTCCAGCGTGTTTCGCGTGGTTACGGCAAGGAACGAAGCCTCAGCGGGCAGTCGCCCGAGTGTCGAAGCTGCGCAATTCGGGCATCGTTGTGACTACCCGGACATCCCGCAGATCATCCCGCACGAAGGTACTTCCTCCACGGGCCTGCGGCACCGCCGGGGTACGGTATCGCTTGCGCGGTATCGCCCCGGGGCGGTTTATGGGAGCTTCTTCGTTTGCTATCGCGATGAGCCCTGCCTCGACCAGGGCGGCCACCGCAATCCGGATCGCCAGGGCTTCGCGGCATTCGGCTCGGTGCTGTCCGGATGGCCCGTCCTCGAGGCGATCTATTCAAGGGCGGAAGAGAGCGAGTACCTGTCCCGACCGGTTCTCATCCCGGCCGTGCGACGGGAACCGACCCGTCGATCCAGCTTTTGAGAAGTCGCTGCCAGCGCAGGCATCTCTGGCACTCCCGCTGTCAGCCCGCTGCTAGACCGTTTTGAACAGGTGCACGTGCGCCGCGCTGACCGGCAGCAGCTCCGGGCGACCCTTCAACTTGACTTCCAGAGACCCCCGGAACGCCCGATACACGGTATCGATGGCAGCCACGTTGACGATGATACTGCGATGAATCTGCCAGAAGAGATTCGGGTCGAGTTTCTCCTTCACCTCCTTGAGCGGTGTGGTCAACAGAAACTCGCTGTCGGTCGTGTACAGGATCGTGTACTTGTTATCGGCTCGCAGGTAGCGGATCTCGCCAGCGGTGATCAGCTTGAAGTCTGAACCGCGGGGTACCGTGAGCCATTGCATGTAGCGCACCGGCTGGATGGCGCGGGCATCCTTGATGAGCTGCAGGAGCTCCCCAAGATCCGGTGGCGCACTCTGCATGCGTTGCTGCAATCGGTCCACGCTGATCTTGAGTCTGTCGGTGGAGATGGGTTTCAACAGGTAATCCACAGCTCCGCGCTCGAATGCGGCCAGCAGATGCTGGTCATAAGCCGAGATGAAGACAACATGAGCATTGCCGCTAACTCGTTCGGCGACGGCGAGGCCATCGACGCCCGGCATGTGGATGTCCAGGAAAACCACATCCGGCGAGAAGCGCTCCACGGCCTGGAGCGCCTCGTCTCCGTCGGCCGCATCAGCGCAAATGACCAGTTCGGGCCAGAGCCTCTGCAAGGTCGCATGGATTTCGCTGCGCAGCAGGGGCTCGTCCTCGGCGATGACGGCACGTGCGGCTCTCATATCGCGCCTTCTGAGGGATGGGAGATCGGCGCCGTCAGCTGAATGTTCCGTAGTCGCTGGATGAGGCGCTCGAGTGCCTCCGCCGCCTGCGGTTCTTCGCGCTGCAGTCCATCCCTGATTTCGGTCAATTCCCGAAACAGTGCCGGCCCATCGATCTGTTTGCGCACCGCGTCGAGTCGTGCCTCCAGCACGCCTCTCTCCATCTGCACACGCTTCATCTGCGCGCGCTTCAGGCTTTGACGAATTCGAGTGGTCCGCGCGCTGTTGTCCAAAATGACGATGGCGAGGCTCGCCCACAGCGCGGTCTGCATGGCGTACTCCAGAATGAACAGAAACACGCTGCGCTCCGTGCGCCATGCCATGTCGAACCACAGCAACGTGAATATGAGCGAGCTCAGGAGGCTGGCGGCGAGCACGGCGAGGCCGGATACCCAGATTCTGCGTGCGCCGCGCCTTACAGCTTCCTCCGCGATGCCTAACGCGAGCAACACCAACAGCGGGGCGAGGACGTGCGCAATGACTTCAGCAGCCATGAAGCGGCTGAATTTTTCAGTGGCGTCCAGCCCGAGCCACTCGCGAAGCAGCAGGACGATGCTGTAGCCCTCGGCGATCGCAACACGCCGCCAGGAAAAAGAGGCGGCAATGGCGCTCGTGAAGCTCATGCCATCGCGTCCAGGGGTATCTTGATGGTAGCCATCACGCCGCATGGAGTAGCGGATTCCAACGACAAGGAAGCACGTTCCTTGTAGTGCAATGCGAGTCGCGCACGGATGCTGGCCAGGCCGGAGCCGTAGCCCGATTGAGCCTGCATGCCCAGGCCATCATCGATAACCGTCAGGATCAGCGTTGCCCCTTCTTGCGCTGCACCAACGCTCACACAACCGCCGCCGGCTACAGGACCGACCCCATGTTTAATCGCGTTCTCAACCAATGTCAAAAGCATCACCGAGGGGACCCTGAGATGCTTGAGACTCTCCGGAATCCTGACATGGTACGAAAGACGGGCGCCCATCCGAACCTGTTGTATTTGAAGGTACGCCTCGATCAGCTCGGTTTCCTCCTCCAATGATGTATCGGCCTTGCGGAGCTTGGGCAGCGCGGCAGTCAGATAGCGCAACAGACTCTCGACCAGCAGGGCGGCCGTCCGTGGCTCCGTGTACGCAAGGATGCGTACCGTGGCCAGGGTGTTGAACAGAAAGTGCGGCTCGACCTGCGCCCGCAGGAGTTCGAGTTGCGCACGGTCGAATTCAGCCGCCAGGGCTGTGCTGTCGAGTTCAGCTCTGAAGAGGGCTGCCTCGGTCCGGCGACCCGTGTTATGCAGGAAGCAGCCTACGCAGACCAGCCAGAAGCTTACGAGGCCTTGCGAAATATGATCGAAGGCGGGATTCAGGTGATATACCAGTACGGCGCAGCGATTGCCCCAAAGCGCACCCAGAATTGCGGCGCCGGTCGCCCATGCCCAGCGACGGGCTCCCTGAGGCGGGGCGAGCCGGAGTGCCACGGCCAGAATCAGGATGGTCGGCAGGTAAAGGACACTCCAGAAGAAGATCCCCTCGGCTGCGGCGTGCAGCCGAGACGCCAACGGCACGCTGATCTGATCATTCAGGAAGCCCAGCAGAAGATTGTAGAGCAGGACTGATGTCACGAGCAGCGCGATGTATGCGACATCTTCAAACGCGCCGCGAACGCGAGTGATGAAATACCATCGAGCGGTACGGAGAACGCTCCTGAGGTCAAACCTCGACCCCGGAGTATCGGTCTTGAGGGGTGGCATCGGGCCGCTCTCGCCACGGATGTTGCGTGTTGATTCGGATACTAGCTCAGGGGGGACTCAGTGGGTTAGCCGGGCAACAAACCGCTGACCGCGCAAATGCGTTCTCCCGTTCACTCCGAAAATCGACTCACTCACGCCCCGTAGCGCCGCTTTCGTCGGATTGTTGCTGCGCCGGCTGCCAATACCTCCCAGTCTCGGGGCGTTGAGGCAAGTGATGCCGGCCTTGATCCCACAGCGGGAGATGGTGATGCAAACGTCTTGCAACAAGTGGACCTTACTGCACGAGGCTGCCGTCTGCCTTGTGGCGGTTTCTTGCTTCGCAAATACTCCCGCCTGGGCCGGTACTGCTGCAGGTGGCTCGCCCGTCTCCGCGCCTGGTGTGAGTGCCGCGCCGCCGGGACAGCACGGGTTTCCGTTCATCAGTTCCGCGTTGAATCTCGCCGGCAGCGGATTCGTCGAACAGGAATTCCTGATTTCCGGAACGGCGACGGCGTACATTCCGGTAAAGCCACTGCAGGCGGACGGCCGCTGGGACGTGGCGCCAAATCCCGGCGTAACGGCTCCCTACGTCACACGCATCCTGGTCAGGCGGCCAGCGAGTCCGGACCGTTTCAATGGCACGGTGTTGGTCGAGTGGTTCAATGAATCCGGTGGATTCGATACGGCGTCTGATTGGCTGTACACGCACGAGGAGCTCATGCGCGAGGGTTACGCCTACGTCGGCGTGACCGTACAGTTCAGCGGGGTGCAGGCGTTGGAGGCCTGGGAGAGCGGTCCTGGCGCCCGCTACGCGAGCCTGTTCCATCCCGGCGAGTCTTTCGACTATGACATCTTCTCGCAGGCCGGATGGGCGCTCACTCATGCCCGCGCGGGCGATCCCCGCCCGCTTGGCAACCTGACAAGCAAGGTACGCGCGGTTCTGGCCACGGGCTTTTCGGAATCGGCGGCTTTGCTGCAAACCTACATCAACGGCGTTGCCCGGCTTGCACCGGTCTACGACGGCTTTCTGATTCACGACGGCGGCTTCGCGTCTCCCATATCGCTCGATACGGCCTCATTTGCGGGCGACCCGATTCCAGGCGGCGTACCCGCGACACCGTTCATTGACGTTCCCTATCCGCTGAACGTGCGCAGCGACCTGCAGGTGCCCACCTTGATCCTGGAGTCGGAGTTCGGATTGTCGGATGACGGGATAGCGGCCGGTCGCAGCTTTCATCTGCAGCGCGACTCGACTCAGATTCGAGTCTGGGAGATGGCTGGAGGAACCCACATCGAATCCGGCTGGACCAGCGAGTTTGCAGTGGACCTCGCCAAGACCTTTCCGGGCTATACCGTGGGAACCTGCGATGGTCCACCGGGTATCCCAAGTGTCGTTCACGGTCGAGTGATGCGCGCTGCGGTGTACGCGCTCAATCACTGGGTCAACGACAGGCAGGCACCCCGATCAGCCCCCAGAATCAGCCTGAATGTGCCGAATCCCCCGGACAATTTCGATCAACCCGTGACATTCAACCGCGATCCGGCCACCAATCTCGTGATTGGCGGTATACGACTGCCGGCCGTGTCGGTGCCGATTGCGACCCTCAACGGCAACCGCTCCGAGCTGGATCCCCAGGTGTTGGGACCCGCGGCGTACTGCGGCTTGACCGGAAGTTACGATCCCTGGAACCGTGATTCGGACCCCTGGGACGGCCAGGCGGGCCTCGATCCTTCACCCACACCGGAACCTGACCTGCAGGTCCTCTACTCCACACATGCCAACTACGTGGAGCGCGTAACCGGGGCAACATTGCAATCCGTAGCAGGCGGCTACTTGCGACCCGCCGACGGAATCAAATTGGTGCTCGAGGCAACACACGCCGCTGTCCCCTGAAGCCCGCCATTGATACGTGAGGCGAATCAGCGCGCAAAAAAAGCGGGTTCGTCAGGTCTGGTGATGGACTGGTCGTACTGAGGGGCTACGAACCCGGTGTTCTGCTGACATCCATTGCCATCCATCCTTGATGGGTGGAACGAACTCCCGCAGCCCTCGTGCTGTGCGCCCCGTCCTTGAATTTCCCACCCATGCCTTCATCATGGGCACAGCCTCACGCCTATAAGCAACAACGCGGCGTGGTACGGCGTATCATCGCCGGGGGCC
>Ga0335069_10010686_pt1 | contig 13001 bp, 20 predicted proteins | sample Lox_Sample_11_FD_206714 | JGI IMG/M metagenome (GOLD analysis project Ga0335069, IMG submission 206714) | Soil microbial communities from Loxahatchee National Wildlife Refuge, Florida, United States - Lox_Sample_1.1 | ecosystem: Environmental > Terrestrial > Soil > Wetlands | place: USA... | reverse complement strand
GGTGTAGCCATCGGCGTTCGCCAAAACTTCGGCGTACGCTCCCGCGGAACGCGCGAGCTGTCCGCCGCGGCCCGGCATCATTTCAACGTTGTAAACCTGGTGACCAACCGGAATATTCTTGAGCAACATGCGGTTGCCGGTCTTGAACGGTGCCGCAGGCGCGGTCACGAGTTCGGTCCCCTCCTTGAGACCTTCCGGAGCGAGGATATAGGCGCGGCTGCCGTCGGCTTTCTTAACGCGGGCGATGAACGCCGTGCGATACGGATCATATTCAATCGTCTCAACGAGAAGCTTGGTATTCATTTCGCCCTGGCGGAAATCGATTTCGCGATACAACTTTTTGTTGCCGCCGCCTTGATGGCGCACGGTAATGCGGCCCTGCGAGTTGCGGCCGGAATTGGATTTGAGGCGCTTCAAAAGCGGCTTCCAAGGACGCGCGCCTTTTGTGAGGACGCTGTAGTCGGTTCCCGTCATATTGCGCCGCGAAGCGCTTGTTGGTTTATACGTTTTCATAATTCCTTAAAAAATCATTAAACGAGGTCGATTTTTTGGCCTTCTTTCAACGTGACGATCGCCTTACGATATCCTTCTTGGGCGCCATAGCGATTCAGGTAACGCTTGGCTTTGGCGGGGCGGTTCACAACGTTTACGGCAACAACGTCCACGTTATAGAGCGCATGAACGGCTTTTTTGATTTCCTGCTTGGTCGCTTTTTCCTTCACGATAAACACATATTTGCCGTCCTGGTTGAGGAGGGTGGACTTTTCGGTGATCCACGGTTTTTTGATGAGAAAAGATTCCATGTTATTTGGCGGTTCCAAAATGTTTCGCGATCGAGAGCGCGGCGTTCTTATCAATGAAAAGATTCTTATGATTCAAAACATCAACGACGTTCAGAGAATTCGCGTCGACGGCTTTTGCTTTTTGCAGATTGGACGAGGCGCGGAACAGATTCTTGTTCGCTTGATCGGCAACCAAGAGGACGTCGTAGCGCTTGGCTTTCTTGGGCATGCTCAACACCGCGTTCAATGCCGTGGCCAAAAGCTTGGTCTTCGGCGCGTCAACGGCCAACGTCTCGAAAATCTTCATTTCGCCGTCTTTCGCCTTGCGCGAAAGCACCGAAAACAACGCAACGCGCTTCATCTTTTTGTTCACCTTCTGCGAATAGTCTTTGTCGTTGCGAGGGCCATGGGCTTTGCCGCCGTGCACCCAGATCGGCGAACGGGTTGAACCGTGACGGGCGCGGCCGGTTCCCTTCTGCCGCCACGGCTTCTTGCCGCCGCCGGAAACTTCGCTGCGGTCCTTCACGTGCGCCCACGGGCGGCGTGCGTTCGCGAGCTGGGCATCCATCACCTGCTTCACGAGTGTTGCGTTCCAGCGAGTGCCAAAAACCGTGTCCGGAAGTTCAACCGTACCAATCACTTGATTATTGAGATTATAGACGTCGGCTTTCATGGTTTTATTTCGCTGCTTTTACGGCGCCGCTCGTTGCGATTTCCAAGAGACCGCCCTTTGCGCCCGGCACTGCGCCGCGGAGGAAAATAAGATTCTTATCTTTATCGATAGCCGCAACAACCAAGTTCTTGATCGTCACGCGCTCCACGCCCATGTGGCCTGCCATGCGGCGGCCCGGAACGACGCGCTGGAATGCCGTTGAGCCGATGGAACCCGGCGCGCGGTAGCGGTTCTTTTGGCCGTGGGTCTTGGGGCCACCGCCGAAACCGTGGCGCTTGACGACGCCCTGGAAACCGCGGCCCTTTGTGAGTCCCGAAACGCGGACCAAGTCGCCTTCCTTGAAGACTTCAACGGTTACATCGCTGCCCAACGCAAACGCGGCCATTTCGATTTGCTGAGCCGGACGGTTGCGGAACTCCCGCTTGGTCTTACCCAACGCAACTTGGACGGCCTCGTAGCCGTCTTTGTCGTTGGAACGAACGGTGGAGACTTTGTTCGGCTCGGCTTTAATAACCGTGACCGGGACAACGCGTCCGTCTTTCCAAATCTGCGTCATATTCATTTTTTTGCCCAATATAAAGGCCATGGTTGTCTTGATCGTTCCCCGAGGTTACGCTCGCCATAGGGAGCGAGCTGCCAGGGAAATCCAGTAATTTTTAATTGAAAACCGGGGACTTGCCCCGGACTTCGTATGCCCACAACCCAATAAAGACGGCCCGTTTAGGAGCCTCTTGTACTAGAAAACGATTGCCGCTTTCGTAGTGATTTTGTTGGCATATAACGTCCGAGGAAACCTTGGGATAGAGTATAGCAGGTCTAAATCCAGTGTCAATACTAAAACAAAACCGCTCCCCTTGAGGAGCGGCGCTAATGGTTCGGTGGGTCATTCAATGCGGGTAAACGGGAACTCCATTTCGGTTGCAAAATCCACAACCTCTTTTTCTTTCGGAAATTTCTCAGGGTGGATTGACCGGAATTTGATGAACCCGTAGATAAGTTTTGCCGTCGCACGTTCGCGCGGTCGTTCATACATTCCATCCAGAATGGCGCATACCTCTGAGACAGAAAAGCTGCTCATGAGGTTCAAGGTGTCTTCCGGAGCCAACTCCTGGAGCTGGAGCAGAACGACTTCATTCCTTTCTTTCAGCCGGTCGTGCTCGCGATATGCCTCGTTTTTATCTATCAGTTTCATCAAAACCTCCCTGTTTTTCGCAGTGCCTCAGGCCAATCTTTGATCCTGTTGACCTGTATATTGAAAAGTTCCACGGAGATAAAACCCTCCCCCTTGGCGACGAGCTCATCCACACGAGCTCGATCAAACATTTCCGTGTTACCCCGCACATCGGGGTCGCCGCACTCTAACGAAAACCAGTATGATCCACCGATTTCTTTGAGGAACGCCCCGTAATCTTTTTTCCATGCAATTACAGCATACATACGTCCTCCTCGGAAAGCGTCCTCATGCTTCCTTTCTTATACATCACCGGGAGGAAAATTGCCAATGCGGACCGCCGGGGACTAGGATAAGAAATTGTACATTAAATAAATTTAAAACCGCCTATTTGGCGGTTTTAAAGGAAATTCGAAGTTCTCCTCGGTAAAAAGGATCACACCGATCCGAATTGCTACTCACCAATAATAATATGCTTTTGCAACTCCTCGTCAAAACTAATTTAATATTTTTTTAATAAATCAAAACCGCCCACAAAGGGCGGTTTTGCAGACGATCAACGCTTGCGCGTTATACCATCTTGATCTCGATATCGACGCCGGCCGGAAGGTTCAGGTTCGAAAGTGATTCGATGATCTTCTGGCTCGGGTTCAGTATCTCGACGAGGCGCTTGTGCACCCGAAGCTCGAACTGCTCGCGCGAATCCTTGTGGACGAACGTTGAGCGGTTCACGGTGTAGCGCTTGATCTCGGTTGGAAGCGGGATCGGGCCCACGACCGCCGCATCGTTGCGCTCGGCCGCTTCGATGATCTGGCGCGCCGAATTATCGATCAACTTGTGATCGTACGACTTGATGCGTAAGCGGATTTTTTGGGGTGCTTCTGTCTTTGCCATGGTCGTTATTTGCTGATCTTCGTGACGACGCCGGCGCCGACGGTGTGACCGCCTTCGCGGATGGCAAAGCGCATCTTTTCTTCGAGGGCAACCGGGGTGATCAATTTAACGTTGATCTTCACGGTGTCGCCCGGCATGACCATTTCCATGCCTTCCGGCAAGCTGACTTCGCCCGTCACATCCGTGGTGCGGATGTAGAACTGCGGCTTGTAGCCCTTGAAGAATGGCGAGTGGCGGCCGCCTTCTTCTTTCGAGAGCACGTAGATTTCTGCTTCGAATTCGGAGTGCGGAGTCACGGTTCCCGGCTTTGCGATAACCTGGCCGCGCTCCACGTCTTCTTTCTTGAGACCGCGGAGCAAGGCGCCGACGTTGTCGCCAGCCTGGCCTTCGTCCAAAAGCTTGTTGAACATTTCGATGCCCGTGATGACGGTTTTGACCGTCGGGCGGAGACCGACGATTTCAACTTCGTCGTTCACCTTGATCTTGCCGCGTTCAACACGGCCGGTAACGACCGTGCCGCGTCCTTCAATCGAGAAGATGTCTTCGATCGGCATGAGGAACGGCTTTTCGAGCTCGCGGACCGGGTCCGGGAAGTACTCGTCCATCGCTTTCACGAGGTCGAGAATCGGCTTTGCATCCGGCGAATCGGCCGAATCGGCGTTCAAAGCTTTGAGAGCCGAACCGCGGATCACCGGCGCGTTGTCGCCGTCGAACTGGTAGCGCTTGAGGAGCTCGCGGACTTCGGATTCAACGAGGTCGATGAGTTCCGGATCGTCAACCATATCGCACTTGTTGAGGAAGACGATGATGCGAGGAACACCCACTTGGTGAGCCAAGAGAATGTGTTCGCGGGTCTGCGGCATCGGGCCGTCAGTCGCGGCAACCACGAGGATCGAGCCGTCCATCTGGGCGGCGCCCGTGATCATGTTCTTGATGTAGTCGGCGTGTCCCGGAGCATCGATGTGCGCGTAGTGGCGCTTCTCCGAGTTGTATTCGGAGTGGTGCAACGCGATCGTGATGCCACGCGCTTTTTCTTCCGGAGCGTTGTCGATCTGGTCGACCGCCTCTTCTTTCTTGGCAAGACCCTTCTTGAACAGCACGTGCGTAATGGCCGCGGTGAGGGTCGTCTTACCGTGGTCCACGTGTCCGATCGTGCCGACATTCATGTGCGGCTTTTCTCGGGTAAATTTTTCTTTTTCAGCCATTGTTTTAAAAAATTTTAATATTTTTTGGTTTGGCTCCCTAGAACCCAGTTCCCAGAAACCATATACCAGTTTTTGTCCCCCCTTCTCGAACAAAAACAGCTTTAAAAGCTGTAAAAAACCTAAACCAATCGACCGGTTTAGAGAAGAGGTTTACCAAGCAATTGTAAGCCAAACCGCCAATATCTGTCAAATACATTCACTATCCGTCAAATACATTTCGGGGGCAAGCCCCCGAACCCCCTCTATAGATATACCTTATCCACGTAGCACCACGTGAACACTTCGCCCGGTGAAACCGATTTCATGATCGGATGGCCCGTTGCCTCAAAATGCCTTGTCGCGTGCTTGTTCTTTGAGCTGTCGCAACAGCCAACATGGCCGCACGTGAGGCACATGCGCAAATTGACCCATGTGTCGCCCGTCTTTATACAATCCTCGCAAACCGTGACGTCCTTTGGATGGACGTCTTTTATTTGGTCCTTGTGGGTGCAACGGTTATCCATGTACTCATTATACTACGTTCAAGGTCGCGCATTACGACCCACCACCCAATCCGTCTCCGTCACCCGTTCCATCATTTATTCATCACCCAAATGCGGTAGTTGAGATACGAAGCGAACGTCACCCACGCGGCGTACGGAAAAAGCAAAAGCGACGCAACAGGCGAGCGCGGAGCGATCACGTCAATCAAGATCACGATCGTAAGATCGAGCGCCAAGCAATCCCAAATCGCCGCATACATCTTTCGACGGCCAAAGAAAAGATAGCTCCACAAAATATTCAAAAAAATATTCACAACGAAGACCGCGATGATGACATTGAAAAACGTGTCATGCGGCGTGGCGTTCCAAATGACGAGCGCCGCGATGGCGCCGAGTGCGTAGAGCACGGTCCAGACCGCACCGATCACGCTGCCCGGCGGGGTCCAGGTTGGTTTGCGAATATCGCGATACCACGTATTCACGCCGCGGCGGGTGAACCCGCTCCCGGCATATGCGGTCGCAACGGCGATGAGCGGGATGAGAACATAGTTCAGCTCCATGACATAATCGTATCATGAACGTATATTAGGGATATGAGCCGGACGGCTTACGCAAAGCTCGCCAAAGCTACGACCGCCTTCCACTTCTTTTGGACCGCTCTGCTTTTCGCGGGCGGCGTGCTCGTTTTCTTTTATCCCCGGTATGCCTGGTATCAGATCGCCATCATGACGTTCACCATCCTCATCTGGTTCCCGTTCGGCCTCAAATGCCCGCTCACCATCTGGACGCGCTATTTTGAAAAGCGCGCCGGCATCGACCACGGCGATACGCGCACGTTCATGGTCAAACAATTAAGCGCGCTTTTGGGGCGCGACCTGCATCGTTTCCGCGTTTCGGTTGCGGTTGCCCTCTTTTATATCGAGGCGTACCTCCTCGCCATCGGCACGCTCGTCGGATGGCGCCGCTAGCGCCGCGGCGCGCACGGCGTGCACGGGTGCCGCCCCTAATCCTTTTCGATTTCCGCTTTGATCTCTTTGAATTCGTTTTCGATTTCGCCGAGGCGCTTTTTGCTCGTTTTGATGAGCTCGGCAGCTTTCTTAACTTTTTCGAGCGCGCGCTCAACGTCCAAATCTTCCTGCGAATCGAACCATTCCAAAATTTCCGCGATCTCCTTCAGATGATTCTTAAAACTTTCTTTTTCTGCCCCTTCTTTTGATTCTTTTTTAGCCGGCATGGTTTTATCAAAATTTAATGATTCCTGCATGCGTTATTATATCATTCTTTCCCGTTCACCCGTGACCACAGTTTCCCTTTTGCCAATTCGGTCTCGATAACATCGCCATTATTCACCACGTCGGCGCTCTTGATGATCTTCCCGTTCGAGCCGCGCACAATCGAATAACCGAGCGCGAGCTGGCGGCGCGGATCGTGGATGCGCATGAACCGTTCGGCGTAATCAAACTGGTCTTTGGCGTGCGCGATGGCGCGCTTGATGTATTCGAGCATGCGGCCGCGCGCAAGATCGAGATCGCCGCGCAGACGCTTCACCTCCTGGTCGATGCGATTCAAAAGATGCGGAACCTGCTGGAGTTTGGCGTATGCCTCCTCCCATGACCGGCCGAGCAGGTGCGCCGCAGCCGTTGGCGTGGAGGTCATGAAGTCTGCCGCGAGCGCCATGAGCGGAACGTCTTTGTCGTGGCCGATGCCCGCGATCACGGGAACCGGAAAATCCGACACGGCGCGCACGAGCGCTTCGTTGTTGAATGCCTGCAATGATTCGAGCGAGCCGCCGCCGCGGATGATCACGAGCACTTCAATCATTCCCTTTTCCGCTTCGCGGCGCATACATTCAATCGCTTTCATGATCGGCATCACCGCTTGCTGGCCTTCAACGCGTGAATCAATGACGTTCACTTTGAATCCAAATTTGCCGAGATTATTTTCAAAATCATGGATCACGGCACCCTTCATGGACGTGATGACGCCGATCTTCTGCACGTATTCCGGCAGCTCGCGCTTGCGCTCGGGCGCGAACAAGCCTTCGGCCTCCAATTTTTTACGCAGCGCGTCATATGCTTTCTTCAGCGCGCCTTCGCCAACCAGCTCAACCGTCTCCGCAATAAACGAGAGGCGGCCGCTCGGCGCATACACATTCGGATGGCCGGCGAGCAGCACCTCCATGCCAACCTCGAGCGTGACGCCGCACAACTCGTAGTTGCGCGCCCAGATGATGCAATCCATCACCGCGTTATCATCCTTATCTTTGATCGTGAAATATACATGCCCCGATGCTGCACGCTTCAACTCGCAAATTTCGCCGGATAACCGCACGTCCTGCGTCTTGAAAATCTCGTTCAAAAAACCGATGAACTCGCTTACCGTGAAGATTTTGTCTTCTTCGAACAACATGCACCCATTTTACCATGCAAAATAAAAAGACCCACAAATGGGGTCTTTTTATTTATCCAGAACAGCGCCAGGAATATAGTTATCCACAAGCTACCTTGACAGAACAAGGTAGCTTGCTAAAATGACAACATGCCCACTGAAAAGGTATCCAAATCAGAAAAAGACAAATTCGACCCGATCCGGAAAGGATTGCTCGAATATGTGGTATTAAACGTCATCTCCGCGCGCAAAGTGTACGCGGCGGATATCCTGGCGGCGATCGCAGAAACGGAATTTGCCACGCAAGAAGGCACACTCTATCCCCTTCTTTCGCGCATGCGACGCGAAGGGACGGTTGACTACGAATGGGTTGAATCCGACGCAGGGCCGCCACGCAAATATTATCACCTCACTGCCAAGGGCAGAGAACAGCTCGCGGCGCAAAGCGATTATTGGGACGAATTGCAGGAAACCATAAAAAACTTAGGTCGAAAAAATAAATAACGACGCAAACAAAAAAAATCAATCACGCGCAGGAAACACAAGCGCACCAAAGCCATGAACAAAGTCATCACCATCAATTTAAACGGCCGCGCATACCAGCTTGAAGAAGCGGGCTACGACGATCTGCGCCGCTATCTCGACCAAGCCGCGGCAAAACTCGACGGCAATCCCGACAAAGACGAAATCATGGCCGATTTCGAACAAGCCATCGCCGACAAATGCGACGCGCGCCTTTCGGCACGCAAAAACGTCGTGACCGCCGCGGAAATTAGCGAAATCATCGCCTCAATGGGCCCGGTTGATGCCGGAACCGAAACATCCGAAGAAAATGCCGGACGCACAAGGGCGCCCGGAATGGATAGTGGTGCATCGGACGCAACCCAGCAAACGCCAAAACGCCTCTACCAAATCCGCCAAGGCGCATGGATTTCGGGTGTCTGCAACGGCCTCGCCGCATACTTCGGCGTGGACGTCACGCTCATGCGCGTCATCTTTGTGGTGCTCGGCGCCATCACGCACGGATTCTGGATTCTCCCCTACGTTATCCTCATGGTCATCATGCCCGTTGCGCGCACCGAAGAAGAAATGGCCGCTGCGCGGGGCACCAAACCGTTCAACGCGCACGACTTCATCGAACAGGCAAAATCGCGCTACGCGGATTTTGAAAAGGAATTTCACAATCATCCTCAGTATCCGCCCATGCCCGCCCAGCCTGCCGATACGGCGGATAAAGAGGAGTGGGACAGATGGAGAGACAGTATGAAAATATGGAAGCAGAATATGAAGAGCTGGAGAAATGAATGGAAACACGACTTTCAGCGTGAGCGCATGGCCCGCCGCATGGCACGCCGCGAAGCGCGCGACGCCTGGCGCGATGACCGCTACGCGCATGCCGGCATGGGATTCTTCCGCTTTGTGATGGGAATCATCCTTGCCGCGCTTTTCTTCAGCTGGATCGTGGCGCTCCTCGGTATCATCCAGCACCACATGTTCTTCGGCGTTGCCGTTGCGGCCGGATATCCGCTCTGGGTGAGCATCGTGTTTGTGTGTGCGCTCTTCTATATTGTCTCGATCCCGTTCAAGTTTCTCATGCGCGGCGCGCGGCCGTGGTATCGCGAGCACTACAATCCCTTCATTGATATCGTTGAATCGCTCTTCTTTATCGTTGGCGTCTATCTCGTGATCTGGATCGGGCGCGAACTCTTCCCCGCCGTGAACACCGCATACCTGAGCGTTGTGAATTACCTGCAGATGGTCTGGCCGTGGAAATAAGCGGGATCCCTTTTGCCCGCACACTCATAACCTTCATGCCAAAAATTCCGCCATACAAAAAACCGGATCCCGAACGGATCAATCTCACGCCGATCCCGATGACGCCCGAAGGCATCGAGGAATTGCGCCGCAAGCTTGAGCAGGTCAAAATCCGCCTTCCCGCGCTCGCCGAAGAAGCCGCCCGCACCGCCGCGTACGGCGACCGGTCGGACAACGCGGAATACAAACTCGCGAAAGGCGCCCTGCGCCGCGCGATGTATGAATCATCGGAGATAGAAGACAAATTGAAGCGCGTGGTGCCCATTGTGCGCGGCGTTTCGGCGGACGGCGCGATTCGGATCGGCTCCGTGATCACGGTAGATCTCTTGAGCGACGACAAGAAAACAAAAACCAGCCAGCAGCTTTTTCATATCGTGGGTCCCGCAGAAACAAATCCTTCCGAAGGACGTATTTCAAATGAATCCCCGCTCGGCAAGGCGTTGATCGGCCACAAAAAAGAAGACGTGGTGACCGTTCTCGTGGGCACAGCCACGAAGCACTATCGCGTGATTGCCGTGGATTGAGCGTGCGATTGACACGCAATTTCAAAAGTTGTTATATTGTTTCCCAGAACCCCACATCTTTCAGGAGATTCCTTTGCAAAAAATTTTGAGCATATCGCAGCGCCTCGTTTCATCGCTTGCTTGCCTCTGGAAGAAAGACGAGCCGGAGCCCGAAGGCAGGATCCTTCTCTACCGGTTCGTCGTCTGGACGCATGCGGCCACCTATAACGTGGATTTCTACACCCGCGAAGAAGCGAATGAGCCAAACGCACTCCGCCTCGACAAAGAGATCTACGGCAATTACGCCGGCACATCGCTCAAAACCATTGTCCGGGCGAAAGACGGCAAGGACCACATCATTCCCGGATTCCTCTGGGATGACGAGCACTTCATGCCGCAAGTCGGGGCAGCGGTATACCGCGTTCCCTGCAGATTCTGCGGCGCGCCCGTGTGGTCAGCCAAACGCCACACAAGTTCGATATGCCCGCAGTGCATAAAGCCCATCTAGCAAAACCTCCAACCCCTCATCGGCACGATCATATGCTCGTGCCATTTATTTTTGATGGGCGCGCGGCCGCCTGGACGTTTCGCAGACCGCTAGCCGATTTCGACGACTTTATCCCGCCGCGTCTCGCCCGAAACAATCCGGATTTGCGAAACCGGAACGTTAAAATATTCTGAAAGCGCGCGTTCAATGGCGCGGTTTGCCTTCCCCTCTTTTGCCGGCTCTTTCACGGCGATCACAAACTGCCGCTCGCCTTTCGCTTCAAAAAGCCCGGTGATTTCTTCGATGCGCGGGGCTTTAGCGCCCGGTTTTGCACGGACAAGGATTTTCATGTGTTCGTCACCATTGTACCTTATTGTAAAAAAACAGGTCGATGAGGATTTCTCATCGACCTTTCGCATAACGCAGCGTGCTTTCCTTGCTGCTTAAGAATTTTCCGCGGATGGGTCAACCACGATTGGTGCCGCCTCGGCGGTTGGATCGCGAATGAGGCGATAGCCTTTCGGGATATAAACTTGCCAAGCTCGCCATCGTTCCTTGTCTTTTGGTTCCTCGGGGATCAATGGTCCCAACTCTCCGCCGGCACGCACTGCTTCTCGAGAACGTCGTTCAGCTTCCTCGAATTTCCCTTCCTTTTTCAGTTGATTGACCTCGCCGATAATCCTGTCGGCGGTTGCGAAATGCCTATCGCACCTTTCCGTCATTCTGTTCCATAGGTTGTTAATCGCGGCCTCATCCGAAGTGGCAACCACAATCGATGGGCTGAACTCTCTTGCCTCGCCCCCATCGCTGCCGTGATTGTAAAGCCTGTTGAGCTGCCGGTCATAGGAGCGTCCTATCACTATATAGAGATGCAATTCTTTCGATTTTTCACCACCGTGTTCTACGATTTGCGCTGTAACTGCTTCTGCCATGATGCCCTCCAAGGCGATGCTGGTTATAATCTAGGCCAAGCCCAGGGCTTTGTCTAGCAAAAAGGTCCGTTTTCTTAGGTTTGAGCTTCTTGGGTGCTTTTTTCATGGTAAACCTTCCTCAAATTCTACGTCGTTTAATAACGAAAATCTACTTATTTCATCTCCTCCCTCAGATCACGGTACCCATAATCCGATTCGTGACAGCCCTTGCCCCCAAAAGCCAGGTTTTTGATATCGATGTCTATAACTCCGTATATTTCTTATGGCTCCCCTTCGCCTTCTCCACGGGATATTTAGCCTCATTCTTCTTCATCTTCTTCTCGAGTGCATCAAACACGTCGAGGCCCATGTCGTGGGATAGGAGCAGAACCCAATAGAGCACGTCGGCCAGTTCTTCCCCAATTTCATCCTTGTGGTCGGCAACGTATGCCTTCACCTCATCAATGTTTTTCCAAGCAAAATGCTCCAAAACTTCCGCAGCTTCGAGTGAGAGGTAGAGTGCCATATCCTTGGGATTATGGAACTGCTTCCAATCGCGGGCTTCGCGGAAATCATTCAGCTTTTTGATGAGGGCGTCGATGTCGAGCATGTTGGTATTTTACCATTTCCCTTCGGAATGGTCGCGAGCCGTGGCGCCCCCCCCCAAAAACAAAAGGCCGCCATGTGGGGAATGGCGGCCGGGAACGGCCAGGGCCGGCTGGCAAAAGGTCAGTCGGATCCGGCTGCGACGAGGGCTTCCTTGAGTTCGCTCAGGTCGTTGTCGGTGATGTCACCTTCGTCGTCCTTGGGGATGCTACAGGCTTCGATCCCGAAGTGGGTTGGCAGGTCTTGGAGCAAGACCGGCCCTCCTTCGACGCCCTCGAACTTGATGGCGTCGCGGTGATAGCCGAACACTGCTTCCGGCGGACGGTCGATTTGGACGAACTCGCCCTGGGTGCCGATAGGCACGAGCGGGCAGCTGGTTGCGGCGAGCACTTTGGTGCCGGGCAAAAGGCAGACAGCCGTGTCGGGGTTTCCAGGAGAAATGAATCCCCTGGTGCCGGTATCGAACAGGTGGATGGTTAAGAGTTCGCCCGCACGAGCCGGACGATTCTTCTGAAGTTCAATTGAGTAATCGCACATCGTGGCCTCCTAGGAGTTGGTCTAACGGTGGTGCGTTCTACCTTTTGTTATATCGTGCCGCGGGAAGTTTGGCAACGCGATTGACCAATTATCATTTTTGTTTTATACTATCTCCGGCATCGAGAAATCGATTTTACATAGCAACATCAAAATTTGCAGGAGCAGGAGGAGGATCGATGAAGATTGCCTACTATACCATCATGGTGCTTGCCATGGTTGGGTGCCTCGTTACCGTGTTTGTCATTAATGTTGACGCACCGGAATCGGTCGAGAAATTTCCTCAACTGTCGCCCGTTGCGCGTGACGCAGAATATGCGAAGCTCGCAGCGATCGTGGCGCAACCAGCGGAGAACGGACATCAATATTTCGACGTCCTTTACCGCATCTACGGGCTCCAACAATCGTGCAAACGTGCCGATCGAGAAGAGCACGGTGAAAGCGAGCAACGAGCTCGCTGGATGGTGCTTCAGACGGAACAACTTGCCCGGGATTGGTTTCAGGCAAGTACTAAAATCGACCATGGCGACGAATTCATCCAAGCCAAGAA
>Ga0335069_10010685_pt1 | contig 13002 bp, 11 predicted proteins | sample Lox_Sample_11_FD_206714 | JGI IMG/M metagenome (GOLD analysis project Ga0335069, IMG submission 206714) | Soil microbial communities from Loxahatchee National Wildlife Refuge, Florida, United States - Lox_Sample_1.1 | ecosystem: Environmental > Terrestrial > Soil > Wetlands | place: USA... | reverse complement strand
CACATGAACCTGATGTCAGAAGACAGGAGACAGGAAGCAGAAGACAGAAATAGTCGGGGTATCCGGCATTTCGGCCGATCGAATCTCCTTCCCGTTTTTAATTCTGTCTTCTGTCTCCTGTCTTCTGTCTCCTAAGGAAACGGCATGGCCAATTTCGGAAGCTTCTGTCTTCTTTTCGCTCTGTGCCTTTCGATATACGCACTGGGTGCGGCGCTCCTGGAGGCTTCGCAAAAGAAGGGCCGGTTCATCCGGAGCGCGGAGCGCGCCGCGTATGCCGCCACGGGAAGCGTTCTCCTGGCATTCCTTTCGCTGGTGTACCTGATCCTGGCGAACGATTTTTCCATATCGCAAGTCGCCGAAACAAGCAGCAGAGAGGCTCCGCTCTTTTACAAGATCGCAGCTATCTGGGGCGCGCACGACGGATCGATGCTCCTGTGGGTGTTTTTCACCGCGATACTCTGCGCCATTGTTGTCTATCAGAACCGGAACCGTTTCCGCGACATGATGCCCTTCGTGCTGGCGGTTCTGATGTTCGATCTCGCCTTTTTCCTGGCGCTGAATGTTTTCCTTTCGAATCCGTTCAACCGGCTGATGCAAATCTCTGCCGACGGATCCATGCAAGCCTATATGCCGGCAGACGGGCACGGATTGAATCCGCTGCTCCAGCACTGGGCCATGGTGATTCATCCACCAATCCTGTACCTTGGGTTCATCGGATTCCTGATCCCCTTCGCCTTCGCCATTTCGGCGCTTGCGACCAGGCAGATGGGAGACACGTGGATTCGCACGACCCGCCGCTGGACGCTTCTGACTTGGCTCTTGCTTGGGGTGGGCATTCTCCTGGGCGGCAAGTGGGCCTACGTCGTTCTGGGTTGGGGCGGATATTGGGGATGGGATCCCGTGGAAAACTCCTCCCTGATGCCGTGGCTGGCCAGCACGGCTTTCCTTCATTCCGTTGTCGTCCAGGAACGAAGGGGAATGCTCAAGGTCTGGAACATTCTTCTGATCGCGCTCACCTATCTGCTGGGAGTCTTCGGCACTTTTATCACTCGCAGCGGAATCGTGAATTCGGTGCACGCGTTCGCCGACTCGAATATGGGGAAGTTTTTCATCGCGTACATGTTCATTATCCTGTTCGGGACTGTGGGCCTTATCATCGACAGGAATCTGTATTTGAAAAGCGAGCGGCGGCTCGACTCCGTGCTGTCGCGGGAAAGCGCTTTCCTCTTTAACAATTTCATTCTCGTGGTTGCGTGCTTTACCGTTTTCGTGGGAACGATGTTCCCGGTGGTGTCGGAGCTAATTCGCGGCATCAAGATCTCGGTTGCGTCTCAATGGTTTAACAAAGTCAACATTCCTATCGGTTTGATTCTCCTTTTTCTCACCGGGGCGGGGCCGTTTTTTGCCTGGCGCAAAACTTCTCTCTCCAGTCTGAGGAGGTCGTTCGCGTGGCCTCTTCTGTTTTCCGTAATCGCCTGCATTGCGCTGATTGCCGGAGGGATGCGCAGTTTTTATGCGATCGTGTGTCTGAGCCTGTGCATATTCGTCATCGTGACGGTTTTCGAGGAGTTTTACAAAGGAACGCGTGTTCGCATAAGAGACAGAGGGGAGGGGTTTCTCGCCGCCGCTGCCAATCTCACGTTGAAAAATAAGCGCCGCTACGGCGGGTATATCGTTCACCTCTCGATCGCGTTGATGTTCATCGGCTTCGCGGGAAACGCTTTCAACCGCACGTCAACCGTGCGCCTGACAAACGGTCAGGAAATGAGCATTGGCGACTACACCCTGAAGATGACGGGATATGAGGATAATCAAACGCCGACATATCAATTCGGCCGACCCATTCTGCAGGTTTTCAAAGACGGCAGGCTTGTGGACACCCTGAAGCCCGAAAAGCGGTTCTATAAAGCAAGCGAACAGGCTACGACGGTTGTGGCGCTTCACAGCAACCCAAAAGAAGACGTGTATGTGGTTTTCAGCGGCATGACCGAAGATTCGAAAGCGGAAATCGCGGCCCACGTGAACCCCCTCGTATTCTGGATCTGGATTGGAGCCTTGGTCATGATGGCAGGCGCTGTCGTGACTCTTTTGCCCGAGAAAGGCAATCGATAGCCGGCAGCGAGCTGTCCGCTTGTAGCGACCGGTGGGGAGACATCGATGGTTTGGTTTGCATGCGCGGCGTTGGCGATAGTGGCAGGCGGATACGTCCTGTATCCGTTATTCCGGGAGCCAAAGGGGGAGCAGGAGACCGATCTCCCGGACGAAATGGAACTGGATCGACTTCTGGATAGAAAAGCCGTCATTTATCGCAGCATCAAGGATCTCGAATTCGAGCATGCGATGGGAAGGTTGTCCGACGCAGATTATCGTCGCCTGGAAGCGGACTATAAGAACGATGCCGCAATCATTCTCCAAAAGCTGGATCAACTGGGAGCGTCGGAGGATCTCGATAAGGCGATCGAAAAAGACATCGCGGCGCGGAAAGGCGCGCCTGTCTCTCCTCAACCGGACCGAAAAGCGCTTCACTGCCCGGCGTGCGGAGCGGAGATTGTTCCGGGGAAAAAATATTGCGCAGATTGCGGCAAGCGGCTCTGAAATGAACAAGAACATGATGCTTCGGATATTTTTGCTCCTGACGCTGTCGATGCCCGTGGTATACGCACAGCAGAAAGGGGTCGTGGAAGGACGCGTCGTGAATGCGACGGATCCATCCATCGTTGCCCGCTCTGTCGAACTGGATATCGTGGAACTTGGCGAAGGAATGCGGATCCTGAAAACGGCAGTGACCGATTCCTCCGGGCGATTTCGAGTGGATGGGTTGCCGGAAAGCGGGCGGTTGATGCTTCGCGTCAATTACAAAGATGTGAATTACCACCGGCAGTTCAGCCCTAATGCCGGCGGAAAAACAACGGCGGACATCGAAGTCTATGAACCGACCACCTCGATGAAGGACATCGAGATCGGGAAAACCAGGATGGCGTTCCAGTCGACCGGGGGACAGCTGGTATCCCTGGAAACCATTACGTTCAACAACAGGACGAAACCTCCCCGGACGCATATGAATCCGGAAGGGAATTTCCGCTTCTCAAAGCTTCCGGGGATCGTCGAGCCTCCCACCATGCGGGTGACCGCTCCGGGATCGACGATGCCGCTGGTTCAAGCCCCGCTCGAAAGCCCCGACGGGCAAAGCTATTACAGCCAGTATCCTCTGAAACCCGGAACCACCGTTTTCGAAGTCCAGCAGGTATTGCCTTATTCAACGCAGACGTATGCCTACAAGAAAATGTTCTACCAGGACGTTGCTGCTCTGGATATCGCGGTAATGCCGAGCGACATGGTTTTGTCCGGGCAGGGGTTGACAAAGATATCGACCGACGCGCAGCAGAATTTTTCGATTTACCGCAGCTCGCCGATCAAAGCCGGTACAGAGGTCACGTGGACATTCTCCGGAGGCACTTCGGCTCCCCAGACAAAATCCGCCGAGACGGGCGGTGAATTGTCCGTCGAGGCAAGACCCGATGTCATTCGCCGCAACGCTCTTATCATCGGACCTCTGTTGCTGCTGGGATTCGTTCTGATCCTCTGGTATGCCTTTAATCGCGGGGCAACGGATTCTCAAAAAACTCCTGCCCAGCGAACGCGCGGGCTTAAGGAACGGCGGGAGCGATTGCTGAATGCGATCGCCGAACTGGATCGCCGTCACGAACTGAATGCCGTCAACCGGTCGGATTTTTTGCGGCAGCGGGAGGAGATCAAGCGCCAGCTCCGCCGGATTTCCCTGCTTCTGAAAACGTAGGGTATGACGAACATCATAGAGGTCAGCAAACTGGCCAAGCACTACGGACGGACATCAGCCCTGCGCGACCTGAATCTCAGTGTGGCGGCCGGCGAGTTCATCGCCTTGTTCGGCCGAAACGGCGCAGGGAAAACGACATTCCTCAGGATTTTGGCTGGCCTGTCCCGGCCCTCGTCCGGCACATTTCGCATTCAGCCGGACGGAGGTGCGAAGCTCCAATACGTGCGCGGTGCGATTGGATACCTCTCCCACCATACGTCGCTGTATGCCGACCTGACGGCTCTGGAAAACCTGCGTTTCTATGCACACCTGATGGACATGCCCTCCGACGACGGCTTTCTGGCGGAAAGGATCGCGACTGTGGGGCTGGCAGGGCGCGAGAAGGAACCGGTTCGCAATTATTCGCGCGGCATGCAGCAGCGCCTGGCGATTGCCCGGGCGTTTTTGCACAATCCGGGAATTCTCCTGCTCGACGAACCCTTCACGGGGTTGGACCAGGCGGGCTCGGATTTCTTTTGCCGCTATCTGATGAAAGCCAAGTCCGAAGGAAAGATCTGCATCATGGCCATTCACGATGCCGGGTTGGGGTACGAATTGGCCGACCGGCTGATCGTGATTGAAAAGGGAGTGGCAGCCCTGGATGTTCCCAGGGCATCGTTGACGCTCGCAGAGTTCCAGAAGAAGTACAAAGCGATCACCGAAAATTAGGTTGTCTTTGGCCTATGAAAAAAATCTGGGCAATTTTTCGCAAAGATCTCCTGATTGAGCTCAGGACGAAGGATTCCTTCAACGCGATGCTGTTCTTCGGCATCGTGGTGCTGGTGATCTTCAGCTTCGCCCTGGCATCGGTGCGCGATTTCATACGGTCCGCCGCACCCGGGATCTTGTGGGTCGCTTTTGCTTTCTCGGGCACGCTGGGTTTGAACCGCATGTTTGCCGCGGAAAAAGAGAACGGCTGCCTGCAGGGCCTGCTCATGATTCCCGTCGACCGGGGAATCATCTATCTCGGCAAAATGCTGGCTGCCACCGTGTTCATGCTGATCTGCGAAATCATTATTTTCATATTCACCCTCGTATTCTTCAACCTGACGGTCTGGCAAGAGATTCCGTGGCTGGCCCTGATATTTTTGGTAGGCTCGCTCGGTTTTGCCGCCGTGGGAACACTCCTGTCTGCGATCGCCGTCAACACCAGGATGCGGGAGGTACTGCTGCCCCTGATCCTCTTCCCCGTCGTCCTGCCCATTTTGATCAACGCGGTCGAGGCGACCAATATTGTCCTGAATGGGGGAGGCTACGGAGCGCTGCGCCTGCCGCTTTCAATCATGTCCGTATTTACGATTGTGTTTGCCACGATTTCATTTCTGCTGTTCGAACACGTCCTGGAGGATTAGCCTTGAGCGAAAAAATGCAGCATCGCGTGGATGGCGTTCTGGGAGCGATCCTTATTCTCCTGATGATCTTCGCTCTGTATATGGCGTTCCTTGGCGCGCCGACGGAAAAGACCATGGGAGATCTTCAGCGGATATTCTATTTTCATGTCGGTGCGGCAATCGCCGGCATGACGGCATTTTCCGTGAATTTTGTGTCCTCTCTTGCGTATGTGGTTCGGAAGAAGCGCCGGTGGGACAACCTGGCGCTGTCGGCGGCTGAAATAGGAGTTATGTTTTTCGTCATGGTGCTGGTGACGGGACCGATCTGGGCCAAGCCGGTCTGGTACGTGTGGTGGACGTGGTCGCCGCGGCTGACGCTGTCGCTGGTTCTGTGCCTGCTTTACGTGGCGTATCTGCTGATACGAAAATATATCGAGGATCCGGAACGCAAAGCGATGGTCTCGGCGGTTTTCGGCATCATCGCTTTCATCGATGTCCCCCTGGTCTGGTTTTCCATTCGCTTGTGGCGCGATCATCATCCATCCGCCATGCTGGAAACGGGCGGACTGTCGCCCGCCATGCGCCCGGCGTTTTTCACATGCATGGCCGCATTCCTCGTTCTGTTGATCTATCTGCTGCGCCGTCGCTTTTATCTGCAATCCATGCGTGACGATCTCGAGTGGCTTGAGCGTCAGGCAGACAACGCACGTTAAGGAGTGTTCGCTATGAATACCATGCACTACCTGTTTGCCGCATATGCCGCCATCTGGATCATCCTTGCCTGCTATCTCATCTCGATCCATTCAAGGGAAAAGAAATTGCGGGAGGAAGTGGAACGCCTCAAGCGAACGATGGGTAAAACCGGATAGTGGAATTTCTTAGGAAATCAGCGACGTGAGGATTGATTTTGCATCTTCGTTCAGGAATTCCCACAGGCCGAGCTGTTTCAGTGTTTCCGGCAATGGGATGCCGCAGGAGTTCCACCCGCGTTCCTGATAGTAGGCCTGAATCAGCAGGCGCAGCTGCTCTTTTCGTTGATGCATCAGCATGTCGCGCTTTTGTGCGGTGGGCATCGCTTTTACATCTTCAAGCGTCGTACCCGGGCGCTTTGCGAGATCGCTGTCGTTGTATGCCGCTTCCGTCTCGTAAAGCAGGTCGTCGGTCGGCCCGATTGCCCGATCGGGGATCCAGTCGTGACAGCCCGTCTCACGACCGTAATGGAGCACGTTGAGCACCCGCTGCAGGTTTATGTCCCGGTCGGTCTGGGCGAAAATCTCTTCCCAATCGAGATTTGTTCCGAGTACGCCGTTATAGAAATCGGCGTAGATTTCCTGCGATGCCGGGTTGATGTAAATGTCGCCGGGGTGCGTGGACGACTCCGGGTTGAACACATCGACCCACGGAAGCTTGCACACTCCCATGTTGTCGTTCCCGAGCCGAACGCGGGGATAGCTGACCAGCGCCCGGGCTTTATCCTCGAAAGTCGGGAACGCTCCCAGCAAATCGGCTTTGATGAGCCAGGCAGCGGCGTGGTGAGCGCCGATATCGCTTGCTGCCGCGTACGATCCCTGCATGGAGAGAGAGCGATGCGTCCTGTAAAAGGTGAACGGCAAGCCCTTGGCCTGCATGGCGAACTTTTCGAGCTCCTGCCGGACATCTTTTCCTGTTCGACTGCCATATTTCTCGCACACCCAATCCGACAGATCTTTGATGCCTCTGCCGGCGGCCCGGCCCATCGCCGTTTCGCCGTATGCCAGGCGGTGGATAAACTCGAGTGCCGACGTTTCATCGCCCCATGAAAGCACGAGCCCTTCGCCATCATCTGCGATCAGGTAGCCTCGCTGAAAGCACTCCATCAGGAAAGCCATTCCGCCCGCAGTCGTGATCGTATCGATCCCGTAATTGTCGCAGTGCCAGTTTGCTTCCATGATGAATTCGGCGTTCCATATTCCCAGATTCGATCCGAAACCGGCGGCGGTCTCATATTCCGGGCCGTCGACCCAGACTCGCCGGCCGGCGTGGGCGCCGCTTTTCAGGGTGACGCATCCACCCTTGGTGCATTGCAGGTTACAGCCGGGAAAGCAGCCGTCATTTCCACGGTGATCGAACAGGTGTTCGGCATAGTACTTGCCGCAGATCAGGGCGGCTCGCGAATCCGATCCTGCCTGGAAATTGTGGACCGGCAGGGACTGGTATTCTTCTTTGCTCATGAATGTGATCAAACCGGCGCTTCCCTTGCGATGCATCTTCAGCGATTGGGGATCGACTTCCCGCACGACTTTGTGAAGTTTGGAACCGGCTCTTTTCACCCGCTCCCAGTCTGCGGCGCCATAGGGATTTTCACCATGAGGGTTGGCGGCCAGAACGACAATGGATTCAATTTTCTTATCGCTCATCACGCTGCCGATGCCCGTGCGCCCCGCCTGTTTGACTCGGAAGATCCCCTTATGTCCGTCAACGGGTTTGGTGACATCGTAGTAGTGGCTGTTGATGCAGCCATACGTGGTATTGGCCGCGCCGATGCCGGTGGACAGAAAGGCGAGATGCCGCTTGTCATACCCTGCGGCTGTGAACCGTTCCACGAGATCTCTTTCAAGGTCGAAGGCTTCGTCGTCCGGCGGAGCATCTTCCACGGTTACGGTTCCCGCGTAGCTGTCGATCACTATCATCACTCTGCGGCCGGCTTTGCCTGTGACCTGCAGCGCATCGAAGCCGGCATATTTCAAATAGGCTCCGAAGTGTCCGCCGAAATTGGAGACTCCTGGAATTCCGGTCAGGGGAGACAGGGACACAGCCATTGCTTTGGCGGTACCGGGGAATTGAGGAATGCCTCCCAGGGGGCCATTGGCGATGATTAATGGATTTTCCGGATCCGAGGCTTTGGTTTTGGATGTCGTGGCTTTGTGGAGGAGGTAGAGGCCAAGGCTGCGCCCGCCCAGAAAATAATCCCGTACCTGCGGATCAAGTTCCGGGGCGGAAATGATTTCCGAATCCAGATCGACGCAAAGAATTCTGTTGGTATAGCCGCGTTGAATCGGCCTCCTGCTAAAATCCATTTTCCGTTTCCCAAGAAACGCTAGGAGCCTGTCCGAGTAACAGGAGGGGTTCCCCTTTCTATTACTCGGACAGGCTCCTAGGGCACAAAATGCTACAAGATACGGGCACGGGGCAATCGCTGTCAAGCACACAGTTGCAGGCCGGACAGGCGGCGAAAAACCGAGACTCGCAGAATGCCGCTTTGAATGATGGGTTATAATGCAGTCAACATCATCCATGTGAGGGGAATATGACGAGCAAAGAGGGAACCAGGACAAATTGGCCGGAAATTTACAGTCAGCGGCGGAACCAGCTCCGAAAGAAGTTCGGCAACGATGTGATTCTATGGATAGGGCACGTCCCGCAGGCACGCAATTATGCGGATGAGACATACCCATTCCGGCAAAACTCGCATTTTTTATACTACACGGGAATCTCCGAACCGGAGATGGCCATGCTCTCGTTTCCCCAAAAGGATCACGACATCCTGTTTGCGGGACACGAAGATATCGACGACATCGTGTGGAGCGGGTCGCGGCCGGCGCCCGCGGATTTTGCAAAATCCGCCGGAATCGAGGCTGTTGAGGATATCGGCCGGCTGGAATATCACATCCGAAACCTGCGCGCTCATGGAACAAGGATCCACTTTCTCCCGCCGTATCAATACTCCTCGCTGTGCCGGCTGGCCAGCCTGTTTAAAATAGGACCCGCGAAAGTGGCGGCGAAGGCATCCCGGCTTTTGATGGAACAGGTGGCCTTTCAAAGAAGCATCAAGTCGGACGCGGAGGTTGCGGAGATCGAGGAAGCGCTTGGCATCACGGACCGGATGCATCGCGCCTGCATGGCTGCTGCCCGACCGGGAAGACGTGAAAGCGAAATTTCGGCAATGATCCAGGCGATCGCTCTGTCCAGTGACCGTCAGCAGGCTTTTACGCCGATCGTGACCGTTCGCGGAGAAGTCCTTCACAATCATTCGTACGACAACGTGCTCGCCAAGGGACAACTGCTGCTCTGTGATTCGGGCACAGAATCCGCCAAATACTACGCCTCCGACATCACCCGGACCTGTCCCGTCGGCGGGAAGTTTTCAGGCTTGCAGATCGAAATCTACCAGATCGTCCTGCATATGCAGCTTGGCGCCATCAGCATGATAAAGCCGGGCGTCAGCTATCGCGATGTCCACCTCCACGCGTGCAGGATCATGGTCGAAGACCTGCGATCCATCGGATTGATGCGCGGCAGTCCTGCCGATGCCGTTGAAGCAGGCGCTCACGCGCTTTTCTTCCCTCATGGAATCGGCCACATGATGGGGTTGGATGTTCACGATATGGAGGACCTTGGGGATATCGTGGGATATGTAAAGAGGGAAAAGCGAAGCGGGCAATTTGGATTGAAGTTCCTGCGCCTCAGCCGCCCCTTGGAACCGGGATACGTGCTGACGGTCGAGCCGGGAATCTACTTCATTCCCGCACTCATCGATCGCTGGGTTCAGGCAGGGTTGCACAACGAATTCATCAATTACAGCAAACTGGAGGGCTTTCGTAAGTTTGGAGGCATCCGCATCGAGGACGATGTCCTCGTAACGTCGACCGGATCGCGCGTCCTGGGACCGGAGATTCCGAAGACGGTGCAGCAGGTGGAAGAAGCCTGCGAAAGAGAATTGACGATTGACGATTTACGATTCACGATTTGAAACAAACGAAGCAATTGCGGCGTAAGTTTTGGCTCACACGAAAGAATTGAGGATTTGAAGGAATCGGTTGAATTAGCGGGAAAGCCTCAGCCTGTGCGTATGGTTTCAATCCTCAATCGTAAATTGTCAATCGTCAATTATTCGGTATGCCTACTGCTTCCCGCACCTTTCGTACCAGCGGCAGGCCCGCTTTCCTGGCCTGTTCCACACCTCGCTTCAGAATCTCGTCCACGAACTCCGGTTGACTCTCAAGCTGTTTCCTGCGAGCGCGGGCAGGGCCGAATTTTTCCATAAAGCGTTCGAATATCGCTTTTTTCACTTCTCCATAGCCCAGTCCGCCGCTGCGGAAGCGGTCTTGCCAATAGGCCTGCTCTTCGGAGGTGCAGAACAGTTTTAAAATGGCATACAGCTTGCTCTTGTCCGGATCCTTGGATTCGGCAACCGTGGCAGAATCGGTGACGATGGAATAGATCTGATTCCGGACTTCTTTTTCCTGCGCAAACAGTTCGATGGTGTTGTTGTAGGATTTGGACATTTTGCGTCCGTCTCTGCCCGGTACAGTCGCAACATTTTCCGGAATATAGGCTTCCGGGATTGTGAATAGATCGCCGTAGGTGTTGTTAAAATACTGCGCGATGTCCCGTGTCACTTCCACGTGCTGTCTCTGATCCTGTCCGACAGGAACCCGGTTGGCGGACACGATCAGGATATCGGCGGCCATCAGGACCGGATAGGCAAAAAGACCGTGATCGGAGGGAATCCCTTGCTGCGATTTATCCTTGTAGGCATGGCATCGCTCCAGCAGGCCCATGGGTGTAACAGTCGTCAGGATCCACTGGAGCTCGCACACCTCTATCATGTCGCTCTGTAAGTATATCGAGCACCGCTCGGGATCCAGTCCTAGCGCAATATAATCCGCGGCAGTGCTTCGGGTCAGTTCGAGCAATCGTTTTCCGTCACGCAGCGACGTGAGTGCATGGTAGTTCGCCAGAAAGTAATAACACTCGTGATTGCCTTCCGTGAACTGGATGAACTGCTGTACAGCACCGAAGTAGTTGCCAAGATGAAGGTTACCCGAGGGTTGAATCCCCGAGACAATGATCATCTTCTGGGAAGTGTTCGTCATAGCGTATTTTCCGACCTTAATTTATGAACCCGCATGCTGATGTCTCGTATTAAAACTACGCAGTCGCAAATACTGTCATCAAGGGCGGTTATTTGCAATGATGACTTTTGGGCGATCGTTGACTGAAAAGCTTTAAAAACCTATAATTTCCACACGCACTAAAACTGCGCGGAGGATATTTATGCGTTACGCAAGATTCGTGATTATTTTAGCCATTTTCGGTATTGGGCTCCAAATCGATTATTCTCTGTCGCAGTCCACAGTAAGAAAGCCTGCCGCCAAGAGGAACAGACAAAGCAGCGACCAGGCCGACCATTACAAAAAATGGATGCAGGAAGATGTCGTATACATCATCACAGACGACGAGAAAGCGACATTTAAGGCCCTCCAGAACGATGAGGAGCGCGAAAATTTCATAGAGCAGTTCTGGGCAAGAAGAAATCCGGATCCCAAGTCCGGTGATAACACGTTCAAGGAAGAGCACTACCGCCGTATCGCCTATGCAAATGAACATTTTACGTCGGGCATCTCCGGCTGGAGAACGGATCGCGGCAGGATTTATATCATGTTTGGCAAGCCGGATGAACTCGAGTCGCATCCCACCGGCGGCGCATATGAGCGACCATACAGTGAAGGCGGCGGGCAGACGTCAACATATCCGTTCGAAAAGTGGTGGTATCGACATATCGAGGGTGTTGGAGATGATATTGAGATCGAATTCGTCGACCAATCCATGTCCGGCGAATATAAGATGGCCCTGCTGCCCGAAGAAAAAGATGCCTTGATCAACGTTCCGAATGCGGGATTGACGATGGCTGAAGAAATGGGGCTTTCGGATAAATCGCAGCGGGCATACTTCAATCCCAGTACCTGGAACGATCCCAACAGTCCCCAGAATTACCTGCGGAGCGCCAAGGATTCGCCTTTCTCGCGAATGGAGCGCTATTTCAATCTGCAGAAGCCCCCCCAGATCAAATTCGAGGACCTGAAGGGTATGGTGACCACTCATATTCTCTATACTACTCTGTCCTACGATTACCGGGTCGACTATATCAGACTGTCGTCAGACAGAGTGCTGGTGCCGATCACCGTGGAATTGAGCAACAAAGACCTCGAATTTAAAAAGCAGCTGGATTTCAATCAGGCAACCGTGAACGTGTACGGGTGTGTCACCAACCTCACGGGACGCATCATCCGGGAATTCGAAGACGTGATCAGCGTGGAATACCTGGACCAAAACTTCGAATACGGCAAGAACAAGAGATCGGAATATCAGCACATCGTCGCTTTGTCTCCCGGACAGAGATACAAGCTGGAACTGGTTTTGAAAGATGTGAACAGCAAGACCGCCGGCACTGCAACGATCGGCCTGGTTGTGCCCAAATATGAGGAAGGAGCGCTGCAGACCAGCAGCATCATCCTGGCGAACTCCGTCACATCGGCTCCCGCTAATGCGGACCAGTTCGATCAATATGTCATCGGCGATATGAAGATACTTCCGAACGTGAAGGCGGAGTACCTGCCGGGTCAGAACGTGGTCCCGTATATGCAGATCTACAACATGGATATTGACCAGACGACCCAGAGGCCGTCGCTGGACATCACATTCACGGTCAAGAGCGGCGATAAGGTCTTGGAAGAGTTCAAAGGCACGTCATCGAACTCCGAGCAGTTCTTCTATGGCCCGCGCGTGGTGCTGGTGGGGAAAATCCCGCTGAAACAGCTCGTCCCGGGGAAATACTCGGTGGATATTAAGGTTTTGGATAATATTTCTAATCGCACCGTTGTAACGTCAACAAATTTCATAGTCAAAGAGTCCGTTGTTCAGAAACTTGTGGCAGAAAAACCCTAGGATGCACCGGGAGGGTGCCTTCGGCGTACGGCAACTCGCTTCCGCCTTTAAGAAAATTCTGTGAGGGCGACTCTCCAGAGGCTGTCTCAAAACTCAGGACCTGCTGTGTTATGCGCCAGGGCAGGTCCG
>Ga0335069_10010684_pt1 | contig 13002 bp, 8 predicted proteins | sample Lox_Sample_11_FD_206714 | JGI IMG/M metagenome (GOLD analysis project Ga0335069, IMG submission 206714) | Soil microbial communities from Loxahatchee National Wildlife Refuge, Florida, United States - Lox_Sample_1.1 | ecosystem: Environmental > Terrestrial > Soil > Wetlands | place: USA: Florida... | reverse complement strand
GCTCGCTTTGAAAGTTGCCTACCAGCGGCGTCAGATCAAGAATGCCATCCGCGGCGTTCGCGAAGTAGATGCTCCACTGGCGTGTGCGGGGATCGAATAACCGCAGGCTTACTCCTTGCAGTTGGCTGGTACCGTTCTTGACTTTTACTTCTGCGATGTTTCCGCGGCCGTTCCAAAACTTGGTCACGTTAACCGTGCCGTCGTACTCGCGCCACTCCGGATGTTCTCCCAAAGCGTTCGCCAGGCGCTTGAGATGCACGTTCCAGAGGCCGAACGCGTAATCGAAATCGTGTTGGCCGTCGTGAATGTCAGGGTTTGGCCGAACATTCGCGCGCCCCGGCGGCTCATGCTCCATTGTCGTCACCCAGTTCGGCTCCCAGGTCTTGCCGCCGTCAGCCGAGAAAGCCTGCTCGAAATCGCCGGAGTTGTCGGTCATATTCGTCCACAGGTAGCGCACATAGATGGAGCGATCGTGGTACATCTCCTGATCGTAGAACTCACCGCGGCCCTTCGCGAAACTTCCGATCATGGGGACGCCCACCTCCGGATCGGCAGCATTGGCCCAGTAAATGCTCCACTGGTGGGTTTTGGGATTGTAGAGACGCAACGTCAGTCCTTCGATGTGCCCCGTCGGACCATCAGCCTCGAGTTCGTCGAGGTTCGCCATTCCTCCCCACACCCTTCGCGTCTCGTCGTGGCACACGAAGTCGCCCCACTCATTCGATCCGGTCAGCGGATGTAATCTCTTGTGTAGATGAATCTGCCAGGTCCCGAATTGTGTATCCCAATCGTGCTGGCCATCGCGCAGTTCCGTGAGCGTCGTCGTTGTCGATGCCTGCGCCGATGCCCTCGGACCTGCCAAAGACAACGCCAGCGCCAGAGCCAAACCCCACATCATGATTCTCATAGTTCCACCTGAATTGAGTTTGCTCCCAACCAGTGGTGTTCTAAAATGACCACTTTCTATGCAATTTGTAATACCACTTCCCAAGGATAATGAACCGCTGTTTCGCCGAGTTTACCGTGGGCTTCGCGAAGCCATTCTCCGCGGGGCGTTTGTTCCCGGCGAGAAGCTCCCCTCCACGCGTGACTTGGCCGAACAACTTGGGGTGTCGCGCACAGTCAGCTTGATGGCCTATGAACAATTACTGGCCGAAGGCTTTGCCACCGGACGGGCCGGATCGGGAACCTACGCCTCGACTGCGGTGGTAAACCACCTGCAAGACGCCTCGCGACGTTCACCAAAGATCCCGCTCTCGCAATTCGGAGCCGCCGCTGCTGCCGCCGGACGTAAACTCCACCTTCCCTCGCGCGCTCCGCGCCCGCGGGCGTATGACTTCGCGTTCGGAGTCAGTGACCTCGAAACGTTTCCGTTCCAGGCGTGGAGACGCATCCTTCAGCGCTGCGCTCGCAAGACTCGCGTTGCGGAACTCGACTATGCCTCCGCCTCGGGAAGCCCAGCACTTCGCCATGCAGTTTGCATGCATTTGCGCCGGGCGCGTGCTGTCGCGTGCGACCCCGAGCAGGTCGTCATAGTCAACGGCTCGCAGCAGGCGCTCGACCTCATCGGGCGTGTCTTGCTCGATCGCGGGGATGCGGTCGTCATCGAAGATCCCTGCTACCAGGGCACCCGCGAAGTACTCCGAGTCGCCGGGGCACGGCTTTATCCCGGAGCAGTCGATGACGAGGGCCTGAATCCAGCGTTACTCCCGAAACGGGCGCGGATCGCGTTCGTTACGCCATCACACCAGTTCCCCACCGGCGCCATCCTGCCGCTGGCGCGTCGCTTGGCCCTGATCGAGTGGGCTCAGCGCGCCGGGGCTCTCATCGTGGAAGACGATTACGATGGCGAGTTCTTCTACCGTGGCCAGCCGATCGAATCGCTGCAAGGACTGGATCGGAACGGTCGCGTTATCTATGTCGGCACGTTCTCAAGAACCGTCTTCTCTGCCCTGCGTATCGGTTACCTGATCGCCCCGAAAGACCTTGTTGCCACGTTCACAGCCGCCAAGTGGCTCTGCGACCGTCACACCGCCGTACTCGAGCAAGAAACTCTGGCCGAGTTCATCAGCAGCGGGCTCTACGAACGTTACCTGCGCCGGGTTCGTCGCCGGAATGCCAAACGGCGCCAGGCCTTGCTCGAGGCTGTCGATCGGCATTTGGGAGATCGCGTGAAGGTCAGTGGCTCCGACGCCGGAGCCCACGTGGTGCTCTGGCCGAAACGGCGGATTTCAGAGAAGCAAGTTGTTGCCAATGCCCTCAAGCGCGGAGTGCTCATCTACGGCCTCGCTCCCTACCACCTGGGCAAATCGAGTCGCCCGGGACTTTTGCTCGGGTACTCCCGCCTGAGTGAGCGCGAGATTGCCGAAGGCATTCGCCGGCTGGCGGAGATTCTCTGAACCTGCCTGCACGGCGTGATCTGCCGGGTATAACTTCTCCTTTGCCAAGACGCGGAAACCGGTGTACCGTGTCAGGCCCAAAAGCGCCTTAACCGCTCGTCCGTGATGACTTGAGTCGAAAGGTGACACATGTCAACTCCAACCCCTCTTCGTTTTGAAGCGCCCAAACCGCCCAAGCCCCCCTCTGCCGGATCGCACGTGCTCGCCATGGTGATGACCGTGGTTATCGTAGGTATTGCCATCGCCATCCTTCGCATCCCGCCCGTCTCTCAGCCGTGGTCGCAGGGATACGACCCGATCGGCGCCTGGGCCATTTCCACTCTGATTGCCGCCCTCCCGGTGATCGCCCTGCTCGGAACCCTCGCCTCCGGAAAGGTTCCGGCGCATTGGGCTGCGCTCATCGGCTTGACCACCGCTATCCTCACGGCGATTTTCGCCTTCCACATGCCTACTCGGCTGGCCGCCACCACCGCCGTTTATGGCGCTGCCTACGGATTCTTTCCGATTGGCTGGATCATCATCAATGTCATCTTTCTTTACCAGTTGACGCTCGAAACCGGGCGTTTCAAGGTCTTGCAGCAAAGCCTGATGGGCATCACCCAGGATCGCCGACTGCAACTGCTGCTGATCGCCTTCTCGTTCGGCGCATTCTTTGAAGGCGCATCGGGATTCGGTACGCCGGTAGCTGTAACGGCAGCGGTACTGATCGGGCTCGGCTTCGGACCGCTGGAAGCGTCGGGTTTGTCGCTGATCGCGAATACCGCGCCTGTGGCGTACGGTGCTTTGGGCACACCCATCCTGGGCTTAAAGGGCGTCACCGGAATCAGCGAGATGGTGCTCGGCGCGCAAGTCGGACGCATCCTTCCCTTCTTCTCGGTGCTGGTGCCGTTCTGGTTAATTTGGGCCTTCGCTGGGTTCAGCGGCATGATTGAAATCTGGCCGGCCGTTGCGGTCGCGGGCATCTTCTTCGCGGTTCCGCAGTTCCTCATGTCGAACTACCACGGCCCGTGGCTGGTGGATATTGTCGCCGCAGTAATCTCCATGGCAGCACTCATCACCTTCATGAAGCTTTGGAAGCCCAAACGCATCTGGCGCTTCCCTGGCGAAGGCGATGCACCCGAAAAGCACGTCCATGGATACTCCCGCGCCGAGGTCTTCCGCGCCTGGGTACCTTGGATCGTGCTCAGCGTCATGGTCTTCATTTGGGGCACGCCTCAGGCCAAAAAGTTCCTGGACGGCATCTCGGCTCCGAAATTCCCGGTTCACGGACTGCACAATCTCGTCTTGCGCGTCCCACCGGTGGTCGCCGCTCCTGCCAAAGAAGCAGCCGTATTTGTCTTGAACTGGCTCTCTGCAACGGGAAGTGGAATCTTCTTCGCGTCGCTGATTGCGGGGTTGGTAATGGGCATCAGCCTCCCCCATTTGTTCGGCTGTTATGGCCGCACGCTAATGAAGGTCCGCTTCTCGCTGTTAACTATTTCCGCCATGATGGCCATTGGATTCATGACCCGATACGCTGGCCTCGATGCCACCATGGGACTGGCCTTTGCGCGTACCGGAATGCTTTATCCATTCTTTGGCACCATGCTGGGATGGCTCGGCGTGGCCCTGACCGGATCGGATACTGCGTCGAACGTGCTGTTTGGCAGCCTGCAAAAGATTTCGGCGCAGCAGCTACATCTCTCGCCGGTGCTGATGTGCTCGGCCAATAGCGCGGGCGGTGTCATGGGAAAGATGATCGATGCCCAGAGCATTGTGGTCGCCAGCACCGCCACCGAGTGGTATGGACACGAGGGGAAGATTCTGCGCTACGTCTTCTTCCACTCGATTGCGCTCGCCGCGATGGTCGGCATACTCGTGACTCTACAAGCTTACGTTCCACCCTTTACCAACCTGGTAATCCAGGCGAAGTAGAATTGGTCTACGCGGTATGAATCCCGGGTTCCTGCAGGAATTACGCGCTGCCGTCGGGAAGGATGGATTGATCCTTCACCCCGACGAACTTCGCACCTACGAATGCGACGGACTGACGAACTTTCGCGTCCTGCCCGATGCCGTCGTGCTTCCCTCTGAGCGCGAACAGGTTCCGCTGATCGTGAAAGCCTGTGCTCGGCATAAAGTCGCGTTCGTTGCCCGCGGATCGGGCACTGGTTTGAGCGGCGGAGCGCTGCCTGTAGAAGGCGGAATCGTCATCAGCCTCGCTCGCCTGAACCGCATTCTCGAAGTCGATATCCCGAATGCTCGGGTTGTCGTTGAACCGGGCGTGATTAACTCGTTCGTGACACAGGAAGTGGCTTCCAACGGTTACTTCTACGCTCCCGATCCCTCGTCGCAGTCGGTATGTAGCATTGGCGGCAACATCGCCGAGAACTCCGGCGGCGCTCACTGCCTGAAGTACGGATTCACCACCACCCACGTCCTCGGCATGGAAGTCGTTCTTCCCTACGGCTCGGTCGTTCATCTCGGAGACACCACGCTCGATCCGCCCGGCTACGACTTGCTGGGCGTGTTTGTTGGCTCCGAAGGCACGCTGGGCATCGCGACCAGCGTCACGTTGCGGATCGTGAAACGTCCGGAGGTCGTCCAGACATTGCTCGCCGCGTTCAACTCTACGAACGAAGCGGGAGCCGCTGTTTCCGGCATCATCGCCGCCGGCATGCTTCCCGCCGCCATCGAGATGATGGACAACCTCGCCATCCAGGCCGCCGAAGCCTCCGTTCACGCCAATTATCCGAACTGTGGCGGACTGCTTCTCGTCGAACTCGATGGTCCGGCCGCCGAAGTCGATGCACTCATGCAGCACGTTCGCGAAATCTGCACCCAGAACGGCTCCTGGGAGATCCGCGTCGCGCAATCGGAAGAAGAACGCAGCGCCATCTGGAAAGGTCGCAAAGCTGCCTTCGCGGCCATGGGGCGTATCTCGCCAAACTACATCGTGCAGGACGGCGTGATCCCGCGCACCAAGCTGCCGGAAGTGATGAGCGAGATCGAACGCCTGAGTGCCGAAGCGGGACTCCGTGTCGCCAACGTCTTTCATGCGGGCGACGGCAACCTGCATCCACTGGTACTTTACGATCGTCGCATCGAAGGACAGGAGGAGCGCGCCGAGAAACTGGCTGCCGACATCCTCCGCCTCTGCATCAAAGTTGGCGGCTCCATTACGGGCGAGCACGGCGTAGGGCAGGAGAAAAAAGAGTACATGTCGGAGATGTTCGCCGAGCCCGACCTCGACACCATGCAACTGGTGCGCTGCGCCTTCGACCCGGAGTGTCTGTCGAATCCCGGAAAATTGTTCCCACGCCTACGCCTCTGTGCTGAAAAGCCCGGGCGTTATGAACCGCATCCGCTCGAAGTCGCGGGTGTCGCACAATTCTTTTAATGGCGATCGAGACCACAGCGCGTCGAACGGGGCCCCGATGGACCGAACTGGAATCACTCGTGGGTACGCCGCATTGTCAGCCGGCAACCGACACCGACGCCATCGACGCTGTAACGCCATCGTTTGTCGCCTGTCCAGACTCGCCAGAGCAGATCAGTGAAATCCTGAAATGGGCGGTGGCGGAGGACGTCGCAGTTTCGGTTCGCGGCGGAGGAACCAAGACGAAATGGGCCAATACTCCCCAACGCGCTGACCTCGTTCTGTCGACGGAAAGAATCTCCGGTGTCGTCGAGCACGCCTGGGAAGACCTGACCTTCACCGTCAAAGCCGGAACCACGATCTCAGCATTGCAAACGCACCTCGCGACGCATCGTCAACGCCTCGCTCTCGATCCGCTCTGGCCCGACCGCAGCACCGTCGGCGGCGTGGTGGCGACCAATGACAGTGGTTCCCTGCGGCTGCGCTTCGGCAGTGTTCGTGACCTGATCCTCGGTGTAACGATCGCGTTGCCGAATGGCACCATCGCTCGCAGCGGTGGCAAGGTGGTCAAGAATGTCGCCGGATACGACCTTCCGAAGCTCCTTGTCGGCTCCTACGGAACTCTGGCCGTGATTACCGAAGCGACATTTCGTGCTCATCCTTTTCCGCAGTCGATCCGGACCCTCAGCTTCGAGTTCAAAGACCTCGATGCCGCGAACCGCTTCATGCTCGCCATCGCCGATACGGCAATAGTGCCGACTGGCATGCAATTGCGCGTCGTAAGTGGGAGCAAACCTTCGGTTGATATTCGCTTCGAAGGCGTTCCCATCGGAATCGAAGCCCAGTCAAAGCAGGCCATCGCTCTCGCCGGAGACGCTCGCAACGCGGTGCCAGCACCCAATTGCTGGAGCGTTTCCGAATCGTTTTGGGACAGCACCACGCAATCGGTGATCGGCAAGTTCAGCGTCCTGCCGAGCCGGATCGCTTCGACAGTCCAGTTGCTTTCGAGGCATTTCACCGGATTGCGGATCGTCGTGCAGTCCACCGGACTGGGCCTCTTCCGCGCCGAATTCGATTCCATCGAACAACTCAGACGCGACATCCAGGAATTGCATGCCGCTTTTCAAAGCGGCGGTGGAACGCTGACGTTACTGCAACTCCCTCGCGAACTGAACAAGAAGGTAGACGTTTTCGGTCCAGCCCGCGACAGCTTCGGCTTGATGGTCCGCGTCAAGCAGCAATTCGATCCCAACGGCATCCTCAACCCCGGCCGTTTCGTCGGAGGCATCTAGTGGCGGGTACCACCCAGACCATTCCGCTAACCGCGCTCTTCGACGGCCATCATCCGCCCGCCGACGAATTGCTGCGCGATTGTGTGCATTGCGGCTTCTGTCTGCCCGCGTGCCCTACGTACATGCTGTGGCGCGAGGAAATGGACTCGCCCCGCGGCCGCATCTACCTCATGCAGATGGCGGCCAATGGTAATGCCAAGCTCGATCAAAACTTCGTCGAGCACTTCGATCGCTGCCTGGGATGCATGTCGTGTATGAGTGCCTGCCCTTCCGGCGTGCAGTACGACAAGCTCATCGAAGCCACTCGCGCGCAAATCGAACGCCTGCACCGCCGCCCCTTTTGGGAACGCCTCCATCGTGAACTGATCTTTGCCATCTTCCCTCATCCGGAACGGCTTCGAGCATTAGCGCTGCCGTTACGTATCTACCAGCAACTTGGCATTCGCTCGCTCGTCGAGAAGAGTGGACTCCTCCGCCTTCTCCCCGACCGCCTGCACGCAATGCACGAACTGCTTCCCGACTACGAAGACTGTCCCTGCCCCGAGCACGTTCTTCCCGCCGGAGCTCCTCGTCGCCGCGTCGGTCTCGTCCTCGGATGCGTGCAGCGTGTCTTCTTCAATCGCGTGAACGCCGCAACCGTTCGTGTTCTCGCCGCAGAGGGCTGCGAGGTCTTTGCACCGCAATCGCAAGGCTGTTGCGGAGCCCTTGCCACTCACGTCGGACGCGAAGAGGAATCCCGCGAATCCGCACGCCGCATGATCGATGTCTTCGAGAAGCTCGAGGTCGACGACATCGTGATCAACGCGGCCGGCTGCGGATCGAACTTGAAGTCTTATGCCCATATTCTTCGCGACGATCCGCAGTATGCCGAGCGTGCCCAGCGCTTCACCGCGAAATGTCGCGATATTTCCGAGAGCCTGGCTTCTCTCAAACCGACTGCCGAGCGTCATCCCGTGCAGCTGCGCGCCGTTTACCAGGACTCCTGCCACCTGCTCCATGCGCAGGGGTTGCGTCATCAACCGCGATCGTTACTGCGCGGCATTCCGGGACTCGAGCTCGTCGAACTCCAAGAAAGCCACGTGTGTTGCGGATCGGCCGGCGTTTACAACTTGATCGAGCCTGACACAGCGCACCAGTTGGGCGAGCGCAAGGCGGCCCATGTCGTTCGCAGCAAGGCGGAAGCGCTCATCTCCGGCAATCCCGGATGCCTACTGCAAATCGGCAAGGAACTCCGCCGCATGAAGCAGCCGGTACGCACCTTCCATTTCATCGAGGTCCTCGACGCATCCATCCGGGGACGCGTGCTTTAATTCCTTCGTTACTACCCCCCCACGTGACCGGACCCTCGCTGTAACGCTGCCGTTCCGTCAATTCTCTTCTTGTGTGCGATCTGGAATGTACAACTTCTTTACACGACCCGAACACCGCGATGACACCATAGAACTTTCGCGTTTCTATGCTTCATTCACCGCGCGATGGACGTTGCGTCGCACAGAGTTCTGGAGTGGAGCATTCGATGAGCGCAAGACGCATACTGTTTTTCTTGGCCTCTTTTGCGGTGTTAACTGCGGCTGCATTCGGCCAGACCGCCAATTCCTATCAGCAAACGAACCTTGTCTCCGACCTTCCCGGCATGGCCGCGCATACCGATCCTGACCTGGTGAATCCCTGGGGCATATCGTTCTTCCCAGGACAACCCTTTTGGATCGCCGACAACGGCTCGGGCTTCTCGACCACTTACGATGAAACCGGAACCACGCAATTGCAGCCGGTCAAGACCCCTGCGCCGGCTGGGAGTTCCAGTCCGGCAGCCGTAACCGGCACGGTAGCAAACTCAACCTCCGACTTCGCCATCCGCGGAGTTCCTAGCCTCTTCCTCTTTTCGAGTGAAGACGGAGTCATCTCCGGCTGGGGCGGAGCGGGCTCAGCAGTCACTGCCGTTGACAACTCCGCTGCTGGAGCGGTCTATAAGGGACTCGCCTCGGGCAGCAACTCGAGCGGTAACTTCCTCTATGCCACCAATTTCCGGACTGGCAAAGTGGATGTGTTCGACCGTAATTTCAACCCAGCGACCCTCCAGGGGAACTTCACAGATCCGAACCTGCCGGCAAGTTATGCCCCGTTCGGGATCCAGAACATCGGCAACAATTCGCTTGTTGTAGCTTACGCGCTACAAGACAGCGCAAAACATGATGACGTGGCCGGGACGGGAAACGGGTATGTCGACCTGTTCGACACCGATGGGCACCTGGTGAAGCGCATCGCCAGTCAGGGCACGCTCAATTCGCCGTGGGGCATCGCCGTGGCTCCATCTAGTTTCGGGGCCTTCGGCACTGCACTGCTGATCGGCAATTTCGGCGATGGGCGCATCAACGCTTTCGATAGCAACGGCAATCTCCTGGGTCAGCTTGACGACACCAACGGCCAGCCGCTCTCGATCGATGGATTGTGGGCCATTTCGTTCGGTGGCGGCGACATGGCAGGAGACCCGAACTCCCTCTTCTTCACTGCGGGCCTGCAAAACGAAACCCACGGCCTGTTTGGCAAGCTCGTCGCGGCTGGAACAACCCCCGCAACCGGAGACTTCACCCTTGCTGCCACTCAAAACACCTTGACTGTGGCGCGCGGCGGTTCAGGCACAGTGCAGTTAAATATCGCCGGAACCGGTGGCTTCACCGGCGATGTTGGCCTCTCCTGCCCGTCTGCGCCCGCCATGGTCACGTGCACGTTTTCGTCGCCAGCCATCACGGCCGGCAGTTCGACTGCAAGCGTAAGGCTGACCGTTAACGTGGCTTCAAATTTTCCGCTGATGTATCAGGCCAAAGCGATGAAGCCTGGCTGGATTCTGGCGCTCACCCTGTTCGGTGGCATGTTTTGCGTCGTGCCGCCACAAACCAAAAGACGTAAAGCCTGGTTCGCGGCGCTCGGAGTTTTGGTCTTGGGAACGCTGCTTGCCCTAAGCGGATGCGGAGGTTACGGGTCCAACCGGAACACGAACAACGGAGGTGGGAACACTCCACTCTCGCTGACCGTCACCGGTACCGCCGGTGCCATCAGCCACTCAACGACGGTTGCCGTCACGGTGCAGTAATCCGCAGTTACAACTCGGCCGGCGCCAACTCGCCCCTTTTCGTGAGGGGCGAGTTGTGCCCTTTGGAAGGATATGTTGGCATTGCGAACAAAGTTGAGCCACAATGCGGAACCCCTATCAGAATACGGGTTTTCGCCGAAACGCTTTGAGGTGACTATGTTCGATTTACGCCGGCCAATGCTCGCGCTCCTTCCTCTCCTGCTGTTCAGCCTGCCCTTGTTTGCACAACAGGCGACAGAACCCGCCTTGGTCAGCGCTATCCGCGATCTCGATGCCTCGTTGAAGGAAACCCGCGTGCAACTGCAGCAGTCCCGGAGCGAGATACAACAGCTTCGGGATGAGGTGAACTCTTTGCGCCAGCAACTGAGCGCGGGAGCTGCAACCCCCTCGAACCAGGACGCAAGTTCTGCCAGCCAGGACACCTCTTCCCTCGACCAAAAGGTCAGCGCTCTTGCCGACGACGAACAGATGCTGAAGAGCAAGGTTTACGACCAGTATCAAACCAAGGTCGAGAGCGGATCGAAGTACCGGGTGAAGCTCAGCGGACTGCTTCTCGCCAACTTCTCATCCACCTCCAACGCCGTAAACGATATCGATGTTCCCAATCTTGCCGGCGGACCGTTTCCTGACACGCCGGGTAGTTTCAGCGGCACCCTTCGCCAGAGCGAAATCGGTTTGAACGTCGACGGGCCAACTCTGCTCGGTGCCCGCACTAGCGGTCTCGTGATCATGGACTTCTCCGGAGGACTCGATAAAACTCCGAATGGCACCGATTTCGGCATCGCTCGCCTGAAGATTGGACGCGCCCGTTTCGATTGGACCAACACATCTCTTGAAGTCGGCCAGATGGAGCCACTCATCTCACCACTGTCGCCGACGTCGTACGCTTCGTTGGCTGTCCCCGCGTTGGGTTACTCCGGAAACTTGTGGTCCTGGACACCGCAAATTCGAGTGGAACACACTTGGAATTTCGAGACGTGGCACAATTCGCTTCAGGCAGGAATCATGGATCCCGTATCAGGCCAATATCCTGGGTACGCCTACGAACGCCAACCGCTGGCCGGGGAAAATTCGCGTCAACCGGCAGTCGTCGCTCGCGACAGCGTTTCCCGTGCCGTGGCGGGACGAAAAATGACCTTTGGCGTGGGCGGCTTCTATGGCAGGCAGAATTATCTATATGGTCGTAATATCAATTCGTGGGCCGCTACCACCGACTGGACTCTCCCCATTACCAACCGGTTTGAGCTGAGCGGAGAAGCCTATCGCGGACAGGCCATCGGTGGCCTCTGGGCGGCTTACGGAGCGAGCATTGTGGCCAGCGGTCCAGTGTCGGTTTCAACCACACAGATCCAGGGACTCAACGTCGTTGGCGGCTGGGCTCAACTAAAATTCCGCGCTACTCCGAAGCTTGAATTCAATAGTGCTTTCGGACAGGATAATCCCTTCGCGGCAGACATGGCGGCGTATGGACCTCCCAGTCTTTATGAGTACGTGGCCCGCAATCGGACCACCATGGTTAACGTCATCGATCATCCGCGTTCGAACCTGGTCGTCGCGCTAGAGTACCGCCACCTGTGCAGCTATTGGTCAGGGTCGTCGTACCCGGATACAGCCGATCATGTGGACGCTTCTTTGGGGGTCATTTTCTGATGTTGCGGTTTCGCAATACGCTGTTCATCGTTCTGTTGCTTGCGCCTTTAGTCGCAGGCGCACAGGCTCGTGTCACTGGCCGCGTGGAAATAAAGCATTCCGCGCACGAAAAGGGCAACAAGAGTGACTCGAATGTTGTTGTAGCCCTTGTTCCTACCGGCAATGTTCCCGTCCCATCGGCGTTAAAACATTACCGGTTGTCGCAGAAAGACAAGAGCTTCGAAAAGCATCTGCTCGCCATTCCGGCCGGTTCCGTTGTCGACTTCCCCAACTTCGACCCTGTATTCCACAATGTGTTTTCCTTGTTCGAAGGGCAAAGATTCGATCTCGGCCTGTACGAAACGGGCACCAGCCGGTCGGTGAAGTTTGCCAAGCCCGGCGTCTCCTACATCTTCTGCAACATCCATCCCGAGATGGAAGCGATTATCGTCGCCGTTCCGACCTCCTGGTATGCAGTGAGCGCAAAGGACGGAGCCTTCACCATCGACAATGTGCCGCCCGGCCGGTATGAACTTCGTGTCTGGTACGAACGGGCCACTCCCGAGGACCTGGCTCGGCTCACTCGAACCGTTACCGTCGACAGCGACGTCGCCCTTAACCCCATGACCATTCAGGAACTCCCCCAGGTCACCACTCCCCACAAGAATAAGTATGGCCGCGACTATGACGTCACCAGCCCCGACAGCCCCTACTTGCCTGGTCAGTAACTGCCTGAAACATAAAGGATTACCAGTCCGAGACAATTTGGTGACAAATCCCTGAGTGCGATCAACTAAGGTTTGCACTGCATGGTGTTCCTCAATCCTGCACTCCGTCACGCCAACTCGCAATCGGAGACGGGCGGAGATGCGATGGGCGCGAGAGCGGGTCTATGCGCCCATCGACTTTGGTGCAATTTCTCCGCTACTTTTCGGCTTGATTCGCTGTATGTTGTAGCTAGATGAGGGGAAGCGTTCCATGGACACGGTGTTGGTTATCGAAGACAGTCGCCCGATGCAAAAGGCGATTCAGCGTGCCTTTGAGGCTGACTCATTCACCGTCGAACTCGCATCCGACGGACTCGCGGGGTTGGAAGCTTTCCGCCTTCGCACTCCGACTGCGGTAGTCCTTGATCTCAAGCTCCCCGGCCGGCACGGCCGCGACCTCTGCCGCGATTTCAAGTCCATTGCTCCCACCGTGCCCGTCATCGTCGTCAGCGCTAACGCTGAAGTG
>Ga0335069_10010683_pt1 | contig 13002 bp, 16 predicted proteins | sample Lox_Sample_11_FD_206714 | JGI IMG/M metagenome (GOLD analysis project Ga0335069, IMG submission 206714) | Soil microbial communities from Loxahatchee National Wildlife Refuge, Florida, United States - Lox_Sample_1.1 | ecosystem: Environmental > Terrestrial > Soil > Wetlands | place: USA... | reverse complement strand
TCGCCGCTCGCACACGAATCTGTCACGATGATATCGGGCTTACCATCCCCGTTCACGTCCGCGATTGCCACCGAAGACGCACTGACTCCTCCTGAGCTGTAGGTATTAAGCAATTGAAATATGGGAGTAGCGCACCAGCCGTTCGCAACACATAGGCACAGGCACAAAATCCAACCACCATGAATAAGACGCTTGCTGCACATGGACCCTCCTTGCGGGTGCTCGCGTTCAGGCCTGAGGCGCATCTGCCCGTTCCGCCTGATTCAATACTGGCTGAATCCTGAGTTTAGAAATGAGCCTTTCGAATACGGCGGGGGATGAGATGATGCTGCGACCCAGGGGGAAATGAATTCCAGCCGAAATGCTACTGCTCTCATGTATGCAATACAGTGACCTTGCTCACGGGCAAGCGTGACAATCTCGGTTACGCGCATTCGCCCTTTATGTGATGCAGCACAGAGCCCTCCGAGACCGCATGGAGCGTCACGAAACTCGGGCTTCCCGGAGCACGGCCTGCAGCGCGTCGACTGCCAACTGGCATGCATGATTGGACGCTGCCGGAACGCCGCCCACTTTTTCTAACACGTCTTCCATGCTCACTCGTTTTGCTTCGGCCAGCGTAGCCCCACTCACCAACTCCGTCACAGCCGAAGCGCAGGCCATCACTGGAACGCAACCTTTGGCCCGGAAGCGGATTTCGGCGATGCGGCCTTCCGACATCCTCACCGACAGCTTCAGCACATCGCCGCATGCAGGATTCTTGATTTGCACGGAAACGTCGGGCTCCTCAACATCCCCAGCGTTGCGCGGATTCTGAAAGTGGTCCAGTAGCTTTTCCGAATACACAACGAAATTGTAATGCGCCGGTCGCGTGCTGTCGGCCGCCTAAAATAGCATGGTCAGATTAGAAAGATGCGCGACTCTCATTTACCGAAACGAATCGCTTGCCTGCAGCCAAGCGCCACCGTCATTCTTGCCGCGGTAGGGGAACTCGCGCGTGTGGTGGCCTGCACCAGATATTGCAAGGACGTCGTTCCCGAACTTCAGTCTCTCGACCACTTAATCATTGCCGACTCCTGGACCTCGAAGGCCTCCGAGATTCTCGCAGCCCAGCCTGACCTGGTGATCGGCACCGTTCCCTATCAGGAAGCCGCAGTATCGGAGATTCTCAAAGCTGGCGTTCGATTTCTGGGCCTAGCGCCGCGAACGCTGGACGACATTTATGCCGACATCGCGCTAATCTCGGGCTCTGTCGGAGCCAGCCAGCGCGGCGCACAGGTAATCGATGAAATGCAGGCAGCCCTTGAAGACGTGCGGCAGAAAACCGCCAGCCTTCCCCGCAAGCGCGTCCTCTGCGAAGAGTGGGGAAAGCCGCTGATTGCATCGCAGCCATGGGTTGCGGAACTCGTCGAAGCCGCAGGTGGCGAGTTTCTCGGAACGCCTGGATCCCGCTGCGAGATTCACGAGATCGCTGCCTACGACCCCGAGGTGCTCGTCGCCTCCTGGTGCGGAGCCGGAGATCGGGTCCCATTGGCGAGGATCGTGCGCGAACGCAGTTGGCAGAACACCACCGCAGCCCGGACGGGCCAGGTCTACTGCATCTCGGACGAACTGCTGAACACACCCGCACCCACCTTGATTCAGGGCCTGCGCGCCCTCGCCCATGCGATTCATCCCGCGCAATTCGTCCCGCAGCGCGGTCTCTCAGCGATCACCGAGACAGCACAAACAACCTCGAAGTGAACGCCGCGACCTTGCGGCATAGGTTAGGATGGTGTCCATGACGGTTTCCGACTCGACCAAGGTTCAGGACGCGCGCAAGGAAGTAGCCGAGATGAATGCCTCTGCCCGCACCGCGGACGAATTGATGCAGGGCATCACGCTGACGCTGAACCGGCACATGCTGAAGTACAACTGGGTCGGCTTCTACATGCTCGAGCCAGGCGCAAATCCGCCCATGCTGGTGCTAGGACACTATCAGGGAGCCATGACGCCGCACACGCGTATTCCGCTGAATCAGGGTATCTGCGGCGCCGCCGCGTCGTCGGGCCAAACCGTAGTCGTGGACGACGTTTCGAAGGATCCACGTTATCTCGCCTGCTCGCTCGAAACCAAGTCGGAGATCGTAGTCCCCGTGTTCGTCCGCGGCGCAGTCGCCGGCGAACTCGATATTGACAGTCATTTTTCCGCGGCGTTCGGCCCGGACGACCGCAGCCTGGTCGAGTATTGCGCCCGACTCGTCGGCGAGCGGCTGGAAAAGTCGCGTTAACCCCACAATTCCGGATTCCTCATGAAACGCGTCGTCGCCGCCCTGATCGTGAACGATAGCCAGATTCTTGCCTGCCAGCGGACGCGCCACCAGCCCATGCCGTTGAAATGGGAGTTCCCTGGTGGAAAGATCGAGGAAGGCGAGCAGCCCCGCGACGCCCTGCGCCGGGAACTGGAGGAAGAACTTGGCATCGAAGCCACGATTGGCAACGAGGTCGCCAGAATTCACCATGAATATCCCGGCGGCGGAGCAGTTGAGTTGCGATTTTTCGAAGTGAGGAAATATCAGGGCGAGATTGAAAACCGCATCTTCCGCGAGATTCGCTGGGTGGGTCGAACGGAACTGCTGCAACTCGACTTCCTGGAAGCGGATCGGACGCTGGTAAGGGATTTGGCGGCCGGAAAGCTCCTTTAACGCCTCGGCTATCCCGCGCCACCTCGAAACGTCCCCCACAACAGCGCCACCGTGAGCAGAATCATCACAACCGTTGTCACCCAAGCGATTCCATTGAAGATCGGCCCGTTCACGTGCTCGTCCATCAGTTCCTTTTTGTTGATGAGCAGCAACATGAAGATCAGCACGAAGGGCAGCACCATTCCATTCACGACCTGCGACAAGATCGAAATCTTCACCAGCGGCAAGTTGGGGATCAGGATGATGGCCCCTCCGGCCACAATCAGCAGCGTGTAGAGCCAGTAGAAGAATGGCGCTTCACCAAACTTGCGATCCACGCCCGAATCGAATCCCAACCCTTCGCACACCGTGTACGCCGTGGAGAGAGGCAGGATCGACGCCGCAAACAGCGATGCGTTGAGCAAGCCGAGAGCAAAGAGGATGTGGGCATATTGGCCTGCCAGCGGCGCCAGCGCCTGGGCAGCTTCGGCGGCGTCACGAACGCTGTGGTATCCGTGCGTATAGAGCGTCGCGGCGCACGCCACCACGATGAACCATGCGACAATTACCGCAAAAATGCATCCCACGATCACATCCAGGCGCGAGGTGCGGTAACTGCGCGGCGTCACGCCCTTTTCCACGATCGAAGCCTGCAGATAGAACTGCATCCAGGGAGCGATCGTGGTCCCTACCGACCCCACGACCATGTAGAGATACCCCGGAGCAGCCATGGCGTGCCGATTCGGCGGAACAGCCGTTGCGATCAGCGCATGAGTCCAATCCGGCTTGGCCAGGAAACCGGCGAGGAGATAGGTGATGTGAAGAACGAAGCAAGAATAAATACTTTTTCTACGCTCTTGTATTGGCCTTTGACGACGATCAGCCACGCGATGGCGCCGCCGATCGGGACAGAAATAAATCGCGAAACACCGAACAACTCAAGGCTGCCCGCAATGCCGACGAATTCTCCAACGATGTTGCCGAAGTTGGTGAGAATCAATCCCACCATCAGGACGAACGTAATGCGAATACCGTACTCTTCGCGAATTAGATCGCTCAAGCCCTTGCCGGTGACCGCACCCATGCGCGCCGACATTTCCTGAATTACTACCAGAGCCAACAATGTGGGCACCATGGTCCACAGGAGGGCGTAGCCGAACTGCGCACCCGCAGCCGAATACGTCCAGATGCCGTTGGCATCGTTGTCCACGTTTGCGGTAATGAAGCCCGGTCCCACGACGGCAAAGAACAGCAGGATCTGGGTCTTCCAGCGTCTCAGGATTCTCATGCGCGCAGTTCACGGGGGACAAAAGATCAGTCAAGCGAAGGGACAGGATAAACGCTGTGCGGCGGTCTGGATAGGCGAATTTGCAGGATTGGGAACTTTTCTTGGATCGGTCCGGGCAGGATCCCAGATCAGCGCTTACAGCTTGCCGCGCAGCATGTTGATGACGTCATCAGGGGTAATCACGCCCATGAGGTGATTGTGCTCGTCAATCACCGGCAGGGTGAGGAGGTTGTACTTGTCGAACAGTTCGGCGAAGTCTTTTTCCTTGGCGTCTTCGGGGCAGGAGACCAGCGGCTCGGCCGAGAGTCCCAGCAACGGCGTACCGATCGGGGCGAGAACGATTTTGGCCAAGGGCACGGCGCCCACGAGCACGCCGTGGGAATCGGTAAGGAAGATCGTGCTCATCGTTTCCATGCGGCCTTCAAAGCTGCGCATCGCCTCAATCGCGTCGTTGTTGGTAGCTGAGACGGGCAGGGCGATGTAATCCGTCGTCATGCGACCCGCCGCCGTGTTCTCGCGGAATTCGAGCAGTTCGGAGACTTCCTGCCGCTCCTCGGGCTCCATCTGGACGAGAATCTCGGCGGTGCGTTCTTCGGGGAGTTCGCCGAGCAGGTCGGCCGCGGCGTCCGGCTCCATTTCCTCCACGATGTCGGCGGCACGATCCGAATCGAGCGATTCGACCACCGACTTTTGCACTTTCGGCTCAAGTTCCTCCAAGGCATCGGCGGCCACTTCTTCGTCGAGAGTCTCAAAAACAGCCTCACGATCAGCAGGTGCCAAGTCTTCGATGATGTCGGCAATATCGGCGGGATGGAGCTTTTCCAGCCGTTCATGAGAGATCTTAAGCTTTACCCGCCGGGCAGGATCGGTTTCGATAATGTCTACAAAGTCCCAGGGGATTTCTCGCTGCGGCACGCGCAGCAAGAGAGCACGCAACGCGCCGGCAGGGACCACGCCTCGCAGCAGGCGGCGAATGGCCCCACGCGCACCCACATCCACACCTTCGACCTTCAGCGATTGCCGGCCGAGTGCGGTCTCGTGATAGAAATCCACGTCATTAACGCGCACTACTTTGCGGCCGTGGACATCAATGACTTGCTGATCGAGCAGGTCGCGGCTTAAAAGAAGCAGTCCTTCCGCTCCCTCGGCGGATCCCCACTCGGCAAGCACCGTAGCTGCGCGAACTCCACCGTTAATTCCCGACACGGCCGCAAAAGGCAGCAACCGATTGCCGGAAGACGTCTTTACGATCAGCGCAGAGACCCGCGACCGGTCCTCCTGCGGCGTCAGCGCCACTTCGCGGACACGCCCGCGCGCTACGCCAGTCGAGTCATAGACCGTCGTGCCGAGTAGCTCGCTCAAGGCCACCGTGCTCATCGTCAAGAGAATACAAAACTGACGGCATGGAAGCCAGACGATTGCGGTCTTTTTTCGAAATTCGCCAAGACTGGGAAGGGCACGAATTCTACTCGCGCCGTAAGTCGCGTCTGATCAAAAGCGGCTTCCAGCCGCTGGGGGAGTCTCGGCTGGCGAAACAACTTTTCTCCAACCTCATGAACCTCTACGCCGCTGGATTCCGCATTTAGGTATGAGGGCTTTACGGTTTACCGCTCAAGGCAATGCCACCCTCGAGCTGTATCCCTATGGGCGGAAAGCCGCGTCCCGAGCCTGGAATCGGTACCTTAAGGGGCTCTGCCCGCGACGAGATTCAGGCCAGCGCAAGATTTCAGCACAACCCGTCCAGGAGGACTTAAGTGTATGAGACCGATATGTCGATTTGCTGCAGCATTGCTACCCCTTTTGTTTTTCTCCGCCTCTGCCAATGCCACCTGGAGCTCCTTCGTGTCGTTGGGTAAGACTACCGCCAGTTCGAACAGCTCGTGTGTCGGGATCGGTAGCGGCCAGGCCGTCTGTGCGGCCCAAAGCATGAAGCAAGCCATCATGGTCACCCAGTTCAATGGCAGCACCTGGACGGCGTGGAAAAGCCTGGCCGGTTCCGTCGCTTCCGCGCCAAGCTGCGCTCCCGATGACAACGGAAACGTAATCTGTGCGGCTCGGGCCACCAATGGCGGGTTTGTCTACACGGTCTTTGACGGGTCAACGTGGGCGAAAGAAGTCAAGATCGCGGCGTCGCTCGATTCCGGACCGAGCTGCGCGTCTTTGAAAAGCGGCCGCGTGCTTTGTGCCGCCCGCAGCGCAAGCGGCGGCCTGACGTCGAGCGTCTATAGCGGAGGAACCTGGAGCAAGTTTGATAGTCAGGCGATTGCCAGCACATCAGCCCCATCCTGTGCCTCGGACGATTCGGGACGGGTCGTATGTGCCCTTGTCGATACTGCCAACGCAGTCAATGTCAACCGCTACAACGGTACCGGATGGGACGGGTTCCTGAATATTGGCGGGACGGCCACCAATGCGCCGACCTGTTCTGATTTTGGAGTTGCCAATCAAGTTGTCTGCTACGCGAGAGGAACAGATGTCGCGTTCCATGGCAATCGATTTCAGGGTGGTTCGTGGTCAACTTCCCAATGGACTGGGTGGGGAATGTTGGGAGGAGCCATAAATTCACAGGGCAGCTGTGCGGCCCAAGCTTCGCAACAGCAGGTTTGTGGGGTTATCGCAACAGCCGATAGCGCGTTGTATGCGGATATCTACAATGGCACTACCTGGCTCGGATTCTCGAAAGTCGGTGGAACAGCCATAGGGAATCCCACCTGCACCAGCATTGGCAGCGGTAAGGTTGTGTGTACGCTAATTGGTGTGGACAATACCGTTTCCGCCACCGTAGGGCCGTAGAAGGAACCTTGCTTTGCCCCAGATAGCCTTCCCGGCCACCGGGGAGGCTATCTGATCTTCTGCGGCGGACGGCGCTAACCTTCCACTTGTTATCTCAACAAAACAGATTGTGCAGTAAGAATAAAAGTAACATTTGCTATTGACATACTAGACCGATCCGAAGCATAATCCCTCTCTCTTCCCTGGTATTTCCCGGTTACAGCTTCCCCAACGCAGCTTCCCCGCCAGAAACCCCTAGCCAAGCCTTGTCGGAGGTTTACCCATGGCGGAATATCCTCAGAAATTTGCCGTTGAAGTCCCGCTTGACGCATCTGGAATTAAAGATTTCAAATCGGACCGTCCCGTAAAAGTCGTTGCTTACACCCGCAGCGGTGCCGTAGCAAGTTCGGCCACAGTTCGGCTGGATGAGAAAGGTCATGGCGTCGCCCGGCTCGCATTCAAGGAAAATCCCGGAGGCGTTCGCGTTGTCGTCGGACCGGAAAATGCCTCCGACCAGGAACTGGCCTACCTGCAATCCATCAGCGTAAATGTCGCCTCCAATCGGCTGAGAGGCGACGTATTGCGCCTCGATCCCATCATCATCTCCGCTTACTATTGGTGGTGGTGGCGTTGGTGGTGTCGCGACTACACCATCACGGGACGCCTGGTTTGCGCCGACGGCAGTCCCGTTCCGGGCGCGACCGTTTGCGCCTACGATGTGGACTGGTGGTGGTGGTGGCTGAGCGAAGAGCAAGTCGCCTGCGCAACCACCGACGCGACCGGCTCTTTCCAGATGACCTTCCGCCGCTGCTGCGGATGGTTTTGGTGGTGGTGGTGGGAACGCAGGCATTGGGTGGTTGACCCCTACCTGTCCGAACGCATCGTACCCATCCTGCAGAAAGCTCCCGGAATCCGCAGACCCCCCCTTCCGGATCCTCCTCCGGACCTCACGATCTTCGAGTCGATCCTGGCGCAGACTGGATCCACCCGAGGCAATCCGGTTCCCGCACCGGTGGCTGCGCTCCAGCGCACGAAGTCCGCGATCAACCCCAGCGCTCTCGAAAACCTGCGGCCGCAACTTCTGGAAAGGCTGCCGCATTCGCAAGAACTCGAACGCCTGCGTGTTTGGCCATGGTGGCCATGGTGGCCGTGGTGGGACTGCGATGCCGACATCATTTTCCGCGCAACGCAAAACTGCAACGGACAGAACCGGGTCATTCTCAGCGAGAACATTTTCCAGACTCGCTTTGACATTCCTGCTCAACTCAATGTCACGTTGATCGCCAACAGCGAAGCATGCTGCCTGTCGCAACCATGTCAGGACGACAATTGTCCTCCGGGCGACTGCATCCTGCCCATCGACATTTGCAGCTTCACTTCGGCAAGCGTCGGGGGCAATCCGGGCGCCAGCAATGCGCCGGCGACCATCGGTTACGAGAATCCAGGCGGAGCCACTCCCGGCAACCCGTGGGGTGATCGGCCTTTCTCTGGAGCCGTTCTTCTCGGAACCAACTTCGGAGACGCATTCAGCGGCGACTATTACGAGTTCGAATGGGCCACAAGCTCTGCCGGTCCGTGGTCAGCCATGCCTCCCGCCGCAGACGGCGCCTTCTACCGTTACTTCTGGGATGCCGGTCTGGTTCAGCACAGTGTGCTGTTCAAGCCCGAGCCCATCAACTCTCCCGATGGCATTCGCACTGTGTTCGAAAGCCGCCAGCACTACGAGGCCAACAACTCAATTGGCATTGGCTGGGATGTTTGCCCCGGGTGCAACTACGGGACGCTGATGCAGTGGCTCACCGCGGGCACGGGTTTCGGCAACGGTACTTATTACTTGCGGTTGAAAGCCTGGACGCGTCCCGGTAACGCCGGCGATCTATCGGGCAAACGAATCGTTCCGTTCTGCCCCGTCACCAATCCTCCGGACGACAACTATGTCGTTCTGATGATCGACAATCGCCCAGACCCCGGACCCGGCGCCGGACATCCGTTGGATCACCCCTGCGGGCTCGGCACGGTCCACGTCTGCACCACTCAACCCGACTGCAACATCTTCGCCGTCAGCATCAATGGGCAGCCGGTTGGGCCTTGCTCCAGCGTTGCCGTCAAGGATTCGGACGCAGTCGAGATTGACTTCATGGTCCACGACCCCGACGGCATGCTGGCGTTCTACTCCCTGGCCTGCAACTACGACCTCAATCTGTCCGAGGACTTGATTGATGTGAATGGCGTCCATATCGGCACCATCGCTCCGGGTCCGGCGGCAAGCCTTGCCAGCAGTTGGATCGGGCCAGCCGCGCAGGTCGGTCCCGACTACGGCTCCGCCTTGGCGCCGCCTCAAAACGCCACCGCTCCTTACTGGTACGGCGGCACCATCAGGCTGTCCACTACCGTCGGTGCGCTTTTCCCCAAGACCTGTTGCTATCAGCTCCAGCTATGGGTGTACAAGCGCAACATCGTCGATTGTGGCGGCAGCTACTTCTACAACGTCACGGAGTTGAGCTTTACCGTGATCAAATCGTGATCCCGTTCGGTGATGCAACCGGGCCTCGATGCTCGGTTGCATCACTTCGAATTATTGGAAGTAATCGAACCAGAAGCCAGAAAAAATGCGCTTCTATTGGTTAATCCTGGCTATTCTCGGCGTTTGGCGAATCACTCATTTGCTCAACGCCGAAGACGGCCCTTGGAATCTATTGGTGCGATTTCGCCAGATTCTCGGAGCCGGATTCCTGGGACGCCTGACGGGTTGTTTCTACTGTCTCAGCGTTTGGGTCGCGGTTCCGTTCGCTTTCGTGATCGGAGTCAGCTGGAAAGAACGCCTTCTGCTCTGGCCCGCGCTCTCAGGCGCAGCCATACTTTTGCAACGACTCACAACCGCGCCGGAAGCAACACCTCCGGCCCTCTTCATGGAAGACAAGGAGCCTCCCAATGTGCTGCGGCAGCAGTCGCACGGCAAATCTCCCGACGCGAACAATATCTCCCGCCAGTAACATACGGCCGCAGCCACACCCTCCAGCGCCTCGGCAGCGAAGCTATGTGGCCTATTTCGAATACACCGGCACGACGGCGATGACCGTGCTTGGACCGGGATCCGGTATGACTTATCGGTTTCCGTCTCCGGGCAGCCGTTTGGCTATCGACCTGCGCGATCGCGCCGCCATCGCCAAGGTCCCCGGTCTGATCGAGGTTCACGGCCTCTAGGAATCTCCCAGGCACGCAACCTGCCTCCACCGAATTGACGAGGCACGGGTCGCCTCACGGACTACCCGCGTTGACTTTTCTCCACGCTACAGGCACACTTTTTCATTCGCCGCGCTCCCAGCCAGGTCGCGGTATCATGGCTGCGGTGTCAAAAGTGCGCCCGCGGGGTTAAGGTAGATTTAGGAACCGTTCGCCCTATGTCCGCAAACCGCGTCTCCTATACGCTCGATTCAACGTTGGAGACAGTCAACAATGCCGAAGAAACCGCCAGTCGTATGGCGGCTGAGGCTGGATTTGACGACGAGGAGGTTATGAAGATCTCCATGGCGGTGCGTGAGGCAGCGGTGAACGCGGTCCTGCACGGAAACGCGTACGACCCCAGCAAGAAAGTAACGCTGGCTTTCGAAAGAACGCCCCACGATCTTGTGATCGTGATCCGCGATCAGGGCAAGGGTTTGGATGTCGGAAAGATTCCCGACCCTCTCGCGCCGGATAATCTATTGAGGACTTCGGGCCGCGGCATTTTTCTTATTCGCTCGTTTATGGATGTGGTGGAGATTCACCCTTCCCACACGGGCACAGAATTTAGAATGATTAAGCACGTCCGCGGCAACGCGGAATCCAAGGAGGCTTCCCAGTGACAATGAAGTCCAGCACGCGCCAGGTGGATGGCGTCACCATTGTTGATCTCAGCGGCCGAATCACGCTCGGCGAAGGCAGCGTTGTCCTGCGCGACACAGTCCGCGACTTGCTCTCCAAAGGGCAGAAGAAGATTCTCCTGAACCTCGGCGACGTCAACTACATCGACAGCTCGGGCATCGGCGAACTCGTCAGCGCCTTCACCACCTCGAAGAACCAGGGCGGCGAACTCAAACTTCTCAACCTGACCAAGAAAGTTCACGACCTGCTGCAGATCACGAAGCTCTACACCGTCTTCGACGTGAAAGATGACGAAGCGGCAGCCGTGAAATCTTTCAGCAAGTAGTTCAGGCGCAAGCAAGCTCTCGCGAGAGCCGGTGCCCGCCGGCTCTCGTGTTCCCTTTTCGGGAAATCCCTGCGGGAAATTTTCATCTCCAGTCATCCCGTGGCGTGGCTGCCCACCTACAATCAAAGCTGAGGTCGGACTTTTTCCGCTCCAGCGCAATGCAACCTCGACGTCTCCACTCCTTCTTGCCCCTCCTGCTTCTATGTTGTGGCCCTTGCTTCGCGGACAACCCGCCCGCCCAAGGTTGTCTCGCAATTTCTGAGGCGCAAAAACACATTGGAAAGACGCACTGCGTGCGCGGCACGGTGGTGCACGTCGAGGAGGGAAATCGCGGCGTAACCTTCCTCGACTTCTGCCCTGATTACCACAACTGTCCATTTACGGTGGTGGTTTTTGCGAGCGACCTGCGCCGCCTCGGCGATGTGCGTCAACTCCAGGGCCGCGAAATCGCAATCCGGGGCCGGATCGAAGAATATGACGATCGCGCAGAAATCATCCTGAAGCGCCCCGAGCAACTGGGCGAGCACGCACCCCTGCTGACTGCGATTCCCCGTGACTATGACGTCGAGCGCCGCGGACACTTCAGCGCCGGCACCTTCCGTCACTCCAAGGCGAAACGCAGCAAGCCCCGCAAGCAAGGTCCTCCCGTGTCCATCGAAGACCCCGAAGAACCCTAAGGAGATTCCGATTAAGGTGTGGCGCGGGCGCCCTCGCCCGCGAAAAGCTGTGCGGAACCTCACAGTCGTTGCCTACGAAATCCCCGTTCACAGTTATCCGGAGTGGCCAGCGCTTACGATAGACCGCCTTCCGCCCGCGTCAAAAGCGAAAGACAATTCCCGTAGAAATCCTGACGTTCTTGCTTTCGCCCTCCCCAGAGAAGCGGTAGTAAACCCAGTCGGCTTGGAAGAGCCGATAAGCAATGGCAGGGCTTAGTTTTGCGTCCGCTCCCCCGCCGAACATCATCGTAAAGCCATTGTCCGTAAGCGGCCCTCCGCCAATTCCTTGCGCGAAAACAGTGTCGATCGTCGCGTGGGCGCCTCCAAACAGCGCATGGACAAACGGATTTACTTTCCCTCCTGAGTTCAGGGAAACCACCGGTCCACCGGTGTAGGTGTAAACATGCGCCGAGGCGCCGCTAATGCTCTTGTAGGCGCCACTGAAATCGGCTGTCAGTCCGAAAGTGCGATTGAAATTCCCCGTTAGCGAAGCGTTCCAGCCGTTCATGTTGATGTCCGCTCCGCCGCTTCCAATATGTGTGTATTGGTAGCCGCCAAACACCAGTGCCTTCGGGTAGTCCTGAGCCAGCAACTTCGAGCCTATGAGTAAAACAAGCAAACCGAAAAGCAGACATTTCTTCATGATGAGGCCTCCTTTGTGTTACAAAAGTCGCGTCATATTGAGTTCGTATCTTTCTGCGGGCACCGGGTTGCTCCGCAACGGGCTCGATGCCTATGGAATTTCTGAAATGCGATCCGTGCACCATCAACCTTCTCGCAAATTTCGAGTTTGGCCAATAACTATCTCCGCTCGGAGGCAGGCAAGAAAGTGACGCGCACATATCTAACATTGCACTTTTGGATCGCGGCCATCGCCATCTTGAGCTCGACGCCCTGCTTCGCTGCCGAGCGCTGGACCGAACAACAGGCAGACACCTGGTACCGCCAGCAACCCTGGCGCGTCGGCAGCGACTACATTCCAGCTAACGCCATCAACCAGCTCGAAATGTGGCAGGCGGAAACGTTCGATCCGGCAACCATCGACAAAGAACTCGCTCTTGCCGAAGGAATGGGCATGAACACCATGCGCGTGTTCCTGCACGACCTCCCCTGGCAGCAAGACTCGACCGCCTTTCAGAAGCGAATCGACCAGTTCCTGACGATTGCCGCCAAGCACCATATCCGGCCCATGCTCGTCCTCTTCGATTCCTGCTGGGATCCGCGACCAAAACTCGGCCGGCAGCGCTCACCTCGACCGGGAATCCACAACTCAGGCTGGGTACAATCGCCCGGGAAATCGGCCTTGAGAGACCCGAAACAAGAACCGCGGCTGAAGGCCTACGTTACAGGCATCATTTCCGCCTTTGCCAACGAC